>Ga0209640_10003647_pt1 | contig 13460 bp, 7 predicted proteins | sample RifCSP10_1_FD_184018 | JGI IMG/M metagenome (GOLD analysis project Ga0209640, IMG submission 184018) | Soil microbial communities from Rifle, Colorado - Rifle CSP2_sed 10_1 (SPAdes) (version 2) | ecosystem: Environmental > Terrestrial > Deep subsurface > Rock core/Sediment | place: Rifle...
GGAATAAAATGAAATCAACACTCAAAACACTAAACAATTTATTAACAGGCAGAATTCTCCTTCTCGATGGTGCTATGGGCACAATGATTCAGCGCTACAAGTTAAGCGAAGAGGATTTCCGCGGAAAAAAGTTTAAAGATCATCCCAAGGATTTAAAAGGGAATAACGACATTCTTTCAATCACGCAACCGGAAATTATTAAGAGCATTCATCGTGAATATCTAAATGCCGGAGCGGACATCATTGAAACAAACACCTTTAATGGGAACGCAATATCGCAGGCAGATTATAAAACCGAACATCTTAACTATGAAATAAATCTCTCAGCTGCAAAAATAGCCAGAGAAGCTGCAGACGAATTCAATAAAAAAGATTCGTCAAAACCGCGATTTGTTGCGGGCGCCTTGGGTCCGACAAACAAAATGCTTTCACTTTCTCCGAATGTTAACGATCCAGGATACCGGGCAGTTACATTTGAACAGATGATGCAGTCATATTACGATGAAGCAAGAGGATTGGTTGATGGCGGAGCAGATATTTTACTTGTTGAAACAATTTTCGATACGCTGAATGCTAAAGCCGCAATTTATGCAGTTGATAAATGTCTGGGAGAGAAAGGAAGAACAATTCCATTAATGATTTCAGGAACAATCGTTGACCAGAGTGGAAGGACATTATCGGGTCAAACGGTAGAAGCATTTTACATCTCCATTTCTCACGCCAAAAATATTTTGAGCATAGGATTAAACTGTGCACTTGGTGCAAAGCAGATGAGACCGTTTATTGAAGACCTTTCAAGGGTTTCAGATAAATTTTTATCTGTTTATCCGAATGCCGGACTTCCAAATGAAATGGGAGAATATGATGAAACCCCCGCAATCATGGCTAAGGTACTTGAAGATTTTCTGGAAAGCGGGTTTGTAAATATTATTGGGGGATGTTGCGGTACAACACCGGATCACATTCGGGCGATACGTGAATTAATAAAAGATTATAAACCAAGAGAACCCAAACAACAAAAACCGTATTTACGGTTAAGCGGAATGGAACCATTTGTGATTCATCACCAGACAAATTTTGTAAACATTGGTGAGAGGACCAATGTAGCAGGTTCAAAGAAATTTGCACGCCTTATTAAAGAAGAAAATTATGAAAATGCCCTTTCAGTTGCACGAAATCAGGTTGAAGGAGGAGCCCAGGTAATAGATATAAACATGGACGAAGGAATGCTTGATTCGGAAACAGCAATGGTTAAATTTTTGCAGCTGGTTGCTTCCGAACCAGAAATAGCCAAACTCCCGGTTATGCTGGACTCGTCAAAGTGGAGCGTGATTGAAAGCGGATTAAGATGTTTACAGGGAAAAGGGATTGTGAATTCAATCAGCCTTAAAGAGGGGGAAGAAGTTTTTAAAGATCATGCCAGGAAAATTCTTAACTACGGTGCCGCGGTTATTGTTATGGCTTTCGATGAAAACGGCCAGGCAGATTCTTATGAAAGAAAAATAAAAATTTGTGAACGAGCGTATAACATTCTCACAAATGAAGTCGGGTTTCTTCCTCAGGATATAATTTTTGATCCGAACATTTTAACAATTGCAACAGGTATAGAAGAACACAACAACTACGCTGTAAATTATATTGAAGCAGCACGATGGATAAAACAAAATTTACCGCTTGCCAAAGTAAGCGGTGGAGTTAGCAATCTTTCATTCTCATATCGCAGTAATAGCACAGTACGAGAAGCAATGCATTCGGCCTTCCTTTTCCATGCAATAAAAGCCGGAATGGATATGGGAATTGTGAATGCCGGACAGCTTGAGGTTTATGAAGAAATTCCAAAAGACCTGCTCGAATTGGTTGAAAATGTGATCCTTAACAAAAGACCAGATGCAACCGAAAGATTAACAGACTTTGCAGAAACTATAAAGGAGAAAGACAAAGAAATAATCAAAAAAGATGAGTGGCGAAATGCACCTGTCGAGGAAAGATTAAAGCATGCCCTGGTAAAAGGAATTGTTGATTATATTGAAGAAGACACAGAAGAGGCAAGAATAAAATATTCCAGACCGATCGAAGTAATTGAGGGTCCTTTGATGGATGGAATGAATGTAGTTGGAGATCTTTTCGGTTCCGGTAAAATGTTTCTTCCCCAGGTTGTGAAAAGTGCAAGAGTTATGAAGAAAGCTGTTGCCCTTCTGATTCCATTTATCGAAGCACAAAAAGAGAAAAACCAGGCTGCACGCGAGCAAGGAAAAATTTTAATGGCAACCGTGAAGGGTGACGTTCACGACATCGGCAAAAACATTGTCGGAGTTGTACTTGGCTGCAACAATTATAATGTGATTGATCTTGGGGTTATGGTTCATGCGGATAAAATTCTTGACACAGCAGTTGAACAAAATGTTGATATAATCGGATTAAGCGGATTGATAACACCATCGCTCGATGAAATGGTTCACGTTGCTAAAGAGATGGAACGCCGTGGAATGAGAACACCATTATTAATAGGAGGTGCAACAACTTCGCGCATTCATACTTCAGTAAAGATTGCTCCAAATTATAATGGACCAACTATCCACGTACTCGATGCATCACGAAGTGTGCCCGTCGTCAGCAATTTACTTAATGAGAACACAGACGAGAGAACAAAATTCATTAAAAAATATAAGGATGAATACGACCAGCTTCGGGAAGATCATCTGAAACGCAAATCAGAAAAGAAATTGATTACGCTTGATGAAGCAAGAAAAAACAGGCTTAAGATTGACTGGTCAAAAGCAGAGATAACAAAACCGAAAAGAACGGGCATTTCAGTTTTTAAAAATTATTCTCTTGAAAAATTAAGAAATTATATTGACTGGACGCCCTTCTTTTTAACCTGGGAATTGAAAGGAAAATATCCATCAATATTTGATGACAATAAATATGGTATAGAAGCAAAAAACCTTTTTAATGACGCAAATATTCTCCTCGATAAAATCATCTGTGACAAACTTTTAACTGCAAACGGAGTCGCCGGAATTTTCCCCGCAAACTCTGTGGGCTTTGATGATATAGAGATTTATACTGATGAGAGCAGGAATGGCGTGAAGAGAGTTCTTCACACCTTACGGCAGCAAAATAAAAAAGCATCCGGCGAACCGAATTTAGCCCTTGCCGATTTTGTTGCACCGAAAGACAGCGGAGTTAAAGATTATATAGGTGCATTTGCTGTTACCTCGGGGATAAATATTGAAAAAAGTATTTTTAAATATGAAAAAGAGCAAGATGATTATAACAGCATTCTTATCAAAGCGCTTGCTGACAGGTTTGCAGAAGCATTTGCAGAACACCTCCACGAATTAGTCAGGAAAGAATTTTGGGGATATTCTTTAGATGAGAATTTTACGAATGAGGATTTAATAAGTGAAAAGTATTTGGGAATCCGTCCTGCGCCAGGATATCCCGCCCAGCCCGATCATACAGAAAAACCGATTATATTTGATTTGTTAGATGCAGAAAAAAATACGGGAATAATATTAACTGAAAGTCTGGCAATGCATCCGGCAGCTTCAGTAAGCGGACTTTACTTTGCACATCCTGAATCGAAGTATTTTAATGTTGGCAAGATTGAAAGAGACCAGGTAATGGACTATCAGAGGAGAAAAGGAATGAGCCTGGAAGAAATGGAAAGATGGCTTGGCCCCGTGCTTAATTATTGACTTTAGGGGGCATTTCCGGCAGTAATATAAATTTGGTTAACCCGGTTATTATGCTTATGTTAGCTGCCCCGGTAATAGGCCGGATTATTTATTTATTATTTTTTTAGAGGTTCTTAAGTGAGTACTAAGTTATTTGTGGGTTCTCTCCCCTGGTCGGTAGACGACGAAGAGTTAAAGCAAGCATTTGAAAAACAGGGAACTGTTGTTTCAGCAAAAGTGGTTAAAGACCGCGATACCGGCAGATCAAGAGGTTTCGGTTTTGTTGAAATGGAGAACTCCGCTGATGCAAAAAATGCTATCAAAGCATTAAATGAATCAGAATTAAATGGAAGAAATATCGTTGTTAATGAAGCTAAGGCTCGCACTTAAACAGATATTTAATTTGATTTCTGAAAGGCGTCTTAAAAGACGCCTTTTTAATTTTTAAATACTTTTCTACAAAGCGACTCTTTTTTTATCAACTTTATGTTTCTGATTTCTTTTCTTTCCATAACCCTGATCCGGCGAAAACCCCGATTGCACCAATAACCGGGTTTAATATTAAAGTTATTGGCGGTTGTTTTGCATTTTGCATTGCTTCCATATTTGAAGCTTCACCCTCACGAACTTTATTCCTCTCATCCTCCGATTCACAAAGAGCCGGTATTGCAAGAACAAATCCAAGCACCAGAACAATCCCAGCCAGCCATATCGCGACCCTTCGATCCTTTGTAATCAGCACACAGATAAATCCTCCGATAATTGCAGCAATAAGTCCAAGCAAAAAACTTAAAACCAGCCAGGTTGTTGATACGTTATAACTTCCGGGTTCAAAAGAGCCGTCAGCACCAAGGATTAGGTACAACACAGTGAAGGTTAAAAATATAAACACTGCCATTGTAACATATCCTGCGATTACACCAAGAATTTTTTTTGCCATTTTGCCTCTTTGATTATTAGTTATTTCCGATATTGTTAATATTGTTTCTAAAAAATCCACATTAAAATTAATTATTACAGATCTAATTTTATAATTTTGCATAAAGTTTTATAATAAATTTCAGGAGTACACTCATGAATAAAAAAGTTGAAGTAGCGGGAATTATGGGACCCGTTTGGTTTATGGGATGGTTATTCACAATCGGCTTTCTGCAAGTTTCATTTTTTAAAGGATTGCTTGCGCTTTTTATTTGGCCATATTACCTGGGAGTTTATTTTAGTTCGCTTTAAAAGTAACCATTGCTGAATATTTTTTAATGATATGAAGACAATCGGAATGATTGGTGGAACCGGCTGGGTTTCAACTTCTGAATATTACCGCATATTAAATGAAGAAATTAATAAACGTCTTGGCGGGCTCAATGCAGCAAGGGTTTTACTTTATTCTTTTAACTATGCGGATATAGACAGGCTTAACCAACTTGAAGATCATGCCGGAGTTTATGAATTGGTGCTTGATGCAGCATTAAAATTAAAATCGGGCGGCGCCGATGGAATTATGATTTGCGCAAACACACTTCATCAGTATGCTGAAAAGCTGGAACAAAAAACCGGGCTGCCGGTTATTCATATTGCAGATGCAACCGCTTCTGAAATTAAAAATCATAACCTTTCGGCAATTGGGCTACTTGGAACAAGATGGACGATGGAAATGGATTTTTATAAGAAAAGATTAAACCTCGCCGGAATTAATTCTATTATCCCGGATAAATCAGACTGTGAGTTTATTCATTCGGTAATCATGAATGAATTATTAAAGGAGAACATTAGGAAAGAAACCAAAGACAGATTCATTAATATTATAAATGGATTACAGCAAAATGGGGCCAAAGGAATAGTTTTAGGCTGCACTGAAATTCCTCTGCTGATTAAACCGGAAGATATTTCTATTCCATTGTTTAATACTCTCCGGATTCATGCCATGGCTGCCGTAAACTTTGCATTGAGCTAGATCACAACAAATTGTATCAAACGAGGTGATTTAAATCAAGAGGCGGTCTTCCATATTTGAGTTGGATAACTTATACAAGTATATTGACTCAAGAAATAAATTTATGAGACAGCTATGACAGCAGTAAACATACCCGCATTACAGAACCAACTAATTGAGCGCCGGGAAAGATTACAACGAACAGCTAAATATGTTCCCGACCCGGACAAACTATATATTTTACTCCAACAAGTTGATTCTGCCCTTGAAAGAATTGATAATGGCTCCTACGGTATCTGCACAGTTTGTCATGATCCCATTGAAGAAGACAGGCTGCTCGTTGATCCATTAATAACAGTTTGTTTAGATCATCTTAACCAACATCAGCGGAAAGCCCTTGAACAGGATCTGGAATTCGCTATAAAAATTCAGAGAAATCTTTTACCAGAAAATAATATTACATCAGGCGGATGGGACTTCAGTTATCGATACGAACCCGCAGGCCATGTAAGCGGAGACTTTTGTGATTTTATCAGGCTTAAGGACGAATCTGTGTTATTTGTTATTGGAGATGTTTCGGGAAAAGGAATTTCTGCTTCGCTGATGATGACCCATCTTCATGCATTAATCAGAAGCTTGTTATCATTCAATTTTACTGTGAATGAAATCGTTCAGAAGGTTAACAGGTTGTTTTGCGAAAGCACACTCTCAACTCATTATGCAACTATGGTTATTGGCAGAGCTTCTAAAAACGGGGATATTGAAGTCAGCATTGCCGGCCACAATCCTCCGTTCGTAGTTAGGAATGGAAAATTATCCACACTTAATGCCACAGGCGTTCCGGTGGGATTATTCTGTCAGTCGGAATATGATGTCATAAAACTTAATCTTCAAAAAGACCAGTCGCTGTTTTTATTTACAGATGGACTAACTGAAGCTTCAGTAAATGAAGCTGAGTACGGCGAGGAAAGAGTTAAAGCACAGCTTATAAAATCATCGGGACATTCTTCTAAACTCATCATCGATGAATTAATGAGCGACCATCAAAAATATCTGAACGGCTCTGCAAAACTTGATGATGTAACAATCGCAGCATTAAGAAGAATTTAAAAGTTCATTCGGCCCCCTGTTTCCCGCAAACTATTGACATGATGTGAACATTAGATCAATTTCACAAGCCGGATGCATTATCCCCATATTGCGAATAATAAACACAAAAAATTTTAATTGTTTAACTATAAAATGGAGAGTTACATGCGGATTATTATTTTTTTGATTTCTTTATTGCTTCTGATCACGGGATGCAGCCATGAAACCGTAAAACAATCGCCGCTGTTTACTAATCTTGGGACACTTAATTTTCCAATTACAACAAACTCGGAACTGGCTCAAAAATATTTCAACCAGGGGATTATTCTTGCATACGGTTTCAATCATGAAGAAGCATTCCGTTCATTTGAAGAAGCTGCAAGATTAGACACCAGCTGTGCAATGGCTTACTGGGGGATGGCATATGTGCTCGGTCCAAATATAAATCTTCCAATGGATGCCGCTGTTGTTCACACTGCTCATGAAGCAATTCAGAAAGCTATTTCTTTGCTTGACAACGAAACACCGAAGGAAAAAGATTTTGTAATGGCATTAACAAAAAGATATTCCAGCGAAGTACTCGAAGACAGATCGTCACTTGACCAAGCTTACTGTGATGCTATGAGAGGCTTGGTAAACAAATATCCGGAAGACCTGGATGCGGCAACGATGTTTGCCGAATCAATTATGGATGTTCATCCATGGGATTATTGGCTGAAAGATGGAACACCAAAACCATGGACGCCAGAATTACTTTCAATTCTCGAATCAGTTATTAAAAGAAAAGCAGATCATCACGGAGCTAACCATCTTTACATTCATGCGGTTGAAGCTTCAAAGAATCCACATCGTGGATTGGCAAGCGCAGACATGCTGAAATTTCTTGCCCCGGGCGCTGGACACCTCGTGCATATGCCGGCGCATATTTACATAAGAGTAGGAAACTATCACGAAGGTTCGCTTGCAAATATTCGGGCGGTGAAATCCGATGAAGAGTATATTAATCAATGCAATCAACAGGGCTTTTATCCCATATCATACTATCCGCATAATTATCATTTCCTTTGGGCAACGGCAACCCTTGAAGGTGACAGTAAAACGGCGATCGATGCGGCGATAAAAACTTCTCAGAAACCACCGGACTCACTGCTTAACGTTTGCGGTTATGAAACACTTCAGCATTTTGCAGCAATTCCTCTTTACGCTTATGTAACTTTTGGAAAGTGGGAGGATATTTTAAACTATAAACAACCGCAGGATGAAAGACCATATATGCAAGCCGTCTGGCATTATGCAAGGTCGATGGCATTTATTGCAAAAAATAATCTGGAAGAAGCCGAAAAAGAAATTGCGCATCTTGAAAACTTACGATTTAACAAAACCATAGAAGATCTTACAATCTGGGGGATTAATTCTGCAGGACAGCTTATTAAAGTAGCTTATGAAGTTGCTAAGGGAGAAATGGAAGCAAAGAAAAAAATTTTTCCGGAAGCAATTTCTTATCTTAAAAAAGCTGTTGAACTGGAGGATCAGTTGAGATATGATGAGCCTCCGACATGGTTTTATCCTTGCAGGCAAAACCTTGGTGCGGTTTTGATAGAAGCGGGTAAGTATGCTGATGCAGAAAAAGTTTACAGAGAAAATCTTAGCGAAATTCCCGATAACGGATGGGGATTGTTCGGTTTACATCAGGCATTGTTAAAGCAGAATAAAACGGAAGAGGCTGCCGAAGTTGAAAAAAGATTTAAAGAAGCATGGAAGTTCGCTGATATTGAACTTTCTTCTTCCAGGATATTATAAAAAAACACCGATTTTTATCATTTTAAATTAATTAAATCAAGGAGGATCTATGTATTTGGTTCGTGATGTATTCAGAACAAAACCCGGAATGGCGAAAGAGCTTGTGAAAAAATTCAAACAGACATTTCCATATATGAAATCAACCGGGATGAAAAATCCGCGTGTTATGACTGATGCTGTTGCCGGTTATTGGACCGTGGTCCTGGAAACAGAAATTGAAAGTCTCTCTGTCTTTGAAAAGCATGAAGGCTTCACTTCGCAAACTGAAGTGAAAGATATTATGAAAGGTTATATGGATCTTGTTGAGACCGGCTACCGCGAGTTGTTTAAAATAGAATAACTTTCGCAAATAATTTTAATGGAGAAATTAAATAGCCGCAACCTGTGATTTGCCAAGATGAATTTAAGATGCAAACCAAGAATTGCGGCTAAATTTTTTATAACATACTTACATCACTTCAATAACACCAATGTTATAGAAATTAATTATTGAAAGAAATATCTTAATCCAATCTGGATTTGCCATCGTGAATTTGAGCCCGGATCATCGATATATGTTTGTGGCGCCGCGTTTTTGAAATTAAATGTCGGTTCACCGTTTGCGTCAAAACCAGCCAACTCTAAAGGTGATGTAGCCGAAGAGCTTGCTATCTTCCTGACGCCCCATTCTGAGCTAAGCATATTTGGGACATTCAATATGTCCACACTTAGCTGGAATGTGTGTTTCGCTCCACTAAGCAGGAATGCAAAATCCTGCATGAACCTGAAATCAATATTCCACCACCAGGGATTTACAGCACCAAACCTTTCGGCAATTTCACCGCGATGTTCTTTAAGAAAATCATCCTGTTCAATGAATGCATTAAGGTCGGCCCATTGTTCATCAGCCGAAACAGTATTTCCATTTTCATCAGTGTAAGGTATCAGGGTTATTTCGCTCTGGCTTGCCGGAATATATATCAAGTCATTTCCCGCCTGTCCATCGCCGTTAACATCACCAGCGTAAACAAATGAGTATCTGTTCCCACCAGCGCCGGCAAACCTGTTTCCTTCTGCAACTTCAAAGAAGAATCCGAAATGCGATTCAAAATTTTCATTCCAGACATGTGAATAAATAGCATTACCGGTTATTCTGTGCCGGGTTCCAAATTCAGAGTAGCTTAACTCGGGTTTATTCGGATCTCCCTGAACCGGGTTCTCGGCAAAAAGCACGCTTGCAATTTCAGTTGACTTCAAAAGACTTTTGGCTTCAAGATATGTATATGCTAACCCTGTATGAAGACCGAAATCAAATTGTTTACGCAATTGTATTGTTCCACTATAATGATAACCTTCATCTGAATTATCAATCACATAAACTCCACCAAAGAATCCAACGGTATCGCCGTCAACAGGAACAAAAGTATTTAAACGGTTATTGCCTGTTGTATCGGTAAAATAAGGTCTGCCGTCTGCAAGGTATCTGGCAGGGTTACTCAAATTAGCATTCCTAACATAAATTGAATTTATGTCCTTCCCATAAAGAAACTCTACAGTTCCTAAAATTCCGCCAGGCAGCAAGTGATCAACAGCTATATTTGAATTCCAAACCTGCGGCCATTTAAAATCTTCGACCATTCCATTAAGATCGAACGATTGCTGTAAGACGGCATCATCTTTTGATGTGATTGGTTCTGCCGTTGGATAGAGATTCGGGTTGGGACCGGGATTTGAAATAACATTACCAACCCATACGAATGGCAGTCGTCCTGTAAATATTCCGGTTCCTCCACGCAATTGAGTAGTTCTGTCACCGCTAACATCCCAGTTAAAGCCAACTCTGGGTGAAAATAATGTTTGCACACCCGGAAGTTTGCTTTGATCAACAACTTCGGACTGATCATTTTCGTCAAGTAATTCCAGGCTTCTTGAAAACTCATTATCAACGGGGTCAGTGAAGTACATTGGGAGATCTACTCTTAACCCGGCAGTTAAGTTTAATACAGGTGACACAAGAAACTCATCCTGAACATAAAATGACAATTGTCCAACCTCAATGTTTTCTCCCTTAAATGGAGTGGATGCGACAGGGTCTACAAATACATCTCTGAAATCAATGAAGTTGGCAGGGTCAGCAGGATTAGTGTGTAAGAAGAATTCGTCAATTGAATCAAAGGTAGTCCCGCCGAATTGATATGGCACCATAAACAATCCATATCTGAATATGTTGAATGCGTTAAAGAATTTGAAGTATTCAAATGTTCCTCCGGCGGTAACAACATGATTGCCAAGGAAGTAACTAAAATTATTAGTCACCTGCCAAACATCCTGATCCAGAATGTTATTTATTGAGAATGGCTCATGACCTATTGTCGTATAATTAACGCCGTCTTCATTTATTTGAATAGTCGGGAAAGGTTCGCTGAAAGGATCTCTGTTATCCCTGAACTGGTTATAACTTGCAAAGAAACGATTAGCAAAAGATTCCGACCTTGAGTTTAATTCCGCTGCAAATGAATTCAGCTTATTGTTTATTTTATATCCTGAATTTTGGAACGGCAAACTTGTTTCATTTGGTCCCCTTCCGCCAGAACTAAGAACAAATGGATGAGGCGGTAAATCTCTTCTTGCATCAAGCCGGTTATATCTGAAAGTAAAATTATTGCTTTCATTGATATTCCAATCAAGCTTGGCTAATATTTTTTCATTTTCTGTATCATGAATAAATCCGTCGTAACCCCCAGGATCATATCCATAGACTTCCATCATCCGGGTTCTTATAGAATCCATAACGCTTTTCCTAACCCGTGATTCGCCAAATTCCGCAGCGCCCCCCTCATTAGCAATGAAGTTTGTCCCCGGATCCTCCCTGCGTTCCAACTCTCCATTCAGGAAGAAAAACAATTTGTCAGAAACTATTGGTCCGCTGACAGAAAAACCGGTTTGATTGAATGAAAGATCCGGATTTGCAATTACTTCATTGCCGCTTACTGTATTGCCAAGAAGTGTTTCATTCCTGAAAAAACTATATAGTGATCCCTGGAAGCGATTGGTTCCGCTTTTGGTTACAACATTTACACCAGCACCTGTAAAGCCGCCCTGACGAACATCGTATGGTGCAATTGATACCTGAACCTGTTCAACAGCATCGTATGGAACAGGCTCAGAACTTGTTTGTCCACCCGGTGCAGGATCATCCAATCCAAAAGGATTATTAAAGTACGAACCATCCAAAGAAATATTATTGTAAAGCCAGTTTTTTCCGCCAAAGCTGTAGTTGCCGTCGCTTCGCGGATCCAATCTTGTTAAATCACGAACACTTCTTTTAATCGTTGGTAAACTTTGAATCTGTTCCACCTCAATGTAGGTTGATGCACCGGTTCTGTTACTGTTTAAAACTGCATCCTGCTCTGCAGTAACAACCACCTCGCCGACCGTAACTGCTTCGCTTTCCAATGTGACTTCAATTCTGAAGTTCTGACCAAGACTTAAGTTTATATTCTCTTTTACCTGTGGATTATATCCGATATAAGTTACCGTAACAGTATACGGACCACCCACCCGGAGATTGGGTAAATTAAAAAACCCGTTGTCTCTTGTTGCTGCACCGTACTGACTGCCGCTTGGGATGTGTTCGGCAATAACATTCGCACCCGGCAAAGGGTTGCCATCAGCGTCTTTAACAATTCCATTTAATGATGCCGTAGTTACGCCCTGAGCCATTGTTGCTTTTGGTAACACCATAAAAAGTATTACCAAAAAGATTCCTTGTAGTAATTTAATTCGCATATGCCCTCTCAATATTTAGTGAATAATTTGTGAATTAAAGTAGTAAATGATTTTTGTAAAGAAGATTCATTTTTAATGATGGGATAAAATATAAATTGTCCCGGCTAAGTCAAATAAAATATTTAAATATCTTTTCATCATCGAATCCTGTTCGCTGTTTTAGATATTTTCTTATTAGACCAGGGGAACAGAAATCAGCAAAACCCAACCAGAAAGAACTTGTCCTCCGAAGTTATCTTACATCCGGCAATCGCCGGATTTCTGGTAGTAAACTTTAGCGAAGGAGGATCATTTTTTTCGTTTGAACAAATCCCCCCGAATATAATTTGTACAGGTATATTCCGCTCGATAAATTTTCCGGAATAAATTCTACTTCATAAATTCCCGGCGGTTTGTCTTCGTTAACCAAAGTTGCTATTTCATTTCCCAGCATGTCATAAATCGTCAAAGTTTGCCAGCCGCTTACTAACGACTGCCAGCTTATTTTCGTTGACGGGTTAAATGGATTTGGATAATTCTGGTATAAAACAAATTCCCGACCGAAATTATTTTCCTGCTCTGCATCAACAACGAATAAAACCTCAACATAGCAGGTTCTCGTTAGCGTGTCTGTTCCGAACGAATTATTTGACACAAGAGTAATATCGTAAATACCTTCCGACGTGTAAACAATATTTTGCGGATTTTGTTCTGTTGAAGCAGGAGTTAATGAGCCTGGAAACTGCCAATTCCATTCAGTTGGTTCATATGATGACTGATCAAAAAAATCAACACTGTCACCCATAAATATTTTTGTCTGCCCTGCTCTGAAGTCTGAGACTGGTTTGAAGTCTCCGCTTTTCTTGTAAGCATTAATCTGGTTTCCTGAGCCGAACAATAGCATAATTCCATCCTTGTTTAAAGAAGTACCGCAGTAAGTAGCGTTTGGTGAAGCAAGCTCCCAATGAAGCGTTTGCAGATCACTGCTAAAGCAATAAAATTTTCCCTGTGCATCAAGACCGTTGTTTATAAAAACTTTTCCCGCAACATCAACACTTATAGTTGGAAAAAATCCCGAAACTATCGGACTGCTGAAATTTAAAACGGAGCCAGTATCCTTGTGCAGCTTCTTCACTACGCCGTTATCAATTATATAAATATTTCCTTCGTTGTCGGAGCCGAAGTAAATATTTATATAATTGATAACGGCGTAG
>Ga0209640_10003648_pt1 | contig 13456 bp, 8 predicted proteins | sample RifCSP10_1_FD_184018 | JGI IMG/M metagenome (GOLD analysis project Ga0209640, IMG submission 184018) | Soil microbial communities from Rifle, Colorado - Rifle CSP2_sed 10_1 (SPAdes) (version 2) | ecosystem: Environmental > Terrestrial > Deep subsurface > Rock core/Sediment | place: Rifle...
CACGGAGGCCATGCCGCCGGTCCCCAGCTCGTGGATGACCTCGTAGCGCCCGATCTTCTTGGGAGGCACGGCCTCAAATCTTCCCGATTCGCTTACCCGCTCCGTCGCGCGACCACACCCGCAACTCGATCGTCAGCCGCTCGAAGAAACTTTGGGAGGGGAGCGCACTCTCTCCATAAATTATGTCCACGATCCTGGCTTCCATTTCCAATGAAGGCGTCTGCAAGGAGATCACCCCTCCGGGCTCAGCGACAACGAGATCTCCCTTGGCAGATAAGCGGGTGCGGGTTTCATCATCATGATAGGAATAGTTACTCATCAAGACTTTGGTTACAGTCTGGATGTCGTTCTTGTCAAACAGAGAGACTTCAAATGCGGACACCTTATTCGGGTCCCCGACTCCGATCAGGTCTCCAATTCCAACTCCGCATTCTCCCAGGAAATCCCCGGTTGGGCTCTCGAGGCTGAATGAATCGTCATACTCATTCTCCCCGAGGTTGTATATGGTGCGAAAGGTCGCCAGGCTGTCGTCGCCGGCCAATTCTGGTTGGGAAGCAAATGGCTGGACCGCCGGCCCGGCCTCGACCTCCTCGGTGTCGGCCGGCGGGTTGGGGGCTGCCGAGTTCTCCTGCCTTCGTGAGCGAAGCACCAGGACGGTGACCAACATCAGTCCCAGGAACATAGTACCTCCCCAAACCGGTAGGACGAGTCTGGTCAGAGAGCGGAGCGGGTTACTCGGCTCCTCGGCCTCTCCGGGCTGGGGGGTTGCGCCGGGCTCCTGCTCGATTTCGATCAGCGCCCGAAAGCCTTGGATAGCAGTCCGGCTGAGCTCTTGAGGATCGACTGCAACAGCGTCCAGGGTGAACTCGGCCGATTCGCCGAGGGCACTGTACCGTCGGAGGGCCAGATCGGGGTCTCGGTTTACGGAATAGGAGTCGATAGCCATCCGAAGATAGTCTTCTTGCAGATCGGCCCGCAACTGCTGTGGCTCGCCGTTGACCCACTGGACGGGGTTTAGACCCCAGGCATAGCCCAAACCGGCAGCCAGGCCGAGGGTCAGGGCCAGGGCGACCAGCCCGACCGCGGCCCGGCCCCGCAGTGGCAGCTCGTCCAGGCGCCTCAACCCTGGTCCAATCAGGCTCTCCGGCAGCAAGGTCTTGAACATCGGTCTGGAGAAGCCGCCCGAGAGTAAAGTCTTGAATACCTGCCGGCGGGCCGGGGGTCGGGCCATCACGCTCATTGCCGGCCTGCCCGTTCCTCGCCGTTCGGCGCCGAAGAGAGCCCGGGTGGCTTCCGCCAGCTCACCGGCCGTCGCGAAGCGGGCTTGCCGGTCCTTGGCCATCGCCCTTCCAACCACCTCATCGGCTCCTTCCGGCAGCCGGGGGTCGAAGTCCCGGATCCGAGGGACCGGATCGAGCACGTGCTTCATCATCAGCTTGGTCGGGGTATCGGCCTGATACGGCTGCTTGCCGGTCAACATCTCGAAGAGGATGATCCCCAAGGAATAGATATCGCTGGAGAAATCCACTTTCCCGTCCCCCTGCACCTGCTCGGGGCTCATATAGGCCGGCGTGCCGATGACCGAGCCGGTCTTGGTGATGCTGAGCGAGGCCTCTTCCAGCATCGCAATCCCAAAGTCAGACAGAAAGGACTCCCCGAACCGATCGAACAAGACGTTGGCGGGCTTGAGGTCGCGATGAACCACGCCCCGGCTGTGGGCAAAGTCCAGGGCCGAGCCGATCCGGAACAGCAGGTTCGCCGCGTCGAGCACACTGAGCGGTCCGCGCTCGAGCCGGGCAGCCAGCGAGCCGCCGCCCATGTAGCGCATCACCAGGTACGGTTGGTTGTCGTGAGTCCCGGTGTCGTGGACCGGAACGATGGCGTGGTGTTCCAGCGAGGCGATGGTCTGCGATTCGCGTTGGAAGCGGGCCTTCAGCTGCCGGCTGTGGAGGTACTCCCTGGGCAGCAGCTTGATCGCGACCTCCCGGTGGAAACGGGGGTCGTGAGCCTGGAAGACGGAGGCCATGCCGCCGGTCCCCAGCTGGCGGATGACCTGGTAGCGCCCGATCTTCTTGGGAGACACGGCTTCAAATCTACCCGATAATCCGGCGGGAAATCAACGGCCCGCTACAGCTAGCCGGGCTGTCGTGCGAACCGCGCCACTCGCTTAGCGGCCGGGCCAGTCCGCTTAGGCCGAGCCACTCGGCCGGCGTTCAGCCCCGAAGCGCGTCTCTAGGGCGAAGCCGGTGGGCGATGCGCGGACCTCGGACGGTATACTTCTCGCGCGGCAAGGACGGGGCCTGGCGACGATCGCCGCCGGAGGTGGGGTATGCTTCCAAGAACCTGGCCGGGGGCCGTGGCCATCCTGGCTGTCGGCACCCTCATACTGAGCGCCTGCAGCACGTTCTTCTCGCCACCCACTCCTAGCATGGCTCCCGTCGAGCCGCCCTCCAGCATTCCGATCCCCATCGCCACAGCTACCGACCAGCGGGCGGCGACCGCAACTCAAACCGAAGTTGCCATCGCCACCCCAGTGCCGACCAAGCCGGTCATCGCCTATTTCGAGCCTGGGGCCGAGGTCGAGATCCGAAGTATCCAGATGATCGGCCCGGGCGCAGGTTGGGGGCTCGCAAGGGGCAGTGCCTCCGAGGATCACGTCTTGAAATCAAGCGACGGTGGCCAGACCTGGCAAGAGGTCACCCCGCCTGAGCCACCGATCCAACCGCCGACTGTGGACTCCCCGACCGCAACCTTCTTCCTTGATGTTCAGACGGGATGGGTCGCCTATTTCGTCAATGGGGCCGAGCCTCTGTCCGTCGAAGTCCACTTCTGGCATACGTCGGACGGCGGCCGATCCTGGGACCGTGGCGGCGGCGTCGATCCAACTGACTATCCCGAGGCGCCACCCATTCTGATCTTCAGCGACTCTGCTGCCGGCTGGCTGCTGCTTGACCACTTCGTCGGGATGGGCCACCACGCGTTCACCTTGCTGCGGACGCAGGATGGGGGCCGGACCTGGCAGCGGCTGGCGGGCGCGCCGGACAGCGAATCACTCTGTCATCATACAGGTCTTTCCTTCTCGGACGCCTCGAGTGGTTGGATGACCGGCGAGTGCCCCTTTGAGCTGGGTGAGGGCGTCTTTCTCGAGGTGAGCGAGGACGGTGGTGTGAACTGGCAGGCCCTGACCCTGCCGCCACCTAGCCAATCCCCGGATCTGTTCCGGACGGCGCTTCTGTGCAGCACAAGGTCTCCTCATCTCTTCGGACCCGAGACGGGCATGCTGGTGGTGACCTGCTCCCCAGGAGGAGCCGCCGGCGCTCCAGAGCAGAGTTTCGTGTACACGACCACCGATGGCGGAACCAGTTGGCTAACCTCAGGCTTCCCTGGCGGTGAGCTCTATCTGCTCGATCCCGGCCACGGCTGGGCGCTCTCGAAAGACTTGTACTGGACCGAGGATGGCGGTGCGAACTGGACCCAGATCAAGACCGTCGAGTGGGAAGGCCAGTTCAGCTTTGTGAGCGCACAGCTGGGGTGGGCCGTGGCGCGCAACGAGGGGGAGATCGGCCTCGTGCGGACGACCGACGGAGGGCGCACCTGGCAGCTCCTGGAACCGACTATCTCGCCGTGATCGAACAGGAGTGGTCGTGTTTTAGGGCGTGGCCGTAGGAGCCAAGGTTGACGTGGGTGCCGCGCCGCTCAGCAGGGTGGCGTCGTCGAAGTAACAGTTTCTCTTGCTGCCTTCGACGGAAGCCGCTCGGAAGTAGACGGTGATGGAGTTGGAGCTGGCGGTCCCAGTCCAGGTCTTCTGGACCCAGGAGGCGCTGTTGCTGCTGGACGACCAGATGACCCCGCTCCGCGAGTCGGTTCCCCCGGTGGGATCGACGCCCAGCGAGCAGAACGCCAAGGTGTCTAAGGCACGCGTCTGGACGCTGACAGTGTAGGAGCTGCCGGAGGCCACCGGAATTTGCTGATAGACGCCTCCCGAGCCGCCGCCGGCCTTCCACACCCGCAGCCGCTGGGAGTGGGCGCCGCCGTGGATGGCGACGGTCTCATCGTAGCCGGTGATGGCGCCGGGAGAGTATTCCCATTCGGCCCAGTGGTTGGCGATGTAGCCCCCGCCCATGAGGGTGAAACCCTGCTCGAAGTCCGAGTTCGCGATCGCCTCTTCGGGTGGCGGAGACGTGGGTGGCGTAGAGGTGGCGGTAGGGGTGAAGGTAGAGGTGGACGTCGCCGTAGGTGTCGGTGTGTCCATCGGAGTAGTTGTCGTAGTGGGCGTCGGTGGTTGGTTCTTCGGGTAGTAACGGCGAAGGCCAATGTAGTAGTCGAGCGTGTTGCTCCCATGCGGCGGCATGAGCGGGGTGCGCCAGACGGCCGCGCCGGCCACCCCCACGTTGTAGCCACGGACCTCCATCCAATCCCACATCGTCCGCTGGGTGGTATCGGAGATCCCGCCCCAGGTGAAGCCCCAGATCAGGCGGGGGTGGTCAATCGCCGCGTAGTCGGCGGGGATATACCTGTCCCACCAGCCGGTGTAGGGGTCCATCGTGGCGACATAGTCCACCGAGGTGCGGGCGAGGTCCGCCATCGGCGCCAGGGTCGCCCAGGTCGCATGCGCCACCATGAGCTTGTAGCCTCTGGCGTGGAGGCCGTCGGCAAGGTAGTCCACCACGGCGATGAAGGTGGTCCTGCCGGACTCGGCCAGGCCTTCGACGTCGACCGTATATCCGATGTAACCGTTGGCATCCGCTTCGGCGATCAAATTCTGCAGGATCGTCGCCCGATTGTTCCACATCCCCTGGATGCTGGCGGCGGTCGGCTTGTAGCCGCCGACGAGCATCGGCCACTTGATGAGACCATTCTGGGAAAGCCACGGGCCCGGATCCCCCACGTTGAGCAGTCCCCACACGCCTGCGTGCATCCGGTAACGCTCATACGACACCCCGCTGACCGCATCCAGGTTTGGCCCGACGTCGGCGATCTCACCGGAAACATGGGCCCCGCAGATCTCCAGGCACATCCACGGGAACACTTGCTCATAGCTCTGGGTCGCAGCCGCGATGCCCTGCGACTTGGAAATTGCCATGGCTTCGAGCATGAGCCGCTCTTGTTCGAGGTCGACCACCTCCACGATGTAATGTCTGGCCGGAGTGAGGCTATAGCGCACCTCGACGTTTGGGTCGCCGGTCGATAGCTGCGCCAGCCCGTCCGGAACTCCCGCCACCACGGCGGCCAGTGGGTTCTCACCCTGCGGGACCGCCGGCAGCTCCAGGGCCACCGGTATGAAGATGGCGGTCGGCCCCGTGGGCGTGGAGAGATCGATGCGAATGGTGCTGTAGTAGGTGGCTGGGGAGAGTTCGGCCGAGTAGGACGAGAGGGAAACAATGCGAGGCTCCGTCGCCTCGCCCTCGACCGCTTCCACATCGAACCAGTCGACCGATGCTTCGGCCTTCGACACGCGAAAAGGGACCGCGCTAGCCAGGACGAAGAATCCACCGTCGAGGCTATCGAGCATGATAACCGGGACGTCAGACCCCTCTAGCTGCGCGTGCGCTGACTTTGGCACCAGCCCAATGGAGGCCAGGCTGGTGGCCAGGGCAAAGGCCATCCAAGGTGACCATTTAGCCTGGTCGATTGACATGTCTCATCTCCATTATGGCGACCCGACTCTACCCTGCCTTCGGCGGCCATTGCGAGGGGTTACGCTAGGGATTGTAGATGGGCCGTTTCGGATCGGTCAGCGGGTACTCTTCCAGCTCCTCGAGCGGATAGTAGTAATCCTCAACCGTGAGGTATGGATACGGAACGGGAGTTCCGTCCTTAAGCTGCGGGAACCTGAAGAGGCTGAAGGAGCCATCTGGGAGCTGTCGCGTGCTAATGACTGTGGCCCACAAAACGCGCGGGTCATCTAGCATCTCGAGCGTAGCGACGGGCGGTGGCTCGTTCGCATTGAACGAGTAGATCTTCACCATCCATTCTCCGTGCTCGTTCTGAACCGGATCGCCTCCCAGGACCGTATTCCCGCCGCAAATCAGGGGGTCGATCTTCATGTCCTCACCCCGGTCGGTTTCTCCGCACGGATAGCAATTTTTTGTGGTGGACCCGGCGTTGTTTGTGAACGCGAGGTGATCGCCGGTGAGACCGCTGAAAGCGCGGACGATAAAGGCTTTCTCGTCGCTCGTCAGACCCGAGTAGACGCGCTGGTATTTCGAAAGCGAGAGAAGATCCACCCAAAACCACTGCCACTCTTCGGTTAACCGCGCCCGACGGAAGTAACTGCTATCCACGATCTCGCCCGATCGATTGACCGCGGGAGCCGGAGCGGCTGGACGGGGCTGATATCCCCAGTGCGGGCTCAGCCAATCCGGTTTCACCCAGTAGCGACGGAGTTGTGCCGTGCCAGGTGTGGGTGTCGCTGCGCCTGGGGTAGACGTCGCCACGGGTGGAGTTGGCGTTAACACGGGAGAGGTCGACGTCGCCACGGGCGGCGTCGGCGTGCCTTGGGCATCGGCTCCCAGGAAGGTCTCCTGGGTATGGGCGGCGCTGTAACGCGCTTTGACCTGAAATGTGTAGGCGGTACCGGATGCCAGGCCAGTGACGGTCCTGACTTCCCACGTGGCATCCGTCTGCCATAAGGGTATGCCGCCGATCGTGCCATCGGCCTGCACCCAGTTCGTTCCTGGTGTGTACGCACCGCCGCCGACAGTGATGGCGTATTCGGCAGCGCGGTTGGTCGAGTTGGAGCCCGGCTGGACGTCGACATTGAGAGAGCTTTCGGTCGCGTCACTGACGACGGGCGCCGGCGGCAGGTATGCGTAGAATGCGCTCACCTCGTCGAAGGACGACCAATAACCGCCGGAAGCGTCGCGCACGACATCCAGGAAGACGGTTGCGCCGTTGGCGACGCTGACGGTGCCCGAAGTCTTCAGCTCGGTCCACACTTGCTTGCTGATCACATTTACCCAGCTGGACGGGGGTGAGGTTAACCCGTCGTACCTTCCCCCGAGTCGTGCCGTTTCGTAACTGGACGCGGAGTCTTGATATGCCCAGGTCACGAAGGTGACGGCATCGCCGACATTCGCCTCGACGGTCTGGCGGATACCGGCGAAGGCGCCGGATCCGCTGATGGGAGGCTGGATCCTTTGCGCATTGGGCGCGCTGCGGTAGGTGGTTGTGTCCTTCCTGAAGGTTGCCGTGCTTGAGCTGTAGCTGGTCCAGCCCGGTGCGACCGCCCAGCCGCTGGTACTGGCGTCAAAATTCCCATTCTGCAAACCGGTCGGGGTGGGAGAGTGGATGTCGGCGACGTTCACCTCGGCGAATGCCATGCCACTCGCCAGTAGTGCCAACCCAACGAGCACGCGAAATCGTGAGCCTATATCCATGGGGCTCATCTTATTGCCCTTTGCTGCTCGCGGTATCCAAGAACTGGACAACTGACCCGAAGACCCTTGGCTCATGGTCCAAAGTCAGCGTCATCGTCATGGTTATCGTCGTCGTCCTCGTCCCCGCCCAAGCGTTCGATCAGGGCCTCCGCCTGGCGGATCAGGTCTCTGGCAGCGGGCCGGGAGATCCTCTTTCCTTGCTGCTCCTCGATCTGATCGACCAACGCGCCCAGCCGATGCGCCGCAGCGGCCTCTCGACCATGGTGAACGTGAAGGCGCGCCGTCCGTACCTTGGCCAGCAGGCTGCCCTCAAGCTGCTCGCCGATTTGATCGGCTTCGCCGTAGTCTTTGATGTCCTTTTTCAGTTTGTCGAGGGCTTCGATCACGCTCAGCGTCGGCGTGGATGTGGCGGTGGCGGTTGGCGTGAACGTAGCCGTAGGCGTTGGCGTGTTGGTTGGCATGTCCGTCGGGGTCGACGTGGGCGTTTCGGTCGCGGTGGGCGACTCGGTGGAGGTCGGGGTGGGGACGTCGGTGGGGGTCGGTGGGACATCCGGAGGGTTGTCCACCTCGAATAGCAGCTGCTCGCCTTGAGCGACCGTGCCGCTGAACGCCGCCAGCGAGGTCCACCCGTCTCCGCTAAGGCGGTGGGCAGACAGGGTGTACTCGCCATCGGCAAAGGCCGTCCCGGCAAACTGATAGGCGCCCTGTTCCGGGTTTGGGATCACGATGAACTGGCCCTCGACTCCCGGGCCGGCATAGATCGTGCCTTCGATCTCCAGCAACGAACTGCCCGTAGCCGGATCGAAACCCACCCGGCGGCCCAGTGGGTCGGTAACGGTCAGGTTGAGCGGGCATTGGGCCCGGAAGACGATCCACTCGACCGGGTCAAGGTTCGGCGGAAATCCGGTGTATTCGGTGACATCCAAGCCGCCGTAGCCGGTGAGGAATTGCGGGACATGCTGCACCAGGACCTGAGGGTGGTACATGATCGGCTTATGGCGAGCCTCCGCGCCGGTCAGCTCGACGACGTTCTCTGCCGGAATTCCCGGCATGATCAGGCTGAGGTTCGCGCTGTAGGCCGGAACCAATCCGTCGCCATCGCCGATAACGTGCTGGATCGGCTCCCCGTGGGCCCAGAGCGGCGGCCCGCCGCGGACCACCGCGTACTCCACATCGGTCGGGTTCCCGCTGCCGAAAATGACGAAGATGTTCTCCAGCCCCAGCCGGCCCGCCAATGTCTGAAGGCGGTCCGGTGCGTTCAACCCCTCCGGTCCATCGAGCAAGGGGTTCGGCTCTCGCCCGAAGGGATAGGGAGCTGTTCCCATGCAGTCGACTCCACTGACATCGCCACACACCAAGTAGGGGTCCACCGCCTCGTCGGGAAGCATTTCCAGCAGGGAGAATACGCCCTTCACCGGATCGTGGGACCAGTTGTAAAGCGCCTCCCGAGAACAGAAGACAAAGAGGTACTTCACGGTCTGATAGCCGGACTGGCAGTCTCCGGCCTCCAGCTCCGCTTCGGTGGGCTGATAGCGCTTGCCGATCATAACCGGGTAGAGGATCCCGTTAAACACTTGTCCGAGCCCGAGCTCGTACACGTTGTCCTCGAGGAACGTGTCCCAGGTCAGGCCTTCCCGGACGCGGTATGCATCTGGGAAGCCGCGGTGGGGAGAGGCGATGAAGACGACCTTGTCGATGTCATCGCGATAGGTGGTGCCTTCGACGTAGGCGCGGGTAATCAACCCACCCATGCTGTGGACCACCAGGTCGATCTGGGAGGCTGGGAGTCCGGTTGTCGCCTCGCCGACGTAGCCCGCCTGGTTGGCGGTCTCCAAGAAACCTGGGATAGAGCCGGCAAGGTGATCAGCCACGACGGGAATGCTGTCCCGCCAATCGACCCGGAAGGCAAAAAGGGTCTTATCGAGTTCATAGCCGCGCTTCTGGAGATCGATCAGCAGAGGTTCGTAGATCCTGAGGAAGGGATCCATCAGCGCTGAGTCTTCGTAGCTGGGCGGCTCGGTCCCCAGGATCCCGGGGATGAAGACCAGCGGGTCAACCCGCATCTTCTCCATGGCGAGCGATCCCGCAAGGTGGACACCACCCCAGGTCACCTCGGCGTTAAAGGTAGACGCCGGTGAGGGCTGGTACCAGAACATCCACTGGAGCAGCCGGGTCCCCCCGGCGGGCACCTCGACCCTGGGGGAGGTGGCCGTGTAACTGCTCATGGAGTACGGGCTGTTGAACTGGAAAGCCTCCGCGCATCCGCAATCCGGTTCCTGCGGTGAACGATTGAGCAAGAAGCGGCCGCCGTTACTGGAGTAATGCCGCATTGTCAGAGAGTAGGCACAACTCGGCCCGTCGGCCGGGCAGCTGAGCGGGGCAGTCCACACCAGGGGGTTGAAGTTCGGCCAGCCATCCTGGTTGGGGGTAAGGGTGAGCAGGTTGGCAGCCGCCCTCGCCTCGCCCAAGGATGCGACCCGGGCCGGAAGCTCGCCGGAGGGCGAACTGATCTGAAACTCTCCGTCCGAGGCCGAATGAGATCCGGGGGTGGGGGTGCTGGTCGGGTCTGGCTGCGAAGCGGCGCTCGCGGAATTGACTCCCGGATAAGCCGCGAAGGACCCAAACAGGATCGACGCCGCGAGCGGCAAGGCCCAGAGCAACCTGCCCGAATGGCGAGAGGTTCTGAGTAGTTTTCCCATCACAGCCGAGCTGGAGACGTGCAGTTTGAACATTAGGAGGCCCTCCGACCTAATTCGATAGATCATCACAAGCCACGCACGCCGGTCTGCGGGGCATCGGTCTTGATTACGGTTGGAACCGGCCCACGGAGGACCCCGGTCCCTCGATGAAGAGGGCTCCGCCAGGTGCCATCCTACGGCGAAAACGGGCCCGGCGGATCGGCCAAACTGCGTATTCGACGCTCCACGCACCGTATAATGCTCACATGTCCACGGTCCGGCTGGACCCGCGGCTCTATTACGCCTTCGGATTGCTCTTCATCCTGGCATTCGGCGTGCGCTCACTCGGTTCTTACTTCTTCGAACGCCATGAATTGAGATGGGTGGCAGCCGGCCTACTGGCAACTTTCGCGCTGTTCTATGCCACTGAGCGGTCGATCTCCAAACGATTTGGGCTGTACATCCATCTGTACCTGGTCATTCAAACTGGCCTCACGTTGCTGATCATGCTGCTGCCACCCCATCAATTCTTCTCCGCCGGGCTAGGACTGGTCTTGAGCGGTCAGGCGGTGTTCCTCTTGCCCGGCCGGCAGGCTTACGCCTGGATCGGCGCCTTAAGCGGAGTCATGCTCTTCGGACTCGTTCGGGGTCAGGGGATGTTCGACGGGCTGTCGCTCGGTCTGCTCTACGTCTCCGGGTATCTCTTCGCCGGAGCCTACGCCGGAGTGATTGCGCGGGCCACCGCCGCCCAACAAAGGAGCGAGGCGCTGCTCACGGACTTACAGGAGGCCCACGAACAGCTGCGGATGTATGCCGCCCAGGCTGAACATTTGGCGGTGGTCGAGGAGCGGCAGCGGATGGCGCGGGACCTGCACGATTCCGCCATTCAGGCGCTCTACGGGTTGGTGTTGTCCGCCGAAGGGGCGGCCCGCAGGCTCGCCGAGGGAAAGGTCGGGCTGGTCGGCGAGCGGCTGCACGAGATTCGGCGGACCGCGCAGGCTGCGCTGCATGAGACGCGTTCGCTCATTTTTGAGCTCCGACCCCCGGACCTAGAGAAGGAGGGGTTGGTCGCTGCCCTGCGGGCCCGGTTGGTCTCGGTCGAGGATCGGGCGGGGTTGCACACCGCGCTGGAAGTCGAGGGAGATGGCCGGCTGCCCCACGATCTCGAGGCCGGGATTTATCGGGTGGTGCAGGAAGCGCTCAACAACGCGCTGAAACATTCGGGAGCCGAGCAAGTTACGGTGTCATTGAGGATCGGACCGGAGCAGGTTGCGCTCGAGGTGGCCGACGATGGGATTGGCTTCGATTCCCAGGCCGCGCAGGCCGGGGGCGGCCTCGGACTGCGTGGGATGTACGAACGCGCGACGGAGCTCGGAGGCAAGCTCAGCCTCCAGAGCGGGCCCGGCCAAGGCACCCGACTTCGGCTCGAGGTGCCCAAATAGCCGACCCAATTCGGGTATTGATCGCGGACGACCACCCAGTGGTCCGTACGGGGATTCGGCACCTCCTGGAGACCGAGCCCGGAATCGAGCTGGTGGGTGAGGTCGCCAATGGCCGGGAGGCCGTCGGCGCGGTCGAACAGGTCAGACCAGACGTTATCCTGCTGGACCTAGTCATGCCCGAGTTAGATGGGATTGGCGCCATTCGCGAGATCAAGGCTCACAACCCGGATGTTCGGATCCTGGTGCTGACCACCTTCGCCTCGGATGACAAGCTCTATCCGGCCATCAAAGCCGGCGCGATGGGTTACTTCTTGAAGGATACCGAGCCGGAGGATCTCGTCCGGGCCATCGAGCAAGTCCACCGCGGCGAGTATCCGCTCTCCTCGACTATCGCCAAGAAGGTTTTGCGGGAAATCGCGCGGCGCGCAGAAGAGCCCCTGACGACCGACCCCCTCACCGAGCGCGAGGTCGAAGTCCTCGGACTGATCGCCCGTGGCATGGCCAACCGTCAGATTGCCGACCAGTTAGCCATCAGCGAGGCGACAGTGCGGACCCACGTGGGCAATATCCTCGGCAAACTGCATCTGGCAAGCCGGACCCAGGCCGCGTTGTACGCCTTGCGCGAAGGGCTGGCTTCCTTGTTTGACTCAGATTCAGATTGAGGATGGTGTAAGGCTTTATGAACTGCCGACGGCGGTGGGCCCGAGGCTTTAGCTTCCCGGCGTGGGGGTCTTCTTCAACAGGCCTGGTGGAATTCGATCTTCGGCTCCGGGGGTCTTCTTGAGCTGACCCGGAGGGCTGTCGCCCGGGCCGTTTTCGCTGCGGATCTTTTCCACCGCTTCTTTCCCATGATGGGAGCTCTCTAGAGCCCGATTCAGTCCGGGCTGCGCCTGCTCCGGCGCCTGATCGAGGACCTCCTGCAGCTTGAGCTCGTGGGTCGCGAGCGCATCGGCCACCGCATCCAGTTCGTCGGGTGCCTGCGCTGCAACCTCGAGCAGTTCGGTAATCGCTAATTCGTAACCTTCCAAGGCCTGGGGAAGATCGGCCGGTCGGCCACGCTGAAGCAACTCGGCTGCTTCTCCCAGTCGGCGGTCCGCGAACTGGAGCAGCAAGCGCGTATCTCCGGAGCTGGTGGCGCTCAGCCCCAGGGCCGTCCGCTCGAGTCCCCGCTTGATACCATACAGCGAGTCGCCAGGCAACGCCTCACCGGAGGCGTAGGCCGCGCCGACCGATCCGGCCAAAAGGCCGAAGGCGAGCAAGAGGCTTGCCAGGGTGTAAGCTGGCTTCCAGCTCAACCAGCGCCGCCGTGGGGCCTGGATCTTCCGTGGCCCGGCCGCGCCCCGGGAAGTGTTGGCTAGCCGTTTCCAGGCGAGGGCTCTAAAGGCCTGGCTCGGGCCGGCGGGAGCCAATTTGTCGTGAGCCTGTGTGGCTGCGATCAACAGCGGACGCAGCTCCTCCGCCTGGTCTGAATACTCCCGCAGGCACTCCTCTAGCGAGCTCTGGTGAGTTTGGATCCGCTGGAGACAGCGGTCCAGAATTTCGACGTCCATCCTAGGCGCCATCCTTGTCCAAGTTCTGATTCAGCTCCTTCAGCGCCCGATGCAGCAATACCCGCACCGCACCCGGGCTGCGCCCCATCCAACTGGCAACCGTTTCCGTAGGGAGTTCGAGCACGACTCTCAGCCTAATCACCTCTCGGTAGTCCTCCGAGAGCTGGCCCAGGGCTTGGGCGATCCCCAGGAGCTCTTCCTGTTGATCGCGATCTCCACCGGAGTCATCGCCAGCACTCGCGGACTCGCCCTCAGGCTCCAACCTTGAACGATGGCGGTAGTGATCGGCCAGCAGATTCTTCGCCACCTGGTATAGGTAGGCGGAGAATGGGTGGCCCCGGTCCTCATAGCGGTCCAGCGCTTCATAGGTTCGCAGAAAAACAGTCTCACAGAGGTCCTCCGCGTCC
>Ga0209640_10003650_pt1 | contig 13455 bp, 14 predicted proteins | sample RifCSP10_1_FD_184018 | JGI IMG/M metagenome (GOLD analysis project Ga0209640, IMG submission 184018) | Soil microbial communities from Rifle, Colorado - Rifle CSP2_sed 10_1 (SPAdes) (version 2) | ecosystem: Environmental > Terrestrial > Deep subsurface > Rock core/Sediment | place: Rifle...
ATTCACCACACTTCGTCGGTCGCGCCTGGTGGCCGCGCGGCGCGCGCGCAACGCGCCTCACGTCACCTGTGCAGAGCTTCCCTAGATGTTCCGCGTCGCGATTCCCGCGCGGCACGCTTCGACCCGGCTGCCCGGCAAGCCGCTCGCGCTCCTGGCCGGCACGCCGATGATCCTGCACGTGCACCGGCTCGCGATGCAGACCGGTGCGCGGGAAGTGGTCGTCGCAACGGATGACGAGCGCATTCGCGCCGTCTGCGCGGCAGCGGGGGCGGACGTCGAAATGACGGCCCCGGACCACGCGTCCGGCACCGACCGGATCGCGGAAGTAGCGACCCGGCGCGGCTGGGCCGACGACTCGATCGTCGTGAACCTGCAGGGCGACGAGCCGTTGATGCCTCCGGCATTGATCGGGCAGGCCGCAGCGCTGCTCGCGGCCCATCCCGCCGCCGCGATCGCGACGCTGGCGACGCCGATCGCGTCGCTCGCGGAATACCTCGATCCGAATGTGGTCAAGTTGACATCGCGGCCGGACGGGCAGGCGCTCTACTTCAGCCGCGCGCCGATACCCTGGGATCGCGACGGGGCGGCTGCCGGGCTCGCGAGCCAGACGCGCTACCGCGATGCGCGCCGTCACCTCGGCATCTACGCTTATCGCGTGAGCGCCTTGCGGCGCGTGGCCGCAACGCCGGCCTCGCCGCTGGAAGTGCGCGAGCGGCTCGAGCAGCTGCGTGCGCTGCAGACGGGCCTCGTGATCGTCGTCGCCGACGCGCTCGAGCCGCCGGGCCCGGGCGTCGACTCCGCGGAGGACCTGGCGCGGGTCGAGCGCCTGATGATGGCGGGCCGCGGAACGTGAACGCAGCAGCCGGCGACGTCGCCCCCTTCTACGCGGTCGAGCTCAACCGCATCGCCAACGAACGGCAGCGACGCGGCCTGCCGGTCATCCACATGGAGGTCGGCCAGCCTTCCGCGGGCGCGCCGGCCGCAGCGATCGAGGCTGGCCACCGGGCGCTTCGCGACGCGCCGCAGGGCTACTGGGAGAGCAGCGCGCTCACGGCACGCCTCGCGGTGCACTACCGCGAGCGCTACGGCCTGGCGGTCGACCCGTCGCAGATCCTCCTGACCATGGGGGCGTCGGCGGCGCTCGTGCTCGCGATCGCCGTGCTGTTTCCGCGGGGCGCTCGTGTCGCAGTGCCGCGGCCCGGCTATCCCGCGCACCGCAACGTGCTGCATGCGCTCGGCCTGGCGCCGGTCGAGCTGGACTGCGGCCCGGGGACCCGCTTCCAGCCGACTGCCGCGATGATCCGCGCGCTGGATCCGGCGCCGGCGGGGCTGATCCTGACGAGTCCGTCGAACCCGACCGGCGCCATGCTGCCGGACGGTGAATTGCGCGCGATCGTTGCGGCCTGCAGCGAACGCGGGATCCGCATCATCTCCGATGAAACCTATCACGGCATCACTTACGGGCAGCGCGCGCACTCGATGCTCGAATACGGCCACGAGCCGGTCGTCGTCAACTCCTTCTCGAAATACTGGTGCATGACCGGCTGGCGGCTCGGCTGGACCGTCGTGCCGGCGCCGCTCGTGGATGTCATGCGGCGTTTTTCCGGCAATCTGTTCCTGGTACCGCCGACGCTGTCGCAGCACGTCGCGCTGGCCGCGATGGACCACGCCGCGGAACTGGACCGCCATGTCGGGACCTACGCAGTCAACCGCCGGCTGCTGATGGACGCGTTGCCCGAGCTCGGCATCACGCGCATCGCGCCCGCGGATGGCGCGTTCTATCTGTACGCCGACGTCGGCCATCTCACGCACGATTCGCTGCGGTGGTGCCGCGACCTGCTCGATGCGACCGGCGTTGCGCTCAATACGGGCAGGGACTTCGACTCCGCGCACGGCGGACGCTTCATCCGCATCTCGTTTGCCGTCTCGACGGACGAGGCGGTCCAGGCGATCGAATTCCTGGGTGGCTGGCTGAAAGCGCGAAAACGCGCGTGATCCGGCGCGTCCTGTTTGTCTGCCTGGGCAACATCTGCCGTTCGCCGACGGCGGAGGCGGTGTTCCGTGAACTCGCGCGCCGCGAGGCGCCGGGTATGGCGGTCGAGGTCGATTCCGCGGGCACCCACGCCTATCACGCCGGCAGCGCGCCGGATGAGCGCGCCATCGCCGCGGCGCATCGCCGCGGTTTCGACATGACGGCGTTGCGCGCGCGCGTGGTGATGCCGGCGGACTTCGAGCGGTTCGACCTGGTGCTCGCGATGGACGAGCAGAATTACCGCCAGTTGCGGCACATGGCGCCCGAGGCGCAGCGGGAACGCGTGCGGCTGCTCCTCGATTTCGCGCCGCATCTGCAGCGGCGCGAGGTACCCGATCCCTACTATGGCGGCGCGACGGGCTTCGAGGAGGTGCTCGATCTGGTCGAAGAAGCCGCACGCGGCCTGCTGGCCGCGCTCGGCGCCCGCGAGTGACTCATTCCTTCGGTCCGAAGTGATGTCCTTCACCGGGAGTGGATGACCAGACTGTGTAAGTCTGGGCCGGCTTCGGCGCCTGACTGACCGGCGCTTCAACCGATGCCGGCTGCGGCGGCGGCGGCGCCGCGGCGACCGGAACGGCCGGCGGCGCATCCGGCCGCGGTGGCTGCGTCACCGGCGGCGGCGGCGATGACGGCGCATCCCTTTCCTGGCGGGTTTCGCCGTTGCCGTTGCCGTTGCCTGACGGCGCCCCCGTCGTCTCGCCGGCGCCCGGCGCATCCTGGCGTCCCTCGCGTCCGCCACGGCCGCCGCGGCCACGCCGGCGCCTGCGGCGGCGCGGCGATTCGCCGTCGCCACCCTGCTGCTCCGGAGCCTGGCCGGCCACCGGCTGCGGGCGCGGCATGGGTTCGGCCGGCCGGTCCCGATGCCGTCCGGACTCGTCACGCGGGTGATCCGCGCGCGCCCGGTCATCGGGCCGGTTGCGATCGCGATCCTGCGGGCGATTGCGGTCGCGGTCCTGGTCACGGTTGCGATTCCGATCGCGATCGCGGTCGCGATCGCGCCGCGGACCGCGGTCGCTCCGCTGGTGGCGGTGGCTGCCGCGCCCGTCGCGGTGATCGCGCGGATGCCGGCCGCCGTGGCGCTCGTCGCGACGCGCGGAACCCGGCTCCGATTCACCAGAATCCTTCGACGGCCGGTCCGTGACGCGCAGGAAGCGCAACAGCCGCGACCAGAGGCCGGGTCCCCCCGGCTGACGGGCGGCCGGCGGTGCCGGCGTCGGCGCCGGCGCGGCCGGCGCAATCTGCTGCACGGCCGCGGGCGCCGCCGCGGGCCGCTTTTCCGCCTGGGACTTGAAATCGAGTTCGACGGTCGCCTGGCCGGCCATCTGGTAGCTGGTCATCGCATTCTCGGGCAACGCCATCTCGTCGTCACGGACGCGCCGGATCGAGTAATTGGGCGTCTGCATGTTCGGATCGGGCACCAGCACGATCTCGGTCTCGCGCTGGCTCTCCAGCTGGTGCAGCCACTCGCGCTTTTCGTTGATCAGGAACGTGGCGACATCCACCGGCAACTGCGCCACGACCCGCGTCGTGCGCTCCTTGCGGGCTTCCTCGCCGATCAGCCGCAGTAGCGCCAGCGCCATCGATTCGACGCTTCGGATCGTGCCCATGCCGCTGCAGCGCGGGCAGGCCATGTGCGTGGACTCGCCGAGCGACGGCCGCAGCCGCTGCCGCGACATCTCCATCAGGCCGAAGCGCGAAATGCGCCCGAGCTGGATGCGCGCGCGGTCGGAGCGCACCGCATCGCGCAGGCGATCCTCGACGCCCTGCTGATTCTTCTTCGATTCCATGTCGATGAAGTCGATGACGATCAGGCCGCCGAGGTCGCGGATCCTGAGCTGACGGGCGATCTCCTCGGCAGCCTCGAGGTTGGTGTTGTAGGCGGTGGTCTCGATGTCGGCGCCGCGGGTTGCGCGCGCCGAGTTGATGTCGATCGACACCAGCGCCTCGGTGTAATCGATGACGATGCTGCCTCCCGACGGCAGCGTCACCGTATGGGAGTAGGCGGACTCGATCTGGCTCTCGATCTGGAACCGCGTGAACAGCGGCACGTCGTCCGTGTACTGCTTGAGCTGCTTCATGCCCTCGGTCGACTGGAAGCGCTGCACGTACTCCACCGCGCGCTGGTAAGCGCCGGCCTCGTCGATCAGCACTTCGCCGATGTCGTCCGACAGGTAATCGCGCAGCGCCCGCGTGACCGCGTCGCTTTCCTGGTACACGAGGAACGGGGCCGGCCGTTCCGCCGCCGCGTTGACGATCGCATCCCAGTTGGCGCGCAGGTTGTCGAGGTCCCACTGCAGTTCCTCGGGACCGCGGCCGACGCCCGCGGTGCGCACGATCGTGCCCATTCCGTCCGGGACATGCAGCTGAACCAGCGAATCGCGGGTGACGTCGCGCTCCTCGCCCTCGATGCGGCGCGAAACGCCGCCGGCGCGCGGATTGTTCGGCATCAGCACGAGGAAGCGTCCGGCCAGGCTGATGAAGGTGGTGAGCGCGGCGCCCTTGTTGCCGCGTTCCTCCTTCTCGACCTGCACCAGCAGTTCCTGGCCCTCCTGCAACACGTCGCGGATGTTGAATCGCGCGCCCGGCGCCGGCTGAAACCGGAAGTATTCGCGCGCGACTTCCTTCAGCGGCAGGAATCCCTGGCGCTGCGAGCCGTATTCGACGAAAGCGGCCTCGAGGCTCGGTTCGACGCGCGTGACGCGCGCTTTGTAGACGTTGCCTTTCTTCTGCTCGCGGGACGGTAGATCGATCGACAGGTCGTACAGCTTCTGGCCGTCAACCAGAGCGACGCGCAACTCCTCGTGCTGAGTCGCGTTGATGAGCATTCTCTTCATGGGCCCCTTCCGAGGTGCTGGGGGCCGCTTCGCAATCGATGTCTGGTTTCGTCACGTGGGGAAACTCATCGCCCTGCAGGCGCGGATCGCGGGCGCACGGGAGCGGGCCGCAGCGCGAGGCTGCCGGCGGGTTGACTCCTGCACCATGTAACGAGATCGACACGCGCGGGGGACATCACATCCGAGCGAAGGGCCGGCGATGGTCCGGCACTGCCGGACCAACTAACATGCGGCCTGCCCGGTACGACACCAACGAATGACCGGGGTCGATAGGGAGGGACCGCGTACCGGTCAGCGGCCACGCTTCGCCGTGCGAAGCCTGCGCCGTAAGACCTGATTGCCGGTTACGATATCAGCATTGCGCCCGGAAAATCAATACGTTAGGGATACTCGGTGACGACGGCTCGAAATCCGACCGGCAAGCTGCGGCGGGTGCTTGCCGGGCCCGCCGGCGCAGGCCAGCGGCTCGACAATTTCCTGTTGCGCGAACTGGCCGGCGTGCCGCGCAGCCGCGTCTATCGCTTGCTGCGCCGCGGCGAGGTACGCGTCAATGGCAAGCGCAAGCAGGCCGACTATCGCCTGGCCGCGGACGACGAGGTGCGCCTCCCGCCGGTGCGCGACCTGCGCGGTGGCGACCAGCCGCCGCGCGCAGTCCCGGATTCGCTGCTCGCGACGGTCCGGGGCGCCATCGCGCACGAGGACGCACGGGTCCTGGTGCTGAACAAGCCGGCGGGGCTCGCGGTGCACGGCGGCTCGGGCCTCGCATTCGGCGCCATCGAGGCGCTGCGCGCGCTGCGACCGTCCGAATCGCTCGAGCTCGCGCATCGTCTCGACCGCGACACCAGCGGTTGCCTGCTGGTGGCCCGCACGCGGCCGGTGTTGCGCATGCTGCATGCGCTGCTGCGCGACGGGGAAATCGAGAAGCACTACACGGCGCTGGTCGCGGGCCGCTGGCGGCTCGGACGCAAGACGATCGACGCCCCGGTGCTCACGAATGTCCGCCAGGGCGGCGAGCGGGTCGTGCGCGTGCACGCGGAAGGCAAGATCGCCATCTCCGTGTTCTCGCCGCAGAAACACTATCGCGACCTCGCGACCCGCATGGATGTCGCCATCCAGACCGGCCGCACGCACCAGATCCGGGTGCATGCGGCGTTTGCCGGTCACCCCATCGCCGGCGACGAAAAGTACGGTGATCGCGAATTCAACGCGCGGATGCGCGAACTGGGCCTGCACCGCATGTTCCTGCACGCGGCATCGCTTGCCTTCGCGTGGCCGGACACGAAGTCCCCATTCCGGGTCTCCGCGGAATTGCCGGCCGACCTGGTTGCGCTGCTGGCGCAGTTGCCGGGCGGCGATCGCGCTCAGAGTTGAGCGGGCGCGAGCGGATCGAGACCCACTTCGCGCAACGCCTTCGCCACCCAGATCAGCGGCAGCCCGACGAGGGCGGACGGATCCCGGGTCTCGACCGCATCGAACAGCGCGATGCCGAGACCTTCACAGCGAAACCCGCCGGCGCAGTCAAGTGGCTGGTCGAGTTCCACGTAGCGCGTGATCTCATCGTCGCCGAGCGTACGAAAGCGCACGATCGTGCGATCGAGGTGCTCGCGCACCGTATCGTGCCGGCCGCGCCGCAGCACGACCGCCGTATGGAATTGCACGGCGTGGCCGCTGCTGGCCCGCAGCTGGTCCCGGCAGCGCAGCGCATTGCCGGGCTTGTCGTGAACGCGTCCCGCGCAATCGGCGACCTGGTCGGACCCCAGTACCCAGGCGTCCGGATGCCGGGCGGAAACCGCGAGCGCCTTGGCATGTGCGAGCCTGAGTGCCCGCGCGGCAGGTGATTCGCCGGCAACGGCGGTCTCGTCGACCCGTGGCGTCTCGATCTGGAATGGTTGCCCGAGACGTGCCAGCAGGGCCGCCCGGTATGGGGACGCGGAAGCCAGATAGAGAGGCCGTGGCATGCTGGATCAATGCTTAAAAAACAATGATTTGCGTCGAATCTGCTTTGACACCCCCGGTGGGGCTCACTATCATACCGCCCCCATGCCGACGACCCGGGAACAGCCACTCGATGTGCTCGACCTGGCGGCGACAGGGGGGGTCGTCGAACGGCAGTTTCCGATCGCCGGCCTTGAGAGACTGCGTGATCGCCTGGCGGATCCCGGCGGATCCGTACAGATGCGGCTCGAGTTGCAGATGATCGATGGCACGCCATCGGCCGTCCTCCAGATCCGGGCCGGCGTCGTGCAGGAGTGCCCGCGTTGCCTGCGCCCGCTGCGCCGCGTGTTGGAATCGGAATCGCGGCTGGCATTCGTCGCGCGGGATGACTCGCCGGTGCCGGCCGATCACGAGCCGGTCATTGGCGATCCGCGCCGGGTCGACCTGGCGACGCTGATCGAGGACGAATTGCTGCTGGCCGTGCCGCTGATCGCGAAGCATGCGCCAGGCGAGGAATGCAGGCTGCCGGCACTGGCCGGGGCCGGCAAGTGGGAGCCGGCGCCGGCCGCGCAGGAAATGCGCCGCCCGTTTGCCGGGCTGAAAGATCTGATGAAACACTGAACCGGAGATGACGTTCCATGGCCGTACAGAAAAGCCGCAAGACCCCTTCGAAGCGCGGCATGCACCGATCACACGATCGCCTGACCAAGCCCGCCCTGTCGAAGGACCCGACCACCGGCGAGACGCACCTGCGCCATCGCGTCAGCCGCGACGGTTTCTACCGCGGCCGCAAGGTGATTGACGTACCCGTCGAGGATGCCGGCCAGGAGTGATCCTGCGGCGGCAATCAGGTCGTTTCCTCCCCCATGAACCGTTATTCGCGCGTGGCCGGCACCGGCGGCTACCTGCCGGCGCAGGTGCTGACGAACAAGGACCTGGAAGCGCGTGTCGACACGACGGACGAATGGATTCGCACACGCACGGGCATCGAGCGGCGCCATATCGCCGCGCCCGATGAAACCAGTTCGTCGCTGGCCGAACACGCGGCGCGACGCGCGCTGAAGGCGGCCGGACTGACGCCGGCGGACGTCGACCTGATCGTGGTCGGCACCACCACCCCCGACCTGATCTTCCCCAACACCGGCACCTTGCTGCAGGAGCGTCTCGGCATCCACGGCTGCCCGGCGTTTTCGCTGGAAGCCGCCTGCAGCGGTTTCGTGTATGCGCTGTCGATCGCGGACAAGTATGTCCGGCTCGGCGAGGCGAAATGCGCGCTCGTGGTCGGCGTGGAATGCCTGTCGCGCTTCGTCGACTGGACCGACCGCGCCACCTGCGTGCTGTTCGGCGACGGCGCCGGCGCGGTCGTGCTGACGCCGGCGGAGGAACCGGGCGTGATCGCCACGCACCTGCACTCCGACGGCAAGTACAAGGACCTCCTGTACTTTCCGTACGGCGTCTCGAGCGGCTTCGACAAGCTGCGCAGCAATTCGACCGTGGGCCTCAAGATGCTCGGCAACGAGGTGTTCAAGGTCGCCGTGCGCACGCTGTCGCGCCTGGTCGACGAGACGCTGGCGAAGAACGGCATCGAGCGCGGCGACATCGACTGGCTGATCCCGCACCAGGCCAACCTGCGCATCATCCGGTCGGCGGCGGAGAAGCTGGACTTGCCGATGGAAAAGGTCGTCGTGACGGTCCAGGACCACGGCAACACGTCGGCGGCCTCGATACCGCTCGCGCTCGACACCGCCGTTCGCGACGGCCGCGTGCATCGCGGCCAGTTGCTGCTGCTCGAGACATTCGGCGGCGGATTCACCTGGGGTTCTGCGTTGATCCGCTACTGATGCGGAAACCAGCGGCAGCCGGCGTGGTCCATTCACACATGAAGCCGACTGGACACGGATTGATCCGTCGATTCGTTTTGACGGCGTTCATGGCAGCTTCTTCAACGGCTGCAGCGGATCAATTTGCACTGCCCTCCGCAGGCAGCGACGTGATCGGCGAAGTCCTCACGGTGCCGATCGGCGCGCGCGACACGCTGCTCGATCTGGCCCGGCGCCACGGTCTCGGCTACGAGGAAATCACCAATGCCAATCCCGGCGTCGACGCCTGGCTGCCCGGCATCGGCACCGAGGTGGTGGTGCCGAAGCGGCGGCTGCTGCCGATGGCGCCGCGCGAAGGCATCGTCATCAACCTCCCGGAGCACCGGCTCTACTGGTACCCGGCGGCTGCCGCCGGCGAGATACCGGTGGTCTGGACCTTCCCGGTCAGCATCGGAAAGATGGACTGGAATACGCCGCTCGGCTCGACCCGCATCGTTTCGAAGATCAAGGATCCGACCTGGACGCCGCCGCAGTCCGTGCGCGAAGAGCATGCGCGCCGCGGCGACATCCTGCCCGCGGTCGTGCGCGCCGGGCCCGACAATCCGCTCGGGCGCTTCGCAATGCGCCTCGGCATCCCGGGCGGCGCCTACCTGATCCACGGCACGAATCGTCCGGCCGGCGTCGGCATGCAGGTCACGCATGGCTGCATGCGCCTGTATCCGGAGGACATCGAGCAGCTGTTCGGCATGGTCAGCGTCAACACGCCCGTGCAGATCGTCAATCAGCCCTACAAATGGGGCTGGCACAACGGCGAGCTGCTGATCGAGGTGCATCCGCCGCTGCAGGAAGACGCGGTCGAGCCGCCGACGCTCACCGACCTCACGCGACTGATCGTCGAGGCGACCCGGTCACAGCCGCTGCCGATCGACTGGATCGGGGCCGAGCGTGCCTGGCGGGAAGCCCGGGGCATACCGACCACCGTGGCGGTGGCGGAGGCACTGGTTGCCGCCGGGCCAACCGGCGCGGCCGCCGCGCCCTGACCCAAAAAAACCCCGCGGTGTCGCCACCGCGGGGCCTTTCTATTGGCGTACGACGTCGATTACTTCGACATCGACTTTTCGAACATGCGATTGAGCTTCTCGCTGTTCGCATCGCAGCACTGCTGCGCAGCCTGCGCCGCAGACAGGGCCTGGTTGGCCGTGTTCTGCGCCGAGGTGGCAGCCTGCTGCGCGGCGGCCGCGGCGCGGCTGGCGCCGTCCGCTGCGGTCTTCACGCCGTCGAGATCACCGGACAGCCGGGAAACCTGCGACTTGAGCGAGTCGACTTCCGCCTGCAAGGGCTTCAGATCGGTGCAGCCTGCGCCCAGCGCGAGGACGGCGGCAGCGACGCCCACCTTCAGGATGTTGGTCATGAGATTTTTCTCCAAAGATGTTGCATGGAACGTAACAACCCGCTTTTGCGGTTGCACGGTGGCCGGCGTTCCTTCCCGAACGCGCGGTTGACAGTGCGGATCGTAACTTATCAGCGGATTTCGTTAAAGCACGATTGCCATGTCGCCGGAAGGCGACATGCAAAACCCGGGGATTTACGAGGTGCGCACGCCGCGTGAGGTCCCGCATCCGCAGTTGCTGCGACGTGTTGGCGTCGGTTGGGCGTGTGCATGCAGGACTCATCGCGGCGGTTCATCGCTGAACCGCGGAGAGGTTGCGCCGACGGCGCGCGCGCGTCTGTTCGATACCGCACGTGGCCGATGGAGCCGGTGCGAGACGTGGCGTGGCGTGCCCCGGTGGATGCGTCGGCGGGCCGGTACCGGTGCTGGCCGGGTGAGGGTACTTGCCAGCAGCCCGTACCTGTATATAATCACAGGCACTGGTCATTCATACAGGCACGCCATGTCAGACCTCACCCCACGCCAACGCCAGATCCTCGAGTTCATCCAGGACGCCATCGCCGCCAACGGGATGCCGCCGACCCGCGCCGAAATCGCCCAGGCGCTGGGTTTTCGCTCCGCCAATGCCGCCGAGGAGCATCTGCGCGCGCTGCAGCGCAAGGGTGTCCTCGCGCTGATGGCGGGCAGCGCGCGCGGCATCGTGCTGAAGGATGCGCTGCGCGAGCAGTTCGGCCTGCCGCTGATCGGCCGGGTCGCCGCCGGCCGGCCGATCTTGGCCGAAGAGCACATCGAAGGCCGCTTCCAGATCGACCCGCAACTGTTCAGCCCGCGCCCGCATTACCTGCTGCGGGTCAGCGGCATGAGCATGCGCGACGTCGGCATCCTCGATGGCGACCTGGTCGCGGTGCACCGTTCCCCCGATGTTCGCAACCGGCAGATCATCGTCGCGCGGCTCGAGAACGAGGTGACGGTCAAGCGCTACCGCCAGGAGGGCACGGTGGTCTGGCTGATGCCGGAAAACCCGGAGTTCGAGCCGATCCGCGTCGACCTGCGCAAGCAATCCCTGACGATCGAGGGCGTGGTCGTGGGCGTCCTGCGGCGCGGCCGGCCGGATGTCATGCAGTGAGCGATGCGCTCGCGAAATTGCTGCGTCACCCGGCGTTGTGGCGCGGTGGCAGTGTCGGCGACGCACCGGCCACCGTTTCGACCGGCTTTCGCCGTCTCGATGAGCGCCTGCCGGGCGGCGGCTGGCCGCTTCGCACGTTGACGGAACTGTTGGTGGCCTCCGCCGGCATCGGCGAAATCCGCCTGTTGCTGCCGGCGCTTTGCGCACTGTCCGCCGCGACGCCCGGCGAGCCGCGCTGGATCGCCTGGCTCGCGCCGCCGCACCTGCCCTATGCGCCGGCGCTGGTCGATGCCGGGCTCGATCCCGCGCGCATGCTGGTGATCCAGCCGCGCGCCGGGCTCGACAGGCTCTGGGCGATGGAGCAGGCCTTGCGCTCCGGCGCCTGTGCGGCCGTGCTGGGCTGGGCCGGCGCTGCCGGCGACCCGGCATTGCGCCGCCTGAAACTGGCGGCGGAAGAGGGCGGCAGTCCCGGCTTCCTGTTCCGGCCGCCATCTCATCGCGAGGAGTCCTCGCCCGCCGCGCTTCGGGTCGTGCTGACGGCACGCGATGCCGGTCTCGACGTCGAAATCCTGAAAAGCCGCGGCGGCAGGCCTGCGCGCATCGATCGCCTGCTGATTCACTGAGCGAGGCATCCCGCACATGCTGGAAGGACGTCCGGCAACGACCACGCCGGCACCGGCGACGCATCGGCCGGCACTGGAACTGGTGCCGCGGCAGCCGGCGGGCGCCACGGGTTCCAGCGCACGCGAGCTGTGGCTGGCCGCGCATTTTCCGCGGTTGCCGCTGGAGGCCCTGCTGCCGATGGCGGCGCACGGGCGCGCGGCGGCAGTGACCGCGACCGACGATCCCCGTCGTCCCATCGTCGCCTGCAACGAGCGGGCCGCCCGTCAGGGCATCGCGCCCGGCATAAGTCTCAATGCGGCCCTCGCCCTGGTGCCCGGGATCCGGCTCGAGGAGCGAAGGCTTGCTTCGGAAGCCGCGCTGCTCGATCGCCTGGCGCGCTGGGCGCTGCAGTTCACCCCGGTCGTCAGCGTGGAGGCGCCCGCGACGGTGCTCGCCGAAGTGCGCGGCAGTCTCGACCTGTTCGGCGGCGCCATGGCGCTCTGTCGGCGCGCGCTCGCCGGCCTGCAGGCCAGCGGTCTGCAGGCCTCCCTCGCGATCGCGCCGACGCCGCGTGGCGCCCTGTGGCTCGCGCGGGCGGGTCTCGCGATGACCGTCACCCGCGCCGATGCCATGCCGGGCCTCGCGGCGCGGCTGCCGCTCGCCTGCCTGCAGTGGCCGGAGGACACGGTCGCCACCCTGGCCGGGCTCGGCATCCAGAGCGTCGCGGACCTGCTGCGCCTGCCGCGCGCGGGGTTTGCCGCGCGTTTCGGACCACGGCTGCTCGACGAGCTCGACGAGGGGGTCGGACGCTGTCGCGAGCCGCGCCGCCGCCACGTCGTGCCGGAACGGTTCGACGAGCAGCTCGAATTGCCGGCGGCAGCGGGCACGGCGGCGGAATTGCAGCCGGCGCTCGGGCGCCTGCTGCAGAATCTGGATGCGTTCCTGCGCGCGCGTGCCTCCGGCATTTCCGCGGTGCGCGTGGATTTGCGGCATCGCGGACATCCGCCGACCCGGATCCGGCTGGGCCTGGCCCGGCTCGCCTGCGACATGGGACATCTGCGGGAACTGCTGCGCGAACGGCTCGCGCAGTGCCGGCTGCCCGCGCCGGTCGTCATCCTGCGGCTCCGTTCCGGGGTCCTGCTGCCGCTCGCGCTGCGCGACGCCAGCCTGTTCGAGCGCGGGCGCAGCGCCGATCCGGAGGCCACCGCGCGCCTGCTGGATCGCCTGCGCGCGCGACTCGGCCGGCAGGCAGTGTTCGGCGTCTGCCCGGTGCCGGAACACCGCCCGGAGCGCGCCTGGCGGATCGCCGAACCGGGCGGCACGACGCCATTGCCAGGGCCATGGCCCGTCATGCGTCCGGCGCGGCCGTTGTGGATGCTCGCCGAGCCGCAACTGTTCGACGACTGGGATGGCGCGCTGGTCAGCGGTCCGGAGCGCATCGAGACAGGCTGGTGGGACGGCCATGACGTGCGCCGCGATTACTACGTCGCGCTGACCCGCGCCGGCGTCCGGCTGTGGATCTTCCGCGAACGGCCGCCGGGCCAGGGCTGGTTCCTGCACGGCATCTTCGGTTGATGCGCCCGGCGCAATGCACGGCAGTCGGCGGTCATTCGGCCGCGCGACCCTCGCGCCGGTCGGGGACCCTCGCTCGCTCCGCCGGAACTTTAGTCGCTCGCTCGGGGACCCGCCCGGCGCTCGGTCGCGGGCCGTATGCG
>Ga0209640_10003651_pt1 | contig 13453 bp, 10 predicted proteins | sample RifCSP10_1_FD_184018 | JGI IMG/M metagenome (GOLD analysis project Ga0209640, IMG submission 184018) | Soil microbial communities from Rifle, Colorado - Rifle CSP2_sed 10_1 (SPAdes) (version 2) | ecosystem: Environmental > Terrestrial > Deep subsurface > Rock core/Sediment | place: Rifle...
CCGCCAACCGCAGCAAGATCATGGTGGGCGGCACGGTGCTGGCGTTGCGTGACATCAGCGCATTGCTCGGCAAGATGGAAACCGATCTCTACGAGGAAGGACAGCAGGCCGCCCCGGCGGACACGGTGAAGGCATCCGGCCCGCCCGCGCACGATCAGTCGCTTTCCGATCTCGTGCCGCCGACGATGATGTTCAAATCCGAGACGCAGGCCCTGATGATGGCGGACGTGTGCGATTCCACCGGCCAGGCCTACTCCGTATCCAAGGCCCAGGGCTCCGACCAGGCGAACAAACAGATGGGGAAAGCCTTCCAGGCGTTCTATAACCTGTTCGACCGGCACGCGCAGGCGCACCACGTGCTGCACGTCCTGAAGCCGGGGGACGCCGTGTTCGCGACGTTCAAATCACCGGAGGACTGCCTGGCAGTCTGCTGCAAGATCCTGTCCGATCTGGAGCAGCTCCGGCCGAAGCTCCAGGAGAAGGGGCTGATGCCGCTGAACGTGCGCGTGGCCGCGCACTATGCGCCGGTGCTGCATTCGTCCGACCAGTCCCAATTCTTCGGCCTGCCGATCCACCTGACGAACCGCCTGCAGAGCCTGGCTTCCGAGCAGGTGGTCGGGACCCTGACCGGAGACTTTCCCAAGATCAACCGGATCTTTCTGACCGCCGAGATCTACAAGACCCTGCCTGCCGCCTGGGTGCCGCTGACCTGGCAGGTCGGCTCGTTTACGGTGGCGGGATTTGCCGAAGAGGTCTTTCCCGTCTACGGCCTCAAGTGGCAGGAGCTTATTCAACGAAAGCTCGTAGGCTGAACGGCGGGGCCTTGCACCGTCCCCTCCCTCCCGCCTTGTGACAGATAACCTGACAGATTATAGTGACCCGGCCGACTCATCGTTCAGGGGCACGAGCATGGCTAAGATCGCGACATTGGCCGGAGGCTGCTTCTGGTGCCTGGAAGCGGTCTATGACCAGGCGAAAGGCGTCTCGTCGGTCGAATCCGGCTATATGGGCGGGATGAATCCCGACCCGACCTACGAGCAGGTCTGCTCGGGCCGCACGGGCCACGCGGAAGTGGTGCGGATCACGTTCGACCCGGCCGCGATTTCCTTCCGGGAGTTGCTGGAGATATTCTTCGTGGTTCACGATCCCACGACCTTGAACCGCCAGGGCAACGATGCGGGAACGCAATACCGGTCGGCCATTTTCCATCACTCGCCGGAGCAGAAACAGACCGCCGAAGAGGTCATCGCCGCCTTCACGAAAGACAAGATCTATGAGAACCCCATCGTGACGGAGGTTGTCCCCGCGACCACGTTCTACGTGGCGGAGGACTACCATCAGGAATATTTCGTCCGCAATCCGCTGCAGGGCTATTGCACCTACGTGGTCGGTCCGAAAGTCGCCAAATTCCGGAAACAGTTCGCCACCAGGCTCAAAGCCTAGTAATCAAATACCCTCCCCGGTCTTTGTCTTCTCCTCCTCCCCTTATGGTAAAGTGACCCCCCATGCGGATCTTTATTCTGGGAGCCGGCGCCACCGGCTCGTTGCTCGCGCAACTGCTGGCACGCCAGGGCCATCACGTCTGGTGCGGCGACAGGGACCCTGCGCGCGCGCAGCGTTTTTTGGGCAAACGCTCGCGGATTCCGGTCAAGCCGGTCAACGCCCGAAATCTCTGGAGCATCGTCAAGGCAGCCAAGGGCTGCCATCTGCTCGTCAACTGTTCGCCGGCTGTCCTCAATAAAATCGCGCTCCGTGCCGCGCTTCGCCTGCGGTCCCACTATCTCGACACCGCCTCGCACTTGACGGGATATCCCTTCCAGGTCGAACAGCTCCGGTTCGACGCCGACTTCCGGAAAAAACGCCGGACCGCCGTCATCAACGCCGGCGTAGCCCCCGGCCTCACCAATCTGCTGGTGGCCCGCAGCGCGGACCTGCTGGACGGGCTGGAAACCGTCCAGGTGCGCCTCTATGAGAGCACCGACAGCGACGATCCCGTCTCCCAGTGGTCTCCCGATTCGTCGTTCGATGAAGCGGTCTCGCGGCCGCGCGTCTACCGGAACGGCCGGTTTCATTTAGGCGCGCGCTTCGGCGAGCGGGAGGTCTTCCGCTTCCCGCCGCCCATCGGACCGGTCGGCGTCGTCCTGGCGGCGCAGGACGAAGTGTGCACCCTGCCGCGCGTCATTCCCATGCGCGCGCTGGACGTCAAAATCGGGGGCAACGACTTCGACCGGCTGCGGCGCTGGTACCGCCTGGGCAAGCTGCGCAAATCGCGGGGTTTGTCCGTGAAACACTTTCCCAAGACCCCGACCCCGCGCCAGGTTGCCAAACTCATGCGGCACGGCCGGCTCTGGCATGCGCGGTTTGCGCTGGCCGTGGTGGCACATGGAATCAAGGGCGAGCGCAGGGCGATGGTTCGCTGGGATGCCGGGTTCCCCACGCTCCACCAGATTCGTCAACGCGGCCGGTTCACCTCCCCGATCGCCTGGGCGACCGCGCATCTGGCCGCCCTGTTCATCAAAAATTTTCCGCGCGAACTGCCCGGCGCCTATCCGCCCGAGGCCTTGCCGCGCGAAACGCATCAGGCCATCCTGGCCGGCGCGCGGACCTACGGCATCCGTCTCACAAAACGGATCAAGCTCCTGAAACCGGTCGACCACGAGGACTGACGTGTCGCCGGCCAGACGCCTGCTTCCCCAAACCCGCGCCATGATCCGCACGCTCTTCAAGCGACTGGATTACCCTGCGCTCGGCCGCATCTATTGCGACGAAGGCGGCGACGCCTTCTGGAAGGCCAAACGGGGGCCCTGCCAGACGCTCGGCATCAAGCTCGCGGAGATACTGCGCGGCCGGCTTAAACAAGGAGGGCGCAGCCTCTACGTGGGCGCCGGGGTGGCGGAACTGCCGGTGCTGGCGATGGAGACGATGGAATTGGGCCGGGCCGTGACCGCCTGCAACCTGCGCGAGGACGAAGTCACCGTGCTCAACCAGGCCTGCAACGACGCACCTTTTCGTTTTGTTCACCAGGACGCCGGCGACGTGGAGGGCGCGTTCGATCACGTATGGATCGTGAGCGTGCTGAACGATCCGGAGCGGTTTCCCGAACTCTCGGCCCTCTCCTACGGCCGCGCCAATCCGGTGCTGTTCGACACGGCGGCGTTCACGAAGGAGCGCGAGGAGGTCGTCGCCCTGGCGGCCCACTGCCTGCGCAAGCTCCAACTGCCGAGCCTCGTGACGACTTCAACCGAGGAAATCAACTGGATCACCGACTGGTGCCTGCGGCGGAATATTTCGTGTATGGTCGAGCCGGAGAGCTACCCCTCCGCGACCGTGGAAGATCCGGTGTGTTTCATCCGGATCGGCGAACGTGAACGTCGCAAAGTCGCAAAGTCTTAAAGTCATCAAGTCCCTGTCTTTAGGACTTTCGACTTTATGACTTTCTGACACGGGGTTTCTAAATACGAAACCCCGTCTTCTCCTTCGCCGGATCGCTCAGATATTGCCGGGCATACTTGACGTAGTTCTGCGACGATTCCCTGATCCAGGCCAGCTCCTGATCCGTCACCGGCCGTTTGATCTTGGCCGGCGAGCCGAGGACCAGGCTCCTGGGCGGCACGATCGTGTTCTCCGTGACCAGCGCGCCGGCCCCGACGACGCAGTCCTCCCCGATCACCGCCCCGTCCATGATGATGGCACCCATGCCGATCAGCACCCGGTCCTTGATCGTGCAGCCATGCACGACAACGTGGTGGCCGATCGTCACATCGCTGCCGATGACCAGCGGATGGGTGTCATGTGTGACGTGGAGCATGCAGAGGTCCTGCACGTTGGTCCGGTCGCCGATGCGGATGTAGTTGACGTCCCCGCGGACGACGGCATGAAACCAGATGCTGCAGTCCTCCCCCATCACCACGTCGCCGATCACAACGGCGGTGTCCTCGACGAAGATGGACTTGGGAACCACCGGCAGAACGCCTTGAAACGCACGGATCATACCGCCTCCGGCGGAAGTGAAAAGTTGAAGAAACTGTAAGGGAACGGACGGAACGAATCAAGCGGGCTGTTCAGGGCCCGTTCGTTTGACAGTCTTTCCAACCGTCCCGTAGACTGCCCTCATGGCACGCAAAACGCTTCCCATGGCCACGGGAAAAGGGGACAGCCACCAGCCTTCGCTGAAGGCTACGGCTGGGGCCAGTCCCCAAAAAACGACCCTCGGCTTCGTCAATCTGGGTTGCACGAAAAACCAGGTGGACGCCGAGATTATGATCGGAACCCTGGCGGTGAACGGCTTCGAGCTGTCGGCGGACCCGGAGCGGGCCGAAGTCGTCATCATCAATACCTGCGGCTTCATCGAGGAAGCCAAACAGGAGTCCATCAACACGATCATCGAACATGGCGAACTGAAAAAATCAGGCTCCTGCAAGGTGCTGATCGCCTCCGGCTGCCTTGCCCAGCGATACCAGGGCGACCTGCTGAAAGAATTGCCCGAACTGGACGGCGTGGTCGGCACAGGCGAGATCGGCAGGATCGCCGACATCTGCAAAACGCTGCTGCAGCCCGGGAAACGCCACCAGCGTGTCTTCATCAGCCAGCCTCCCTATTTGTACGATGAGATGGCCCCGCGCATCCGGCTGGGCCGTTCCCATTCGGCCTACGTGAAAATCGCCGAGGGCTGCAACCGGAACTGTTCCTTCTGCGCGATTCCCATCATGCGCGGCAAGCAGCGGAGCCGCCCGATCGAGTCCATCGTGGCGGAGGCGAAACAGCTTGCCTCTGAGGGCGTGAAAGAACTCAATCTGATTTCCCAGGACACGGTGAACTACGGCGTGGATCTGGGCATCAGGCAGGGGCTCACGGCGCTTTTGATAGAGTTGGTGAAAGTGAAGGGCCTGCGCTGGATTCGCCCATTTTATCTCTACCCGCAGCAGGTCACGGACGAGCTGGTCGCGCTCTACGCGGGCGAAGAGAAACTCGCCAAGTACATCGACATGCCCTTCCAGCACATCAACGATGCGATGCTCAGGCGCATGCACCGGCTGGGAACGAAGGCCGACATTACGAAGCTGGTCGAGAAATTCCGCGTGCGCATCCCCGGCCTGACCTTCCGCACGGCCTTCATTGTCGGCTTTCCCGGAGAGACGGAAGCCGCGTTCAATGAACTGAAGGCCTATGTCGAGGACATGGAGTTCGATCGCATGGCCGCTTTTCTCTATTCCGACGAGGAGGGCGTACCGGCCGAGCAGATGGACGGCAAGGTGGACCGGAAACTGATGCAGGAAAGGCAGAACGAACTGCTGGCGGTCCAGGAGCCGATCTCGCTCGCCAAAAGCCGGGCTTTCGTTGGGCGCACGCTCGAAGTGCTGGTGGACGGCGCGTCAGATGAAACGGAACATCTCCTGGAAGCCCGGCACGAGGGCCTCGCCCCTGAGATTGACGGCGTCGTCTATATTAACGATGGAACGGCGAAGCCCGGCGATCTCGTGAAAGTCCGCATCACCGACGCCACGACGTTCGACCTCGTCGGACACGTCGTGAACAGTCCCTCTTCAGCGCCCATTGTCCCGCGCCATGCCCCTGCGATCCTGCACCGCTGATCATTTTGTATCTGACGGATGTTCAAAATGGCTGTTCGGCAAGGCCGCAGCGAGTGAGGAGGCGAAGCGTACGTTTTTCGGTACGTTGAGCCTCCGAGCGATGCGAGAACGCAGTTGGCGGCCATTTTCAACATCCGCTAGCGAGGCGGGAATCTTGTAATCGCGACCGGCGCGTAGGTGAGCGCTGGCCCATCGGCTGTCTTCGTGGCCAGCGTATGCTTGAGCCACTTGCCGTCGTCCCGCTTCGGAAAATCGGGCCGGTAATGCGCGCCGCGGCTTTCCTCGCGTGCGAGCGCGCCGGCGACGATGGTTTCCGCAATCTCGACGAGACAACTTAACTCGAAGGCCTGAACCAGGTCGGTGTTGAAAATTTTTCCCTTATCCTGAAGCCGCACGGCTTCCGCGCGGAACTGCAGCTCGCGTATCTCCTTTAAGGCATCGGTCATGGATTGTGTCGTCCTGAAAATGCCCAGGTTCGTGCTCATGACCGTGCCCAGGGCATCCCGCACCTGCCAGGCCCGCTCCGACCCGCGATTATCCATCAATCTCAGGAGATGAACCTCTTCCCGCTTGAGCGCCGCATCCGGCAGGGCCCTCGGTCGAACAGTGGCGCTATATTCCGCTGCCTTCTGGCCGGCCCGCCGGCCGAAGACGATCGTCTCCAGCAGTGAATTCCCTCCCAGCCGGTTGGCTCCGTGCACGCTCACGCAGGCGCATTCCCCTGCCGCGTAGAGGCCGGGCATTGATGTTTCGCCCCAGATGGTCGTCTTGACCCCGCCCATCTGATAATGCGCGCCAGGCCTGATGGGAATCGGCGATTCGATCGGATCCACCCCGGCGAACTCCACCGACAGCTGGCGGATCTGTGGGAGGCGTTCAAGAATCTTCTGCCGGCCCAAATGCCGCAGGTCCAAAAGGACGCAGCCGTCTATTCCACGCCCTTCCAGAATTTCCTGCCCGATCGCCAGCGAGACCGTCGAGCGTGTCGCCAGCTCCATCTGCTCCGGAGCGTATTTTTTCATGAACCGCTCGCCCAGCGTGTTCAATAAGTACGCGCCTTCGCCCCGTGCCCCTTCGGTGATCAAAATGCCGGTGTCCTTGAGCGTCGTCGGATGGAACTGCACGAACTCCATGTCCTCGAGCGGCACGCCGGCCCGGTAAGCCAGGGCCATGCCGTCGCCGGTGTTGATCACGGCGTTGGTGCTGGTGTGGAACACGCGGCCGCTGCCGCCGGTCGCCAGCACGACGGCCTTCGCGCCGATCGCGTGCAGGCCGCCGCGCACGATATCCCAGGCGATGACCCCGCGGCAGATGCCGTCTTCCACGATCAGCGACGTCACGTACCATTCTTCGTAGACCTGGCAGCCGCGCTTCATGAGCTGCTCGTACATCGTGTGGAGGATCGCGTGGCCGGTCCGGTCCGCGGCGTAGCAGGCGCGGGGAAAGCCGGCCCCGCCGAAGGGACGCTGCGCGATGCGGCCCTGCCCGTCACGGCTGAAGATCACGCCCATGCGCTCCAGCTCCAGAATATCGGCCGGCGCCTCCCGGCACATGGCCTCGATGGCATCCTGGTCGCCCAGGTAATGGCCGCCCTTGGCGGTATCGAGCGCATGGGCTTCCCAGGAATCGTTCTCGCCCAGCGCGGCGTTGATGCCGCCCTGCGCGGCCACCGAGTGGCTGCGGACCGGATGGACTTTGGAGACGAGCGCGACGTCGAGCTGCGGGGGCGCCGCCAGCGCCGCCCGCATACCGGCCAGCCCGGCGCCGACAATGAGCAGATCGTGGATTTTCATGCTGTGGCTGGTCGCGTCCTCACGATGTCCTGCATCATGGCGTAAGGACGGCGGCAGTGGCAAGAGAGGCCTTGCTTCGGTCGTGCCCGCCATGCAAAATGTGGGGACTGGCTCCGCTTTGCGGTGCCTGTCCCCGTTCTCATTGGGAGATCTATGAGCCCTCAGTCGTTCCTGAACCCTTCCGACACGTTTGTACACCGCCACATCGGGCCGACCGACGCCGACGTCCAGGAAATGCTGGTGATGCTGGGCCTCAAGTCGCTCGACGCCTTGATTGACGGAGTCGTCCCGGAGGACATCCGGATGCGCCAGCCGCTCACGTTCGGCACCTGCCGGGGCGAGTTCGACGTGCTGGCCGAGCTGCGCGCCATGCACGACCGCAACCAGGTGTTCCGCTCGTTCCTCGGCATGGGCTACCACGATTGCATCACCCCGGCGGTCATCCAGCGCAACATCCTGGAAAATCCAGGCTGGTACACCCAGTACACGCCCTACCAGGCCGAAATCTCCCAGGGTCGGATCGAGGCGCTGCTCAATTTTCAAACGATGGTCGCGGACCTGACCGGCCTCCCCTGCGCCAACGCGTCCATGCTGGACGACGCAACGGCGGCCGCCGAAGCCATGACCATGTGCCGGCGCATCGCGCATCGCACCGCCGAGGGCGGCGGGGAGAAGCACGGCTTTTTCGTGTCCGCGGATTGCGACCCGCAAACCATCGCCGTCATGCAGACCCGCGCGGAACCGCTGGGCATCCGGCTGCACGTGGACCGCATTGAGCATATCGATTTCGCCAAGCAGGATCTTTTCGGCCTGCTGCTGCAATACCCGGCCACGGACGGGACGATCCGTGACGATCACGAATTGATTGAACGGGCCCACAAGGCCGGAGTGTTGGCGGTCGTTGCCACGGACCTGCTCGCGCTCACGCTGATCAGGCCGCCCGGAGAATCAGGTGCGGATATTGCGGTGGGGTCGACGCAGCGGTTCGGGGTGCCGATGGGCTTCGGCGGACCGCACGCGGCGTTTCTCTCCTGCAAGACCGAGCACGTGCGGCAGATGCCGGGGCGCATTATCGGCGTCTCGAAAGACGCGGCCGGCAGACCCGCCTACCGGCTCACGCTCCAGACCCGCGAGCAGCACATCCGCCGCGACAAGGCCACCAGCAACATCTGCACGGCGCAGGTGCTGCTCGCCGTCATGGCCAGCATGTACGCCGTCTACCACGGCCCCGAGGGGCTCAAGCGTATCGCGGAACGCGTGCACGGCCTCACGGTCGTGCTGGCCGAGGGCTTGCGGAAACTGGGCTATGAAGTCGGCCCGACGCCGAGCTTCGACACGCTGCACATCAGGCCGATGGGCCGGGCCCCGCATCAATCCGTGGCCCGGATCGTCGCGCGGGCCGTCGAGCGCCGCATGAACTTCCGCCGGCACGAGGACGGCTTCATCACGATTTCGATCGACGAGGTGACGACCGCCTCGGAAATCCAGACCATGTTCGAGATCTTCGCCGGCGGGCAGCCGGTGCCCTTCACCGTGGAAGAACTGGCCGGCAAGGTCACCCTCGGCTATCCCAGGCATCTGGCGCGCACGAGCAAGTACCTGACGCACGAAGTCTTCCACCGGTACCACTCGGAGCACGAGCTGACCCGCTACATCCAGCGGCTGCAGGACAAGGACCTGTCGCTAGTCCATTCGATGATCCCGCTGGGCTCCTGCACGATGAAGCTCAACGGCTCGGTAGAGATGATCCCGGTGACGTGGAAAGGCTTCAGCCGCCTCCATCCCTTCGCGCCGGTGGAGCAGACGCTGGGCTATCAGGAACTGTTCCGGCAACTGGAAGACCGGCTGGCCGAAATCACCGGTTTTGCGTCCACGTCGCTGCAACCCAACGCCGGCTCGCAGGGCGAGTATGCCGGGCTGATGGCGATCCGGGCTTATCACCGGCATCGGGACGAGGGGCATCGCAACGTGTGCCTGATTCCGGTCTCCGCGCACGGGACGAACCCGGCCAGTGCCGTGATCGCCGGGATGACGGTCGTGCCGGTCGCCTGCGACAGCCACGGCAACGTGGACCTGGCCGATCTGGAGGCCAAGGCGAAGGAGCACCACGATACACTCGCCGCGCTCATGGTGACCTATCCCTCCACGCATGGCGTCTTCGAAGAAGGCATCCGGAAAATCTGCCAGATCGTCCACGCGCACGGCGGGCAGGTCTATCTGGACGGCGCCAATATGAACGCGCAGGTCGGGCTCTGCCGGCCCGGCGACTTCGGCGCCGACGTGTGCCACTTGAACCTTCATAAAACCTTCTGCATCCCGCACGGAGGCGGCGGTCCCGGCATCGGCCCCATCTGCGTCGCCGCGCATCTGGCGCCCTTCCTGCCGGGCCATCCGATCACGAAGCTGGGGGGGAAGGAATCCATCGGGCCCGTTTCCGCCGCGCCCTATGGCAGCGCCAGCATCCTATCCATTTCATGGGTCTATATCGCCCTGATGGCGGCGGAGGGGCTGACGAAAGCGACCAAGGTGGCGATCCTGAACGCCAACTACATGGCCAAGCGGCTGGAGAAGCACTACCCGGTGCTCTACACGGGCAAGAAGGGGTTCGTGGCGCACGAGTTCATTCTCGACGTGCGGCCGTTCAAGCAGACCGGCGTGGAGGCGATGGATGTCGCCAAGCGGCTCATGGACTACGGCTTCCACGCGCCGACCGTTTCGTTCCCGGTGGCCGGCACGCTCATGATCGAGCCGACGGAGAGCGAATCCAAAACCGAGCTGGACCGGTTCTGCGAGGCGATGATCAAGATTCGCGCGGAGATTCAGGACATCGCCGACGGGCGCCTCCCGAAGGACGACAATCCGCTCAAAAACGCGCCGCACACGATGCACGCGGTGACGGCGACGGACTGGAAACATGCCTACAGCCGCGAGCAGGCGGCGTTTCCGACATCCTGGGTGCGGGACCACAAGTTCTGGCCCTCTGTCGCGCGGATCGACGACGCGTACGGCGACCGTCACCTCATGTGCACTTGCCCGCCGATGGAGAGCTATCAATCCTAGGGGACTGGCTCACACCGTAGCCCATCAGGGGCTGGCTACTTTTCCAAGCACCATCGGAAAAGTTGCCTGTCCCTGTTCCGAAGCCGAAGGGCTTGGCTATGGTGGCATGGCTGTTCGCTTCCGCACCTCTCGGAGCGACCTAATCCAAACACCGGCTGACGAAGGGCAGACAGCTCCGGCGTCAGCATGATGCGTTGAAATCGCACGGCTACCCATGCCGTACCGTTGGCCGGTCGCCTCACCGGAATAGCAGAACGGCGACCGGCACCGTCTTTCCTACCGCCTGCCCCACTCCCGCCATACCGAACGCCTCCGTGTCCACCCTTCCAGCCGGTCCAAAATAAAAAACTGGAACGGGGACAGGCCGCTGATGGACCTGTCCCCGTTCGCGCTTCGCTCACCGTATCCTCTACTGTAGCCCGTTTTGAGCAGCCCTTGTATTGCTTTTCCTCATGGGCGGGAATACGCTTTGAAGGTCCACAAAGGAATAAAAATGGAAACCCTCGACGAAGTTCGACAAACGATAACAATTCAACTTACTACTGATGATTCCGACACCAGGTCACAGTACCTCAACCACTTCGGTCACCAGGTAGCAGAATTTTCTGATGCTATGTCTCGTGCTTTTCTTGAATGGCGCGCACTTGACGGCCAACTGGGCAAGGATGAGAGAAAAGCGTACGTGTCAGCCTTGATCTATTGCGCCGTTGCACTTCACATTCTATCGATGAAATTGTTCCTATCTGGCCACACAGTTCCAGCTGGTAACCTTTACAGGCAAGTTGCGGAGACAATAGCCTTAGCGTGTCTATGCTCAGCCAAGAATCTCGATATCTTGGATCGATTCATGCAAGACAAGTACTCTACAAACGACGCGTTAAGGGACGCAGTTCGTCATGCCAAGAGACTTCAACTAAACGCGGACGCCATCGAGGTTTTAAGGCGTACCAGGGACTTTTATCACGAGTTTAGCCATCCGAGTCAGTTGATGATCGCAACGCACATGTCCTTTTCAGATGGAAACGTTGTTCTGGGAGCAAGCTTTGATAGTGGGAAGCTCGAGGAATATCGTAAAGAAGTTGCTTCAAGAGTGAATCTCGCCAAGGTCTTCGGCAACCTTGTGAGCGGAATAAGATCCAATATCTCCCGTTGGAAAGAATAAAGGCGCCAAGAAACTTTTGCTAGCGGCGGAGACCGGGGAGGTCGACGTGGACGTCGACCGAGGGCTCGCGGACGTCTGGAGGAAAGGGAGGGAAGGGATGCAGGCTGAGGACGGTTTGCAGGCCGGCCTCGTCCACGATCGGATCGCCTGAGCTGCGTTCGACCTGAACCAGTTGCGCGAATCCCTGTGGATACAGCCGGAATTGAACTCGCAGGCCGCGCCCGGCCTGGTCCTTTCGCAGCTGCGCACGCCGTTGCTGCCAGTGGAGCGCGACCGAGTCGCTGACGTTCTTCCAATAGACGGGGCCTGACACATCCGCCGAACTTCCACCCGACTCCTCCACGGTTATCTTATCTGGGAGAAGAATGGGCTCCACCGGCCGTCCATGCCGATCAGTTGCAGAGGCCTCTTCCAGAAGGGCGTCCAGCATGGCCGTGCCGGGAGACGACGCGGGGACCGATCCGGAGCGCGGGGTTGGTGCCGGTCCCGTGGTGAGATAGACCGTGCGCGAAAATACGGAATCCAGACGCATCCCACGCAGGCGGGCCACGACCACCTCCATCCGCAAGGGCTGGCCTGCTCCCGCTGCAATGGGCCTCGGTTCGAATCTGGTGGAGGCGGTGAGGTCCGCCGATGCCTCGTCAGGCGTGAGCGAAACGAGCCGGTGAGGGTACGCAAGGCTTTCGAAGACGGCCACCAACTCCTCTCCCCGTCCCGGTTTCAATCCTTTCAGACGGACCGAAAACTCGAAGGTCTGCCCGGGATCGACCAGCCCGTTTTCATTATTCAAAGAAAGATCGAACTTAAGGGTCGGCGTGGAATGCTTGATCTCCGCTGCTGATGGCGCGGGCGGAGCCAAGACGAAGGTGACGCAGAGGACCGCAGCGATCGCCCACGCCCTGTCGAGCCCCTCCCTCACAAAGATACAGTCTCCTCTGCGGGCTTACCGTGCGATCGGCTGGACGTTCTTGCTGTGCGCCTCAACAATACCGTTCTTGAACACGACGCCCAAGCCAAAGGCATTCGTCTGTGTGGCGGCAGAATATGACCAGACTTCATGCTCGGCCGTCAAACCTGGGAACTCTTTGGCCCCCCCGATACGCCATGGAGCTCCGAGCAGCGCCTTCACATCCTCTTTCGTCGAGACACCGTCTTTGATTTGAGCCACCAACTGGTCATTCAGAATCAGAAAGTTCCCGGTGGCTGGGCCTTCTCCGCCGGAAGATCCGGATGTGGCGCACCCGCTCAACCCGAGCATGACTGCAAGAACGCCTGCCAGAATTCCCGTTGCAAGTTTCATGGTGCCCTCCTCGAGATGGTGGGAAGCGCGGTTGTGTGCCTTCAACAGCTGCGTGTGATTGTGAAACCTCTGTATCATATTTGCCCTTCCACCTCAATCAGTGAAATCAACGGTGTCACGAGCCGTTTCTTCTCCTCGCTGATTGCCAGGCCCCCGCTCCTCCTCCTATAATTCCAGACAATCATGCTTGGCCTCATTCTCCTCCTCCTCCTGTACTTTCTCTCGCCCGTTGAGGCAGCCGATTTCATCGGCAAGGACGGGGCGCCGATGGTGCTGATCGCAGAAGGGCCTTTTCTGCGCGGCAATCCGGATGGCCAGGGCGATGCGGATGAGCACCCCCGGCGGACGATTACACTCTCTTCCTTTTATATGGACCGCTACGAGGTCACGAACCGCCGCTATCAAGTCTTTCTGAAAGCCACCCGGCATCGGACACCCGAGCACTGCTGTGATCCCTCGTACAATCTTTGGAAAGGCACCGAGATTGAGGCGAAGCTGCTAGACCATCCCGTGGTCAATGTGGACTGGCACGACGCGGTGGCCTACT
>Ga0209640_10003652_pt1 | contig 13452 bp, 12 predicted proteins | sample RifCSP10_1_FD_184018 | JGI IMG/M metagenome (GOLD analysis project Ga0209640, IMG submission 184018) | Soil microbial communities from Rifle, Colorado - Rifle CSP2_sed 10_1 (SPAdes) (version 2) | ecosystem: Environmental > Terrestrial > Deep subsurface > Rock core/Sediment | place: Rifle...
GTCGCAGATGAACACCGACGGCCCCGCGATGAGCTTGCGCACCTCGTGCTGGCTCTTCCCGCAGAACGAGCAGTACAGCAGCTTTTCCCCGCCGGCCTTCTCAGTCATGGATCATCCCCGAGGGTGCGACGCTATTTTACGCTTTCGGCCCTGCTCACCAGGACCTTGTCGACGATCCCGTAGCTCTGCGCCTGCTCGGCGCTCAGGAAGTTGTCGCGGTCGGTATCGTGCTCGACGGTCTTCAAGTCCTGGCCGGTGTGCCGGGCGAAGATCTCGTTCAGCTTCGCCTTGCGGTTGAGGATTTCGCGCGCGTGGATTTCCACGTCGGATGCCTGGCCCTGGAAACCGCCCATCGGCTGGTGGATCATCACCCGCGAGTTGGGCAGGCAGAACCGCTTGCCCTTGGCGCCGGCCGCGAGCAGCAGCGCGCCCATGCTCGCCGCCCCCCCGACGCACAGCGTCGAGACGCTGGGCTTGACGAACTGCATGGTGTCGTAGATCGCGAGCCCATCGGATACCGACCCGCCCGGGGAATTGATGTAGAACGAGATGTCCTTGTCCGGGTTCTCGGACTCCAGGAACAGCAACTGCGCCACGATCAGGTTGGCGGTCGTCTCGGTCACCGGCCCCACCAGGAACACCACGCGCTCCTTCAACAGGCGCGAATAGATGTCGTAGGCGCGCTCTCCGCGCCCGCTCTGCTCGATCACCATCGGGATCAGGCCCAGACCCCGCGGCTCGCTGGTGTGTGCTGCCATCATGTTCTCCCCATCAAATCGTCGAAATCGATCTTCCTGTCCGTCACCCTGGCGACGCCAAGCGCCCATGCCACAACGTTGTCCTCCAGCGCCGCGGATTCGATGTCGCGCAACCGCTCGGGCGCGGCGTAGAACCACTTCACGACCTCATCGGGCCGCTCATAGCTCTCGGCCTGCTCCTCGACCATCCGCCGCACCTGCTCGGGCTTGGGGACGAGATTGTGCATTTTCACCAGCTCACCGAGGATCAGCCCGAGCGTCACGCGGCGCCGGGCCTGCTGCTCGAAGAGGTACGCCGGCAGCGGCGTTTCCTGGGTCACTTTGACGCCGCGCGCGGCGAGCTCCTGGCGTGCACCGGCCTGCAGGCGCTCGATCTCGATTCCCACCAGCGAGCGCGGTGCCTCGATGCGCGTGGCGTCGAGGAGCGCCTGCATCACCTGGTCGCGCAGGCGGCTCTTGAGCTTCGCCTTCACCTCGCGCTCCAGATTGGCCCTGATCTCGGCCCGCATCTTGGCGACGTCTCCATCCGCAACGCCCAGGCTCTTCGCGAATCCGGCATCGACCTCGGGCAGGCCCGGCGCCGCAACCTCGCCCACGGTGACCTCGAAGCGCGCGGTCTTGCCCGCCACCTCCCGGCCGTGGTAGTCGCCCGGAAACCGCACATCGAAAGCCTTCGTTTCGCCCGGCTTCATGCCGGTCACGCTGCTTTCGAAATCCGGCAGCAACCGGCCTTCCCCCAGCACCGTCTGCTGTCCCTTGCCGCTCGAGCCCGGGAAGTCCGCGCCATCGAGGCTGCCGCGGAAATCGATCGTGACGCGGTCACCGGTCTGCGCCGCGCGCTCGACCGGCTCGTAGCGCGCGCGCTGCTTGCGCAAGATCTCGATCGTCTTGTCGACCTCGGCTTCGCCGACCTCCAGCGCCGGGCGCTCGATGGCCTTGCCGGCAATGTCCCCGACCGTCACCTCGGGATAGATTTCGAAAGTCGCGCTATATTGAAACTCGACCGCGCCATCGCTCCGCGGCGCCACCTCGAACTTGGGATAGCCCGCGACCCTCAGGTTCTGCTGGCGGACGGCCTCGCCGAAGCTGCGCTGCATCGCGTCGCCGAGCACCTCCTGCCGCACCTGCGTGCCATAGTGCTGCTCGACCACCTTGAGCGGCACCTTGCCCGGCCGGAACCCGTGCATCTTTACCGTACGCGACAGGCGTTTCAGCCGGCTCTCGACCTCATGGTCGATGTCGGTCGCGGGCAGCGACACGCTCAATTTCCGCTCGAGCGCGCTCAACGTTTCCAAGTTCGCCTGCATCTCCGTTGCGTGAACGATCTGTCCGAGCCCTTGCGCCGGTTCGCACCACGCACCGCTGCCCGTGGTGCGAAAGGAGGGACTCGAACCCCCACGCCTTGCGGCGCCAGAACCTAAATCTGGTGCGTCTACCAATTCCGCCACTTTCGCGACTTTCCGATTGTAATATAATCACGTGCCCGCCGAAAGCTTTCAAGTTGTCTTAACGATACAGCGCAATGAGCTGATCCATAAAGGATATTGCGCAGCAGCAAATGGGTAAAAACCGCAATGAAAATTTCCCCGTCGCGTCCCTGCTTCTGCCCTCCAGATTCCGGCGTCCGATCGCACTGATTTACCGCTTCGCGCGGGAGGCGGACGATGTTGCAGACGAGGGGGATCTCCCCGCGCCCGCCCGCCTCGCGCAACTGGGGCAATTTCGCGAGCAGCTGAGCAAGATCGAGCGCGGCGTTCCCCCCGACATCGCCTGGTTTGCGGCGCTCGCCGCGGTGATCCGGGAGCATGACCTCCCGGTATCGGCGTTCGCCGATCTGCTCTCGGCGTTCGCGCAGGACGTCACCCAGAAGCGCTACGCCAACGTGACCGGGGTGCTCGACTACTGTCAGCGCTCGGCGAATCCCGTGGGACGCCTGCTGCTGCATCTGTTCGGCAGCACCGGCGAAGCGAATTTCCGGTGGTCGGATTCAATCTGCTCCGCACTGCAGCTCGTGAACTTCTGGCAGGACGTGGCGATCGATTACGCGAAAGGACGCGTCTACCTGCCCCAGGACGAAATGCGGCGCTACGGCGTGACCGAGCAGCACATCGCCGGGCAGCGCTGCGACGATGCCTGGCGGGCCCTCATCCAGTTCCAGATCGACCGCGCGCGCGGTATGCTGAACGCAGGCGCGCCCCTGGGGCGGGCGCTCCCCGGGCGCATCGGGCTCGAGATCCGCGCCACGGTGCAAGGCGGGCTGCGTATTTTGGAGAAACTCGAGCGCGCGGGATGCGATATGTTTCGAAGCCGGCCGGTCCTGAAATGGCGCGACTGGCCGGTGATTTTGTCGCGCGCCCTCTGAGCACGCCGTACGAAGCACTAGCGTCCATGGATCCGCACGAATATTGTCAGACCAAAGCCGCGCAGAGCGGCTCGAGTTTCTATTACAGCTTCCTGTTCCTGCCGGAGGAGCGCCGCCGCGCGATCACGGCGCTCTACGCGTTTTGCCGCGAGGTGGACGACGTCGTGGACGACTGCTCCGACGTGGCGACTGCGCGGGCGACACTCGCCTGGTGGCGGCAGGAGCTGGCCGCGGCCTTTCATGGCACGCCCCAGCACCCGGTCGCACGCGCTCTCGCGGAAATCGCACCGCGCTTCAATCTGGCGGAGGCGCGCGTCGCCGAAATCATCGACGGCATGCAGATGGACCTCGACACCAACCGCTATCCCAGCTTCGAGGCGCTGCGGCAGTACTGCCACCGCGTGGCGGGGGTGGTAGGCCTGTTGTCCGCCGAGATCCTTGGTTACCAGGACCGGCGCACGCTCGAGTACGCGGCCGATCTCGGCCTGGCGTTCCAGCTCACCAATATCATCCGGGACGTAGGCGAGGATGCGCGCCGCGACCGCATCTATCTGCCGCTCGACGAGATCGAGCGCTTTGGCGTCAGCACGGGGGACATTACCGGGTCGCGCGAGACCGACAACTTCCGCCGGCTGATCGAATTTCAGATCGAGCGCGCGCTCGGGTATTACCGCGAAGCATTCAGCAAGCTGTCGGCGGCTGACCGCCGCGCCCAGCGGGCCGGCATCATCATGGCGGCGATTTATCGGGCGCTGCTGGACGAAATCCGGCGCGATGGCTGCCGGGTCCTCACGCGCCACACGTCCCTGACCCCTGTCCGCAAGCTCTGGATCGCCTGGAAGACATGGATCGCTGGCTAAAACGGGCGTTGGGAATGCGCGCGATGACCGCACCCAGCCGCGGCTGGTCCGTGGCAGGGGCGGCCGTGGTTGCGCGCGGCGTGCTGGCGACAATGGCCGTCCTCGGCGCGGCAGGCGCGTTTGCGCAAGCACCGTCGCCGCCGGCGACCCTGGAGCACCGGGCACCGCCCGGCGCCACCTCCGAGAGCGCCCGGCAAGTCCTGTCCCGGGTGAGATCCTCCGTGGTGCAGATCAAGGGGTTCTTCGGAGCGAATACCGCGCAGGCTTTCCACGGCACCGGATTCGCGGTTGCGCGCGGTGGGATATTCCTGACCAACTATCACGTTGTCGCCCAGCAGGTTCTGTACCCTACCAAGTACCGGCTGGAATATCGCGCACACGATGGCAAGACCGGGCGCATCGAGGTACTGGCGATCGACGTGCGCCACGATCTGGCAGTGGTGCGCGCGGAAGGCATCGCCCCGCGGCCGCTGCCGCTTGAAACGACGGTGCCGGACAAGGGCGATCGCGCCTTTTCCATCGGCTTCCCGCTGGACGTCGGGCTGACGATAACCGAGGGAGTATCGAACGGGAGCGTCGAGGATTCATTCGATCCCCGCATCCACTATTCCGGTGCGATAAACGCGGGCATGTCCGGCGGACCTGCTTTGAACGCCGCCGGAGCCGTCATCGGCGTCAACGTTGCGGGGTATCGCTTCGAGCAGCTGGTGAGCTTCCTGGTCCCCGCGAACCATGTGCGCGCGCTGGTCAAACGCGCCCTGAAGCCGGCCCCGGGCGGGCGGAAAGGGGAGGTGGCGGCGCAAATGCGCCAGCATGCCGTCGAGCTCATCGGCGCCGTGGACGGCCGCCTGACGACACAAGTGATGTCCGGCTACGCCCTGCCGGCAAAGCTGGCCCCCTTCATCGACTGCAACGCTTCGTCCGATCCCGCGCCCGAGCGGCCGCTGCAGATCGTCCGCGTCCGGTGCCTCGCCAAGGCCGGCTTGTTCGTCGAGCAGGGACTCTTCAGCGGCGACCTCAGGTTCGAGCATTTCGTGCTCGAGACCGGCAAACTGGATGCCTGGCGATTTGCGCATCGCGTGTCGAAGCTGTCGGCCGCGACCGGCGCCTACGGCCAGCGCCGGTACGTGGGACCGTTCTCCTGCAATACCGGGGTCGTGAAGCTGAGGGGCTTCGACGCCAGCCTGATGACCTGCGTGCGCAGCCACCGCAAGCTGGAGGGTCTTTACGACATCACCGCGCGTGTTACCAGCCTGAACGAATCGCACCGCGGCTTTGTGAGCCATGTCGACCTCCACGGCGTCGAGTTCGACGGGGGAATGAGGTTCTTGCGGCGCTACGTCGAGGCGATGGAATGGAATCCGTGACGCCCGAGATCGTCATTGTCGAAACGCTGGGAAGCCACGGGCGGGTCCAGACCCGCGATCGCGTGCCTCTTACCGCGCAAAAGCGCCACGTCACCATAGGCCGCAGCCCGCAAGCGGATGTGATCCTCGACGACGCGTATGCTGCCGCGCTGCATGTCTCGGTCGAGGTGACCCCGGACGGAGCCGTACTGGCGTCGGACCTTGGCAGCGTGAACGGCATTGGCATCGCCGGGCGGCGTTACAAGGGCGCGCAGCAGCTGCCCGTGCCGAATGGTGTGCTCCAGATCGGGCGAACGCGGCTGCGCGTGCGCTTCGCGAACGACGCGCTTCCCCCGGAGCGACCGGACCACGCCGCCATTGCTCCGGAGCGCGGCTCGCCGTCGTGGGCCGCGGCTGCGGGCGGGATTATCTGCGCCGCCTATGTCGCGTATTCGGCATGGCTCGATGCACCGCGCGACGTTGCAACCACGATAGTCGTCGCGTTCATACCGGGGCTGCTGATTGCCGGGTTGTGGATCTCCCTTTGGGCGCTGCTGTCGCGCATCACGCAGGGTGAATGGCGGTTGGTGTGGCACGGCGCAATCCTGTTCAGCGTGGTCGCGGCTTACGTGCTGTCGGTATACATCCTCGACATCGCCTGGTACGTATTTTCGCTGCCGCGCTGGGGATCGCGGGACACCGTCATCGGCGCACTTGCCTTCGCGGTCGCCTTGCACTGGCATCTGACGCATGCATCGAGCTTGAGCCGCAGGCGCAGCGTCTTGATCGCGATACTGCTGCCCGCCACGGTGACCGGCGCGGGGCTCTGGATACAGTCGCGCACGCAGGAGCGCGACGTCAATCACATCGGAATCCACGAGCAGATCTATCCACCCGCGCTGCGCGTGCGCGAGGCCGGGAGCGCAACAGACTACTTCGAGCGGGCGGCGCTGTTGCAGTCACGCGCCGATTCGCGGCGGAGAGCCATTTCGGACGATGACGTGAGCGATTCTGAAATCGGAGACGAGTCGCGGCATGCCGGCGGGCACGGAGAAAGGTAACGCTGTCCCGGATCGGGCCCGGAGCGCCAGGGCATCACATTCCCGGATCAAGGCTTGATATGGACCTGCAGCTGAAGGACAAGCGGGCTCTGGTGACGGGCGCGAGCATGGGCATCGGCCGCGCCATCGCCAGGGGGCTTGCGGCCGAAGGCGTGGCGCTCTGCGTCGTCGCGCGCCGCAGGAGCCTGCTTGAAGCGCTCGCGCGCGAGATCACCGCGGCCGGAGGGCCCTCCCCGGCCATCATCGAGGCCGATGTCATGCCGGAAGGCGCGGCGGAGCGGATCGCAGCCGAGGCCCGCAGGCAGCTCGGTCATATCGACATCCTGGTGAACTCCGCCGGCGGCAGCCAGCCGGCGCTGCCGGTCGATGCGCCGGAGTCGAAGTGGCTGGAGGCAATGACGCTCAACTTCGTCCGGGTGCGGCAGCTCACGCACGCGATATTGCCCGGCATGATCGAGCGGGGATGGGGACGCGTCATCAATATCTCGGGCAAGTCGGAACCCGAGGGGCTCATCGCTGCGACGCCGGCCAAGGCGGCGGTGCACGCCTGGTCGAAGGGCCTGTCGCGGGAAGTCGGCAAGCACGGCGTCACCGTCAACTGCATCCAGCCGGGGCGGATCATGAGCGAGCAGATCCGCCGGAAGTACTCCCCGGAATTTCGCGCGAAGCAGTCCGCGGAGGAGATTCCGGTCAGGCGCTATGGCGAGCCCGAGGAGCTTGCCAGCCTCGCGGTCTTCCTCGCCTCCCCGGTTGCCCGCTACATCACGGGCGCGGTGATGCCGGTGGACGGCGGCCTCAGGCGCTTCGCGTTCTAACCTTTGGCCGTATAATTCGTCGAGCTTTTCCGGAGATTTCGTATGCAGACGAAGATCCCATGCGTCATCATGCGCGGCGGCACCTCGCGTGGACCGTTTTTCCACGCGTCCGACCTGCCGGCCGACGTACCGACGCGCGACGCGGTGCTGCTTGCGGTGATGGGCTCGCCGCATGAAATCCAGGTGGACGGCATCGGCGGCGCGCACTCGGTGACCAGCAAGGTGGCGATGATCAGCATGTCGAAGCACCCCGGCGCGGACGTCGATTATCTCTTCGCCCAGGTGCAGATCAACGAAAGATTCGTGGACACCAAGCCCAACTGCGGCAACATGCTGGTGGCGGTGGCGCCGTTCGCCATCGAGTCGGGGCTCGTCCCGGCGAAAAGCGGCGAGACGACCGTGCGCATCTTCAACGTCAACACGCAGTCGCTGGTCGAATCGATCGTGCAGACGCCCGGCGGCAAGGTCACCTATTCCGGAGACGCCGCGATCGACGGCGTTCCCGGCACCGCGGCGCCGGTCAAGCTCAATTTCAAGAGCGCGATCGGGTCGGTCACCAGGAAGATGCTGCCCACCGGCAAGCCGTCAGATGTCATCGACGGCGTCGAAGTGAGCTGCGTGGACATCGCGATGCCGGTCGTCCTGATGCGTGCGGAATCGCTCGGAAAGACCGGCCGTGAAACCGCCACGGAGCTCGACGCGGACCGGGAACTGTTCAAGCGCATGGAAGCGATCCGCCGCAAGGCCGGCGCGTTGATGGGCATGGGCGACGTCGCGAAACGGGTGGTGCCGAAGATGGCGTTGCTGTCGAAGCCGCGCAAGGGCGGCGCCATCGCCTCGCGCTACTTCGTGCCCGAGACCTGCCACAAGTCGCATCCGGTCACCGGAACGGTATGTATCGCCTCGGCCTGCGCGATACCCGGCACGGTGGCCGCGCAGATCGCTCCGCGCCTGACGTCGCCGCAGGGCATGTTCCGGATCGAGCATCCCGCCGGCATGATCGTCGTCGATCTCGACGTCGATCTCGCCGGCGGCAGGCAGGAGCTGCGCCGCGCCGCGCTGGTGCGCACCGCGCGGCGTATCTTCGAGGGCTACGTGCACGTGCCCGAGCAGGTCTGGGCGGGGGTCAAGCGCCCCAGCCGGACCACGGCAGCCGCAGCCTAACACCGGGTTCGCGCATCCCACATGAACGTTGCCGTCATCGGCGGTGGTTACGCCGGCATGGCGGCGGCCGTGACGCTGGCGGAGCGGCAAAAGCCGGTCACGGTGTTCGAGGCGTCGCGCACGCTCGGCGGACGGGCGCGCCGGGTCGAGCATCGCGACCTCGCGCTCGATAACGGCCTGCACATCCTGGTCGGCGCCTGCAGCGAGACGCTGCGCCTGATGCGGCTCGTCGGCGCCGATCCCGAGCGGCTGCTGCTGAGGCTTCCGCTCGACTGGCGGATCCACGATCGATTCGCGCTGAAGGCGGCGGGTCTTCCCGCGCCGCTGCACCTGGTCGCCGGGCTCATGGCGGCACGCGGCGTCTCCGTGCTCGAGCGCCTGCGCACTCTGCGCTTCATGATGCGCATGCGGCGGCAGGATTACGCGCTCGAGTGCGACATGAGCGTTGATATGCTGCTCGATCAGCACGATCAGAACGGGCGGATGGCGGATGTGTTGTGGCGGCCGCTGTGCGTATCCGCCCTCAACACCGCGCCCGAGTCCGCCTCGGCGCGCGTTTTCCTCAACGTCCTGCGCGAGAGCCTCGGCGCCGACCGCGCGGCAAGCGACCTGCTGCTGCCGCGGACCGACCTCTCGCGGCTGTTTCCCGAGCCCGCCGCCGACTACGTGCGGGCCGCCGGCGGGATGGTGCACGCGGGACAGCGCGTCACGGAGATCGACGAGACCGGGGGCGGATTCACCGTGCGCTCGACCGGCGGCGAGCAGGCATTCACGCACGTCGTCTGCGCCCTGGCGCCGTACCACGCAAGCGCTTTCCTCGTCGGGATTTCCGCGCTGGCCGAAGTCGCCGAGGCCGTGGACCGGCTGGCCTATCGGCCGATCCATTCGATCTACCTCGCGTACCCGCCGGGAACCCGCCTCCCGTTCCCCATGCTCGGATTCGAGAGCGCGCTCCTGCAGTGGGCGTTCGACCGCGGCGCGCTCTCCGGGCAGGACGGCGTGATCGGCGCGGTCATCAGCGCCGGGGGGCGGCACCAGGACCTTGCGCACGACGAGCTCGCGCGTCTCGTCCACCAGGAATTGCAGCAGCAGCTCGGCCTGCTGCCCGAGCCGTCATGGTCCCGCGTTTTCGTCGAGAAACGCGCCACGTTTGCCTGCACGCCCGGGCTCAAGCGCCCCGGGGCGGAGACACCCCTGCGCAATTTCCTGCTGGCCGGCGACTATACCGCGGGCGGCTACCCGGGCACGATCGAGGCGGCGGTGCGCAGCGGCATTGCTGCCGCGCGCCTGATCCTGGGAACAGCGTGACGCCCCCTATAATGTCGAAACGTTCCTGCCGGGGAAAAAATGGCTCAGCGCGAATCGATGCAGTATGACGTGGTGGTGGTGGGCGCCGGGCCCGCCGGCCTCGCCGCGGCGATCCGCCTGAAGCAGCTCGCGGCGCAGCACCAGCACGAAGTGAGCGTCTGCGTGCTGGAAAAAGGCTCGGAGGTCGGCGCGCACATCCTGTCGGGCGCGGTGATGGACCCGCGCGCGCTGAACGAGCTCATTCCCGACTGGCAGCGGCTCGACGCCCCGCTCAACGCGCCCGTCAGCGAGGATCGCTTCCTGTTTCTTACCGAGGGCGGATCGTGGAAAGTGCCGGACCTGATGCTTCCCGCGTGCTTCAGGAATCACGGCATGGTCGTGGTCAGTTTGGGCAACGTGTGCCGCTGGCTGGCCAAGCAGGCCGAAGCGCTTGGGGTGGACATTTACTCCGGCTTCGCCGCCGCCGAGGTGCTGCTGCGCGACGACGGCGCGGTCGGCGGCGTCGCCACCGGCGACATGGGCATCGGGCGCGACGGAAAGCCCACCGCCAGCCACCAGCCGGGCATGGCGCTGCACGCCCGCTACACCTTCTTCGCGGAGGGCTGCCGCGGACATCTCGGCCGGCAGCTGGAGGACCGCTACAACCTGCGCGCGGGCGCCGACCCGCAGGTCTACGGCATCGGCTTGAAGGAGCTGTGGGAGATCGAGCCCGGCAAGCACCGGCTGGGGCTCGTCGTGCACACGGCAGGCTGGCCGCTCGCCAACGACACCTACGGCGGCTCGTTTCTTTACCATCTCGAGAACCACCAGATTTCGATCGGCTTCGTCGTGGGGCTCGGCTACAGCAACCCGTATCTCAACCCGTACGAGGAATTCCAGCGCTACAAGACGCACCCCGCGATCCGTTCATTCCTCGAGGGCGGCAAGCGCATCGCATACGGCGCGCGGGCGATCTCCGCGGGCGGATTGCAGTCGCTGCCGAAGACCGTCTTTCCGGGCGGCTGCCTGATCGGGGACGACGCCGGGTTTCTCAACGCATCGCGGATCAAGGGCAGCCATGCCGCGATGAAATCGGGCATGCTCGCGGCGGAAGCGGCCTTCCCGGCGCTGCGGGCCGGGCGGTCGCACGACGAGCTGGGCGCCTATCCCGACGCGTTCCGGGGAAGCTGGCTCCATGACGAGCTCTACCGCGCGCGCAACTTCAAGCCCTGGATGAGCAAGGGGCTCGCGCTCGGAACGCTGATGGTGGGCGTCGACCAGGTGGTCTTCGGCGGGCGGGCGCCGTGGACGCTCCATCACCGGCATGCCGACCACGAGACGCTCAGGAACCGCAACGAGGCGCAGCCCATCGCGTACCCCAAGCCCGACGGCGTAATCACGTTCGATCGTCTGAGCTCGGTGTTCGTCTCGAACACCAATCACGCGGAGGACCAGCCGTGCCACCTCACCCTCAAGGACGCGACCGTCCCGATCAGGGTGAATCTCGAGCGCTACGACGCACCGGAGCAGCGCTACTGCCCGGCCGGCGTCTACGAAATCGTCCGCGACGCGGACGGCGGGAACCCGCGGCTGCAGATCAACGCGCAGAACTGCGTGCACTGCAAGACCTGCGACATCAAGGACCCGACCCAGAACATCGTGTGGGTCGCGCCCGAGGGCGGCGGCGGGCCGAACTACCCAAATATGTAGGATCAGTTTACGAGAGCCCGTAACCCAGCTCTGGTCACGGCGAAACTGGCCTCGTAGTACCCCCGATCTCGCAATATCAGAAGTGGCGTCAACCGCCGAGCATTGCCTTCTTCAAGCCCGCGTCCGCCGGCTGGTCTCCCAGCCAGATCCGAAGCAGCGCGCGATTGAAATCCTCGCCTGCGATGGTGCCCTTGTCCTCTCCGCGCACGGTCACGCGCGTGCCGGCGCCCGGCAGGTAATCGAGCAGGATCACATCGTCCTTTTTTGCGGCCTTCACCGCGTTGAAGATCCCTTCGAGCTGCTTTACCTGCGGCTCGAGCCGCGCCAGCTCGCCAGGCGTATGGTTCTTGGTCAGGCCGTCGTTGAGGGCCGTGAACAGCTGCTCCGCGTCGAGATCGCGCAGCATGTGCATCGCGATCCGCTTGGCGCCCGCATCGCGCAGCACGTTCTCCGTGGTGCCTGCTTTGCTCTGGAGGTAAAGGGCGCCGACATAGACCTTGAAGATGAAGCGCGTCCGCACGCCCGCACCGTTCAGCGTCAGATCAGACTTGCCCAGCTGCACCCGGTCGGCGAGCTTGACGCCCTCGATCTCCGCCGCTAATACGGAGCCTCCCGCCAACCACAGTCCCAGCATCATCGCGCTCAGGAAGGATCTCATATCCGTGGAAACCTCTGACTAGGTCGTCCTCGCGGAGGCGGGGACCCAGTAGCTCTCTGATGTTTCTAGATTCCCGCCTCCGCGGGAATGACGTGCGCTACCTTCATCAGCGCAGCCTAAAGGGCCTCGAAAATGCCCGCCGCCCCCATCCCGGTGCCGATGCACATGGTGACCATGCCGTACTTTCTGCGGTGCCGGCGCAGCCCGTGCATCAGGGTCGCGACGCGGATCGCGCCGGTCGCGCCGAGGGGGTGGCCGAGCGCGATCGCGCCGCCGAGCGGGTTCACCTTCGCGTGATCGAGCCCGAGGTCCTTGATGACCGCCAGGGATTGCGCGGCGAACGCCTCGTTCAGCTCGATCCAGTCCATGTCCTCGAGCTTCAGGCCGACCTGCTTCAGCGCCTTCGGGATCGCCTTGACCGGGCCGATGCCCATGATATCGGGCGGCACCCCCGCGACCGAGAATCCCAGGTAGCGCCCGAGCGGACGCAGCCCGTAGCGCGTGAGCGCGGCCTCGCTCATGAGCACGACCGCCCCTGCGCCGTCGGAAGTCTGCGAGCTGTTGCCCGCGGTGATGCTGCCTTTTGCGGCGAACGCGGGCTTGAGCTTCGCGAGCGCCTCCGGTGACGTGTCGCGCCGCGGCCCCTCGTCATGCACGACCTCGCGGGCGTTCACCCGGACTTCGCGCGTCGCGAGGTCGGGAATGTGGTCGCTTATCGTGACCGGCGTCACCTCGTCCTTGAACTCCCCGCTGTCGGCCGCGCGTACCGCCCGGCGGTGGCTCTCCGCCGCAAAGAGGTCCTGCTCCTCCCGGCTGACTTTCCACCGGTCGGCCACCTTCTCGGCGGTGATGCCCATGCCGTAGCCAATCGCGATGTTCTCGTTCTTCTCGAAGATCGCCGGGCTGAAGGAGGGCTTGTTGCCGCCCATGGGCACCATGCTCATGCTTTCGGTGCCCGCGGCGATCATCACGTCCGCGTCCCCCAGGCGGATGCGGTCGGCGGCGAGCGCGACCGCCTGCACTCCCGAGGAGCAGAAGCGGTTGATCGTCATGCCCGACACCGAATCGGGAAATCCCGCGAGCAGCAGCCCGATGCGCGCGACGTTCATGCCCTGCTCCGCCTCCGGCATCGCGCAGCCGACGATCACGTCCTCGATGGCCGCGGGGTCGAGCCCGGGGCACCGGGCGAGCGCGCTCTTCAACGCATGCGCCAGCATGTCGTCGGGGCGGACGTTGCGGAACATGCCGCGTGGCGCCTTGCCGACGGGAGTTCGGACGGCAGCGACTATGTACGCGTCCTGGATCTGTTTAGCCATACCCTATCTCCGGACAAACTAGATTGGAACGCCTAACGAAATGGATTCCCCTCCTGCCGGAGGAGCAACCGTGTTCAGTTTGCGCCCTGGAACGTTGGGCTCCAGGGCGTGTTGG
>Ga0209640_10003653_pt1 | contig 13451 bp, 12 predicted proteins | sample RifCSP10_1_FD_184018 | JGI IMG/M metagenome (GOLD analysis project Ga0209640, IMG submission 184018) | Soil microbial communities from Rifle, Colorado - Rifle CSP2_sed 10_1 (SPAdes) (version 2) | ecosystem: Environmental > Terrestrial > Deep subsurface > Rock core/Sediment | place: Rifle...
CGGCGATGATTGGCTGGCGTATACCCTGCGGTACATTCGCTACGCGCTCATCGGGGTGTGGATAACGGCCCTGGCGCCCCTACTCTTCATGCGCCTTGGCCTGGCAAAGCGTCCGGAGAACGAGTCTCCTTGAACCGCCAAGGCGCAAAGGCACGCAAAGATTCTTTAATAACTCTTCGCCTGTCTTGGCGTTCCTTACGGTTCAGGCGCCTCCGAATATCGTCCCCGGGTTTGACTACCCGACGATACGACTGAGGACTACTTGACTAATTGACTAATTGACGAATTGACTAATTGACTATTCTTCCTTCGCCGCGGCCAGCTCCTTCTGCCGGGAGCGGATAACTTCCTCGGCGATATGAGGGGGCACCACCTCATAGTGGGAGAACTCCATGGTGAACACGCCGCGGCCGCCGGTGATCGAGCGTAGATCGGTCGTGTATCGCTGCATCTCGGCCAAGGGCACCTGCGCTTTAACGATGGAACGGCCCCGCTGCGTATCCATGCCCTGGACCCGGGCGCGGCGGGTGTTCAGGTCGCCCAATACGTCGCCCATATTGGCTTCTGGCACGATGATCTCGACGTTCACAATCGGCTCAAGCATTACCGGAGAAGCGTCTTTCACTGCCAGTTTGAAGGCTTCCCTTCCCGCAATCTCGAAGGCCACCGGTTTTGAGTCCACCGGATGTTCTTTGCCATCCACGACGGCGACTTTTACGTTTTCCACCGGAAATCCAGCAAGGACGCCCGTTCTCATCACATTGCGAACGCCTTTTTCAATTGCTGGCATGAAGTTGCTGGAAATCGCTCCGCCGAAGACCGCGTTGACAAATTCGAAATCCTGCTCCTTCTGAGGTTCAACCCGCATTTGCACCTCGGCGAATTGGCCGGCGCCGCCAGTTTGCTTTTTGTGTCGATACTGGGCGAGCCCGGTCTTAGTAATGGTCTCCCGGTAGGGAACGCGCGGTTCTTCCATGACCAAACCGGTCTGGAATTTCGTTTCCGCTTTTCGCACGGCCACGTCGATGTGCTGGTCGCCCATACCCTGCAGGATGGTTTGATTGGTGCTCGGCTCCTGGTACCATGAAAGGGTCATATCCTCTTCGCTCAAACGGGTCAGCGTTGGGCTGATCTTGGCCGAATCGGACTGGGTCTTGGGCGATATCGCCACCCGGTAGAGGGCGTTAGGATAAGCTGGCACCGGGAGCTCTAAAGGATGACCTCTATCGCAAAGCGTATCGCCGGTCGAGGCGGTCCCCATCTTGGGAACGGCGGCGAGGTCGCCGGCATGGACGATATTGACGTTGATCTGTTCTTTTCCCCGCATGATATAGAGGTTGCCCAGGCGCTCTTCCTCGCCTTTAGTCTGATTCCAGACGCGGGAATCGGATTTCATCACGCCGGAATAGACGCGGAAGTAGGTGATCTTACCGACAAAGGGATCGGCCGTGGTCTTCCAGACATAAGCAGCCAGCGGACCGGCAGAGGAGGCGGTCAATTCTTCCTCGCCATCCTTGCCCCTGGCCTTCACCGGAGGAACATCCGCCGGAGAGGGCACCAGCTCGACCAGGGCATCCAGGAGCGGGGCAATGCCGATTTCCGCCCCTCCAGCAGCCACAAACACCGGCACGTATGCGCCGTTGCGAATAACTTCCTTCAGGCCCTGCATGACTTCTGCCGGAGTCAGCTCCTCCCCTTCCAGGTATTTCATCAAGAGCTCGTCCTCACCCTCCGCGGCGGCCTCGATCAGCTCCATGCGCGCCGTTTCCACGGCATCCTGGTATTCCGCCGGGATGTCCTCCGCGGTTTTTCCGCTCCCGGAATAGGCTTTCATGTGCAGCAGGTCCAGCACACCTTTGAAATCCCGCTTCTCTCCCCAGGGCAGCTGCAAGGGTAGCAAGCGACCATCTGTAAGCAGCTGCACGGAATCCAGGGCTTTGCGGAAGTTAGCATTATCGCGATCCATTTTATTGATCAACACAAAGCGCGGCAGGTTAAATTGATCGCAGTAGGACCAGGCAACTTCCGTGCCCACTTCCGCGCCGGCCACCGCATCCACGACGACCACGGCGCCATCCGAAACGCTCAGCGCCGAGATTACCTCGCCGACGAAATCGGTGTAGCCCGGCGTATCCAGGAAATTCAACTTGTGATTTTTGTATTCAATCGGAATGACCGCAGTCGAAAGAGAAAGCCCCCGCCGGATCTCTTCATCCTCGAAATCGGCAGCGGTGCTACCGTCTTCGACTTTCCCCATGCGGGTGGTAACGCCGGTAAAGTGCAAAAAGGCCTCCATCAGGATGGTTTTGCCAGCGCCGCTGTGAGAGACCAGAGCAAGGTTGCGAATAAATTCAGTGGTATATTCTTTCATAGGGTTCGAAGTCTCCTGCCATCAATGTCAAACTGCTTGATTTTAAGGGAAGTGGTCTCACTTGTCAAAGAGTGATTCCAAATCAGGTTAAAATATGTCATTAGTATACCTCTTGAGGAAATTTCTGCGCCGGCTTTTTTTCAACCTTTGGTACTACCGGAGACCGCCGTGGGACACCGGCGTATCGCCGCCCGAATTGGTCGCTTTTATCGAGAGCCATGCACCCGGTTGCGCCCTGGATTTGGGGTGCGGCACGGGCACAAATGTCATCACCCTGGCGCATCACGGCTGGGAGACAACTGGCGTAGACTTCGCTCCCCGAGCCATCCGGATCGCAAAGCGTAAGGCGCGCCAGGCCGATGTAGACGTGGATCTAAGGGTGGCGGATGTCACTAAACTGAAGGACGTTAATGGTTCTTTCGACCTCATTCTGGATATGGGCTGCTTTCACAGCCTGCCCGCTGCAGGAAAACTGGACTATATTAATAACCTGGAGCGCCTGCTGGCTCCTGGAGGAACCTACCTGATGTACGGATTTTTCAAAGAGGCTGCCGGTTCGGGGCCGGGGCTTGTGGAAGCGGATCTGGAGAAATTGAGGGAGCGCCTGCGTCCGGTCGAGCGCCAGGATGGCACCGAACGCGGCCTCCGCCCGTCGGCCTGGTTTACTTTTCGAAGGGAGCGCCGGAAAACACACTCGTGAAATTCCTGTTTCTCTTCTTGGACGGGATTGGTTTGAGCTCCGCAGGTCCGGGGACCAATCCCTTCGCCCGGGCGCACATGCCGCGCCTTCAACACCTTCTGGATGGCAGGCGCCTGGTGAAATCTGCTGCGCCCCATAACAACCAGCGCGCCTCCCTGCTCGCTTTGGACGCCAGCCTGGGCGTGCCGGGCCTGCCTCAATCCGCTAGCGGACAGGCCAGCCTGGTCACCGGACGCAGCGTGCCCGCTGAACTCGGCTACCACTACGGCCCCAAGCCGAATCCGGATGTGGCAGATTTGATTCGCAGCGATAACCTCTTCATACAACTCCGCTGGAGAGGGCTGCGCTCGGCATTGCTGAACGCTTACCCGCCGCGCTACTTTGAAGCCATCCAGTCCGGCCGGCGGCTTTACTCAGCCATTCCTTTGGCGGTCACCAGCGCCGGCATTTCGCTAAAAACTGCCGGCGACCTGCTCGCCGGAGAGGCGCTCTCGGCCGACTTCACCAATCAGGGCTGGCGCGACCAGCTGGGATTCTCCGACACCCCGCTGCTGACGCCAGAAGAGGCGGGTGGGCGCCTGGCAGATTTAGCCATGGACTATGATCTGGTCTTCTACGAGGTGTGGTTAACGGATTACGCCGGGCACATGCAGGATATGCAGCGGGCGTGCGACATCCTCGAGACCTTCGACCAATTGCTGTCCGGACTGCTTGAAAATTGGGACGACCGCCAGGGACTCATTTTAATTACCTCGGACCACGGCAACCTGGAGGATTTGAGCACGCGGCGGCACACCAACAACCCCGTTCCCGGCCTCGTCATCGGCGATAAGGGCCTGCGGGAGACGTTCACCTCCGATCTGGCAGACATCGCCGGCGTTACGCCGGCCATTCTCCAATTCTTCCCCATATAGAGGACGAGCGGCACGTGAAGATTTATCCACTAATCTCCACGAATTGGCGCTAAAAATTCGCGCTAGATTAGCGCGAATTCGCGGATACATCATTTTGTTCGGGATGAAAATCTGGTACAAGGATATAATAATAGGATGATCTCGTTGTCAACTGCCCGCAAATTAAAGGAAGCCGGTCTGACCTGGATTCCAGCGCTGCACGATTTCTTCGCTATCCCGGACCGGGGCCTGGATGACCGCGTTTTCGTCATCAGCGATATGCACGCCTACGTGGAGATCCGCAACAACCTGCCAGTCGTCACATTTCACGGCGTGTTGGAGTGGGCTTTAGATTATCTTCTGACCGAGGAGGTGGTCTGGCTGCCGCGCGAGGAACAACTGCGCGTCCAGCTGATGAGACAGCTGCTATCGGAGACCCAACCATCTCTAAGATTGACCGGCAGCGTTGGCGGCTATGTGTGCGAAATAATTTATAAGGGGGAAATTGAGAACTTCGAGTCCCAGGAAGCCAGCGAGGCTTACGCAGCTGCGCTGCTATACATTTTGAGGCGCTCGTAATTTAGAATACCGCGAAAATCAGCGATCCATCTGCCGAGCGACGGTTTCCGTCGCCATCAGCGTGCTATTCGACCATCGTGCTCTGTTCAACATGTTGTTGACTAACACAAGAATCGCAAACGCTAGGGGAAAATCGACCAATTTCGTTTAAGAGCCTCGCGGCGTAACGCCTCATCCGGATGAACCGCTACCGGATGCCCCGCCATTTCCAGCATCTGCAAGTCAGAAATCGAGTCAGCATAGGCGAAGCTTGCCGGATAATCGACCTTATCTCGCAGACCGCTCAAATAGCTTTTTGTCAGGGTCGCTTTGTTCTCGTCGATGCATACCGGCTGGAGGCTCCGGCCGCTGTAATGACCATCCCGCAGTGCAAAGCGCGTGCCTACCACGTGCTGCACATCCAGCTCAGCGGCGATGCGCTGTAAGAGCGGCACCGGGCTGCCGGAGACCAACACAACCAGATCGCCCGCCTGGCGGTGCTCGTCCAGCTTTTCTCGGACGTCTTGCCGCCAGCGTTGGCTCAAGAAATCCGTTGCGACCCAATCCCACACCTGCCCGGCCTGGTCCAGGGTGTCTCCGCGCACACACCATGCCAGGTGGGCCGCCCAATGCAAACGGAAAGCGCTTTCCGAGAGCAAACCCAACCGCCGGAATAGATAAATCGGCATGTGGTAGCCCCAGAACGCCCGGTGCGTCCAGCGCCTGAGCCCGCGCTCCCGGAAGTGCGCCATAATTCCTTCCCAAACCGGGGTGGTCGTCAGGGTTCCATCAAGGTCAAAGAATGCCCCTCTCATTTTGTTATCTTAGCGCGATCTCAGCATAGAGAAGAAATCGACCTAAACGTTAACTTTCTGCTCCTCTTTATGCTGCCTGACCAGCTCACGGCGCAAGATCTTGCCCACGGTAGTTTTGGGCAGTTCGTCGCGGAACTCGACCTGGGTCGGGACTTTATATTTGGCCAGCTTATCTTTGCACCACTCCTTGACATCCGCCTCGGTGAGGGTCTCCCCCGGCCTGACTACGACCCATGCCTTAACCGTCTCGCCGCGGTACGGATCGGGAATCCCCGCCACGCCGGCCTCCAGGACTTTCGGGTGGTCTGCGATCACTTCTTCAACTTCACGCGGCCAGACCTGGTAGCCGCCCGGTTTAATCAGCTCTTTCTTGCGGTCGACGATATAGAAATAGCCATCCTCGTCCATCCGGGCGATGTCCCCGGTATACAACCAGCCATCCCGGAGGGTATTGCCGGTTTCGGTCGGCATATTATGGTAGCCCTTGAACACTTGCGGACCTTTAACCACCAGTTCGCCGATCTCACCCGCCGGCAGCACCGTGACCTCATCGTCCAGGCTGATTATGCGACAATCAACATCCGGTAGGGGTAACCCGATTGAACCGGTACGGTTTTCGCCCAGGAGAGGATTGCAGTGCGTGGCGGTCGGCGCTTCCGAGAGCCCGTACCCTTCGAATACCACACCGCCGGTCACAGCTTCGAACTTCTCCTTGGTATCGCGCATCAAGGGAGCCGACCCGGAGATGCAGGCTTTGATGGCGCTCAAATCGTACTTGCCGGCAACCACGTCGGGATGGTTGTTAATGGCATTGTAGAGGGTCGGAACTCCCGGAAAAACGGTGGTCTTGTATTTTTGAATGTTGGTCAAAACATCCTTCAGGTCCCGGGGATTCGGCACCATTACCATGGAGGCGCCGGTTTGGATGGCGAACAGCATCCCCGCCACCATGCCGTAAACGTGGAACAAGGGGATGGCCATCAGGACGGTTTCCTTCCCGGGCTCCAGATCGACCAACCATCTACTGATCTGCAGGGCGTTGGCAACCAGGTTGCGGTGGGTGGCGATGGCTCCTTTGGGGATACCAGTCGTGCCACCGCTATACTGGAATAAGGCCATGTCATCCGGGCCAACTTCAACCCTGGGGCGGTCCTCCGCCTTGTGGCGATTGACCAGGTCTTGCATCCAGACATCGCCTTCTTCGAGCTGCACGCGGAAACCGCCTTTCTTCTCTTTCGTTAGCGTGAACAAAAAGGACAGCAAAGGCGGCAAAGTTTCCTTGAGATTGGTTACCACCAGGGTGCGGAGCCTGGTGTTGGGCTGGACTTTTTTGACGATACTGTAGAAGTTGCTCATCACCAGCATGACTTCAAGTCCGGAATCATTGACCTGATGTTCGATCTCACGCGCGCTGTAAAGTGGGTTGGTCGCCACCATGACGCCGCCCAATTTCAGGACGGCGAAATACGCCAGAACGAACTGGGGTGTATTGGGCATGAAGATGCCCACACGGTCACCTTTTTTCACCCCCAATTCGGCCAGGCCGGCCGCCAGCCGGTCAGTCAGCTCATCCATTTCGCGATAGCTGATCACCGCGCCTTTAAAAATGGTACACGGGGCCTCCGGATGCTTGCGAGCCGCATCCTCGAGGAAATGGAACAGAGGAACTTCAGGGTAATCGATATGTGTGGGTACGCCCTCGTCATAATGCCCAAGCCAGGGCTTGTCGTTCATTGGATTCCTCCTTTTTTAATTTAGTATAGAGAAATATTCAACAAAAGTCAATCTGCTTTTAGTTATTTTTTACGCAATCAGCTTTTCCAGCCGATTTCCTCCAACCATTCGCGCACCTTGCCTTCGACGATGGGAGCGGCCTGCGGTCCAGCTTGAATCCAGTGGATGTCGGGGTCTTCAGGCTTAAACCAGTTGGCCTGGCGCCGGATGAACTGGCGGGTATGGCGCTTGATTAACGCAACCGCCTCGTCCAAACTGATCTCTCCCTCCAAATATCCTACAATTTCCCGGTAGCCGATCGCCGACAGGGTGGGCAAATCAGAGGAATATCCTTGCTCTAACAGGTGCGTTACCTCCCCAATCAGACCTTCCTCCAACATAGCCCGGATGCGCGCATCCACCCGAGCGTAAAGTTCTGCCCTGGGGCGTATCAAGCCAATTTGCAGGGTACAGAAAGGACGGGGCTGCCGGCGGCGCTGGGCGGAGAAACGCCGCCCGGTTCTCAAAATCACTTCCAGCGCCCGCACCGTCCGGCGCAAATTTCGGAAATCAATATTGGCAGCAGCCTGCGGATCCAGGATTGCCAGCCGTTCATGCAAGCCATGCGGTCCAAGCTCTTCCGCCCAATCTTCCAGGACCTCCCTTAAACGCGGGTCGGATTTCACCGCCGGTATCGTCCAGCCCTCCACGACGGCGCGGATATACTGGCCCGTGCCGCCCACCAAAAACGGCAGTCGCCCCCGGGCATGTATTTCGGATATCGCCCGGTATGCCCGGCGCTGGTACACGGCCAGGCTCCAGACTTCATTCGGGCCGGTCACATCGATCAGATGATGGGGCACGCGCGCCAGCTCTTCTGCCTTGGGCTTTGCGGTGCCGATATCCATGCTCCGATACAGCAAGCGCGAGTCGGCGGAGACGATTTCGCCATCCAACGATTCTGCTACCTGGATGGCGGTTTCGGTTTTACCGACGGCTGTCGGACCGAGGATGACAACCAGCGGGGGGCAATGATCTTCGGCGCACATCCTAATCTTGCAAAGCGTTTTCGAAATGAACGATGGTTGGGGAGGTACGCGAGGGTCGGACCTCGATGGCAATCACGTCGATGCGCCAATCTTCCCCCAGGTCGGGATGCGCCTGCATGTAAGACTGCGCTGCCGATAGCATATGCTGGCGCTTTCGGGCTGTGATCGATTCTTCGGGGAACCCAAATGTCCGCGTGGCGCGGGTCTTTACCTCGACAAACACGGTCACCGCCGCCGGGCGACCCTGATCGCATGGCAAACTGCCTTCCTGGCAGGCGATAATGTCGATCTCGCCAAATGGCGTCCGGGCATTGCGCTCCAGGATCTTGTAGCCTTTTCCCGCCAGAAATTCAGCAGCCAGAGCCTCTCCCCATCGGCCAAATTTTTGTCGATTCGTGGTCATTGGTTTCAATGCTACGCTATGGCAGGCCAGAAGTCAAGTAGTGGACAGTAGTCAGTGGACGGTGGACCGTCCACCGTCCACCGTCCACTGTCCATTTACTTGGCAGTTATGCCTTAGGCGGTTAAAATCAAGACGTGTCCGATGCGCACAATCTCCCCGACTCCAACCGGCTCAGCGTTTTAGCGGCCTCAATCTTGCTGGCATACGCCTTGGCCCGCTTTATCGACCTGCCCATCAGCGAATTTTCAGCGCAGCTTCCCGGGATTTACCTGGCCTTCGAAATTAATGTCCGATCGATTGTCACCCTGCTCGTGGCCGCGTTAACGGCAACCGGCGCGCACTGGCTCCTACAGGAGCATCCGGCCCTCAACGAACAAAGCACATTGCCGCACTGGCTTGTGCCGGCGCTGACGGCGTGGGTAATCGGGGTGCCGCTCTACCAACTGCCTCTGGGCCTGGAATGGTTGGCCAGTGTTGTTATCGGGGGAGTCCTGCTGATGCTGGTCTTGATCGCCGAATATATCACCGTAGACCCAAACGACGTTCGCCACGCCATAGCGACGGCAGGGCTGACCGCCGTATCCTTTGCGCTCTATCTCATCCTGGCGATCACCCTGCGTTCGGGTGGCTCGCGCCTTTTCCTGTTGATGCCCGCCCTGACCATCGCGGGAGGACTGGTCTGCTTACGGACCCTACACCTGCGCCTGCGCGGCAAATGGGCGGTCTGGCCTTCCGCTGCCCTGGCCTTGATCGTCGCTCAATTGACCGCGGCGCTCCACTATTGGCCGATCTCACCCATAGCTTTCGGATTGGCTGTGCTCGGACCGACCTACGCGCTGTCCAGCCTGGTTGCCAACCTGATCGAGGGAGAAAGCCTGCGCCAGGCGCTCACCGAACCGCTTCTCGTTCTCGGCGTGATGTGGGGAACCGCCCTGTGGGCGCGTTGAACCCACAGCCGGTTGGCACTTTTAGGTTAGAATCAGAACACTGGAACCAAATGCTGGCGGATGTCAGGATTGCCGATCCAGTCGAAGCCTGTGGTCTCATCGCAGGCCGGGCAAGCCAGGCCGTACACGTGATCCCCGTTACAAACGTTCTGCAAAGCCGCGTTCGCTTCCGCATGGATCCCCTCGAGCAGCTGAACGCCTTCAACCAAATTGAGGAGCGAGGGCTGGAGCTCTTAGCAATTTATCATTCTCACCCCGATGGACCCGCTACACCTTCTGTGACGGACGTATCGGAAGCGACCTACCCGGGCGTCGTCCACCTGATCTGGTCCAAATCCGGTGAGCGCCTCGATGAGGGGCTCGGTGAGCCGCTCACCGAGCTTTGGAACTGTCGGGGTTTTTTGATCGCTGGCGGACGTGTGAGCGAGGTTCCTATCCTGATCCTCGATGACACCGGCTGAGGTCAATCTACCAAAGGTAAGGTGTTTCTTCGTCGATGCAATTATTGCTTTCAATCCTGGTGATCGTTTCAGGCTATCTGCTTGGCTCGATCCCTTCCGGGCTCATTATCGTCAGGTTCTCCACTGGAGAAGACGTGCGCGGTGTGGGAAGTGGCCGGACCGGTGGCACAAATGCCATGCGCGCCGCTGGCGTTTGGGCAGGTATTGGAACCGCTGTTCTCGACACGTTAAAAAGCACCGCGGCGGTCTGGCTGGCGCAGGCGCTCGTCCCCGAGAACGTATGGGCGCACGTCCTCGCCCCGCTTGGGGCTATCCTGGGGCACAATTACTCGATATTTCTCATTACAAGAAATGAGCAGGGTCGCCTGAGAATCGGGGGTGGAGCGGGCGGCGCTCCGGCTGTTGGCGGCGCACTTGGCTTGTGGCCGCCAATCTTGCTTTTCATCATTCCGCTTGGCGTGTTAATTTTCTACTTTATTGGATATGCCTCGATAACCACGATCAGCGTAGCCCTGATCATCACGTTGATCTTCGCTTACCGGGCGTGGATCGGAGCTTCCCCCTGGCAATACATACTTTATGGCGTCCTTGCGGAGATACTTTTGCTCTGGGCGCTGCGCCCGAACATCGAAAGGCTGCTGTCCGGGAACGAACGGCTGGTTGGCTACCGAGCCCGCAAAAGAGAAAAGGAAAGGTCTGGCTAATACTCATCCTCATCCTCATAATCGGAAGCCGCCGGCGGCTTACCGTACATCTGCTCGTAGAGGGCGCGCAGGTTGCGCCGGTGCAGCGTTTCCGCCAGCCCGCCAATCAGCACCCGGCTCTTCCCGCACGATTCCACGTCCACTTCCTCGAGTAAATCCATCGGATACTTCCGGCGGGAGGCCCTGCGAACCGCTTTCCGGATGCATTGGAGATAGTTCAGATTATCTTTAACCGCCCCCTCCACTTCCCCTCGCAGCACGATATCGCCATGGCCCTGGATCACGTTTTCCAGCCCCATCCTGGCAATTTTTTTCAAAGAAGCGATCATATCTTCGATATCGCCATCTACGATGTATGGCAGGGGCATGAAAACATCCCCGGCGAAAAGGACGCGATCCTCTTCAACCAGAACCCCGATATTATCCGGGCTGTGACCTGGCAGAGGCATCAGGATGGTATTCTTTTTGCCGACCCGTAATCCCAGGCTTCCTTCCGAAAAGGTCAGGTGCGGAAGTACGATTTTGATTTGGCGATAGGCCATGCTCTGCCGGCGGGCCTGTTCTAAGGATGGGCGGCCGCGCTCTTCCAGCAGTTCCCGGCACAATCGATGCGCAACGACCGTAGAGCCCGGGAACAGGCAGTTGCCCCAGGCGTGATCACCGTGGTAATGTGTATTGACTACATATCTCACCGGCACCTGCAGGTCCTGTTCGAGAAAATCGCGCATCTGCAGGGTCTCTTCCGGCAGGGCTAACGTATCAATCACCAGGGCCCAACTCGGTCCAATGAGCGCTCCCGCGGTTACCTGGGCATAGACATCACTTTGGAATGAATATACGCTGTCGGCTACTCGTTCGCGTTGCACCATAGGCTCTCCCCGAAAAAAATTGACAATGTCACAGATGGGACCCTCAGACCCTGGCAATTCTCATTTTGTCACTGCGAGGAGCGTTCTTTGCGACGAAGCAGTCTCCGCTTACCCAAAGTGTGAGATTGCTTCGCAAAAAAACGCTCGCAATGACACCATACTGAGAATTGCTGCCCTAAGACCCCCCATCGTTATTGGCCGATCCTTGAGCAAAATGTTTTGTGACATTGCCAGCACAGACTAATGAAGAATAGCACAAGTTATGCGGAAAAGTCAAGAATTTTTTACATAATTCCGTGACGATTTCAAAATTTAATTCAAAATGGGTTGACTCACGCTATTTAAATAGGTATAATCAGCAAAACAAGATAATTATTTGCTCTCTCTGGGAGGAGTACGTGTCACGGGCGCTGACAGAGATGGAGGGCCTCGGCTGAGAGCCCCCTACAGTTGCCCCGCACAGAATGTCGCCCGGAATGGCTGCCGAAGAAATCCTTTTGAAACGCAAAGGAGAGTAGACCGGCACGGGCAGCCCGATACAGCGAAGCCCTGATGATGGTCGGGGTGATGAGTGCACCGGATTTTGCCCGGTGAATTGAGGTGGTACCGCGGAAGCGACCCTTTCGTCCTCTTACAGGCGAAAAGGGTTTTTTATTTTAACGCCTCATTTACTGGCGCGGGGTTCTCAAAAACGGGCTGCGCCCGTTTTTGAGAACCCCCTGCCCCCCTTTATTGGGATAAAATAAAGAAACTGGAGGCTCCATGTCGGATTTCATTCTTCCAAAATCCTACGATTTCAGATCCACCGAAGGGCGGATCTATGAATGGTGGGAACAGAACGGTTATTTTAAGCCCTGGAACGATCCAAACCAACCCGGATTCGATCCTTCCGTTGAGCCGTTCGTCATTTCGATTCCGCCTCCGAACGTGACCGGAGAGCTGCACCTGGGGCACGCCATGTTCGTGTCCATGGAGGACCTGATGGTGCGCTACCACCGCATGAAGGGTTTCCCCAGCCTGTGGGTGCCGGGAACGGATCATGCCGGCATTGCTACCCAGCTCCAGGTTGAAAAAGCTTTGGCCAAAGAAGGCCTGACCCGCGAAGAGATCGGCCGCGAAGCGTTCTTGCAGCGCACCTGGGAGTGGAAGGAGCGCTACGGCGGCATCATCACCCGGCAAATCCGCCGCCTGGGGGCCTCCTGCGATTGGGACCGGGAACGCTTTACCCTCGATGAGGGCCTCTCCAGGGCCGTGCGCGAGGCCTTCGTGCGCCTGTACGAGAAAGGCCTGATCTACCGCGGGCCGCGCCTGATCAACTGGTCTCCCGGGCTCAAAACCGCCGTCTCCGACCTGGAAGTGGAATATTCCCTGGAGCCCGGCAAGCTCTACTACTTCAAGTATATGCTCGCCGGCCAGCACGATACCGCCGGCCCGCAGAACTACATCCCCGTGGCAACCACCCGCCCCGAAACCATCCTGGGCGATACGGCCGTGGCAGTCCATCCCGAGGACGAGCGCTTCCAAAAGTTTGTCGGGAAAAAGGTGGTCGTGCCCATTCTTGGAAGGGAGATCCCCGTCATCGCGGACGAATACGTCGACCGGGAATTTGGCACCGGCGCCCTGAAGATCACCCCCGGGCACGATCCCAATGACTATGCCATCGGCGAGCGCCACGCTCTCCCGGTGATTTCCGTCCTGGATGAGTCCGCCCGGGTCAATCAAAACGGCGGTCCCTATGCGGGGCAGGATCGCTTCGAGGCGCGCGCCAACCTCTGGGAAGACATGCGCCGGGCAGACCTCGTGATCAAAGAAGAACCCTACACCTTGAACATCCCCCGTTCCCAGCGCGGCGGGGAAATCATCGAACCGATGATCTCAACGCAGTGGTTTGTGAGCATGGCGCCATTGGCCGGGCCCGCGCTGGAAGCGGTCAGGGATGGCCGCATCCGCATCGTCCCCGAGCGCTTT
>Ga0209640_10003656_pt1 | contig 13447 bp, 10 predicted proteins | sample RifCSP10_1_FD_184018 | JGI IMG/M metagenome (GOLD analysis project Ga0209640, IMG submission 184018) | Soil microbial communities from Rifle, Colorado - Rifle CSP2_sed 10_1 (SPAdes) (version 2) | ecosystem: Environmental > Terrestrial > Deep subsurface > Rock core/Sediment | place: Rifle...
GATCATCATCACGCTGTCCAACCTGTTCACGACACCGCTGGCCACGGGGACCCCCTTCAGTTGGCGCGACTACACGCCGGTTGCCCGCATGGCGCTTGACCGCTTCATCCTGTGGGTGAATGAAGAAACACCTTACAAGAGTGCCAAAGAATACATAAGCGCCGTGAAGAAGACGCCGGGGATGAAGATGGGCGGCACCGGATCCAAACAGGAGGATCAGATCATCACTGTCCTGTTGGAGCAAAGCCAGGGCGTGAAATTTACTTATGTGCCATTCAAAGGCGGAGGCACGGTGTGCACCAACCTGGTCGGCAAGCACATTGACTCGACGGTCAATAATCCGGCCGAGTGTGTAAGCAACTGGAAGGCAAAGCGCGTGCGGCCGCTCGCGGTATTCGATCCGGAGCGTATTCCGGATAAAGATTGGACCGCCATTCCGACGATCAAAGAGGCGCTGGGCGCGGACATCTCCTATAACATGCTGCGCGGCATCTTCGGGCCTCCCGGTATGCCCAAGGACGCCGTAGAGTGGCATATCGGCTTCCTAAAGAAAGTTTTCGAGACCAAAGATTTCCAGGATTACCTCCACAAGGGCGCTCTGAAGCCGGCTTTCACCACCGGTAGCGAGTACGTGAAGTGGGTAGAGGAGAACGACAAGCTCCACAAGCAATTGATGGAGAAAGGCGGTTTGATCAAGAAATAGCATGCGGGCTCTCAACCTTGCTACCGCCGCGCTGCTGATGCTGCTAAGCGGCATCGTGATTTACGACGCTCTCCGCCTCGGCGCCGGCTGGGGCATCGAAGGGCCCCAGAGCGGTTTTTTCCCGTTCTGGCTTGCAACCCTGCTGGCGATTGTCAGCATCGTGTTATTCGTGCAAGCTTTGCTTAGTCGATCAGAAGGACCTTTTGTCACCGGAGAGCGGTTTGTACCGGTTCTCAAGGTACTGGGGCCTCTGGCCGGCTTCGTCGTGATCATCGATCCGCCGGGTCCATGGTCAGGACTTGGCCTCTACGTCGCGGCGGGTCTCTATCTCGCCTTTTACATGCGATGGGTCGGGCGCCATGATTGGCGTATGATCGCGGCGCTCGCCATCGCATTTCCGGTCATCACATTCTTCATCTTCGAGACCTGGTTTCTGGTACCCATGCCCAAGGGCCCGGTCGAGGCCTGGCTCGGGTACTGATTCGTGGGACTTGAAAATCTTTTCCTCGGCTTCCAGGTTGCCATAACGCCGTTTAATCTTTTTATCGCGGTGGTGGGAATTTTGCTGGGGACCATCATCGGCGTACTGCCCGGCCTCGGCGGCGCCAACGGCGTGGCGATTCTCCTGCCGCTTACGTTCACTATGCCGCCGACTTCGGCGATCATCCTGCTGACGTGCATCTACTGGGGAGCGCTCTTCGGCGGAGCGATCACATCGGTGCTCTTCAATATTCCAGGCGAGCCGTGGTCGGTGGCGACGACATTCGATGGCTATCCACTTGCCAAGGCGGGGCGGAGCGGAGAGGCGCTAACGGCGGCCTTTACCTCGTCCTTTGTCGGCGCCTTCTTCTCGATCGTGCTGATCACGTTCTTCGCGCCGCTGTTGGCCGAAGTTGCTCTGAAGTTCGGACCGCCAGAGTTTTTCGCCATTCAGCTCCTGACGTTTTCGAGTTTCGTCGGGCTTGGCGGGGGAAATCCACTTAAGTCTTTGGCGACGATTCTGATCGGCTTCATGCTCTCGACGGTCGGGCTGGATATCGTCACCGGCCAGCTCAGGCTAACTTATGGTTTCACTGACTTGATGAAGGGTTTCGATTTTATCATCGCCGTTATCGGTTTATTCGGCATTGGCGAGATCCTGCTCAGTGTGGAAGAGGGGCTGCGATTCCAAGGGGCAAAGACCGAAATGAAACTGCGTGTCGTATTGGATACCTGGAAAATCTTACCGCGCTACTACCGGACATTCGTACGCAGCTCCATCATCGGCTTCTGGATGGGTTTCAAACCCGGCGGCGCTACGCCGGCGTCTTTCATGAGCTACGCTTTCGCCAAGCGATTTTCAAAAAATCCGGAGCGGTTCGGCAAGGGCGAGATCGAAGGCATCGTGGCGCCCGAAACCGCGGCCCATGCGGCCGGGGTGGCGGCCATGCTGCCGATGATCACACTCGGTATCCCAGGCTCGCCGACGGCGGCGGTGATGCTGGGCGGGCTCATCATCTGGGGTCTCCAGCCTGGCCCGATGCTGTTCATCGACAACCCGGACTTCGTCTGGGGGCTGATCGCCAGCATGTACACGGGCAACGTGATCGGCGTACTGATCGTGCTGGCGTTCGTGCCGTTCTTTGCCGCCATCCTGCGTATCCCTTTCGCGATCCTCACGCCGCTTATTGTCGCCATCTGCGCCATCGGCTCTTACGCCGTGCACAACAGCATGATCGACATCTGGTACATGCTGATCTTCGGCGTCATCGGCTATGTGTTCAAAAAGCTCGACTATCCGCTGGCGCCGCTGGTGCTGGCGCTGGTGCTGGGCGACATGGCCGAAAACGCCCTGCGGCAGAGTCTGATCATGTCTCAAGGGTCGCTCGCGATCTTCCTCACCCGACCGATCTCTGGAGTGATCACCGCCTTCGCCCTGTTCTTTTTTGTTATGCCTGTGCTGACACCTTGGTGGCGCAAGTTGCGAGGCATATCTGATCGTAAGCCTGCCTCAGCTCAGTCATAACCTCAGTTTCGTTTTCGCCTTAGAGCCGCACCGAAGGAAGAATACCGCTCCATCACGAACTCCCCTAACTAATGCAGCGAAGCCGCTGTTGTGTCATGCGAACCCTTCGGCGATCTCAGAGTAAACTCCGTGAAGCATCTGCTTTGCTGCTCTATGGTCCTCCAGCCTGGGACGGAGATCATTACGAATTCTTCGTCACGGAGTTCATCCTGAGGCATCGAAGGACTTCCGCAGAGTGACAGGAGAGAAGAGCCGGATGCTGAGTAACGGGCGTTTGCGGGGAGGAACAAACGCCGAAGTGTTCGCAGGGCGCGAACACTTTCAAGCATAGTAATTTAGAATTTTTGATCTGGCGGACTAACTTCTCACTTTTAACTTTTTCTTTTGCCTTTTTACTTTCTTAATATCTCCCCCTCTCCACTTTAGCATCCGGTCTCGTCAGTTCTTTCTGCTCCACGGCTACGATGCGCACGGCGCAGGCTTTGTACTCGGGAATTTTGGCCAGCGGGTCCAACGCGTCGATGGTGAGCAGGTTCGCGGCGGCTTCGGCAAAATGCATGGGAACAAAGACCACACCCACGGTTGCCCGCTGGGTCACCCAGGCGCGCAGGACAATGGTGCCGCGCCGCGATGTGACGCGTACGGCTTGTCCATCTTCGATATTGAGCCGGGCGGCATCCGCAGGATTAATTTCGATGCGCGCCTCAGGGTAGAGGTCATCGAGCTTCGAATGGCGCGTGAGGGTGCCGCCGTGCCAGTGTTCGAGCAGGCGTCCGGTGGTGAGGATGAACGGGAACTCGTCATCGGGCATTTCCACCGCGGGCACGTACTCGAGTGGGTGGAACTTGCCTTTACCGCTCGGAAAGGTTTCGGCGAAAAGATAGGGAGTGCCGGGATGGCTGTCATTCCACACCGGCGTCTGTAGGCCCTGATTTTCGATGCGCCGATACTTCACTCCGGCGTATTCAGGGACCACGCGACCCATTTCTTCGAGCACTTCGGCTGGCCTCTCGTACGCCCAGAAGGCTGTGTTCGGGTAGCCAAGCCGCTTCTCGATGCGCTCGGCAAGATCACAAATGATTTTCCAATCCGGTCGGGACTCGCCGCGCGGTTCCAACGCTTGGCGCACGCGCTGGACGCGCCGGTCTGTATTGGTAAATGTGCCCTCTTTCTCGGCCCAGGAAGCCGCCGGCAGGAAGACATCGGCGTAGGCGCCGGATTCGTTGATGAACAAGTCCTGCGCCACCAGGAACTCCAACTGCTCCATCATGTGGCGCGTGTGGTTCAGATTGGGCTCGGACATCATCGGATTCTCGCCCATGATGTGCAGCGCGCGCACGCCGCCCGGCCGGACCTCGCTCATGATCTCGGTGGTCGTCAGGCCGAGTTTACGGTTGAGCGCGCCCGGCTCGATATTCCACGCCTGCTCGAATTTGCGTGCCGCCGCTTCGTCGTCGACCCGCTGATAACCAGGATAGTGCCACGGCATGGCGCCGGAATCGGACGCGCCCTGCACGTTGTTTTGCCCGCGCAGCGGATTGAGACCCGTGCCTTTGCGGCCGATGTGGCCGGTGAGCAGCGCCAGATGAATGAGCGACATGGCATTGTCGGTGCCGTGCGAGTGCTCGGGAATCCCCAGCGCCCAATAAATCGCCGCGTTCTTCGCCGTCGCGTACATCCGCGCCGCTTCGACGATTAAATTGCGATCGACACCGGAAATCGCTTCCGCGTATTCCGGCGTGAATTTCTCCATTGACTTGGAAAAGCTTGCGAAACCGTCAGTGCGCCGATCGATGAAATCCTGATTATAGAGTCGCTCTTTGATGATGACATGCGCCATCGCGGAAAAAAGCGGCACGTCGGTGCCCGGCTTCTCGGGCAACCAGAGCGCGGCCCAATTGACCATCTCCACGCGCCGGGGATCCACGACGATGAGTTTGGCGCCGCGGTTGGCAACCGCAGCTTTCATTTGCAGCGCGATGATCGGGTGGGTCTCGGCCGTGTTGGAGCCGGTCACGAGAAAAACGTCGCTGTGAATGACCTCGGCGGCGGTGTTGCTCATCGCGGAGGAGCCGATCGCCATCTGCAGCGCCACCACCGAGCCCGCATGGCACAAGCGTGTGCAGTGATCGACGTTATTGCTGCGGAATAGCGCGCGGTAGAGCTTCTGCAGAAGATAGTTGTCCTCGTTGGTCGCCTTGGCGCAGCAGTAGACCGCCATCGCGTCCGCTCCGTCGCGCTGGTAAATCTCGACCAGCCGAGCGGCGGTGTAATCGAGGGCCTCGTCCCACGAGACATCGCGCCATTGGTCGCGATCGAAGGCCTGGGTACGAGCGCCGGGCGCTTGTGCTGTTTTGCGGATGAGCGGGTTGGTCACCCGGTCCTTGTTGTAGATGAAGTCGTAGCCGAAGCGTCCTTTGACGCATAGGTTGCCGTGGTTGACTACGGAATCAAACGGCGAGGTTACCTTGTAGACGTAGTCATCCTTAATGTGCAGCTCCAGGTTGCATCCCACGCCGCAGTAGGGACAGGTGGTCGGGACGATGCGGTCGGCGGTGATCATGGTGCCTTCCTCCGGCGTTTTTTCCCGCCCCGGGTCGACTGCATGATTTCATCCAGCGAAAATCCCTCTTCCAGCAGCGCTTCGCGCTTGGACTTGAGCGCGCCCGTCGGGCAGACGCCGACGCACTGGCCGCAGAAGACGCAGGTTGTTTCAGGCATTGGCTTGTCGAAGAAAGTGCCGATGCCGGTGTCAAAACCACGCCCTGTGAAGTTGATCGCGTAGGTAAACTGCGCGTCCTCGGCGCATACCTGAACGCAGCGCCAGCACAAGATGCACTTGGAGTAGTCGCGGATATACATCGGGTTGTCATCGAGCACCGGCTGCTCGCGCCGCTCGGCTTGGGGAAAGCGCGCGCGGTCGGCGCGATATTCTTCGATGAATTTCTCAATCTCCGGCGCCTGGGAAAGATCAACAGCAGAGACAAGCATCTCCAGGATAGTTCGGCGGCTGCGCTCGGCTCGCGCGTTCGACGTGGTAACTTTCATTCCTTCGCTCACCCGACTCAGGCACGCCGGCAGAAGCGGCTTTACTCCGTTGACTTCGACCACGCAGATGCGGCAGAGACCGTTCGCGGTGCAATGATCGTGATAGCAAATGGTCGGAATATGCCGGCCGGCTTGCTCCGCGGCTTTCAAGATCGTCGTCCCCGCAGGAACGGTGACCGCATCGCCGTCGATAGTAAGTGTCACATCAGCCATAAGTAACCCCTGCGGTTAGTCGCCCGGAATATTTGCACCACGAAGGGCACGAAGATCACGAAGTTCGGAGTTTGAATTGATCAAAACCTTCGTGTCCTTCGTGCCTTCGTGGTGAATCTTATTTCGTCGCGTCAAACATCTCCGGCCACAGCTTCATCGCGCTCAAGACCGCCGTGGCGGCCGTCTGGCCCAGGCCGCACAGGGACGCATCGATCATCGTGCCGCCCACATCCAATAAGCGTTCGCGGTCGCCGGCAACAGGACGCCCGGCCGCGGTGCGGTCGAGAATTTCGTACTGCCGCTGCGCACCGAGCTGGCAGGGATAGCATTTGCCACAGCTTTCGTCGGCAAAGAAATGCGCCAGACGCTTCAGCACGTCGCGCATGTCTGCGCTATCGTCGAAGACCATGACTGCGCCGGAGCCTAGGGGCAAGCCCGCAGCACTTAAGTTCTCAAACGACAGGATCACGTCTAAATCTTTCTCGGCGGCAAATGCACCCGCCGCGCCGCCCATAAGCACCGCTTGAAGCTGGCGCCCCTGCTTCAGGCCGCCCGCGAGATCGAACAGCAAATGGCGCAAGGTGACGCCAAACGGCACTTCGTAAAGCCCGGGTCTCTGTATCTGGCCCGACACGCAAAACAGCTTTGGCCCGGGTGAGCGCTCCGTGCCCATTTTTCGATACTCTGCGGCGCCCCGTTCGAGGATCAGCGGAACATTACAGAATGTCTCCACGTTGTTGATCACAGTGGGCTTACCGAATAACCCGTGGGTGGTCGGGAAGGGCGGTTTGATGCGCGGAAATCCGCGCTTGCCTTCGATCGACTCCAGCAACGCGGTTTCTTCGCCACAAATATAGGCGCCGGCGCCCAACCGCATTTCAATATCGAAATCCAATCCGGAGCCGAAAATGTTTTCTCCAATGACGCCGGCCTGCCGCGCTTCCTCCAACGCATCGCCCATCACCTTGAACGCGTAAGGATACTCGCCGCGAACATAGATGTAACCCCGACGCGCGCCGACCGCATGGGCCGCGATGATCATCCCTTCAATGTTGCGGTGCGGGTCTTCCTCCATGAGAATGCGGTCCTTGAACGTCCCGGGTTCGGATTCGTCTGCGTTGCAGACGATGTACTTGGGTTGTCCTTGCGCTTTTGCTGCTCCCTCCCACTTGATGCCGGTCGGAAAGGCCGCGCCGCCGCGGCCGACTAACCCGGCAGTCTTGACCTCGGCGAGCACATCTTGCGGCGCCATCGTTAAAGCCTTCTTGAGTCCCGCGTAACCGCCGCCGCTCCTGTAGTCGGCAAGCGAGGTGGGATGACCTTGACCGCAATTGCTCGTAAGGCTGCGGATGTCGCCGCCGACGAAGCTCACCGGTCTCTTTCCATCGCGCGCGCAGATCGCGGGTGCTTGCCGGGGATCGGCACGTCCACGAGCGGCTTCGCCGACGAGCACTGCCGGCGCGTGATCGCACAAGCCCAGGCATGGAGCATGTTCGACAGTGAACTCACCGTTCGAGCTGACTTCACCGGGTTCTATCTCCAGATGGCGACACAAGGCATGGGCCAACTGATCGCCTCCCGCCAGGGCACACGCGGGCGCGCTGCACACACGCACGACGGTTCGGCCCATCGGTTTTCGAGAAAGCATCGCATAAAAATCGATGACACCATGCACGTCGGCGAGCGGCACGCCCAAGGCGTTTCCCACTTCCATCGCAACGGCTTCGGGAATCCAGCCATGGAAATGCTGTGCAGCGTGTAAGGCCGGCAAGAGCGCAGCGCGGCCTTGCGGCGCCAACTCAGCGAGCAACGAGCGCAGGCGAATCAGATCAGTATCAGACATCTTCTCTAGTCACTACGGCGAGTCAAATTTTTCGTGCGGTCGTCGATCTTAACAATACGTCGCGGCTGTGGCTATCCATAATAGGCCAGGCCAGCAAGGTCAAGACCGCTCACTTGATCGCTTGCGCCGGCAACCCACTCAATGGAATAGGTGCCGGGTTCTGCCGGAGACGGGTAGGGTTCATAATCCGCGTGGCTGAACGATCGGGAAAGATTTCTCGCGCAGATTATCCCGCGGCGACGAGCGTTCTCTGAGTCTGGTGTCCGCGGTTTCCACGACTCGCCCCTGTCCGTGTGTGTCTTACGAATCAATGATCTTCGAAGTACAACATGATTGAATCATCAGGATCATTCCAACGGCTGGACGCGTAACTCTGGGGCGTGTTATAGGCGAGGAGACCGCGTTGTGAAATTTCGTTCATACCGCCTCGGAGTTTTTTCTGAATTCGCCGATCCGGGATAAAGACAGCGGCGGAGACAAAGCGCCGAATAGCGCCCAACCGTCGACTTCCGCCGGCGTGTGGCCGCTGGCCGCCCTGCTGCGCCTGCGCGCTCTGGCGTCGCTCAAATATCGCGATTACCGCCTCCTCTGGTTCGGCCATGTGTTTACATCGATGGCGTTCTGGATGGATCAGGTGACGCGCGGCTGGCTGATCTATGAGCTTACCGACTCCACGGTGCAGCTCGGCCTGGTGCGCGGCGTGCAGGCGATTCCGATTCTATTCTTATCGCCCATTGCCGGCAGCGCCGCCGACCGCTATTCGCGGAAGACGCAGATCCTGATCGCCCAAATCATAGACGGCGCCATGTTCGGGGCGCTCGCGATACTGATCTTTGCGGGTCAAATCCAGCCCTGGCATGTCTACGTGACCGCTTTTGCCATGGCTTGTGTCCAGACCTTTCAACAACCGGCGCGGGCCGCAATCATCGGCGACGTGGTGCCGAGGGAAGGCCTCACCAACGCCATCGGTCTGAACTCGATCATTTTCAACGTGGCCAGGAGCACGGGGCCGGCGCTCGCCGGCGTGTTGATCGTCGCGTTCGGCACCGGCGGCGCCTTCGCCACCCAGGCGATTTTCTATTTGCTCGCGACCTATTGGACCTTGCGCTTGCGCGCGGCCGCGGCTTCGGGGACCGGCCGCCACGGCCATGGCCACGCCGATTCCTTTGCCAGGAGCATCGTCGAAGGTTGGAAGTTCAGTTGGCGCAACCTCGAGGTCCGCACCGCGCTCATCGTGGTGATGTTTGCTTCGCTGTTGATCGTGCCGTTCACCACGCTCTTGCCGGTGTTCGCCCGGGACATTCTCGACGTCGGCGCCTCCGGCCAGGGATTTCTCCTGACGGCCATGGGCATCGGCGCCCTGGGCAGCGCGATGATGATCGCCACCTTCGGCGACCGCATGCCGCGCGGTTTGTTCATGCTCGGCGGCGTCGCGTTGTACGGCCTCGGCGTCGTCGCGTTTGCCGCGTCGCCCTGGTTTCAATTGTCCATGGCGCTCATGATCATCGTCGGGTTCGCCAACGTCTGCTCCCACGCGCTCGTGCAAACCGTGATTCAAAGCTATTCACCGGCGGAGTTTCGCGGCCGCGCCATCGCGCTGTTCCACATGAGCCAGGTGGTGATGACGGTAGGAAGCATGGCGATCGGATCGCTGGCGGCGATCATAGGAACCGAATGGGCGGTGGTGCTGATGGCGTCGGCGGGCGCCCTGGCGATGCTCGGCATGCACATCGCGTTGCCCCAGGCGTGGCGCATCCGGTAGGGGCGACCGGCCGGTCGCCCCTACGTTGCTGGGAAATATTGCGCTGTGTACTGGTTTGCCGATAGACAGCAGGCGATGAAAACCGGTGTGGAAAAACACCGCCGTCGTTCGATCCGGTTGCGAGAATATGATTATGCGCAACCGGGGGCGTATTTCATTACCATCGTTGCGCAGGATCGGGCCATGCTGTTCGGAGACATTGCCGGCGGGGAAACGCATCTCAATGAACTCGGGCGTATTGTGGAACAGGTGTGGGCGGATTTGCCGGGGCATTATTTCAACGTGCAATGCGACGCATTTGTGATCATGCCCAACCATATCCATGGCATCATCGTGTTGGATGAACCGATCGTAGAGGCTGGTTTGAAACCCGCCCCTACACGTCATGCGTTGCCGGAGGTTGTCCGCGCGCTGAAAACGTTTTCCGCTCGCCGGATCAATGAAATGCGTCATCTCCCCGGCGCGCCGGTGTGGCAGCGCAACTACTACGAACATGTGGTCCGCAATGACGGGGAACTGCTGCGTGTCCGTGAATACATTTTCAACAACCCGCTGGAATGGACAAACGATCGGGAGAATCCATTACGGCCTGCAGGTGGGAAACGTGCCGGCGTGATGGAGCCCTGGCAGGTGTAGGGGCGGGTTTTAAACCCGCCCCTACCCTCGGAGGTGCGGTAAAATGCCAACTAAAACGCCGGACGGTAAAATGGCGGTGGAAACCGTTTTGGAGCCCGATCTGCCGATTTGCGATCCGCATCATCACTTGTGGGAGCGGCCGACGAAAGATTATTTGCTTGGCGAGTTGCTCCAGGACTTACGTAGCGGCCACAACGTGGTCTCTACGGTCGCGGTCGAATGCCGCCACTCCTATCGCCAAGGCGGCCCTGAAGAGTTACGGCCTGTGGGTGAGACGGAATTTCTCGACCAGGTGGCCAGTCGAGCGGATGCCGATCCGGCGATAGAAACGCGGGTCGCGGCCGCCATCGTCGGTCATGCCAATCTCACGCTGGGAGACAAGGTGGCCGCGGTGCTTGAAGCGCATGGAGCGGCAAGCCCAGATCGTTTTCGCGGCATTCGCCACTCGACGATTTGGGATGCGAGCAACGCGCTGCGAAGCGATGCCCCGCCGGGTTTGCTCGCGGATAGTCAATTCCGCCGGGGCTTTGGCTGCTTGGGTAAGCTCAATCTCAGTTTCGATGCCTGGCTCTATCATCCGCAGCTGCCGGAACTTGCAGACCTGGCGCGCGCGTTTCCCGATGTGACGATCATTCTCAATCATATCGGCGCCCCGCTGGGGATCGGGCCTTATGCCGGCAAGCGCGATGAAGTATTCCAAGTCTGGAGTCGAGGGATTGCCGCCTTGGCAAGTTGTCCGAACGTTTTTGTAAAACTCGGCGGCGTCGGTTCCCTTCGCTCGGGTTACGACTGGCACGAGCGCGCGGTCAAGCCCTCGTCGGCTGAGCTCGCCGCGGCTTTGAGACCCTATTTCGAAGGGTGCATTGAAAAGCTCGGAGCCGATCGTTGCATGTTCGAAAGCAATTTCCCGGTGGAGAAGCTCTCCACCTCTTACGTGAATCTCTGGAACAGTTTCAAACGGATCACGGAAAGATATTCCGCAGGCGAGCGCGCGGCATTGTTTCACGACACGGCGGCGCGGGTGTACCGAATCCACCGAGCGTCCGCGTAGGGGCGGGTTTTAAACCCGCCCCTACACGCCGCCACGGGCTGCCAGAAATTTGTCCGCGTGCTGAAAACGTTCTAGGCCCGGCGCGCATTGATCGTGATCGTGTCCGTGAAACGTGACCGTGAAATCCGAACGAGCAGGAACACGAACCACGAACACGAAAAGTAGCGAGGCGATTGAGCGCAACGAAGCATATGAGTCTTTTTCAGCAGGCTGCTAGTCTAGGCTAGATAAATAAATCGCGCAGAAGTGATAGACCGATACTACCAAAAGGCAACCGTAAACCGTTGATGTTAGGGTAAGCGCTTTCAAAGTCAGGCTTTCCCTGAAATGCCGCAGCACGAAGATCAATCCCAGCAAGACGCACGCTAACAGTTTCCAGTAAACAAGGCCCCAGACCTCTCCCCAGACGGAAATCGCATCGCGAACCAATGGATTTAGTTCCGGAACACCCAGGGTGAGCACGTGATAGGTAAACAGGCCGTCGAAGATTTGTAGCAACAGATTAATCTTGAATTGTGACCAGATGCTGGGAAACATAAACGCAGCCATCGAGCGCACAATGCGCCGCAGAATTGCTAGCGTTGAAAATCGCAATGGCAGTGCCAAGTGCGGTATCACGAATCGCTGACGAAAAAATTCTCGTCGCGCGGCGCATCGTAATTGGGGTTTACAGGATTTTTAATCCGCCGATCGGCAAGCAAGCGGCGGGTTTTACGCGAATTTTAAAGCCGTCAGAAATCCTGACAGTCGAGCAAGAAGCGGGCTTAAGTTACACGGATGGCGCGCCGGTGACTACAGTGGATACGAGTCTCTAACTCGACTGCAGTCCGACGAATGAGCTAGACGTGCATGACACTGTCCCGATTCTGGAGCGCTGGGAAGATTTCGTTGCCCCATAGATCGATCGTCTCGGGAAGGTCGGGTCCGAGGGGAACTCCGATCGTTATCTCGCTAAAGCCATGGCGCGCGGCCAGTTGAAAAAGGTTTCGAAGCCGGCCAATGCACTGTTCCGGAGTGCCGGCGATAATCAGCTTGTCGACGGCGTCGTCCGGTGTCAGTGACGACGCATAATCCACGCCTCGATTTTCCGCGTAAGCCTGACGTACCGCTCGGATAGCGTTCGGATCGATATCTTTTGCGGCTAGCACGTCATCCGGCCAACCTGAAGCGATGTGCGACACGAATCGCTTGGCGTGTTGTTTTGCGGCATGACTGTCGCGCGATACTGAAGCATTGACGAGCATCGTCTTGCGCAGTGGTTGCGCCGCGCCGGCTTGCGCGCGGGCGGAATCTAAACGCGCGAGCGAAGCTTCCATGTCGTCGACGCCGTACAAAGTCTGCAGAATGACGCCGTCGAAGTGGCGCGCGATCAGATCGAGCACTGCGGGTTTCAAGAGGCTCGGGCCATAGTAGAGATGGATCGGCGACTGAGTTTTGAAGCGCAACGCATAATGTTCCGCATTCAAGTGAAAATATTCCGCCAGTACGGGAATAGCGCTCGTCTTCAGCGTCTCACCGGCGAACAAGGTTCGCAGCGCCACCGCCAGCTCAGCCATGATCGCCATGGGTTTCGTCCTGACCACGTGCCGCGTCAAAATCGATCTGGAGCCTGGACCCAAGCCGAGTGAAATATCGCGGCCGCTCGCGAGCTCGGACATGGTGGCGAAGGCCATGGCGACATCGACGGGATTGCGAAAGTAGGGGACAGCAACCGCCGTTCCGAGCTTTACCGGTAGACGCGCCAGGATTGCCGCGGAGCTGGCTAAAACGCTCCGATATTCGAGATTGTCGTTGGTCCAGACTCGGGTGAAATTGAACGGCTCCAAAATCTTCGAGGCGCGTTCCGCCAGGCTGATCAGTTCGGGAAGCGAGTAGCGGTTAAGAACGTGCAGCGGGTAGTGAATGCCCACTTCGCCGGTAAACTGTGAAGATGATTTTGACATGGGTTCGGGTTATCACACGGGATCGAACCAAGTCAAAGATTTGGTCTACGAAGCTACTCGGGCAACTTGCAAGAAGGCGGAATTTCGATTACGCGTCGCCTTAACACCTTTCGGGTTGAAACCTTTCGCGTTGCGGAAGTGAGGCTTCGTCATACCGGCGAACGCCGTCCAGTCCGTCATGCCGTTGGAAAACGGTATCCAGCGCCGGAAGGACGGAGATAAAAGTCGGCGTGTAGGGGCGGG
>Ga0209640_10003658_pt1 | contig 13445 bp, 15 predicted proteins | sample RifCSP10_1_FD_184018 | JGI IMG/M metagenome (GOLD analysis project Ga0209640, IMG submission 184018) | Soil microbial communities from Rifle, Colorado - Rifle CSP2_sed 10_1 (SPAdes) (version 2) | ecosystem: Environmental > Terrestrial > Deep subsurface > Rock core/Sediment | place: Rifle...
GTAGAGGTAAGCCACGTTGACCGCGAGATAGACGAGCATGACGCCGCCGACACCGAGCAACAGCGCCCGCGGCACGTTGCGTTGCGCGCTCTTCACTTCGCCTGCCATGTTGCAGAACGACGAGGCGCCTTCATAGGCCCACAGCACGGCCACCAGCGCGAGCAGGAAGCCGGGCAGCGTGGCGGGCGCCCAGGAGATGTCGTTGGCGAAGGAGCCGGTTGCCGGATCGCCGAGCGTCATCACGAAGATCGCGAGCGACACGAGCGCGACGACCTTGACGAAGGTGAAGGCGTTCTGGATGCCCGCGCCCAGCAGGACCGACCGGTAGTTGGCCGAGGCCAGCAGGATGATCAGGCTGACCGCGACGCCGCGCCGGCTGAAGTCGGTCATCGGCACGAACTTGCCGAGGTATTCGGCGAAGACCATCGAGATCGCGGCCCATCCCGCGGGATTGATCAGCAGGAAGGTCCAGCCGTAGACGAAGGCCGCCAGCTCGCCGAAAGCCTCGCGGATGAACGCGTAGAGGCCGCCCGAGCGCGGATACATCGCGCCGAGCTCCGACAGCAGCAGCGCAAAGCAGAGGGTCAGCAGACCGCCCGCGACCCAGACGAGCAGCATGCCGCCGGCGCTGCCGGTCTGCGTTGCCACCTCGGCCGGTACGCGGAAGATGCCGCTGCCGATCGTGACGCCTGCGACGGTTGCGACTGCGGCGGCCAGGTTCAGGCGGCGCGGCAGTTGATCGGGCGTTGGCTCGCTCATGGCATCACGCGCCTTCATCCAGGACTTTGCCCGGGTTCATGATGCCCTGTGGGTCGATCACCCGCTTGATGCGTCGCATGAGGTCGAGCGACGCAGGGTCCTCGTAGCGCGCGAGCTCTCCGACCTTGAGCTGCCCGATCCCGTGCTCGGCGCTGATGCTGCCGCCGTGGCTGGCGACGAGGTCGTGGATCGCGCGTCGAATCAGTTCGCCGGCAGCCTGCAGGGCGCTGCCATCGCTTCCCGCGCCGGCGCTGACATTGAAGTGAAGATTGCCGTCGCCGAGGTGCCCATAGGCGATGAGGCGCGAACCAGGCGCCAGCCGTTCGATCACGGCGCGGCCCTCATCAATGAATGCCGGCAGCCTGGCAGGTTCCACCGAGATGTCGTGCTTCAGGCCGGGGCCTGCGTCACGCTGGCCTTCGGGGATGGTTTCGCGCAGCCGCCACAGGTGCTCGCGCTGCGCGTCCGAGGCGGCCGTGACCGCATCGGCGGCGGCGCCCCGGTCGATCGCGGCGGCGAGCGCCGACTCGAAGCGCGCGGCAAGATCCGAATCCGCCTGCGGCAACGTGATTTCGACCAGCACGTACCAGGGATGCGCGCGGTCGAAGGGATCGCGTGTGGCGGGCACATGGCGGCAGACGAGATCCAGTGCGATGCGCGGAAACAGTTCGTAAGTCGTGACGGTGTCGCCCAGCCGCTCGCGCAGGTCGCCCAGCAGCGACAGCGCCGCCGCCGGCGAGGCGAGGGCAACCATCGCGGTCGCCAGGGCCGCCGGCCGCGGGTAGAGACGCAGGCTGGCCGCGGTCACGACGCCGAGAGTGCCTTCGGCGCCGATGAACAGTTGCTTGACGTCGTAGCCGGTGTTGTCCTTGCGCAGCGCACGGAGCTGGTCGAGCCGGCTGCCGTCCGGCAGCACGACCTCGAGGCCGAGCACCAGCGCGCGCATCATCCCGTAGCGCAGCACGGCCGTGCCGCCGGCATTGGTCGAGATGATTCCGCCGAGCGTGCAGCTGCCTTCCGAACCGAGCGACATCGGCAGCAGGCGATTGGCGGCGAGCGCCGCCTCCTGGAGTTCCGCCAGCACGCAGCCGGCGTCGGCCGTCATCGAGTCGTTCGCCGCATCGACCGAGCGGATGCGGCGCATCCGGCGCAGCGACAGCACGATCTCGGTATCGCCCGCATGCGGCGTGGCGCCGCCGCAGTAACCGGTGTTGCCGCCCTGCGGCACGACGCCGATGCGTTCGCGGGAACAGTAGCGCATGAGTTCCATCACGCGCTCCGTCGATCCCGGCAGCGCGACCAGCGGCGTGCTGCCGTGATGGATGCGGCGCAGGTCGGTCTCGAACGGCTCCCGGTCGGCGGCGGCATCGAGCCAGCCGGCGGGGCCCAGCAGGTCTTTCAGCGCCTGGATCTGTGCACTCGAAATTGCGCGGGACGGCCGGGCCATGCCCGGCATCTTACGCAGCGGCGCGTAATGCCGCGATGCGTTCCTCGATCGGCGGATGGCTCATGAAGAGCTTCTTCAGGCCCTGGCCGATGCCGCCATTGATGCCGAAGGCCGCCATCCGGTCCGGCAGCGACCGGGCCCGCCCGCGCCCGAGCGTCTCGAGGGCGCTGATCATGTTCTGCCGTCCGGCCATCCGGGCGCCGCCGCCGTCGGCGCGGAACTCGCGCTGCCGCGAGAACCACATGACGATCATCGTTGCGAGGAAGGCGAGCACGAGCTCCGCGATCATCGTCGTGATCCAGAACGCGGGGCCGTGGCCGCGTTCGTTGCGGAACACGGCCTTGTCGACGATATTGCCGATCAGGCGCGAGGCGACAAAGACGAAGGTGTTGACCACGCCCTGGATCAGGGTCAGCGTCACCATGTCGCCGTTCGCGACGTGGCTCACTTCATGGCCGAGCACGGCCTCGACTTCGGGCCGGCTCATGCGCTGCAGCAGCCCGCTGCTGACGGCGACCAGCGCCTTGTCGCGCCGGGCGCCGGTCGCAAAGGCATTGGGCGCCGGCGAATCGAAATAGCCGACCTCGGGCATGCCGATGCCGGCCGTCTGTGCCTGGCGGCGCACCGTTTCAACCAGCCAGGTCTCGGGTTCATTGCGCGGCTCCCCGATGACCTTGACGCCCATCATCCGCTTCGCCATCCACTTGGAGATCGCGAGCGAAACGAACGCGCCGCCGAAGCCGAGCACGGCGCCGAAGATCAGCAGCGAGTTGAAATTGATGCCCTGCTGGTCGAGCCACGGCTCGACGCCCAGGAGGCGCAGCGTGGCGCTCGCGACCAGCAGGATCGCGAAATTCGTCAGCAGGAACAGCAGCACTCTTTTCATGGTCGTCCCGGGTTGCCGGCGTACCGTCCTGCATGGTTGCGGCACGGCGCGGTTTCAAGGGCTTGCGTCACTTCGTGCCTTGCACCTCGAGAAGGCGCTCCGGGGTCAGTTCCTCCATCCCCATCACGCGGCAGGACTCCAGGCGGCCGAACTGCTCGTAGACGATCGAGTCCCTGCCGAAGCCGCAGATCTGGCTGTTGTTGTCGCCGTCCACGGTCGCGAGCGTGTTCTGCTGCGCCACGTCGAAGCAGGCGGGGGCGATCTCGACCAGGTACGCCTTACGGCGGCCGCTGCCGAACAGGAGGATATGGCGATTGTCGAGCGCCTGGAATCCGCTGATCAGCGATTCGGAAATGCAATCCGACATCCGGGTCAGCTTGATGGTGGGTTTCGGCTTCTGCCGGGTCTGCACGTCCGAGGGCGTCGACGCACAGGCGGTCAGCAGCAGCAGCGGCATGACGAACAGGGCGGTTTTCATCGGGATCCTCCGGGCTTGCCGTGAGGCTTGGACCGGTGCGGTCGGGGCGGGTTCCGGCGGATCGCCGGCGGAGACAGGGACTGGCGCGTCAGTAGTCGTCGCGATCGCCGTAATCCTCGTCATCGTCATCGTCATCGTCGTCGTCGTCGTCGTCCCAGTCGTCGTCCTCGTCGTCCTCGTCGTCGAACTCCTCTTCGTCGTCATCCTCGTCGTCGGAGCCCGACCAGCCCTCCGGTTCTTCGGTCAGGTCGAGGTCGAGTTCCTGCCAGGTCTCGTAGTCGATCTCCTCGACATCGCCGTCCTCGTACTGCAATTCAATCAGCTCCGAATCCTCGTCGATTGACAGGACCTGGAAGGTCTCTTCGTCCTCGAGGCTCTCGTACCACTGACCGGGCACGGGGTTGTGGTCGCGGCCCATGAAACTCCCTTGCTCGAACGAAGGCCGTCCCGGCGGCCGGAATGCGCCCCGATATTACGGGCGCGGGCCGATCCGTAGCAACGGCGTGCCCTGGATGGCCGGCGCGGCGCCGGTCGGTCTTGAGTTGGGCAGCCACCGGCCCCATCCACGAGACCTGGCCCGCCATGGGCCATAGGAGGATTCGAAATGACACTGATTCGCTGGGAACCGTTCCGGGAACTGGACGACATCTTTGCCCGTTACAATCCGTTTCTCTCGCGGCTGCCGGCCGGCCGGCTGGCCACCGCCGTCGAGCAGACCGACGCCGAGTCGACGTGGACACCGGTCGCCAACATCTCGGAGACCGAGGCCGAGTACCTGATCAAGGCGGAGCTGCCAGAAGTCAGCAAGGAAGACGTCAAGGTCACGGTGGACGAGGACGTCATCACGATCAGTGGCGAACGCCGCAAGGAAGTCGAGCAGAAGGACGAGAAGGTCCATCGCATCGAGAGCTTCTACGGCAGCTTCTCGCGCAGCTTCAGGCTGCCGGACGACGCCGATGTCGCCGCGATCCGGGCCGAGAGCCGGAACGGCATCCTGAAGGTCCGGGTGCCGAAGAAGCCCGCGCCACGCGCCAGGACGGTCGAAGTACAGGTAAACTGAAGGGACCCGGGGCGGCGGCTTCCATGAGCCGCCGCCCGACTGTCAGAGTCGGGAGGTCCCATGGTGGCCCAGTTCGAAGCGATCCGGCGGAAGTTGCAGGCGCAGAAGCAGGAACTGCTCACGCGTGCCGCCAGGGTCCGCGCCGACATCACGCGCTCGTCCGGTCCGCTCGAGAAGGACTTTGCGGAGCAGGTCGTGCAGATGGAGAATGACGCCGTGCTGGCCGGCATCAGCGAAGCGACCGCCTCCGAGCTTGCCCAGATCAATCGTGCGCTGGCCCAGCTCGACCAGGGCACCTACGGCCTCTGCAGCCGCTGCGGGCAGCCGATCGACGAACGGCGTCTGCAGGCTTTGCCGCATTCCGACCGCTGCATCACCTGCGCCGAAGCGGCCGGCTGACCCCGCCCGCGCGCCATCCATGCCCCGGTACAAGGTACCCCTGCGTGAATTCCGCTACGTCCTCTACGACGTATTGCGTGTCGAGAATCACTATCGCGACCTGGGCCGCGAAGACGTCAATGCCGAGCTGATCGAAGGCGTGCTCGAGGGCTGCGCGCGCTTTGCCGAGGACGTCGTCGCGCCGACCAGCGAACCCGGCGACCGCATCGGCGTGCGGCGCGAAGACGACGGGCGGGTCGTCACGCCGCCGGGATACGTCAAGGCCTATCGCCAGTATGTCGACGACGGCTGGGCGGCGCTGTGCGGCCCGGCCGACGCGGGCGGCCAGGGGCTGCCGGAAAGTTTCGGCGGCCCGGTCGGTGAAATGCTGGTGTCGGCCAACATGTCCTGGAAGCTCTATAGCGGCCTGACGGACAGCGCTGTGCTGTGCATGGCGAAACACGCGAACGCCGAGCTGCGCAGGGTCTACCTGCCGAAGATGGTCAGCGGCGTCTGGAGCGGCACGATGTGCCTGACCGAGTCGCACGCCGGCACCGACCTCGGGATCATGCGCACCCGCGCGGAGCCTGCGGCGGATGGAAGTTTCCGGATTTCGGGCACGAAGATCTTCATCACCAGCGGCGAACACGACCTGACCGAGAACATCGTCCACATGGTGCTGGCGAAGCTGCCGGATGCGCCGGCGGGATCGCGCGGCATCAGCCTGTTCGTGGTGCCGAAGTACCTGCCGGACGCGAATGGCGCGCCGGGCAAGGCCAATGGCGTGAGCTGCGCGAGTCTCGAGCACAAGCTCGGCATTCACGGCTCGGCGACCTGCGTGATGAATTTCGACAATTCCCTGGGCTGGCTGATCGGCGAGATCAATGGCGGCCTCAAGTGCATGTTCACGATGATGAACCACGCGCGGCTGTGGGTCGGTCTGCAAGGGCTCGCGCAGTGCGAGGGTGCGTACCAGGCGGCGCTCGCCTTTGCGCGCGACCGGCGCCAGGGGCGCACCTCGAGCGGCGGCGCCAGCGCCGCGGCCGATCCGATCATCGGCCATCCGGACGTGCGCCGGATGCTGTTGACCCAGAAGGCGCTGATCGAGGGCGCGCGCGTGCTGACCTGGTTCGCGAGCCTGCAAATGGACCGGGCGCTGCATCACCCGGATGCGGCGGAACGCGAGCGCGCGGACGGGCTGCTCGCGATCCTGACGCCGATCGTCAAGGGCTTCGTCACCGATATGTCGCTCGAATGCACGAGCCTCGCGATCCAGGTGCACGGCGGACATGGCTACGTGCGCGAGACCGGCGTCGAGCAGTATTTCCGCGACGCGCGCATCACGGCGATCTACGAGGGCACCAACGGCATCCAGGCACTGGACCTGCTGGGCCGCAAGGTCCTGGGATCGGGAGGAACGCTGGCGCGCCTGCTGGGCGGCATGATCGGCGGCTTCTGCGAGCGCCATGCGGGTTCCGAGGCGCTGTCCGGATTCATCACGCCGCTGGCCGGCCTGCTGAAGGAATGGAGCGACGCGACCGAGGGCGTGGCCAAGCGCGCGGGCCGCGACCCGGACGAGGTTGGTGCGGCGGCCATGGATTACCTGATGGTGTCGGGCTACCTGTGCCTGGCCTGGTGCTGGGCCCGGATGGCGGCGGTCTCGACCGCGGCCCTGCAGAAGGGCGGCGCCGACGCCGCATTTCACCAGGCCAAGCTTTCGACCGCGCGTTTTTATTTCCAGCGCATCCTGCCGCGCGCCGAGGCGCACCTGGACGTGCTGGGCGCCGGCGCCCGTTCACTGATGGAACTGCCGGCCGATCAGTTCGAGTTCTGACGCCGCTCAGTCGCCGCGGGCCGCGAGCCCGCCGCGCAGCGACCACACATTGCCGCGTCCCCGTGCGCGCAGTATCTCCGCCGCCGCGCGGCTGCGCACGCCGTGCGCGCAGACGAGCAGGTAGCGCAGTCCCGGTTCGAGCGTCAACTCGCCTTCGAGCAATTGCCCGAGCGGCAGGGCCAGCTGGCCGGTCACCGGCAGCGGCTGGTCCGCGCATTCATACGGCTCGCGGATGTCGATGATCCGGAATCCCTCGCGGGCGGCGGCGGCGAGCGACATCTCGACGTCGAGATCCTCCGCTGCCGCGCTGCGCTGCGGCACGGCAATGCGGCGGCAGCTCCCGGCGCACGCGGGATCGCGCGGCGCACCCACGCGGCGCTGGCCGTGGTCCAGCAGGTCGATCAGCAGCAGTTCGTCGCGCAACTGGCCCGGCAGGTCCAGCAGCAGCTTCAAGACTTCCATCGCCTGCAGGCTGCCGAGCACGGCGGGCACGGGTCCGAGCACGCCGCTCTGCCGGCAATTGCCGGTGAGCCCGTCGCGCGTCGCGTCGGGCCACTGGCAGCGCAGGCAGGAACCACCCGCGTCGGGGCGCACGACCTGCAACTGGCCTTCGTACTGGTAGACGCTCGCGAGCACCGCGGGCACGTTCGCCCGCATCGCTGCGTCATTGACCAGGAACTTGGTGCTGAAATTGTCGCTGCAGTCGACGACGACGTCGAAGCCGGCAATCGCCGAATCGGCCGTCGCGGCGTCGAGCCGCAGCACGCGCGGCTGGAGCCGGATCGAAGGATTGTAGGCAGAAAGCCGTTCCGCCGCGGCCTCGGCCTTCGGGCGGCCGACGTCGACCATCGCGTACAGCGGCTGGCGGTGCAGGTTCGTGGCGTCGACGACGTCGTGATCGACGATGCCGATCGTGCCGACCCCGGCGCCCGCGAGTCCTGCGAGCACGGCGCAGCCGAGGCCGCCGGCGCCGATCACGACGACCGACGCGCGAGCGAGCCGCTCCTGCCCGGCTGCGCCGATCTCCGGCAGGGCCGTCTGCCGCGAGTAGTCGAATGGCGCATCCGCCGCGGCCGGCTCGCGCGCAGGCATGGCGCAGTGCTCGCAGTTCACCCAGCCGCTGTCGCCGGCCGCATAGTGCTCCTTCTTCCAGATCGGCACGCGATGCTTGATCTCGTCGATGATCTCGCGGCAGGCCGCGAACGCCTCACCGCGATGCACGGCCGCCACGCCGACCCAGACGGCGACATCGCCAACCGCCAGGCGCCCGAGGCGGTGCACGCAGCGCGCCTGCAGCGCGCCGTGACGGCGCATCGCTTCCCCGACGATCCGTTCGCCCTCGGCCAGCGCGAGTTCCTCGAATGCCTCGTAATCGAGTCCGGTTACAGCCCGGCCGTCGTTGACATCGCGCACCCGGCCCTCGAATGCAGCGAATCCGCCAGCCGCGGCCGAGCCGAGCGGCGCCGCAAGCCGGGCCGGGTCGATCGGATCGAGCGCGAACTCGAAGGCCCTCATCCGCCGGCCACCGGTGGGATGAACACGATTTCGTCGCCGTCCGCGAGCGCGCGGTTCCAGTCGGCGAATGCGGCATTGACCGCGACCTTCAACTGGTTCTGCGGCAGCGCGAATCCGTGGCGCGCCGCGAGCTCCCGGTAGAGCTCCGCGGGCGTCTGCGCCCCGGTTTCCAGCGTTTCGGCCTGGCGGCCGGCGCGCTCCCGGAAAAACGCGTAATACCGCAGGCTGACGCGCGGCATCAGGCGAGCCCCGACGATTCGAGCAGGGCACGGAGCGCCCGAACGTCCTGTGGCGTGTTGGCATTGTCGAGCGCGTGCGGATGCAGCGGCTGCACCAGCAGGGCGTCGTGCCTGATCAGGAACTTGCGCGGGCAGACATGACCCGCCGCCACGTGGCGCAGGATCGGCTCGCGGCTGGCGGGCTCGTAAATCGCGCACAGCGGCTCCGGCAATCCGTCGGCCGCGCCCTGAAATGCGGTCGCGACGCGGCCCGGGTCGCGCCGGGCCAGCAGCAGGTCGACCGTCGCGCCGTCGAGCAGCGGCAAGTCGCAGGCAAGCACGAGCCAGGCCGCGCCGGGATGCAGCGCCTGCGCGGCGATGATGCCGGCGATCGGGCCGCTGCCTTCGGCGCCGTCGACGATCTGCGGATACCGGGCGCGCAGCGGTTCGTCGCGCTGGTCCGCGCGCACCGAGACCCAGGCCTTCTGCACGCGCGGCGCCAGCAACTCGAATGCCCGCGCGAGCTGCGGCTGCCGCCCATAGGCGAGCGCCGCCTTGTCCGCCTGCATCCGGCTCGAGCGTCCGCCTGCCAGCACCAGGCCGTGCAGCGGCGTCATGGCGGCGCGTCCGCGCAGTAATCGCTCTTGCCGCCGCTCTTGGCCAGGAGCCGCGTTTCCTCGATGACGATGTCGTGCGACAGCGCTTTGCACATGTCGTAGATCGTGAGCGCCGCGACCGAGGCGCCGGTGAGCGCCTCCATTTCGACCCCGGTCCGGTGATGCACGGCGGCGGTGCAGCGGACCAGGAGCGTGTCGTCGCCGTCGGCCTCGATCGCGATGTCGCAGCGCTCGAGCCCGAGCGGGTGGCAGAAGGGGATCAGTTCGTGCGTGCGCTTGGCCGCCATCGTGCCCGCGACGATCGCCGTGTTGAACACCGGGCCCTTCGCGGTCTGGAAGCCGGACGATTGCAGCCTCGCGAACACCTCGCGCGGGAACCGCAATCGCGCAACTGCGCTTGCGAGGCGCAGGCTCTGGTGCTTCGCCGTCACGTCCACCATCGCCGGACGGCCGGCATCGTCGACGTGCGAGAACAACGGCTTGCCTTCATCCGCCAATGTAATACATCTCGATCTTGCGCGGCTTCAACTCGCTGATCGGCAGCCGGCGCAGCTCGCTATAGCGGTCCTCGCGCCGGCGCCAGGTCGCACGAATGAGGCCGAGCAGTTCCTCGTCGCCCGCGCCCGAGCGCAGGCGCGTACGCAGGTCCGTCCCCCGGGTCGCGAACAGGCAGGTGTAGAAGATCCCATCCGACGACAGCCGCGCACGCGTGCAATCACCGCAGAATGGCTGGCTGACCGACGAGATGAATCCGATCTCGCCGGCGCCGTCCTCGTAGGCATAGCGCTCGGCGACCTCGCCCCGATAGGCGCCGGCGACCGGCTTCAACGGGTGGGCATTCGCGATCGCGTCGCGGAGTTCCACCGACGGCACGACCAGATCGGCGCTCCAGTGATTGCGGTTGCCGACGTCCATGTACTCGATGAACCGGACCACGACGCCGCTCCCGCGGAAATGGCGCGCGAGATCGAGCGCCTGCCGGTCGTTGACGCCGCGCTGGATCACCGCATTCACCTTCACCGGATCGAGTCCCGCTTCGAGCGCCGCCCGGATGCCGTCCAGCACCCGCTCGAGGCCGTCAAAACCGCCGCTCAGGCGGCGGAATGTCTCGTGGTCGAGCGTGTCGAGGCTGACGGTGACGCGCTTGAGGCCGTTGGCCGCGAGTTCGGCGGCGTGCTGCGCGAGCAGCACGCCGTTGGTGGTCAGCGCGAGGTCCGAGACGCCGTCGATCGCGGACAGCTCGCCGACCAGGTCGGCCAGGCTCGACCGCAGCAGCGGCTCGCCGCCGGTGAGCCGGATCTTGCGCACGCCCAGCGTCGCGAACAGCCGCGCGAGGCGCGTGATCTCCTCGAACGACAGGCGCTCCGCCGCGGCGAGGAAGCGGTAATGCTCTCCGAAAGTTTCGCGCGGCATGCAGTAGGGGCAGCGGAAGTTGCAGCGGTCCATCACCGAGATCCGCAGGTCGGTGAGCGGACGGCCGCGCACATCGGGCGTCGCCTGCGGTGCGGCCAGCGGGATCGGCGTGTTGTCTGAGTCTGCTTCCATGTCCTACCAGCGATGGAACGGCACGGCGAGGCCCATTGGGTGGCTCGCCGGTCCCGGCGGCAGCTCGACGAAACCGTCGGTGCCGGCGAGCGAGATGAAATCACCGGAACCGCGGGTCGGGCGCGGCTCGGCCAGCGTCCTGCCGTCCTGATCGTACCGCAGCGTCACCGGCAGAAAACAGGTGAGAGGTGCCTGCAACTCGAAAGGCCGCGCCAGGGCGACCGTCCATGGCGGCGAGGGGCGCGCCCCGGACAGGGCCGCGAGCGCGGGGACCACGTAACGGGAAAGGCAGACCAGCACCGACACCGGATTGCCGGGCAGCGCGAAGACCAGCTTGCCGGGCGCGCGGGTGCCGAACCACAGGGGCCGTCCGGGACGCTGCGCAACCTGGTGAAACACCCGCTGCACCCCGAGCGCCGCCAGTGCCGCGGGCACGTGGTCGAAACGGCCCGCGGACACGCCGCCGGATAGCACCAGCACATCATGCCGATCGAGTTCGTGCGCGAGCGACCGCTGCAGCTTGTCCTTGTCGTCCGTCAGGTGCAGGTCGGTCCCGGGCGCATGGCCCGCGAGGGCCAGCGCTGCGGCGAGGCCGTAGGAATTCGAACGGCGCACCTGGTAGTCCCGCAACGGTAAACCGGGCTCCACCAGTTCGTCGCCGGTCGAAATGACAGCGATGCCTGGCCGGCAGGAAACCGACAGCCGCGGCAGCCCGGCCGAGGCGGCGATCGCGATTTCCGGGGCACCGAGGCGGGTGCCTGCCGTGAGCAGCACTTCACCCGCGGATGCATCCGATGCGCGGCGATGCACATGCAGCCAGGGCACGGGCAGGTACCCGGGCTCGATCGTGGCTTGACGGTCCGCGACATGAATTCGCTCGAACGGCACGACCGTGTCGCAGCCCGCAGGGAGCTTCGCGCCGGTCATCACTTCGAGGCATTCATCCGCGGAGCGGAGCGTGAGCGGCGGGGTGCCGGCGGCCTGGACGCCGGCGATGCGGAAACTGCGGCGCGCGCCGTCAGCAGGAGTGCCGGCGATCGCGATGCCGTCCATCGTGACGCGGTCGAAGGGGGGCGCATCGCGCTCCGCCCGAACCTCACGGCGCAACACGCGGCCGGCGCAGGCCGAAAGCGGCAACTCCTCTGCCGCGACCTGCACGAGCGCCGCAGCGATCGCCGTATCAGCCTCGGCAGGCGTCAGCATTGGTGCCCGGCGTCAGTCCTGCTTGTCGCGGGACTTGAAGATGCGCAGTTGCTCGTTGAACTGGTCCGCGAGCGCCTGCACTTCATCGACGGCGGCGTTGTTCTTCTTCGCCTGCATCGCGCGCAATTCAGTCAGCCGGTTCTCGTCATAATTGCCGCTTTTCTCGAGCGCGCTCATTTCCATGTCGAGGCAGGCGTTGTAGGAATTGATGTCCTCGTTGAATAGCTTCACCGCTTGCTGCGCCGCGGCCATCTGCTCGAATGTGGCCGTCTTGCCGTCCGGTACGCGCTCGGGTGCCCGCGGGTAGATACAGGTCGCCTGGGCGGCTCCCGCGGCGAGCAGGGCAACGAGGGCAATCGTCAAGCGGGTCATTGGGCGGTCTCCCCGGCGGATTCGGTGATGGTGGGACAGCGGCCATGCGGCCGGGTTCAGAGCGCCCGGGATTCTAGCGCAGCCGGCGGCGTCGGGCTGCGTTCAGCCGGCAGCGGCGCCCAGTGGCACGCGCGCAACGGTCTTCAGGGTCTCGAGCACCAGGCTTGAACGCACGTCGCGCACGCCCGGCAGTTTCAGCAACTGATGGAGCGTGAAGCGGCCGAGCGCGTCGAGATCGGGGACCACGACCTGCAGCAGAAAGTCCATTTCACCGGTCATCGCGTGGGCCGAGACGACTTCAGGGCGTTCTTCCAGCATCCGGCGGAAACGATCGATCACGTCGTCCGTGTGACGCTCCAGCTTGATCTGCACGAAGGCGAGCACGTTCTGTCCGACCCGCTTCGGCTCGATCAGGGCGGCATAGCCGCGGATGATTCCCAGTTTTTCCAGCCGCCGCACGCGGCGCGTGCAGGGTGTGGGCGACAGGCCCACACGCTCGGCCAGTTCGACGTGGCTCAACCGGCCGTCGCGCTGGAGCTGCTCCAGGATCCGGATATCCGTGCGATCGAGACGTTCCATCGCCGGCATGACTCCCAGCGGTCACTCGATTTTAGAGTTTATCACTAATTTAGGTTTAGATTTGTAGGAAATTGGCTAATAACACCCGGACAGGACCGTTAGGATGACGCGGGCCAGGTCGGCTTTCGAGGTGAATTCGTATGCCCGCGAGCGCGCGCGAGGGCCTGCATCAGGCGACGCCAACGGCCATCGACTGGCGCCGGGCGCTGCGCACGGCGTTCCTGTCGCGGGCGCTCGACCGTCTCGAGGAAACGCGTCTGGTGCCGGAACGCAAGGTGCTCTACCAGTTTTCGGCCCGTGGCCATGACCTGACCCAGGCGCTGCTCGGCCTGCAACTGACAGGCCGCCGCGACGCGGTCGCTCCTTACTATCGCTCGCGGCCGCTCGCACTGGCCCTCGGCCTGACGGCCGAGGAGGCGCTCGCTTCGACGATGATGCGTGCGGAGGGCATGTCGGCCGGCCGCGATATCGGCGTCGTGATCAATCTGCCGAAGCGCGACGGCCCCTGCCTGCTGCCGGCCTGCGGCGGCGTCGGCACGCAGTACACGCCGGCG
>Ga0209640_10003660_pt1 | contig 13442 bp, 16 predicted proteins | sample RifCSP10_1_FD_184018 | JGI IMG/M metagenome (GOLD analysis project Ga0209640, IMG submission 184018) | Soil microbial communities from Rifle, Colorado - Rifle CSP2_sed 10_1 (SPAdes) (version 2) | ecosystem: Environmental > Terrestrial > Deep subsurface > Rock core/Sediment | place: Rifle...
ACGTACTCGCTAAGTACGCCTCCGCTCGTCGCTTTTTCGCGCGCCTCGGCTCTGAGTCTTTTGAGCAGCCTGCAATCCAGTTTTTTCAGCAAACTGCTAGGCTAGGTTCTCGGAGGGCGCAATGAATTGCGCCCCTACATCAGAATTCCGTCAATGATGTCGTTCAAATGGAACAATAGCGCCGTCGCTTTCCCCCAATGTTTATTACTTTGGCGCCTTTGCGTTTTGGCGGCAGATCTTCCCTTACGTCAATCCTTGCCGATCGATATCGAGAAAATACCCGCGACAACCAAGACCGCGCCGGCGATTTTGCGCCAGGTCACCCGTTCGATTTGCCGCGCCATCAAGGGCGCCAGGATCAGCACGAAGACCGCGTAGCTGTTGATGAGCGGCGCCACGATCGTCACCCGTTCCATGCTGAGCGCGAGGTACATGAATAAAAACGAACCGCCGGTGATAATGCCGGACCCAACGAACCACCAGGCAACCGGCGCCGCCGGCAGAACGAATTTTTCACCGTGAATGTAGCGGGTGATCAAGAAAATCTGGATCGTCGAAGTTAATGCGGCGATGCCCGCAGAAAGAATGGGTTGCCCGCCGCCATCAGCGAGCGCCCAGCGCACCGTCACGTCCTTCAGCGAGAAAATTAACGCGCACATAAACGGAAAAATCAACTCGATCTTTTTGTAGTTGGTTTGACGCCCGACCCAGGAGACCGTCACCAGACCGCAGACGGTCAAGCCGACGCCGAGCAGCACCAGCGGTGCCGGCCGTTCGGCGAGCAGCAAGATGGCGAGGACAGTGGAGAACATCGGCGTCGTGTTGATGATCGTCGAAGTGATCGAGCTTCCCATGGTGCGAATACCGCGAAAGCTCAATACCCGCGTGACGCCGGGGACAAACAGGCCGACCGCGACAAAAATTAGATTTTCCTCCACGAAGATGCGCGTGTCGCGGTAAAGCAGAAATTGCGCCGCCAGCAAGAACGCGCAGTTGCCGGCGATGGTGATCCAGGCGCCCCAGGGCGCCGGACCTTTATAGTAGCCGCGCTGGGCCAGCAGACTAGCGACGGCAAAGCAAAGCGATGTCAAAAGTCCAAAAGCGATCGGCAGCACGGCGCGAGCTTGGTTTCCTTCAAAGTGGTTTTCGACTAAAGTGCCTTATAGCTGAAAACACGCCGAACTGCATTCATGCTGCCAACGTTTCGCTCCGCCGTCCGCCGCAAGTTGCTGCGCTGGTACGAAAAAGATAAACGCGACCTGCCCTGGCGGCGCAAGCTCGATCCCTATGCCGTTTGGATCGCGGAAACCATGCTGCAGCAAACCCAGGTCAAAACCGTCATCCCTTATTACGGAAAGTTTCTGCAGGCCTTTCCGACCGTAGAATCTTTGGCTCGCGCGCCGCTGCAGCGGGTGCTGCGCCAGTGGTCAGGCCTGGGGTACTATCGCCGCGCCGAAAATTTATCGAAAGCGGCGCGCCAAATCGTGCGCCGGCACAGGGGCAAGATTCCAGATGACTATGACCGGCTCCGGGCGTTACCAGGTATCGGCGACTACACGGCCGGCGCCGTGCTGAGCATCGCGTTCGAGCGACGGTATCCGGCGATCGACGGCAACGCACAGCGGGTGCTGCGCCGGCTGGTGCGGATCGAGAGCGAGCGTAAACTCCGCGCCGTTGGCGCGGCGCTCGTGCCGCGGGCAAGACCGGGCCAGTTCAATCAGGCATTAATGGAGCTCGGTGCCACGTTGTGCACGCCGCGAAACCCACGCTGCCGCGAATGTCCGGTGAATTCGCTCTGTGCCAGCCGATCGCGCGCGCACACAAGCGGAGAGCGCAGCGAACGAACGGCAGCGAAGTTCAAAAAGGTCACTTGGCCCCTGGCGCTCATACGCCGCGGCGGCAAGATTCTGCTGCGCCGGCGCGCCGTGCGTGGGCTGCTCGCGGGATTATGGGATTTGCCGGGCGGGCAACTGGCCGGCAGAGAGCGAATCACGACGTGCTTGCAAGATTGTTTAGTTGAGCTGAAATTAGCCGGCGCACAACCCAAGAAGATCGGTGAAATTCGCCACGCGATTACCCACCGCCGCATCCGCGCGCCGATTTATCTTATCGATTTCGAAGCCGATACTGAAGTCGATTTGCCGCGCTCGCGCTGGCGCTGGATCGATCCGGCAAACGTACAAAAACAAGCAATCTCGTCCATGACGGCAAAAGCGGTCGCGTTGTTCTCCAGCTATGAAAAGAATTCTCATTAGCAGTGTTCTGCTCACCTTCGTCGTCGGGATCGGGTACTATTTTTACGCGACGCTGCCGGACGTTTCGCTGCTAAGGCAGAACAATCCCAGGAGCACGGCTTTGATGGAACTGCGCGACCAAGAATATAAGACAACCGGCGTGCGCGGCGCGCGCCGGCAAGTCTGGGTTTCCTACGACGCGGTTTCGGAGCATTTAAAGAGAGCCATTCTGATCAGCGAAGACGCCGCCTTTTTCAACCACCAAGGGATCGACATCAACGAGCTCAAAGCTGCTATAAGAACGGTCTGGGAGACGCTGAGCTTCGGCCGCGGCGGCAGCACGATCACCATGCAGTTGGCACGAAATCTTTACCTGAGCCCGGCGAAAAATCCGCTGCGCAAGTTCAAAGAGATCTTGATTGCTCGCCAGCTCGAAGAGTCTCTGTCGAAGCGGCGCATTTTCGAGCTTTACCTCAACGTCGTAGAATTTGGGCGCAACCTTTACGGTGCCGAAGCGGCGGCCCGATTTTATTTCGGCAAATCCGCAGCCGATCTCGATCCGCTCGAAGCATCCACTCTCGCTGCCTTGCTTCCCAGCCCGCGCAGCTCGAAGGAACAAAGCATCGTCAACCGCAGAAATCTGATACTGACTCGTTTGGCCAGCGTTGGTTACCTGGATCAAGAAGAGGCCCGGCGCGCCCGCCAGGCACCGCTTTTTCATAAATTCGCGGAAAAGGCGCCCGAGCTGCCGTCTGAGAACTAAGATCGCTGAAAACTCTATTGCTGGCTGTTCCAAAGACTCAGCGGCGACGGGGTTCGTGATTCGTGTTCGTGTCCCGTGTTCGTAATGCGAGCACGATCACGCGTCACGACCACGGTTCCGAAGGCGATTGAGCCCAACCGGAGCTTATGAGCCGCTTTCAGCAGCCTGCTAATCGGCCAAAAAGGGCGTCATTTTGGCCCTTCACCGCCGAATCTCATACAACCTTTTGGCCGCGCCATCGTCTAATCAATCAAGAGGTCGCGCTCTAGAGCGGGCCTGGCGATCACCGGCGCAGGCAAATTGATCGCGCCGCTGAGAGAGGAGTTGATAACTAATGAACAAAACAGACGGCCGAAAGATCGAGACCACTTTGGGCGACTTGATAGCAGCGGCCAGCGAGGTGGCTTTTGAGTACTCGAGCAACGACATGGAGGCCTACAAAATGGCGCAGGCCGCGCTCATCGAGATTCTCAGAAAAACTTCACATTCGCTCGACCTGGATAAAGAATTTGAAAACCTAGAACCCACTTCCCAACTCATCCACTAACCTGCCGAACGCGGGAAGCGCCGGCTCCCCTGCTGCCTGTCATTCACGATCGTGGGAACTTTTACCCAAGCTGTGACGTTTTACAGGCGAAATTCGGGCGACAGCAACTGAAACAATTCCGAACTCATCTAAGTTGGTGCTAGTCGGCTGGCCGGCACTGCGTTCGCCGGCAAATTAGGGGGATAGTAATGAAGCCCATCACACTGTGGTTCTTCATCGGCATCGTCGCCGCAGCTTTGATAATCTGGCCGAATAGCGGTGCGGCGATTAGCGCCGGCAAGGCGGCGCCGGAGATCACCGGTGAACATTGGCTCAACAGCAAACCCCTGACCATCGCGGGTTTAAGGGGCCGGGTCGTCTTGGTCGAGTTCTGGACTTATGGTTGAATTAACTGTCGCAATATCGTCCCGCAGTTGCGGGCCTGGCACGATCAATATAAGCGCTCCGGCCTCACTATTATCGGCGTTCATTCGCCGGAATTTTTCTGGGAGAAGCCGCTCGATAGAGTGAAGGCAGCAATTGAAAAAATGGGCATCAAGTTTCCGGTCGTGCAAGACAACGACTTTGAGAACTGGCATCGCTACGGCATCCGCGCCTGGCCGACAATCGTGTTGATCGACAGACAAGGCATCGTACGTTATAACCATATCGGCGAAGGCGCTTACAACAAAACCGAATCCATCATAAAGCAACTGATCTCTGAGGCGAGTTGAAAAGGAAATTCTTTTGTCGGCGAACATGCGCCAAGAGGAGGAGGACGGCGAGCTATGCTGATCAAAAAGCCGGCGGATATCAAATCGTCCGAGATTACGCCGAAAGAGCTTTACATGAACCGACGCGAGTTTATCAAGTCGGCGAGCGCCGTCGCGGCCTCCGCGGGCGCTACCCTCGCCGGGCTCGATATGTGGGGAATGCCGGAGCAGGCTCAGGCGGGCGAGAAATTACCCAACATCAAAAAGAGTCCTTACAGCACCGATGAGAAGAAAAATTCCTTTAAAGATATCACCTCGTACAACAACTTCTACGAGCTGGGCATCGACAAGGGCGACCCGGCGAAAAACGCCAAGTATCTGATCCCTCGGCCGTGGACCGTCGCCGTGGAAGGCGAAGTCAAGCAGCCCAAGACGTTTGACATCGACGCGATTATGAAGTTGAGCCCGCTGGAAGAGCGCGTCTATCGCCTGCGCTGCGTCGAGGCTTGGTCGATGGTGATTCCATGGGTCGGTTTTCCGCTCAGCGCGTTGATCAAGCAGGTGGAGCCGACCAACAATGCCAAGTTCATTCACTTCATCACGCTGGTGGATCCCAAGCGCATGCCGGGCCAGCAGCCGAGCATCTTCGGCAACGTGATCGACTGGCCGTACGTCGAAGGGCTGCGCATGGACGAAGCCATGCACCCGCTAACGATTCTCTCGGTTGGTCTTTATGGAGAGGTATTACCGGCGCAAAACGGCGCGCCCGTCCGTCTGGTCGTGCCGTGGAAGTACGGCTTCAAGAGCATCAAATCCATCGTCAAGATCCGCTTCGTCGAGAACCAACCGCCAAGCTCATGGAACAAAATGCAGCCGCAGGAATATGGATTCTACTCCAACGTCAATCCTCAGGTCGATCATCCGCGCTGGAGCCAGGCTACGGAGCGCCGCATCGGCGAGTTTCTGCGCCGGAAAACCCTGATGTTCAACGGCTACGGTGACCAGGTGGCGAGCTTGTATAAAGGGATGGACCTGAAGAAATACTACTAGAATTAAAAGGCAAAATTAAAAATGAAAAATTGAGATACGAAAGACCCGTTTTTAAGTGCATTTTTAATTTTTAACTTTTAATTTGGCTTTGATTCCTCATGCTGCCAAAGCTCAAGCTCGCCGTATTCATCCTCTGCCTCATTCCGTTTGGACAACTCGCCTACGGCGCCTACACCGGCGACCTCGGCGTAAATCCGATCGAGACGATCACCCGCTTTACTGGCTCGTGGGCGCTGATTTTTTTGTTGGCTAGCCTCGCCGTCACGCCCTTGCGGCGCATAACCGGATGGAATGAGCTGATCAAATTGCGCCGCATGATCGGCCTGTTCGCTTTTTTTTATGCTTCGCTTCATTTCTCGACGTATATCGTACTCGATCACTTCTTCGATTTCCGCGCCATCGGCAACGATATTATCAAGCGGCCCTACGTTACCGCAGGCTTCATCGCGTTTGTCATCATGGTCCCGCTGGCGCTCACGTCGAGTGCAGCCATGATTCGCCGGCTCGGCAAGCGCTGGCAGCAGTTGCATCGTTGGGTCTATTTAGCCGCCATCACCGCAGTGATCCATTTCTACTGGCTGGTCAAGGCGGATATTAGCCGGCCGGCGCAATACGGCGCGGTATTGGCTCTGCTGTTGGGCTATCGTCTCTTCGTCAAGTGGCGCCCGCGCATTGTTGCAAAGCAATCAAGCGACACTGCCGCGCTCCGATCACGTTAACACTCCGCATTTTAGTTCAGATCGATCGATGCGCGCAGCGCACCCTACGAAACTGACGTTGTTAGCGAGTTGTCCCGTGCCCGCCTGTGAGCAGTCGGAGCAGACGTTGAACGGATTGAACGGTTGAACGGTTGAACCTAAAAACATTCTAACCCGGCTTTTTGATTCCCAGTTTTTCCATACGGGAGCGCAGTGTGCTCGGGTTGATGCCGAGCATTTCGGCCGCACCTTTCTTGCCGTGGATCACCCAGTTGGTTTCGCCGAGCGCGAGGATAATGTGGCTGCGCTCGATGTTCTCCAGCGTATCGACCATTGCCACGCCGCCCACTGGTTCGTCGGCGCGTAGCATGGACTCATCGATCTGAAGCACTGGGCTCTTGGCGAGCACGACGGCGCGCTCGATGATGTTTTGCAATTCGCGAATATTACCGGGCCAACTGTATCGGCTGAGACTCTGCATCGACCGCTGCGATACACCGCGGATTTCCTTGCCTACGCTCTTGGAAAATTTACTGAGGAAAAAATTGACCAGCAGCGGAATGTCCTCCGGTCGTTCGCGCAGCGCCGGCACTTCAAGCGGAAAAACGTTCAAGCGATAAAATAGATCGTCGCGAAAGCTGCCGTTCCTGACCGCATCCTGCAAGTTGCGATTGGTAGCGGCGATCACGCGCACGTTGACTTTGATCGTGTGGCTGCTTCCGACTCTCTCAAAGTCGCCTTCCTGCAGCACGCGCAAGAGCTTCACCTGTGTGTCGACGGGCAGCTCGGTCACTTCGTCGAGAAAGAGGGTGCCGCCGTCCGCTAATTCGAAACGGCCGATGCGCCGCTGTGTCGCGCCCGTAAACGCCCCTTTTTCATGACCGAACAGTTCGCTTTCCACCAACCCGGAGGGAATCGCACCGCAGTTGACTTTGACCAGCGGCCGGGTCTTGCGCCGGCTTCGATTATGAACCGCCCGCGCCAGTAATTCTTTGCCCGTGCCGGTCTCGCCGCGGATCAAAACGGTCGCGTCCGTCGGCGCGACTTGCTCGACTTTCCGTAGCAGCTCACGCAGCGGCCCGCTCTGGCCGATGATCTCCTCGAAGTTATGCTCGGTCTTAATTTCTTCCTGGAGATAAACCGCTTCGGCTTCAAATCTCGCTTTTAACGCCTGGATCTCTTCGTACGCGCGCATGTTATCGACCGCAATCGCGATTTGATTTGCCACTTCGGTGAGAAACTCCGCGTCGGCTTCGGTGTACTGCGCACGCTTGAGGCTTCCCATCGTGATCGCGCCTACACTTACGCCGCGCACCACCAGCGGCAACGCGCATATGGAACGAAAGCCGTGTTCATACGCGCGCTGCTCGGAGCTCGTCCTCCGGTCCACTTCGAGATCGCGCCGCAAGACGTATCTTTGGCTGGTAAACGCCAGACCGGCCGGGCTGTCGTCGAGCTTGAGCTCGCGACCGACGGGCGTGTAATCCTCGCGCCGATAAGGTCCGCCGTAAGTCACGATGCGCAGCCGATCATCCTGGGCGTCGTACTGCGCTAACGCCAAACGATCGAATGGAACGATCCGGCGCACGGCGTCGGCGATCGCCGTCCAAAGCTCGTCGCGCGAGAGCTTGGTGGTTACGGCGTTGTTAATTTCGAGCAGCATTCGACGCTGCGCTTCGCTGCGCCTCAGGGAATCTTCGGCGCGGCTGCGCTCCAGCTCCGAACCGGCTCGGGTCGCGAAGATCCGCAAAATCTTGAGCTCCTGAGCGCCGAAGAGACGCGGTTTAGTGTCCATCACCACGAGATGACCGATAACCTCGCCACGGTAATCGCGCACGGGAACTCCCGCGTAGCTCTCTGCGCCCAGTCTGACCAGATCCGTGTCGTCGGGAAATAACACTTGTAGCCGTTCCGGGTAGGAGCAGGTATTTCCTTCGATGACCTTTGCACACGGCGTGCCGCGCAGCGGATAGTCAACATCTTGAGCGAATCCAGTGCCGTCCCAAAAAGCCAGCGCGCGGACTCTGGCTGGCTCCTCCCGCTCGGCACATTCGGTGACGAAGGCATAGCGTACGGCGAGAGCCTGAGCCAAATGTTTGGCCAAGGAACGAAAGAATTCTTCGCCCCTAGCGCCGGCGATGCCTTCGGTGACATCGACCATTGGCTGAATGTCCACACTAACTTCCATGCAATTGGTTACCGCCGCGTCAGATTAAATTCCCTTCGATTAGGATGAACTGCTTAGATTTTCATAGCTGGTACTGCGAAATATCGCAATCGTTACGAAATATCGCAACCGAATACCGCATCCGAGGACCGGCTGACAGTTGAAATGGTCGTGAGTCTCGTTACTTACCGATCTGGCATGAGCGGTGCTCTAATAAATGACAAAAGGTGACATTGCGAGAAGCCATGCTGCGCATTACGGAAAATCTGGAGAACGGCAAAACGGTGCGATTGCGACTCGACGGCACCATCTCATTGGAAACCTTCGATGAGCTCGCTCAGGTTTGCGCCCGCCAGCAGCAGGGCAACGGCCATACCATTATCGTCGACATGGCAGGCGTGATCTTCATGAACGACGCAGCCGCGAAAAAACTCGTGCGCTTGCGTTGCGACTCGTTACGCATCATTAACTGCTCGCCATTCATCGCCGCCCTTCTTAGCATCGTGGAAGATCTGGATTGACCTTCAGACCGATTTCGCAGGTCCGCAGCCAAGGAGATTTTATGTTAGCTATCCAAATTTCAACGGCAGCCATTCCGCAAGCGACGCTAGGTCAAACCTCGGCCGAAGATGGCGGAACCGCAACAGGTTCGGCTCACCCTTTGCCGCGGCGGCGCAAACCGGGGGGGCAAAAGGATACCCAACTTATCGAGCGGCTCAAAGCCGGCGATCAGGCGGCGCTTGAAGCGATTTTCAATCTCTATGCGAAAAAGCTTTACAGCGTGGCGCAGCGCATCCTCGGCGAAGCGGCCGACACCGAAGAAGTCATCCAGGATGTTTTCTGGACAGTCTACCGCAAGGCAAAGTCCTTCAAAGGCGATGCGCAGTTTTCAACCTGGCTTTATCGCCTGACGGTTAACGCCGCGCTCGGACGCGTGCGCCGCAGCAAGAAAAAAAAGGAAGTCGAGTACGAGGAGTTTTTGCCCAAGTTTCAAAAAGACGGCCACCACCTGGTCCGGCCGGTGGTGGATTGGTCGGACACGCTCGATGAAAAGTACGCGCGACACGAGATCCATGCTCTCCTCGGCAGAGCGCTGGACCAATTAAAACCGGTCGACAGGAGCGTCGTCGTGCTCAGCGACCTCGAAGGTCTTTCCGATAAGGAAACCGCCGCCGCGCTGGGGCTCACGGTGCCGGCAGTGAAAACCAGATTGCACCGTGCGCGCTTGTTCTTGCGCGGTAGACTCGCCGTAGAACTTGGGCACTCCGCATCCTAACTGAAGGACCGACAACATGACGAAAGTAAAATCGGCGTTGGCGTTGCGCAAAAATGACTCTTGCAAAAAAATCACTGATCTGATTTGCAATTACTTGGCCGGTCGCCTGAGTCCGGCTGTGAAACGTGAATTCGAGCGGCATTTACAAATGTGTCCCGATTGTGTCAATTTTTTGAACACCTATAAGAAAACCGTCTCGCTTGCCGGAACTCTCAGCGCCGGCGAGCTGCCGGCCAAAGTTCGCGCTAATGTGCTCGCTTTCTTGCGGCGAAAAGCGCATCGCATGGTTGCGTTGTTTTTTTATTTGGCAATCCATTCGACGGCATGAGGGAAATGCTGGTTTATGGTTATACAGCGAGCAACTATCGTCCCCTGCCGCACGTCTAAAGGGCGAAATATCTTTTGGAAATCCGTTTTCGGGAAGCTATTGCAGAGTAGAAAAAGAGAGCAGGGAGGAGAACATTATGAATACTTGGGAATCGGTTTTCAGTCAAAGCCCGGTGAACAAAGGGTATTACAATGGCGAGAAATTGCCGCAGGCTCACTGGGATTGGCCGAAACGGACGTGGTTCCAGGCGCGGCTCAACTTGGTTAGAGAAAACGATCGGCCAAGGCCGCTCAAAACCAGCATCAAATTGCGCAGTGTCGGCCAGATGCGCCCGATGTGAGTGATTGGAAAAGCAATGATAGCTTAGCCCTCGCGTGGCGCGCGCCGGCGGCGTGCCACGCTGGCGCAGCGTTTGGACGGCTGTGCCGTGTGACGGATAACTCCGCCGCGGAACAATAACAGCTCCGCAGAAGCTGCACGGTATCGAGAGCTCGCTGGTGCCTCTAGGTTGTCACCGCGGTGTTTTTACTTGGCGGCCAGTTCGAAAATTTGCCCGGAATTTCCCCGACAGTACGCCCCAATTCACCACACAGAATTGAGCTTGCCCCGGCCCGGTTTGTTTCACCAGCTTTTACCCGTAGGGGACATTCCTGCCGTTTCTTCCGATTGTCCCCAAGCGCGTCAAATTCTCCTTAGGCGCGCGCCGTTGTCTGAAACCTAATCGCGCTGTCGCGCATCTAATCAGCAGGACAGCCATATTTTGAGGAGGTGGAACGATGAGGCCGACTAATTCCGCGCAAAACCAATCCAACCGAGACAAGGTGCTCATTCGCACGACTTTTTACGAACTCATCGATGCGCTTATCGATGTCACCAAGAATGACGCGGAAATCCTCGCGTCAGTAAAGCAGATCTTCGACCGCTCTGATGTCCGCATGGTGCGTTCGCTGGCGCCGGTTCAATTGGTCGCCACGGACTCCCGCGCCAGGATAAATGTCAAAGACAAGGCCGTTAAAGCCGGCCCGGCGTGGGCGTAACTCGCTCACCTGTAGCCGAGGAAGGGAGACAAGGTCATTTCTGCCGTCAGCTCGTCAAGCCGCACGAACCGCCGCCGCGCTCAAAAGCGAGCGGCGCGATCGCGGCGCGCGTCCGGATCGAAAAAAAGCGGTCAGCCGGTTACCTGTAAGCAGGAAGTTGATTTTATCGCGCGTTATCTCGCCGCCGATTTAAACGGCCGCGAGCTTGCGGCTTTCGAGAACCATCTCGAACTGTGCCCCGACTGCATTGCGTTTTTACAAACCTACAAAACCACCGTGGATCTTACCCGAGATTTTCTGGCGAACCAGGCACACGCAAGCCAGCCACCCGCATTGTCGTTTGAGCCGCCCCACAACCAAACATCGCGGCGTTGATCCGGCCGGGCAACTTTTACCGGCGAGCCGCTATCTAACACATTGAAGCCCATTCCAGAGAGCCGAAGCAAAATCAGCGATCCGCTTTCCTTAGAGGAGATCATTTATGCGAGCCATCGCCGTCACACCGTCGACAAAACAGGTCAGTATCATCGACCGGCCGGAGCCGGGAATTTCGCGCCCCACCGACGTCAAGCTGCGTATGATTGAGGCCGGTGTCTGCGGCACGGACAAAGAAATCTGCGCCTTTGAATACGGCACGCCTCCGGCCGGCAGCGAGCATTTGGTCATCGGTCACGAATCGCTCGGTGAAGTCATCGAGGTCGGCACGGCAGTGACGCGGGTAAGGGTCGGCGATCTGGTCGTCCCCATGGTGAGACGGCCATGCCCGCACCGCCACTGTCTGGCGTGCCTTAGCAGCCGCCAAGATTTTTGTTTCACCGGCGATTTTACCGAGCGAGGCATCAAACAGCAGCATGGCTTCATGGCCCAGTACATCGTCGACGATGAAATCTACATGGTCCCGGTGCCGCAAGAGCTGCGCGATGTAGCGGTCTTGGTCGAACCTCTGACGATCGCCGAAAAAGCCTTGATCCAGGTATGGGACGTGCAGCAACGGCTGCCTTGGAGTTGTCCCAAAGAGGCCGGCAAAGCCCAAGCCCACTGCCGGCGCGCCGCGGTCCTGGGGGCCGGACCAGTCGGATTATTGGGCGCCATGGCGCTGGTCAATAGCGGATTTGATACTTATGTCTACGCGCGCGAAAGCGTGCCGAACCCGAAAGCCGAAGTTTTGACCATGATCGGCGCCAAATATATCTCGGCTGAAACCGCCACCTTGGATGACTTCGCGCATCAAGTCGGCAACGTCGACTTGGTTTACGAAGCGACCGGCGCCTCCCGGCTGGCGTTCGACATGATCCAGCGACTGGGCACGAATGGTATATTCGTTTTCACCGGCGTACCCGGCCGCAAGGGTCCGGTCCAAATCGACACGGATCTGATGATGCGCAATTTGGTGCTCAAAAATCAGGTGGTATTCGGCACCGTCAACGCCGGGCGCGACGCCTTCGAGAGATCGATCAGTGACGTCGGAATATTCAACCAGCGTTGGCCCAAGGCGGTCAAATCTCTCATTACCGGCCGCTTTCCAATGGAGGCGCATCGGGAACTTCTTGTGGGCGGCGCCAGCGGAATCAAGAACGTCATTCAGTTGAATTAGCTGAACACCCTCGGCTCGGTATGCCTGGCGCCTTGATGTCTCTCCCGCGACGCGGGGAGGCTTGAAGGTGGGGGTTTGAACTGAGGCGTAGCCGGTTGAACGGCTTGACGTTTTGAACTTCCGCTCTCGTTCTCGTGTGATCCGCGATTAACCCACTAGACACTCGTGCACCATTCCGTCAGCCGCGCGCATCCAAGCGCATGTGATCGAATCGCTAAAACAGCATTGGCCGGAATATTTGATCGAAGGCATTTGCTTGGGGCTTTTCATGGTGTCGGCGTTCACATTCGGAACCGTCCTTGAACACCCCGCGTCACCGGTTCAGCAAGGCATCCCGAATCCGCTGCTGCGTCGATTGTTGATGGGCATTGCCATGGGCGGCACGGCAATCGGCATCATTTATTCGCCGTGGGGAAAACGATCCGGCGCTCACATCAATCCATCCACGACGCTGGCATTTTTTCGTCTTGGCAAGATAGCGAAGTGCGATGCGGCTCTCTACGTCGCAAGTCAGTTTGCTGGCGGATTGATCGGCGCGGCGATCGCGACGGTCGCATTATCGTCATGGGTTTCACACCCGGCGGTCAATTACGTAGTCACCGTTCCGGGTGAAACCGGTACATGGGCAGCTTTTGTCGCCGAGATCACGATCACGTTCATCTTGATGACGGTCATTTTGCGCGTGTCGAATAACCCGCGACTGCACAAGCTGACCGGCTTGTGCGCCGGCTTTCTGGTCGCGGTTTATATTGCGGTCGAAGCACCGATCTCCGGCATGAGCATGAACCCGGCTCGCACGTTCGCCTCTGCGCTGCCGGCGCGCCACTGGGCCGATCTGTGGATTTATTTCACGGCACCGCTGGCCGGCATGCTCTTAGGGGCGGAAGTATATCTGTACACGCGCGGCGCTTCGCACGTGGGCTGCGCGAAACTTCATCATGAGAATAGCCAGCGCTGCATCTTTTGCGGCAAACCGGCGGCACAATCCTCACCCATGATCCACCAATGATGGTTAGGGTACTTTCGGTGGACTCGGGGCAGCTCTGAGCCACATCG
>Ga0209640_10003663_pt1 | contig 13441 bp, 6 predicted proteins | sample RifCSP10_1_FD_184018 | JGI IMG/M metagenome (GOLD analysis project Ga0209640, IMG submission 184018) | Soil microbial communities from Rifle, Colorado - Rifle CSP2_sed 10_1 (SPAdes) (version 2) | ecosystem: Environmental > Terrestrial > Deep subsurface > Rock core/Sediment | place: Rifle...
CCCGTCCGGCGTTGCCTGGAAGATCCCTTCGACCGCGTTCTCGAACAGGGAGCGGTACTTGTCCTCCGCCTCCTGAATCTGGGTGTAGGCCCGCGCGCTTTCAAGCGCCGACGCCCCGATGCCCGCCAGCAGCGATACAGCCTTGACCTGTCCCGGAGTGAACCTGCGCCGCCCGCTCGTCGCGTTGACGTTCAAAACGCCAACCAGTTTGTTGCCGACCAGCATCGGCATCGATATTGACGAGCGAATCGTCTCACGGGGATTGACCGGCGAGAAGCGCGGGTCGTCGACCGGGCCCTGCAAGCTGAGCGGCTCACGATGGCGTGCAACCCAGCCCGCGATTCCCCTGTCCACGGGCACTCGCATTCCGAGTATGTGCGACCGGTCCTTGCCGCGAACGACGCTGACGCAGAGCTCGCTGCTGCCGTCGGCGGTCAGCATGATCGACACTTCATCGGCCTGACATTGCTGTATGGCGGCGTCGGCCACCTTTTGGAGAATCGTCTTCGAGTCGGGCGTGAAGGCGATCGCCTGGCTCAGCTCGTGGATCGCCACCGTCTCGCGCAACTGCAGGTTTTCCATTCGCAGCCGCCGCATCTGCATCGCGCGCGCAAACACGGGGAGCAGGGAGTCCATCTTGAACGGCTTCAGCACGTAGTCGAAAGCGCCGGCTTTCATCGCCTCGACTGCGGTCTTGACCGTGCCCTGACCCGTCATGATGATGCCGACGAGGTTCGGATCCATGTCGAGCGCCGCCCGCAACAGAGCTATGCCGTCCATTCGCGGCATCATCAAATCCGTGATGAGCAGATCGAAGTCGTGCTCGGCCAGCGCATCGAGCGCATGCTTGCCCGACGCGTAGCCGTGCGTCTCGTAGCCCCGCTCGCCCAGCATCTCGCACAAGGCGGTCATCAATTCGATCTCGTCATCGACGATCAGCAATCGTCCAAGCGAAGAACCAGCCATCTTTCAACTCCCCTCGCCCTACGACTTCTCGGGCATACTGAAATCCTCCCACGATCCCGGCGCCGGACGTCCCGAGCCCGCTTCCCTCAAGTGGACGTCGTTCGTCCCGTTTGCGACGGGCAAAACGACGCGCACGGCGGTGCCCGCGCCGGGCTTGCTTACGATGTCGATCCTGCCGCCGTGCTCCTGGACTATTCGCCGGCAGATTGCCAAACCCAGGCCCGTACCTTCTCCCTCGCGTTTGGTCGTAAAGAACGGCTCCATCACTTTAGGCAGGTCGTGGGGCGCTATGCCGACGCCGGTGTCGGTGAAGTCGATTGAGACGGCGTCTCCGGCGCGCTCCATCGCAGCGCGGGCCAAACGAATCGTCAGGCTTCCCCCGGCGGGCATCGCGTCGCCGGCATTGCTCAGCAGGTTCAGAAACAGTTGGCGCAACTGCTGGCGGTCGGCCTGGATGAGCGGAACGTCCGAGGCGAACTGGCACTCGACGTCAATCCGGCGGGCGGCCAGGCGATAGTGAATCAGATCGAGGGTGGCGCCGATCTCTTCGCGAAGATCGAAGGTGGAGGTGTGCGGGTGGCCCCGCCGGCTGAACTGCAACAGGTTGCCAACGAGGGTGCCCATCCGCTGGACTTCCTGCTGAATCACTTTCAACGGCGCCCGCCTCACGTCGTCGAACGGTGTCTTGTCCAGCAGCGAGTCAATTCGCAGGCTCACGATCGCCAGCGGATTGTTGAGCTCATGAGCGATGCTGGCGGTCAGCTCGCCAACCGTCGCCAGCTTGGCCGCCTGCCAGAGCTCTTGCGACATCGTTCTCAACTCTTCGTTCTTCCGGCGCAACTCGTCCCGCGCCCGCTTTCCCTCGATGGCATAGCGAATCGAACGATCCAGGACCTGGGCGTCAATCCGTCCTTTGACCAGGTAATCGGCGGCGCCGGCCCTCATCGCGTCGATGTCCACGTCGCGGTCACCCCGCCCAGTCATGATTATGATCGGCGCTTCGCACCCACGTTTGATCGCCTCGCGCAGAAGGGTCAGCCCGTCCCTCTCGCCAAGGCGGTAATCGACAAGGTAGACGTCGTGCCGGTTGCGGCCGATGGCTTCCAGGCCCTCGCCGTGTGTTCTCACCCACTCCAACTCGCACTTGACGGAGCCGTTTCCGCACAGCAAGTCGCGGGCGATGATGTAGTCGTCCTCGTCGTCTTCGATCAGAAGCACGCGGATGGGACCCGCTTCCATTCCCAACCTCCTAACCCGCCGCCGGCAGCTCCACAATCTCTAGCCAGTATTTGCCCAGCGTCTTCACCGTATCCACGAGCCCGTCAAAGGTCACGGGTTTTGAGATGTATGAATTCACGCCGAGGTCGTACGAGCGAACGATGTCGTCTTCCGAGCGCGAAGTCGTCAGCACCACGACCGGGATGCGCCGAAGGTCCCTGCTGGATTTGATGTCGAGGAGCGCCTCGCGCCCGTCCTTTCGCGGCATGTTCAGGTCGAGCAGTATCAGCCGCGGCCGCGGTGACGATTGCGGATCGCTATAGCGGCCGCGCCGAGTGAGGTAGTCCATCAACTCCTCGCCATCGCCAACAAAGCGCAGATCGCTGTCGAGTTGGGCTTCTTCCAGCGCCTCCAGGGTCAGCCTGCGATCGTCGGGATCATCCTCGGCCATCAATATAGTGATCCTGTCGGATGGTCTCTTCATGCAGCCTTGTCCTCCTTAGACTGGGTAGTCGGCAGAGTGACGATGAACGTCGCGCCCAAACCCTGCGCGCTCTTCGCCGTGATGGTCCCGCCGTGGCGCTCGACGATCCGGCGGCAGATCGCCAGGCCGATTCCGGTCCCCTCGTATTCGCTTCGCCCGTGCAGGCGCTGAAACGGCTGGAATATCCGGTCGAGATACTTCTCGTCGAAGCCGATCCCATTGTCCTCCACGAAGAGCTGACACAGCGCGTCTCCGTTTGTGACCTGACCGTAGACGTTGACCAGAGGGATCGCGTCCGGACGCCGGAACTTCAGCGCGTTCCAAATCAGGTTGCCGATCAACTGACGCATCTGCGACCTCACCGCCTCGATTGCCGGCATATCGCCGATAAACACGCGGCCACCTGTCTGCTCTATCCGAAGGCAAAGATCGGAGACCGCTTCCCGCGCCGTCTCGGAAAGATCGACCGTCACCAGGGGTTGCGGCGTCGTAGCGACGCGAGAGTACTCGAGCAGGTCATCGATCAGGGTCTGCATGCGCGCGGCCGCGCTCTCCATTCGCCCCAGGTCTTCAAGCGCGTCAGGCGCCACGCTGCCGCATTTCACCTTGAGCCGGCCTCCAAACGCCTGGATCTTGCGCAGCGGCTCCTGCAGGTCGTGCGAGGCGATGTACGCAAAATCCTCGAGCGCCTTGTTGCTTCGCTCGAGTTCCGCCGCGTGCCGTCGCCGTTTCTCCTGGGCTCGTTTTTGCTCGGTGACGTCTCTTAGGATCACAGTGAACGTAGCGGGTTCCTGGGGATCCGATTTCGAAATCGAGGCTTCAGCCGGAAACTCGCTGCCGTCTTTGCGACGCCCGAAGATCTCGCGGCGTTCTCCCATGCGGCGGGCATTCACCGCCTCGTCGCGGAATCTATTCACGTGATCGCGGTGCCCTTCTGCAATGCGCGCCGGCAGCAGCAAATCGAGCGGCCGGCCTACGACCTCACCGGCGTCATAACCGAAGATGCGCTCGGCGGCCTGATTGAAAAGGGTTATTCGGTGGTCTTCGTCTATCGCGATGATTCCATCGGCGGCGATGTCGAGAATGTTCGCGAACCGCGATTCGGCCGCCTTGCGCCGGGCGTCCATCGCCGTGAGAGACCGCGCGATCACCCAGATCAGTACAACAAGAACGAGCACCAGGCTCACTACCAGCAGCAACAGCCCAAACTCAGACTCGTAAAGCCGGGCTTGCTGGCCCAGGAGCCTGAACCAGGTCAGCACAACCGGGACGCCGAGGGCCGCAGGCAAAAGGCGGCGCGCCATCACACCCCCGGCACTATCGCTGCTCACGATCGCCATCAGACCACAGCTCGGCCGCGAGAAGAGAATCCCCTCGCTCAGAACGAAAAACGCGAACGAGGTGTGTAGCGCGATCGTTGTGTAAGGCCCGGCGCCGTAGAGCATACCGGCGTTGAAGAGGTATCCCAAAAGCGTGACTACGGAGATCAGGTGGGCCGCCAGCGTCAGCGATTGCGTCAGCCAGTAGGCTCGCCGCCCGCCCAGCAGCAACAGCGCACTGCCCAATAACAGGAAGCACGCCGCCGTCGCCGGCGCCATCCGGCCCGGTGCGAACGTCTGAACGGCGCCCCAGGGCTCCTTGAACAACAACTGGTCGATGCCAAGGTCCCATCCGAAAACATACTCGGCGAGCGTGGCCAGCCCGACCAAAGCGACGACCAGAGCCATCGCCTGCGCCGCGAGGCGTCGCCCTCTTTGCGCCTCTTCATCCCACAACAGCCCCAGCGCAAGCCCTGCCAGCACGAACGCTGCGGCCGTATTGGCTTTCATCGTGACCAGGCCCGGAAGCACGCTCTTGAAAACGGAGATGTCAAATGCCCAGCCCGCAAGCACCAACAGACCGGTTACGACGACGAGCGCAAATGAGCCGCGCGAGACCGACCTCAACGCCGACACGACGCGCTCATCGAAGCGCCCGTCCAGACGGCTGCTCATCCCAGATTGACTGGTCGTTGGCGTATGTTCCATCAGTCCGTAACTAGCAGGTCACATCCGTTCGGCGCCGCCGTCCCCGGCCAGCTTCGCTCGCCGCGGGACTGAGTGCCTGCAAAGGTCCATTCGTGGGGGCCGAGCGCCAAGGGCGAAGGCGATCGCACACGGACCGGTACAGCGCCGTTGATCCGCCTACTTCAATGCGTCCTCCGCTCTTCGCTGCGGGGATTCGTTCTGGCAGGTGTCCACAATCCTCCTGGTATCCACGCTTGCTACTTTTCGTGAATCATCCAATACCTCCCTTACCCTGCTGGCGAAACCGAACGGGGTGAACGGTTTCTGCATGAACGCGGTCGTTCCGTCCAGAATGCCGTGGTGCACGATGGCATCGTCGGTGTACCCGGACATGTAAAGCACCTTCGTCTCGGGATGAGAGCCGCTGATTCGCGCGGCCAGCTCGCGCCCGCACATCACCGGCATCACGACGTCGGTGACCATCAGGTGTATCGGGTCGCGATGCTGGCTGCAATGCTGAAGGGCTTGTTCGGCTCCGGCAGCCTCAAGCACGTTGTAGCCGTTCAGCTCGAGTATCTCCCGCGCCAGTTGCCGCACCATCTCTTCGTCCTCGACCAGCAGTATTGTTTCTGAACCGCGCGGCGCTTCGGCGAGCACGCTGGGGGTCGCCCCGCCGTCATCGTCGGACTTCGCCTCGGGCAGGTAAACCTTGAAGGTTGTGCCGCGCCCAACTTCGCTGTAGACGCCGATGTGCCCGCCGCTGTGCTCGACGATGCCGTATACGGTCGACAATCCGAGCCCCGTGCCTTTGCCTTCGCCCTTCGTCGTGTAAAACGGCTCGAAGATGTGAGGCCGCGCCTCCTCGGGTATCCCGCAACCGGTGTCGCTCACTGCCAGCATCACGTACGGTCCGGGCCCTACGGCGACGTGCCGCTGCGCGTAGTCTTCATCCAGGTAGGCGTCGGCGATTTCGAGCAACAGCGTGCCCCCGTCAGGCATCGCGTCGCGGGCGTTCACGACGAGGTTCAACAGGACCTGCTCCAACTGCATGGGATCCGCCTTGACGAACCTCGGCTCGGCGTGAGGACGGGTCAGCAACTCGACGTCCTCGCCGATCAGCCGCCCGAGCATCTTGCTGCTGTTGGTGATGACCGTGTTGAGGTCGATGACCTTCGGCTGCAACACGTGTCTTCGGCTGAACAGCAGCAGTTGATTCGTGAGCGCGGCTGCGCGGTCGCCCGCCTTCCTTATCTCTTCCAGCGTGGAACGTTGGGAGTCGCCTTCGCCCAGCGACATCATCAGCAAGTCGGCGTATCCGTTGATCGCCGTCAGCAGGTTGTTGAAGTCGTGCGCGACGCCGCCGGCCAGTCTTCCGACCGCCTCCATTTTTTGCGCCTGCCTGAACTGCTCTTCGAGCCGCCGGCGCGCGCTGACGTCGGTCGCCAGAACGAGTCGCGCAGGCCGGCCCGCGAAAGTCAGCCCGTGCGCGGCTATTTCGACGTCGATGAGAGTCCCGTCTTTCTTCTGGTGTCTCCAGCTTCTGCCCGCGCTCAACGCCTGCCGGCCGCCCAAGACCGCCTCGATCAGCGCCGGGATGTCTTCGGAAGGCCGAATATCGGCAATCGTCATCTCGAGGAATTCCTCGCGGGAGTATCCGTAGTGATCGACCGCCGCGTCGTTGACGGCGAGGAAGAAGAGCGTCTCCTGGTCGAAGACCCACATAGGTTGTGGGTTCCTCTCAAACAGGAGGCGGAACTGCCCCTCGGACTCGCGCAACGCCGCCTCCGCGTGCTTGCGTTCCGTAATGTCGCGGGCGACCGAGTGCACGTACACCGCGTCTGAAATCACGATGCGGCGCATGCTGAACTCGGCATCGACGTACCGGCCGCTCTTCTTCACCAACTTCGCCTCCCATACGGTGTCCTCTCCCGCAAGGGCGCGCCCGTGGCGAGCGCGAAAGGCCGGGATGTCCGCCCCGAGTAGAAGGTCCTCGATGCGAGCATCGTGCAGCTCGTCTTTCGAGAAACCGGTCATCTCGCACGCCGCTGTGTTGACCAGAATCAAGTGTGACTCGGCATCGCTGATGAATATAGCGTCGCGCGACCCCTCGAATATCGCCTCGCGCCACTGCAGCATCAGCCTCAAATCTTCTTCTATGCGCTTGTGCTCGGTGATGTCGCGTTGAGTGCCCCAGACTCGGACCAGGCGGCCATCTTCGACGATGCCGACCAGGTTGTTGAGAAAGTATTTCTGCGCGCCGTCCTTGTCCGTTTCGTGTGATTCGGCATTCTCCAGCCGGTATCCCGACCGCGCGAAAGCCCTTGCCAACTCCGAATTCTTCGGGTCGGCCGGATCGGACAACTCGCCGGGTCTGACCCCTATGATATCTTCGGGCCGCGAAAAACCGTACATTCGAGCCATTGCCTCATTGCATTCGGCGAGGTAACCGTACCGCCAGAACGTCTCGATGCGCTCTTCCTCCGGACTGGCAGTCGGAATCGGCCGCTCGATCTCGAAACAGTAGACGCCCTCGGCGCTCTGCTTGATGAACGTGCGATAGCGCTCTTCGCTCTCGCGTAGCGCCTCCTCGCTCCGCTTGCGCTCGATTGCGTAGCGGATCGAGCGCTCAAGCAACTCCGCACTCAGGTGACTTTTGATCAGGTAATCCGCGGCTCCACCCCTGATCGACTCGATGCCCACGGCGCCGTCCGCCACTCCATCTTCGGTGAGCAGGATGATCGGCGCCTGGCAGCCCGCCCTTCGCGCCTCGCGCAGCAACTCGACGCCGTCTCTGTTCCCAAGGCGGAAACCCACCAGGCAGATATCGTGATGAGGGCCGGTCATCGCCTTCAATCCGGCTTCGTAACTCCGCGCCCACTCAAGATCGAATCCGCCGCCGTCGATCGAAGAGAGAAGGTCCCGCGTGACGACAAAGTCGTTCTCATTTCCCTCGACGAGAAGTACCCTCAAACGGCGGTCGTTCGGCATCATCGTGCCCCCCCCTTCCGCGCCCGAAATCCATTGGGGCGCCGAGCTGTGATTGCTGGGGGGCGGCTCGATCGACTCCGGCGCTAGCGCGTCATCGGCGGTTATCCCGCCCCGTTTGCCTTCGTACATCGCCTGGTCCGCGCCGGACACGAGCGCGTCGAGCGACACCGCGCTCGACGGATCGAATCGCACCGCGCCGATAGTGAGCGACAGTTCGTAGGAGTGAGCGCTTTGCTCGCTGTGGTCCTTCAGCTTTCCCCTGAAGCGAGCCGTTACCGCTTCGACTCCGTGCTCGGCGGTGTCGATTGCCAGCGCGGCGAACTCATCGCCGCCGATTCTGGCGACGATGTCGGTCGAGCGAAACGCCTTTTTCACAAGCGACGCAGCTATGGTCAGCGCGCGGTCACCTTCCTGGTGGCCGAACAAGTCATTGATCTGTTTCAAGCGGTCGAGGCCGGCAACGATGAGAATCAATGCGTTCTTGCGCCGTGCGGCCAGCTTCATGTGTTGTTCGGCAAGGCCGAGAAACGCCTGCCGGTTATAGAGCCCGGTCAGCTCATCGATCATCGCCTGCTTGCGCAACACCGCCTGGCTCTTGGCCCGCTGAAGAGCATGCCGGATGGACCGTTCGAGCGTGGGGGCGGTGAACTGACCTTTAACCAGAAAGTCGGCAGCCCCGGCCTTCATCGCCTCGACGTCGATCTCGCGGCCTCCCAGCCCAGTAACAACGATGATTGGGGCCTGACAGCCCCCGGCAATCGCTTGCCGCAACAACTCCAAGCCATTCCGCCCGGGAAGGCGGTAGTCCACGAGATACAGGTCGTGCTCGGAACGCGCGAACGCTTTCAGCGCCGCATCGTAAGTCGCTACCCGGTCCAGCTCGATCGCCGGGCTAACGCTCTTTTCGAGCATATCGCGCGTGAGGTTGTAATCTTCCTCGTCGTCTTCGACGAGCAGTATTCTTAGTCGGTCCCCGTCCATTCCAAATTCCCACTCCCGGCTTGTTCGCTCACGCTCCCGGGCTGCTCACCCGCCACTGGGTTGTTCCACCCCCTTGGCCGGGGAGGCATGCTCGGTCGCCAACTTCTGGATCAGGGGCTGCAACTGAGTGCCAAGCTCGCTCTTGCTGACGAAGCCGTCGGCGCCTAACGCTTCGGCAACCGTTCGATACTCGCGGTTATCGTGCAGGGTCAGGATGACGACCTTCGGCCCCAATGGGTCCTCTTTGATCAGCCGCGTCGCCTCCAGCCCGTTCATCCCCGGCATGGCCAGGTCCATCAACACCAGATCGGGCCGCAGTTCATTGACTCTTCTCAATGCCTCGTACCCGCTCTGCGCGCGTCCCACGATTTCGACAATCGAATCGGCGGACAAAATGCGCGCGGCCACGTCGAGGAACTCGACGCTGTCATCCACTAGCAGTATGCGCATAATGATTAATCCTTTGCCCGGCGGCGGTCCTGCTTCCGGCTGCCGCTCGGCGATGAGTCCTTCTTTGCGCGGATGTTGTTCCACGACACGTCTACCTTACTTCCGATGCGACGGGCGGACAATCAGGTGAATACCCTAGTTCGCCGGGGAAAAAACCTTAGAAGAGCAGAAGTGTGGAGAGCGCCGCGGTAAAAGGGGTCAGGTTGAGCGGCGCAATGGGGCAGGAGAAGGGTCATCCCTTCACGAGTCCGACCCTGACCGCATAACGAACAAGGCCGGCGACGTCGTGGATGCCAAGCCGCTCCATCAACTGCGCGCGATGGGTCTCAACCGTCTTTCCGCTGATGTTCAGCCGGCTGGCTATCTGTTTGGTCGTCGCGCCCTCGGCTATCAATTGAAGAATCTCGCGCTGGCGCGGCGTCAACTGTTCGAGCGGGCCGGTCTCGCCGCCGACTCGCCGCATGTAAGCTTCGACGACGTGCCTTGAGATTGCCGGGCTCAGGTAGGTTTCGCCTCGCGCGACCGAGCGGATGGCGATCTCGAGTTCGGCGAGGGCCGCTTCCTTCAGCAGGTAGCCCGCGGCGCCGGCGCGCAGCGCTTGCATCACGTACTCTTCGGTGGCATGCATCGAGAGAATAATGACGCGAGTCTTCGGTCGCTCCTTCGCGATCCGCTCGGCCGCCTCCAACCCATTGAGCCCCGGCATGGTGATGTCCATCAACACGACGTCGGGGCCATGAGTCTTGACCAGATCGAGGGCCTCGCGCCCGTCGCCGGTCTCGCCAACAACTTCGAGGCCGTCGATCTTCTGGAGCAACTCGCGAATACCGGCGCGAACAAGCGTGTGATCGTCGGCTAATAGTACGCGAACCGGTTTATTCAAGATCCTCCGGCGACGGGCGTGTACCGACTTTAGTCGGGTCTTTCGGATTCCCGCGTTCGTCACTCACGGGAAAGACCCGACTGAAGTCGGTACTCTGAACGCCTGTTTCTCAACGTTATTTCCCCACTGGAAAGCTGGCGCGGATCTCGGTCCCCTTTTCGGGCGCCGACAGTATCTCGATTCTGCCGCCAACCAGCGCGACCCGTTCTTCCATGCCCAGCAAGCCGAAACTCTCGCCGCGCGCCGCCCTCGCCCGCGCTTCGTGGGCGTCAAATCCGATTCCATCGTCGCGGATTCCCAGCTCAAGCTCCCCGTCGCGCCTCTTGAGCTCGACCCCAACCTGGCGCGCGCGCGAGTGGCGCACGACGTTGGTGAGCGATTCCTGCGCGACGCGGAAACATGCGGTCTCGATCTCCGATGGCAGCCGGGCCAGCCGCGCGGCGCTGAATTGCGCGTTGATTCCCGAGCGCTGGCCGAATCGGTCGACGTACCACCGCAGCGCCGACACCAGTCCGATGTCGTCGAGCATCGACGGGCGCAGATCGATCGACAGGTTGCGCACCTGCTGGAGCGTGCGGTCGGCGATCCCGATGCACTCGTCGAGCCGTGATTTGAGCTCGCGCGCGGAGAGCGACTGTTGAAGCGCCTGCAGGTTGAGCTTGACTGCCGTCAGCGCCTGGCCGATCTCGTCGTGCAGCTCCCGCGCGAGGTGCCTTCGCTCGGTTTCTTGCGCCTCCATCAGTTGTCTCGACAGACTCTCCAATCGCTCGCGGCCGGCCTTGACCTGCTCAAACAGCGCGCCGTTCTGGAGCGCTGCCGCCGCCTGGGCCGACAGCGATTCGGCGAGTTGCAGGTGCTCGGCGGTGAAGAAGCCCGGCTCGGCTTTGTCCACCGAGTACAATCCGATGACCTCGCCGCCCGATACGAGCGGCACTCCCATCCAGTTGCGGACGTGCTCGGCCCCGGCGACCGTGAGCCATTGGGGCTCATTGTGGCTGTCCTCGACCAGGACGATTCTCTTGTCCGAAACCAGAGTCCGCAGCAGCGGAGCTTCGCGCAGATCGAGGGCGATCTTTTGGGCCATATCCGCATCGGTCCAGCGCTCGTAGCCGCGTACCGCGCGGACCGCGAAATGATTCGCGTCCTCGCGCAGCATCACGCTCGCCGAATCATAAGGCACGAACCGTTCAAGCGCCGCCAGCAATGTTTCAAGCACGGTCTCGATGTCCAAACTTTGAGTGAGCGACATATTCGCGGCGCGCAACGTTTCCGCGACCTCGCGGGCCCGATGCTCGCCCTCGTAAAGCCGGGCATTCTGAATGGCGATTGTCACCAGATCGGCCACCTCGCGCGCAATTTCGAGGTGCTCGGACGGAAAGGGGCCCGGAGCGTCCGCCGCGAGGTTGAGGCTGCCGATCAGTTTCCCCTGCACCATGAGGGGCACGTTGACGAGTGAACGAAGACCCTCGGTCTTGAGCACTTGCCGGAGCGGCGACGGCTGGTCGATCGAGCGCAGGTCATCCACCGGATTGATCCTGCCCTGTTGAAGCACGCTGATCCCGAATTCATCAAGTGACAGCCGCGTCCCGGAGCCGACTGTCGTGCCGCCCTCGGTGTCCACGGCGAGCAGGGTCGCGCTCCAGCTCGAATCGAGATCGCACAACGCGATGCTCGCCCGCTTGCACGGGATAAGCAGTCTCAGCCGGCTGAGCGCCTCTTGGGCGATCTCAGCCGGCGAACGCAGCTCCAGGACCGCCTGGTCTATCTCGCGCAGCAAACGAAGGCGTTCGGCGTAATCCCGCAATGACGCCTCGGCACGCTTGCGGGCGGTGATGTCAACCGAGTACCCGATCATCCCGGCGGCGACTCCCTCGCCATCGTGGAGAAGTGAGAGTGAGAGATGAACGTCGAGTTTTTCGCCCGATTTCTTTTGCGCCTGAACTTCAACCTCGTGGTTCCCTTTTGCCTTGAGAGGAGCGATCACGCCACGCTCAAAAAATTCCTGGTGGCCCTCCGGGTATAGGATTGAAATGTGGCGGCCGAGCGCCTCTTCGGCCGAAAAGCCGAATAACCTCTCCGCGCCTTTGTTCCAACTCGTGATAAAACCGTCGACGTCGGTGGATATCACCGAATCGTGCACTTGATCGAGAATCTGGGCCTGCAGCCGCAGTGCCTGCTCGACGTGGTCGCGATCGGAAACATCGCGGAAGACGCCCAGAATCCCCGCCGGATTCCCATCAGAACCCGTGATAGCCGCGCCGCCGAACTCCCCTTTCAATCTCGTGCCGTCCTTCTTCACGGCAGTGAGCACGACGCGGTCCCTCCCGCGGCCCGCAAGCACATCCCTGGTTTCCTCAATGGCGCGGGGCCAGTCTTCGGGAGCCAGGAAGTCGAACGCACCCTTGCCGATCAACTCGTCGGGGTGATCGTGCGTCAGGATCGCCGCGCCCTTCTGGTTGATCATTGTGATTCTCATGTTCGGGTCAAATACCACTATGCCGTCGGGCGACAGCTCGAACAGAGTGCGATAGCGCAATTCGCTCTCCGCCAGCGCGCGCTCGGCCTGCTTCCGCTCGGTTATGTCCAGGTGCAAGCCGAGCATTCTATGCGGCCTTCCATCGCCGTCGGTCAACAGCGACGCCCTTGTGAGAATCCACCGGTACGATCCGTCCTTGTGTCGAAGCCGGAACTCTACCTCGTAGTCCGGCCACGGCGCCGCCAGATAGGAGTTAACGGTTGCAACCATGCGTTCTCGGTCGTCGGGATGAAGGAGCTCCTCCCATACCTCAAAGCAGTCCTTGATCTCGTGCTCCTCATAGCCGAGCTGGCTCTTCCACTCCGGCGAAAAATAGACCTGGTTCGTCTTCGGGTTCCAGTCCCACAACCCGGTATTCGACGCCCTCACCGCCAGCCGCAGCCGCTGTTCGCTCTCCCATAGCGCGTCCTCAGTCCGTTTACGCTCGATCGCCTGCGCCAGCACGTTGGCAGCCGATTGCAGGAAGTTAACGTCGTCCTTTGTGAATGAGCGCCGGCGCTTCGTATGCGCGCCGAGGACTCCGAACGGCCCGTGCCGACCGGCGATTATTACGCTCACTCCGCTGACGACCCCGTGGCCGTGCAGCAGCGGCGGGCCGGTGAATCGCATCTCGGTGCCCAGGTCCTCGACTACGATGGGCTCGCTCGAAAACAACGTGTAGCCCGCCTGCGAGTCCAATCCCGCGCCAACCTTCGCAAGCCCAACCACCCCTTCCTTCCAACCCGCTCCTGCTCGCAACAGCAGTTCCTGACCGCCCGGCAGGAGTTCGAGAATCTTGCAGTACTCGACGTTGAGCGCGTCGGCGATCGCTTCAACGGCGTACTCCATCAGCGCTTGCAAATCACCGCCGGTGAGCGCGCGCTGCCCAAGCTCGGCCACTGCAGCCTGCTGGCGCGCGCGCGCGGCGAGGGTTTCTTCCGCGCGCTTCT
>Ga0209640_10003664_pt1 | contig 13440 bp, 15 predicted proteins | sample RifCSP10_1_FD_184018 | JGI IMG/M metagenome (GOLD analysis project Ga0209640, IMG submission 184018) | Soil microbial communities from Rifle, Colorado - Rifle CSP2_sed 10_1 (SPAdes) (version 2) | ecosystem: Environmental > Terrestrial > Deep subsurface > Rock core/Sediment | place: Rifle...
ACGGTGGACTTCGACGAGCACAAGGAGTTGATCCGGATCGCGGTCGAGCACGCCAAGGGCCGAATCCCGGTGATCGCCGGCACCGGCGGCAATTCGACCGCGGAGGCGATCGAACTTACCGAGTCAGCGAAAATGACCGGGGCTACCGCCTGCCTTTCCGTGGTTCCCTACTACAACAAGCCGACACAGGAGGGGCTGTACCGGCATTTCCGCAAGGTCGCCGAAGCGGTGGACATCCCGGTGCTGCTGTATAACGTGCCGGGCCGCACCGTTGCCGACCTGCAGAACGACACCACCCTGCGGCTTGCGCAGGTGCCCGGGATCATCGGCATCAAGGACGCGACCGCGAGTATCGAGCGCGGCACCGACCTGATCCGGCGCGCGCCGCGCGGATTCGCGATCTACTCGGGCGAGGATTCGACCGCGCTCGCGATGATGCTGCTCGGCGGGCAGGGCGTGATCTCGGTGACCGCCAACGTCGCGCCGCGTCTGATGCACGAGATGTGCGCCCGCGCGCTTGCCGGCGACGTGAAGACCTCGCGCGACCTGAACCTGAGGCTGCTTCCGTTGCACCAGAGGCTGTTTGTCGAGGCGAATCCGATCCCGGTCAAGTGGGCGCTCGCGCAGATGGGGCTGATCGAAGGCGGATTGCGCCTGCCGATGACGCCGCTGTCGGAGCGCTTCCACGAAACCGTGCGCGAGGCGCTTGCGGAGGCGGGCATCACGCTGCCCCTGCGCGTCGTGGAGAAGCGCGCTTGAGGCGGCACCGGCTCGCGGCGATCGCGGCTGCGGCGCTCGCATTGGGCGCGTGCAGCACCGCGACCGATATCCTCGAGGGCAAGAAGGTCGACTACAAGTCGGCGGGGTCGCTTCCGCCGCTCGAAGTCCCGCCCGACCTCACGACTCCGACGCGCGACAACCGCTACGTCGTGCCCGAGACGGGCAAGTCTTCGGCGACGCTCTCGGGATACCGGGCGGATCGATCGCAGCAGGCCAGGCTCGGGAATACTTCGGTTCTGCCCGCGGTGGAGAAAATGCGCGTCGAACGCGCGGGCACGCAGCGCTGGCTGGTGGTGCAGGAATCTCCCGAGAAGCTGTGGCCGCTGGTCAAGGATTTCTGGCAGGAGAACGGGTTCCTGGTGCAGCTTGAGCTGACCGAAGCGGGCGTGATGGAAACCGACTGGGCGGAAAACCGCGCCAAGATTCCGCAGGATTTCATCCGCAGCACGCTCGGCAAGATCGTCGATCAGGTCTACTCGACTCCCGAACGCGACAAGTTCCGCACTCGCCTGGAGCGCGGCGGCAGCGACGCGACCGAGATCTACGTCAGCCACCGCGGGATGATCGAGGTCTACACCACCGAAGGACGCGACAAGACCGTCTGGCAGCCGCGGCCGCCCGACCCCGAGCTCGAGGCCGAGTTTCTGCGCCGGCTGATGGTGCGGCTGGGAGCCCAGGAAGAAAAGGCGAAGCAGCTCGTCGCCACGGCGCCTCAGACCGCGCGCGCCGCGATCACCAAAGGTTCCGACGGGCGCGAAACGCTGCAGGTCCAGGAGCCGTTCGACCGCGCCTGGAGGCGCGTCGGCCTGGCGCTGGACCGTGTCGGCTTCACGGTCGAGGACCGGGACCGGCAAAAGGGCCTGTACTTCGTGCGCTATGCGGATCCCGACGCGGAGATGGAACGGAAGAACCGGGAAAAACCGGGGCTGCTCGAAAAGCTTGCGTTCTGGCGCTCGGGCGACGCCAAGGTGAAGGCCGAGCAGTATCGGGTTCAGGTCAAGCAGAGCGCTGAAACGAGCGAAGTTCTGGTCCTCAACAAGGACGGCGGGTCGGAATCCTCGCAGACCGCGCACCGCATCCTGGCGCTGCTGCACGAGCAGTTGAAGTGAGTCGTCCGCGAAGCAGCGCGCCCTGCTTCGCTTGCCTCGAAACGGCGTGATCCGTTTCGCCGGTATCGCGAGCGGGTCGAAGGGCAACTGCCTGGTGGCGGAATCGAGCGGCACGCGGGTGCTGCTCGACTGCGGCCTCCCGCCGCGTGAAATCGACCGGCGCCTGACGAGTCTTGGGGTGGCGGTATCCAGCCTCAGCGCGGTCCTGGTCACCCACGAACACGACGACCACGCCGGACACGCATTCGCGTTCGCGGCTCTGCACGGTCTTCCTCTGTACCTCACGCATGGCACGCGCGCCGCGCTCGAGGAAACCGGCAAGGCGAACCGCGGCGCAAAAACGCGAATCATCGACGGACGCTCGCCATTCGACGTGGGCGGCTTGCAGGTGCGGCCGTTCACGGTCCCGCACGACGCGCGCGAGCCGGTGCAGTTCGTCCTGTCCGACGGGGCGCACCGGCTCGGCGTGCTGACCGACATCGGCGCCTCGACTGCACACGTGGAAGAGATCCTTTCGGGTTGCGACGCGCTGGTCCTCGAGTGCAATCACGATCTCGAAATGCTGTGGGGCGGCGGATATCCGAAGTGGCTCAAGGAGCGGATTGCCGGTCCGTTCGGCCATCTCGACAACGGAGCCTCGGAGCGGTTGCTCGCGGCGCTCGACCGTTCGCGGCTCAGGCACGTGATCGCCGGTCACCTCTCGCAGCAGAACAATCGGCCGGACTTGGCGCGGGCGGCGCTGGCGCGGGCGCTGGGATGCGAGGAGAGTTGGGTCGCAATCGCAACCCAGGACGAGGGATTCGGCTGGCGCGAGTTGCGGTAGGCGGAAAACAAAAGCGGCGGGTCCTTGCGGAACACCGCCGCTTTCGCCTGCTACGCCGAGCTTACTTCTTGGCTTCGTCTTTCTTCTCGGGCGCTGCGGGGGCTGGTGCCGGAGCAGCCGGCGCCGCCGGTGCGGGAGCGGGCGCCGCAGCCGGAGCAGGCGCGGCAGCGGGCTTCGCCGGCGCGGGCGCCGGCTTGGGTTTGGGTTCTTCGCCGCAGGCGGCCAATGCAAAGGCCGCCGCTGCGGCCAACAGCAGCGATTTCTTCATATTCGATTCCCTTGTTTGCGAGTGGAGGAGGTCTTCCAGCCGCTTGCGCGGTGGAAGGCGTAATTATACCAAAAGATGCCTCAGAGCCCGAGCGTGGTCGGCGAGACCGCGGGAAAGGAAGCGTCCCAGATTTCGAGGAACCGGGAGCGCATGCCAAGCGCCTCGGTTTCGTCGTGGATGCCGATCGCCCCGCGCCAGAATCTTGCCACCGGACGCCGCACGTAATGCGCCGCGTCGAGCACGAAAAACGCGTCCTGCAGTACGCGGATCTCCTCGTTGGTGCGGTGGATCTGCACGGAGTGCGAGAAGCGCGCCAGCAGGTTCAGCATGCGCGGGCAGTATTTCGTGACGTAGTCCGTGTCGTGAATCGCGATGTACAGTCGTCGGGCCTGGCTCGCAAGAAGGAAGCGCTCCAGCTGCGCAATGCGCTCGGGCATGTTGACGCGCAAGCCGGCGAGGTCCGGATCGAAGATGCGCAGCTCACGGCCCGTTTGTTCGAGCAAACGGTCGATCGCCCGCTGGAAACCTTCTTCGTCGTCAAAGCGCTCGTATTGGGCCGGCGGCCGGGCCGCCTCGATCGGTTCGGTCACTTGTCGCGCTCCAGGAACAGGTACCCATCGCGGTACCAGTCGTAGATTAAATCGCCCAGGCCGGCCCGGACAAGTGCCGCCCCGCCCAGGCGCCTGCGGTCGGCGAGCCGGGCAAGCACCCGGCGCTGCGCAGGCCGCGGGCTGAAGTCCTCGCCATTCACGAAGAAACGCCGGTCCAGGTAGAGCAGTTGCGTCCTCGCGTCGAGCGCGGCGGCGCTGCGCGCCAGGTTCCGCAGGAACGCGGGCCGCGGGATCGGGTGTTTGGGCGGCTCAAACACGACGTGGTGCTTGGGCGCCGTGAGATGGCGCCCGAGCAGCGCCTCGACATCGCGCCGCGCCCAGCGCAACTGCCGGACCGCGTTTTCGGCGAAGCGGACCATCGCGCCGTCGATGTGCGCCGGCCGGAGGGCGGGACGAAGGTCCGGGTCGCGATATGCGCGGTCGGAAAATCCGCGCTCATGCAGGTAATCCAGAAATGCCGCCGCAAGCTCCGCCCGGCGCGGCGCTCGAAAGCCGATCGAATAGGTCCACGATGCGCTCAGCGCAACGCCGTCGTGTCCCCATCCGGGCGGCAGGTAGAGCAGGTCGCCCGGCTCCAGGAGGTATTCCTCCTCCGGCCTGAAGTCCGCGATCAGCCTGAGGGGCGCTCCGGGCACCGGCGCGAAGCTGCGCGCGCGCTCCAGCCGCCAGATCCGGCGGCCGGATCCCTGCAGCAGGAACACGTCGTACGAGTCGCAGTGGGCACCCACGCCGCCGCCCGGCACGGCAAAGCTGACCATCACGTCGTCGAGCCGCGCCTGCGGCAGGAAAGCGAAGCGCCGCAACAAATGCTCGGCGCGGCTGCAATGAAGGTTGACGCCGTTCACCAGCAGCGTCCAGTCGCATCGGGGCAGGCGGGCAAGGCGCGTGCGGGGAATCGGGCCGTGCCGGACCGACCAGCGCCCGCCGCGGCGCGCAACCAGGCGCGATTCGGCGTCCGCGCGCTGTGCAAGCGAAAACAACGCGCGTTTCCCGGGCCAGCCGCCGATGTCCGGAACCGCGCCGCGCACCAGCAGCGGCGTCTTCTGCCAGTGGCGACGCAAAAACTCCAGTGCGGTCAAGCCACCTAGCAGGCGTTCTTGCATCGCGGGATTATATCGGCGCCAAGTTGTGGCTCACGTGCGACAGACCCCTTGTCACGCATCGATACTCGTGCATTAGAATCGCTCGCACTCATCATCATCATGCTTCAGCCGGGACAGCCCGCTCCTGCGTTCTTGCTGCACGACGCCGACATGCAGCCGGTGAGCCTGTCTGCGTTCAAGGGCAAGAAGGTCGTGGTGCTGTACTTCTACCCCCGCGACGGCACGCCGGGCTGTACCCTCGAAGCAGCCGACTTCTCGGACCACGACGACCAGTTCGGACGCCATGACTGCGTCATCCTCGGCGTGTCGCGCGACGATTGCCTCACGCATGCGGCGTTCCGCGACAAGAACGGCCTGTCGATCGGCCTGCTCTCCGATCCCGAGGGAGAAGTCTGCCGGCTCTACGGCGTGCTGCAGGAGAAGGAGGCGGATGGCGTGCGCCGCCAATGCCTGATTCGATCGACCTTTGTGATCGACAAGAAGGGCGTGCTCCGGCACGTCGTCTACGGGGTCAATCCCAAACGTCACGCGGCCGAAATCTTCGATGTCGTCCGCAAGCTGAAATCCCGGTCCAGGGAGCGGACCGGGGCCGACACTTCAGCCTAGGCTCACGCCGAGCAGCCTCCCGACCGTATACGTGAGTGCGCCCGCGCAGGCGCCGATGCCGAGCATGCGCACGCCGCCCGCGAGCGCTCCGCGCCCCGTGAACAGGCTGGTCGCCGCGCCGATCGCGAACAGCGCCGCGGCCGATACCGCGACCGAAACCGCAAGCACCCCGGGTCCGCGGACGATCAGGAACGGAGCGAGCGGCACCGCGGCGCCGAGCGCGAACGAGAGGAACGACGACGTCGCCGCTCCCCAGGGCGAGCCGAGATCGGCCGGATCGAGCCCGAGCTCCTCGCGCGCCAGCGTCTCGAGCGCGCGCGACGGATCCCTGACGAGCGCGCCGGCATGGCGTTTCGCCTCCGCTTCGTCCATGCCGCGCGCGGCGAAGATCAGCGCCAGTTCCTCGGCTTCCTCCTCCGGATATTCGGCGAGCTCCGCGCGTTCCAGCGCGATCTGATGTTCATACATCTCGCGCTGCGAGCGCACGGACACGTATTCGCCCGCGCCCATGGAGAACGCGCCGGCGAGCAGCCCCGCGACGCCGGTCAACAGGATGATCGCGTTGTCGGGCGCCGCGCCTGCGACGCCGAGAATGAGGCTCGCGTTCGATACCAGTCCGTCGTTCGCGCCGAACACCGCCGCCCGCAGGCTGCCGCCGGAGGAGACGGTACTCGCGCCCTCCTTGCCGGTGCGATGTCGCTCGCCGACGTCGTCGTGCTTCGAAGGCAGACTGATCCCCTCGCCGCGATACACTGACATGCCGCGTACCTTCATCGCGGTGAGCGCGTGCGCAATGCGCGCCGGCCCGAGCATGCGCACGAGCCTGCTGACGAGCCGGGCGCGGAGGTCCGGCCGGTACGGCGCCGGCTCGATTCCGCTTGCGCGCATGCGCTCGTCCCAGTGCCGCGCCTGCACTTCGGCGTCGCGCGCAAGCTCCTCGAACAAGCGCCTGCGCTTCGGTTCGCTTTCGCACGCCGCAATCACGCGGTAGAGGTACGCGGAGGTGAGTTCGCCCTGCCTCGATTCGGATGCATCCATAAGCGGCAGCGTATCATTCCAGCGGTCGGTCGCGTTCAATATGATCCATCTCCATCCGGCTTGCGCGGCGTTTGCTCTCGTTCTGGCGGCGACGCCGGCGGCCGCAATCACCCCGGAAGGCAAAGAGTTCGTCGAGATCCTGAAGCAGCTCGAACCGGTACAGTGCGAGAAGCGCAGGCTGCGGCGCGAAATCGTTCTCGCCGAGGTCGAGCGGCGCGACGCCGACGCGAAGGCGCTGCGAAAGCGCTTCGCGGAGCTGAACCGCGATCCTGAGACTTCGAAGCTGGAGAAGCGCCTTGCCGTGCTCGAGCACCGCATCTCCGACGGTCGCGGCAGCGCGCGCGATCCGGAGGACCTTCAGGCGATCAGCTTCCAGCAGCGCGAGGCGTTCTATCGCTGCGAGTAGATTTGCGCGCTCGGGTGGCCCGCAGCGGCCACGGTGCCGCAAACAGCCCTCTGGCGGGTGCCCGCATCAAATCACCCGCCGGGCGAGGGACGCGGCACAAGTGCCCGCTGCGCTCCACCCAGGCGCGCCTGCGCTCCGCGCGCTACACTGTCGCGCGCTGCGCGCATTTACTGCCGGCCATATGCCGGCATATGCGCGCATCCAGTGCTGGATGCTTGCATCTGCTAATCGATGCTTTTAGCATCTCCGCGACCACCTCTAATCAATATCCGGACAAGAAACGAATGGCCGATGTTCGGCTTACGCGCCCCGAGGTATTCACGCTGGTGAATAGATACATCGGTGTCAACGGCGGCTACCTAGGAGATTTCAGCTATAGATCGCATCGCGAGTTTTATCTTGAGTTCTGCGATCTTGATATCAATCCTGAGGAACATTCTGGAACAACTCGGGAACGGTTCATGGCCGTTCTCGGCTCCGCGGAGCCAGCGACTCAAGCACGGATTCTCCGTGGCGTACTGAAGAAGTACCCGGTTGGCTCAGCGGCCATCCGCACGCTGGAGACCCATGCGGAAATCACCGCAATGATTGCGCGGCTCGAAGGCGCAGCTCCTGTCGCCAGTCCGACGCCAAAACTATCAAGCGCCGTCGTGGCTCGCGCGATCAGCGACGCTGAAACGTTGCTCAAGTCAAGCGGGGCGACGAGCGGTGTCGATCGCATGCACACAGCCCTTCACGGCTACTTGAGAGTGATCTGCGACGATGCTGGATTAGTGTACGGTCCCGATCCGTCCATCACTGACCTCTACAAGCTGCTCAGACTCAATCATCCGAAGCTGCAGCAGGTTGGCCCGCACGGCGCTGAACTCGATCGCATTCTCAAGTCGTTGGCCTCCGCGATCGACTCGCTCAACACTTTGCGGAATCGGGCGAGTGTGGCTCACCCGAATCCAGCACTTCTACCTGCGGACGAGGCTCTGCTATGTATCAATACCGCTCGGACACTGATGGCGTACTTCGATGCGAAGATTGGGTGATGACGTGACGAGCCGGCTAACTAGGCGCTCATGACTCAGGAAACCTCCGTCGCCGCTCAGGTTCTTGCCGACTGGGGTGCCACAGCGGAGCCCTTGCCGACCTCAACGAAAGAGGAATCCGACTGGATTGCAGAACTCGACGGATGCCGCCTGCTCATCGAGGAGAAGAAAAAGTTCGACGATCCCGCGACACACGCAGCGAGAAGCGCTGCCTTGGCCGCCGGGCAGGTTCATGGAGCCTCCATACCGCTGACCCATAACAACAGAATTTCGGGCATCGTTCGGAAGGCAGCAGGCCAGTTGTCCTCCACAGCAGGGGATGTGCAGCATGACCTGCGAATTTTGTGGTTTACCGGCATAGGGTTCGATGGAGAAGTGAAGCACTTCCAATTTATGGCTACCTTGTACGGATCCACGCGCATCTTCGAACGCGACCGGCCGCAAATGCGCGAGTGCTACTTCTTCAGGAACAGTGACTTCTTCAGGTATAGGGATCAGCTAGACGGTGCAGTGGCAGCTTATCTGTATGGCAATACCGTCACCATCAAGCTATGCCTCAACCCATATTCGCCCAACTGGCAGGCCCTGAGGGACTCACCGTACGCGAAGCATTTTAAGCTCGGGCTTATTGACCCCGTCGCAGAGGAAGCGGCTGGCGAAGCCTATATTGCCGATACTGACATTCCAAGGAACGACGAATCTGCTGTGTTGCGGTACCTGGAGCAGAAGTACGGGCTGAAACAGGTAATGAACATGGACATGAACATGACTTCCGCGGTCGTCCGCGTTAACCGATGAGCGCTAACCCCTGCGCTCCAGTCGATGTGTAACGGCGTGCCGCCTCATCCTTCCTGCCGAATTACTTCTGTGCGTAGTCGAGCTTCGGGTACCAGTCGCTGCCGCGGCCCTCGGGCGTGAAGTCGAGCACGTTCCAGAGCGGCCACGCCATGTCCATGTGGCGCGCGTTCTGGCCTTTCTCTTCCTTCGCGAACAGCAGCTCGGTGTGGAAGAAGTGGCGAATCTTGCCGTCCCGGCGCACGAACACGTTGAGGGACGGCAACTGCTGGCCGTCCGGCGACTCGCCGTGGTAGTCGAAGTTGTACGTATTGCCTGCTGAGGAAAGCAGCCGCAGGTTGCGCCAACCGCGCCCGCGCGCGTATTCGCGGATCCGCCCGATCGGCGACTTGGCGACCACCGCCAGATTGGCCCGTTGCGCGACGTGGGGCGCGGCGCCGTCCAGGCTGTCGAGGAACGCCGTGCACATCGGGCAGGCTTTTTCCATGTTCGGCGCGTACATGAAGCTGTAGAGAACGAGGCTGTCCTTGCCGCGCTCGAAAAGGTCCGACATGCGGACTTTCCTGGAACCGTCCTCCTCGAACTCGTAGTCCTGCGGTATTTCGCCCCCGGCCGGCAACTTGCGGCGCAGCGCCGCCACCTGCTCGACCTGCTTTCGCAGCTTCGCCTCCGCCTGAAGCAGCTTGTTGCGCGCGCGCCGATAGGAGCGCGATTCGCCGGGAAACCGGACCGGAGAAGTGACGACAGCCATGGGGCCTCCTCTCAGAAGAAGATCAAGCCGCGAGCCAGCGATTCCACAACCTGCGCGCGGGCTCGATCAGTTCGCCGGCGGCGAGTCCGACGGGCCCGCTTCCGGCGCGCACCAGTTCATCCGCGGCGCAGCCGTGCAGGTGAACGCCGAGCGCAAGCGCCGCTTCCCCCGTGCAACCCTGTCCGAGGAGCGCGCCGAGGAATCCAGAGAGCACGTCGCCCATGCCGGCGGAAGCCATGCCGGAATTCCCGGACCGGTTGATGAACCAGTGGCCGTCGCGGGCGACGAGGATGCTACCCGCGCCCTTGAGGACCACGTGCGTATTGAATTCGCGCGAAAGCTGCTGCGCCGCACGCAACCTGTCCTGCTGCACCTCCGAGGTGTTCGCACCGAGCAGGCGCGCCGCCTCGGCCGGATGCGGCGTCAGAAGCGTATCGGCTTTGCGGCGCACGCAGGCGCCCTTCAGATCCGCATTTTCGGCGATCAGATTGAGCGCGTCGGCGTCCAGCACGCACGGAATGTCGCTCGCGAGTGCCGCCGCGACCAGCGTATCGGCGCGCTCGCTTTGCCCGAGACCGGGACCCACGACCAGCGCGTCGAGTTCCATGCCGAGGGCGTCGTCCGGATGCCGCAACATCAGTTCGGGCGCGACCGGGTCCACCGCAGGCGCATCGTGCGCCAGCATGCCGACGTACACGCGCCCGGCGCCCAGCGCCAGCGCCGCCCGGCCGGCGAGCAGAGCCGCGCCCACCATTCCGGATGCGCCGCCGAGAATGCAGGCCGAACCGGCCTGGCCCTTGTGGAAATTGCGCGGCCGCGGCTTGAGGACGTTTGCGAAAAGATCGTGTTCCGCCACCCAGGCGCTCGGCGCGACGAGAGTTCCGGGCTCGAAGCCGAGGTTCGCAACCGTCACGGTGCCGCAATGATCCGGCCCATCGAGCGTGAGCAGCCCCGGCTTCAACGCGATGAAGGTGCACGTGTGCGTCGCGCGCACCGCGTGGCCGAGCACGCGCCCGGTGTCGGACGCCAGCCCGCTCGGGATGTCGAGCGCAAGCACCGGGCAGTCCTGCGCATTGGCCAGCGCGATGAGCTTCGCGTATTCGCCATCCGGCACGCGCGCGAGGCCGATGCCGAAAAGGCCATCCACCACCAGTGCCCATTTCCGATCAAGCGGTACCACGGCGGCGACTTCGCCTCCCGCGTCGAGCCATTTGCGGTGCGCGCGCCTGGCATCGGGCGGAAATTTCTCCGGGTCGGCCGGGGAAACCACGCTGACGCGAAAGAACTGCGCTTTGAGATTTGCCGCGACTTCGTAGGCATCGCCGCCGTTGTTCCCCGGGCCGGCGAGCACCAGCACGTCCTTGCCTCGGTCCGAGACGAGTTGCGCGGCGAGGTCCGCTGCGGCCGCGCCCGCTCGCTCCATGAGCGAGGGCGTGACGGTGCCGGCTTTTTCCTCGATGCGGCGGATGTCGGCGGTCAGGTAGATCGGCTGGGGCATGCTAGCGGAGAAGCGCGTATTTGCCGCCTTGTTCCAGGGCGCGCTGGTACGCCGGCCGGGCGTGGATGCGTTCGAGAAACGCGATGAGCCTGGGATGGTGCGAATCGAGCCCGCCGCGCACTGCGGCCGCTTCCAGCGGAAAGCTCATCTGGATATCCGCGGCGGTGAAGTCGTTGCCTGCGAACCAGTCGCTTTTCCCGAGTTCTGCTTCCGTGAAGTCAAGATTGCGGTCGATGTTGGGTTGTATGAAGGAGCTCTTGACGCGGGCCGCGATGCTTCGCGCGATCGGGCGGGCGAAGAAGGGCATCGGAGTCTTTTCCATGCGGTCGAAAACGAGCTTCATGACCAGCGGCGGCATCGCCGTGCCTTCTGCGAAATGCAGCCAGTAGGTGTAGCGCAGCCGCTCGGGCGTACCGGGTGCGGGCACGAGGCGCCCGCTGCCGTACTTGCCGACGAGGTATTCGACAATCGCCCCCGACTCGGCGATCGTCTGCTCGCCATCCGAGATCACTGGCGACTTGCCGAGTGGATGCACCTGGCGCAGCTCGGGCGGCGCGAGCATCGTCTTCGCGTCGCGCTGGTAGCGCTTGACTTCGTACTCGAGACCCAGCTCCTCCAGCAGCCAGAGCACGCGCTGCGAGCGCGAGTTGTTAAGGTGATGGACGAGGATCAAGGGTTCAGGCCCGGTTGCGGGAGTTTTCGCGCGACTGATGGGTCGAAGATTGCGCGCGCCGCTTTGCGTAGGCGTCCCGCGACCGCCGGATCACGAGATCCTCCGGGGACGGGAGGAAGTCAGGTACGACTCGAAGGCTTCCGAGGGGTTCGTTCGTGTACTTGATTTTCGCGCTCATAGATTCGTTTGCACGGTCGTCTCTTGCCGGCACTGAATTAACCGTGGAGCCGACCGACCTGGCCCGGGGTCATCGCGCACGTCCGTGCGCCGCGTCAGGTTCGCTCTCAACCGTGCGCTGCGAGCTCTTCACGCACAATCTTGCGCACTAGCTCTTGAGTGACGGGTTGCTCCGCGATGCCAAGGTGAGACTTTAGGACTTCGTTAATCAAGGTCTGATAGCCCTTTCCGGTCCTTTCCGATTGAGCCTTGAAGCGCTTCAAGACCGCATCGTCAAGGTAGATCGTTATGCGGGTTTTCCCAACCGCGGGAATCACCGCGCCACGTTTGCCCTTCGAGAAGTCAACCACCTTTTTCATAGTTTCTCACCTCTTTGGAGTCGGCCTTCCGCACAGAGATGATTCTCACCCCCTTGCCCCGAGGAGTGTGAACCACGACCATCAGAGACCCGAACACGTTTGTTCCGATGGTGATGAAGCGCTGCTCGCCTTGGGCGGTGTCATCTTCGACGGTGAGCGCGAGTGGGTCGTTCAGTACCCCGTCACCATCGGATAGCGACACGCCATGCTTCTTGAAGTTTGCCGCATCCTTCTTCGGGTCGAACTCGGCGGACACCACGCGAGTATATGCACGCTATGCATATACGTCAACATGAGCCGATGATGGCCCGAGTGCCCTTATGCTGAGCGCGAACTTCGTGGTGAACGGCGGGCCAGCAGCGACCGTTGAAATGCAAGTCTCGCGCGGTCTCGTTCTGGCGGTCACGCACGCTGACGGAGGCGCAAGACCCGCGACCCCTACTTCGGCTTGGCGAGCACCACATCCGGCAGCCACGTGGCGATCTGCGGGAATGCCGTCACGATCACGATCGCGAGCAGCATCATGCAGAAGAACGGGATCGAGGCGACCGCGACGTAATGGATATCGCGCTTGCTCATGGTCTGAAGCACGAACAGATTGAATCCGACCGGTGGGGTGATCTGTGCGATCTCGACGAGCAGCACGATGAAGATGCCGAACCAGATCAGGTTGAAGCCGGCCGCATCGATCATCGGCAGCACGATGGAGGTGGTGAGCACGATCATCGAGATGCCGTCGATCGCCATGCCGAGAAGCACGTAGATGACCGTCAGCGCGAGGATCAGGCCATAGGGACTGACGTTCAGCGACGTCACCCAGGCGGCGAGCGCGCGCGGGATGCCGGTGAACGCCATGCACGAGCTGAGGAACGCGGCGCCGGCGAGGATGAAGAGAATCATGCACGACAGCCGCGTCGCGCCCATCAGGCTCACCCAGAAGTTCTGCCGCGTGAGCGAACCGCTCCACCAGGCGATGCCGAGCGCCCCGAGCACGCCGAAGGCCGCCGCCTCCGTTGCGGTGGCGGTTCCCGTGAACATGACTCCCATGATGAAGCCGATCAGGATCAGGCAGGGGATGAGGTTGCGGGCGCGACGAATGCGCTCGCCGAGGGCGAGCTTCTCTGCGGTGGCAGGCGTCTTCCCGGGATTGAGGAGCGCCCAGACGATGATGTAGCCGGAGAACAGCAGCACCAGCAGCAGGCCCGGCAGGACTCCGGCGATGAACATCTTGAGGATCGAGACCTCGGCCGCGACCGCGTACACGATCATGATGATCGAGGGCGGAATCAGCAGCCCGAGCGTACCCGCGCCGCACAGCGAGCCGAGGGATGTCCTTTCGTCGTAGCCGCGGCTTTTCAGTTCCGGCAGCGCGACTTTGGCGATGGTCGAGAAAAATATTGACCGAA
>Ga0209640_10003666_pt1 | contig 13435 bp, 13 predicted proteins | sample RifCSP10_1_FD_184018 | JGI IMG/M metagenome (GOLD analysis project Ga0209640, IMG submission 184018) | Soil microbial communities from Rifle, Colorado - Rifle CSP2_sed 10_1 (SPAdes) (version 2) | ecosystem: Environmental > Terrestrial > Deep subsurface > Rock core/Sediment | place: Rifle...
GCACGCCGATCCTCGCCCACTAGCCTTGCGGGCCTGTGCGGCCCTCGACGCCGATCCTCGCCCACCTCGACCTCGACGCCTTCTTCGCCGCGGTCGAGGAGCTCGAGAACCCGGAGCTGCGGGACAAGCCGCTCGTCGTCGGAGGCGACCCTCGCGGCCGGGGCGTCGTGTCGACCGCGAACTACGTCGCCCGGACGTTCGGCATCCGGTCCGCGATGAGTTGCGCCGAGGCGCTTCGCCGCTGCCCGCATACCGTGTTCGTCCACCCCCGCCACGCGCTGTACCGCCAGTACTCGAGAGCCGTCTGGGACACGGTCGGCGAGGTCGTGCCGCGGCTCGAGCGCACCGGGCTGGACGAGGGCTACCTGGATCTCTCGGGCGTCGCTTCGGACTTCACGCGGGCCCGCGCGGTCGCCGCGGCGGTGCAGACCTCCGTGCGGGCGACGACGAGCCTCACCTGCTCGCTCGGCGTCTCGACCTCGAAGGTCGTCTGCAAGATCGCGTCGGACCGCCGCAAGCCGGCGGGCATCACCGTCGTGCCGCCGGGCAGGGAGGCTGGTTTCCTGGCGCCGCTTCCCATACGCGTGCTCCCGGGAGTCGGCCCTCGTGCCGAGGAGCGCCTTGCACGAGCCGGGGTGACGACGATCGGAGCTCTCGCCTCACTCCCGGACGCGGAGCTCAGGGCGGTGCTACCGGGCTCGCTCGGCCCCCTCCTCCGCGACCGCGCACGCGGGATCGACGCGCGCGATCTCGAGCTCGAAGGGGAGCCCGTCTCGGTCTCGGCGGAGGACACGTTCGCCAGAGACGTCTCGGACCGAGAGGCGCTCCACGCCGAGATTCGCCGGCTCTCGGAGCTCGTCTCGGACCGGCTCCGGCGCTCGGGCCTCTGCGGCCGCACGGTGACGGCGAAGCTCCGCTACGGGGACTTCTCGATCCGCACCCGGTCGACCACGCTGGGCGCAGCGGTGGACGACTCGACGGTCATCGGCGACGTGGCGTGCGGGCTTCTCGACCGTGGCTTGCGCGATCGGCCCGGTGCGCTCCGCCTCGTGGGAGTCGGCGTGTCCGGACTCTCGACGTACCGCCAGCTCACGCTCGAAGAGCCGTAACCCGTTCCCGAGCCGTCAGCTCCGGAGGAGCGGTCTCGTCAGGCAGGTCGGCCCGCCATCGCCCTTCCGCGAGATCTCGTCACCCCGATAGACGACGACGTCGACGCCCGCCCGCTCCATCCGCCTGCGCGTCGCGGGATTGCCGTCGAGCGCCAGCGCCCGGCGCGGGCCCAGGGCCAGGACGTTCGGCCCCTGCGACTCGAACTCCTCGTCCGGCACCTCGACGACGCCGACCCCGCGCTCGGCGAGCAGGCGCAGCAGGCGCACCGGGGCGAGGCGTGGGTAGACGAGCGCGAGATCGCTATCGAGCGGAGAGATGAAGGAGAGGAGATGCAGGACCTCCCCCGCGCCGTTCCAGTGCGGGAGGTCGAAGGCGACCACCTCGGCACCGGGAAAGGCGCGCCCGAGAGCGGGAACGGCCTCGGCATTCGTCCTGTATCCGACACCGACGAGCAGCGTGCTCTCGTCGAGCCAGAGCGTGTCTCCGCCTTCCGCGAGAACCGGCTCCTCGAGCTCTTCGACGACCGGCACCCCTGCTGCCTCGAGCACCGGAACGAGAGCCGCCGGCTCCTTGCGCCTCGCCTCCTTGCCGGGGCGGAGCAGCACCGCACCCGCCGTGCCGACGAGCACGGGGTCGTACGGGTAGATCGCGTCGGGGTTCCCAGGGTCGTGGCGCGAGACGACCACGTCGGCTCCGGCCTCCTCCAGCGCACCCCGGAACGCTTCGTGCTCTCTCGCGGCGGCGGCGTGGTCCGGAGCGGCGCGCCAGCCGCATTCGCGCCAACGCGCGACGTCTTCGGCGAGGGGCGGCCGGACGAGGACACGCTCCAGCGTCCCGGTCATGGAGGCGCTCCCGAACCCGTGCACGGGCCAGACGCTAACCGTCGAGCACGCGGGGGCGGTGCGAGGACGAGTAGACGTCCTTGCGCAGGATCAGCCCGCCGCGGAAGGGGAAGATGTCGACGCCGTCCCACTCGAGCTTGCGCCCGTCCCGGTCCGTGGCAGTCGCTGTCCATTCGCTGACGACGAGGCCGTCCGCCGCGTACAGGCGCCGGCCGCGGAACGTGAGGTCGGGCCAGCTCTCGAAGATCCGGGCGATGTGCCCTCGCACGTCGTCGCCCTCGACGCGCTCGCCCGCGGTGTGGTTCTCGAACACCATCCCCGGCGCGTGGAGCTCCACGATGGCGTCGACGTCGTGGGCGTTCCACGCGTCGTTGTAGCGCTCGACGATCCGTTGAAGCTCTGAGGCGGCGTCGCGGTCACTCATCACCCCGAGTATCGCAGCGGCTCGCGGACACGTACACATTGACAAACGTCGATGGACGTGCCAGAGTGTTTCATCGATGTTCGTCGATCTATGGAGGTCAGCGTTGAGCGAGCATGGAACGTGCGACTGTGGCTGTGACTGCGGCGACGACTGCTGCTAGTACACCCCTCGTCGCGTGCTGCGCCCCACTCGCGCAGCCGCGAATGAGCGAGGCGGACGCGGAGACGACGGCGGCGGTCTTCAAGGCGCTCGCCGACCCCGCCCGCGTCCGCCTGCTCAACTTGCTGGCGACAGCGGAGGGGCCGACCTGCGTCTGCCAGCTGACGCCGGTGATCGGGCTCTCCCAGCCGACCGTGAGCCATCACCTCAAGAAGCTCGTCCAGGCCGGGCTGTTGCAGCGCGAGCAGCGAGGCATCTGGGCGTACTACAGCGTCGATCGCGAGGGGATCGCCCGCGCGGGGGCCGCACTCGAGCTGGAAGGAGCGACGGTATGACGACCGACGTGCGAGAGCAGGTTCGCGAGCGGTACGCGGAAGCTGCCCTGAGCCTCGCGAACGGATGCGGGTGCGGCTGCGACTGCGAGAGCAACGGGTGCTGCGGGGACGAGCCGACGACGCTCTTCGGCAAGGGGCTCTACGCAGCCGGCGACCGCGCGGAGCTTCCCGAAGACGCGGTCGCTGCAAGCCTGGGCTGCGGCAACCCGGTCTCCGTCGTCGAGCTGCACGAGGGCGAGACCGTCCTCGACCTCGGCTCCGGCGGAGGCATAGACGTCCTCCTCTCGGCACGCCGCGTCGGCCACACGGGCACGGTGTACGGGCTCGACATGACCGACGAGATGCTCGCGCTCGCCCAGGCGAACGCACGCAAGGCTCGGGCGACGAACGTCCACTTCCTCAAGGGCCTGATCGAGGCGATCCCCTTGCCTGCCGAGAGCGTGGACGTCGTCATCTCCAACTGCGTCGTCAATCTTTCCCCCGAGAAGCCCAAGGTGATAGCGGAGATCGTGCGCGTGCTTCGCCCGGGCGGTCGAGTCGGGATCTCGGACGTCGTGGCCGAGGACCGGCTGACTCCCGCCGACCGAGCGGCACGAGGCAGCCACGTGGGCTGCATCGCCGGCGCGCTCTCCGAGAGCGAGTATCGGGAGCAGCTCTCAGCCGCGGGTCTGACCGACGTCGAGGTCGAGCTCACGCACCCGGTCGCCGACGGCATGCACGGCGCAATCGTCCGTGCTCGTAAGTCCAGCAGCTCATAGAGACTGAGCCACGCCAAGGCCGCGAAGCGGCCGTCTTCAGGGATTTTCGCGCGCCAAGGTTTACCCGCGCTACCGGAACCCGCACTCGCGGGTTCCGGTAGCGCGCAGAGAAACGAATCCCCACTCGGGGATTCCGGTCTTGCGCAGCTAGCGGGGCGCGATGCGGTCGCTGAGGCGCTGGAGAAAGAACCCGCCGGCGAGGAGCAGCCCTCCGACGAAGATGAACGAGAACGCCCGAGCGACGGAGCTCAGCTCGGCGAGGTCGTAGAGGAAGATCTTCGCGAGGCTGAGAGCGAAGAGCACGAGGCCGCCATAGCGGATGACCGCGGAGCGCCGCAGCAGCCCGACGACGAGCAGCGCGAGGCCGATGAGTGCCCAGAGCGCGCTCACGGCGGTGTGGCCGCGCTCGAAGTCGGTCTCGATCGAGGCGCCAGACACGCGCTCCGCGATCTCCAGGATCCCGAGTGAGATCGCATAGAGCGCCACGCCTCCCGCGACGACGCCCGAGCTGACCCGTTCGGCGTCGGCGTCGGCCAGCCTGGCGAGCGCCCCGAGCGCGAGGGCGCAGACGACGAGGCTCGCCAGCCCACGCCCCGGATTCTCGGAAGCGGAGAAGAAGTGCGACGGCGGCGTCACGGCAACCAGCGCGACGGCTGTTGCGAATCCGGCCGTTATCGCGCCGGCGAGCCAGAACCTCCGCTCGCGCAGCGGCTCCGCAAGCGCGCCGACGCCTGCGCCCGTTGCGGCGACGGCGATGACGAAGAGAACGTCCGAGTCGAAGAACAGGCGCTCGGCGCCCACGAGCGCGACCAGTCCGATCGCCCAGAGCGTCGTCGCGAACGTGCGCAGACCCTCGCGCTTGAAGACGAAGGCGGCGAGCGCTGCGTAGACGGCCGCCGCGACGAGGAGACCCGCACCCCGCGCCGTGTCCGAGTCGGTCAGATCGACGAGTCCGATGCAGTACGCGACGAGCCCGACCCCGGCAGCCATGCCCGAGACGACGTCCCACTCCTCCCGCTCGGGCTGGAACACGCGGAGCGCGTACGCGCCTGCGACGAGACCGGTCGCCGCGGCGATGACGGACCAGCCCCCGCGCGGGCCGACATCGCTCTCCTCGAGGATCGAGGAGTCGAACGCGAGCGCCTCGACGAGCACGACGGCGAGCCAGGCGAACGACACCGCGATGACACCGTCCGATCTCGCACGCCCTCCGTAGCCGAGCAGCACCGCCCCGACCGCAGCCGCGAGGACGGAAGCGGCGACGTGACCCACGTCGAACGACGCGGCAACCAGCGCGAATGCCGCAGCCAGCGTGCTGAAGGCCACGCCGCCGATGACGAGGGTCTCGCGCAGCCCTTTCGCGTGCTGCTCGAGCGCCCGGCGGAGATCGGCGATGAAGGCCAGCAGCCCGGTCTCGGTGCGCGCGCGGTACACGCTCGGCCAGAGGCTCCCGGCGGCCAGGGCCGCGATCGCGACCGACGCGAGCGGAAGGACCGCTGCGACGTGGTCCGCGTCGAGGTCGAGGAGCAGTCGCGGATCGCCGTCCGTCGTGACTACCCTGGCCGCGGCGAGCACCGCGTACACGATCGCCAGCACCTGCAGCCGGGCATCTCCGAACCGCCACGCGAGCACGGACAGGACTGCCGACTCGGCCGCCCAGGCGACGACGAGCGCGGAGTCCGTCAGGAGGTACGCGGTACCCGCCGCCGCGAGCCCCAGCGCCGCAACGCCGACGGCGAGCCCGAGATCCGGTTGGCGTCGCCAGGCGAGCGCGCCCGCGACCAGGGCCCAGAACCCGGCAGCCACGAAGAGCGCGATTCCGCGCTCGTCCCGTTCCTCGAAGAGAAGGAGCGTCAACACGATGGACGCGCCGAACCCGGCAAGCGTGTACGAGAGCGCCGCGGCGTCGAGCTCGACGTCCCGTCGAACGAGCTGGAGCGCGACTCCGGTCAGCAGGAGCGTGGCGGCGAGACCGGCGGCGACCGCCACGCTCCCGGCACCCGGAGGGATGCCGGCGTCCGCCGCCAGCACGAGGACCTGGCCGCCGACGACGACCGCGATCACCGCGAGCAGGCGGTCCCAACCCCGGGGCACCGCGACTGCCGCGGTGGCGACGAGGACGATCAGCGCGAACGCAGCAGAGCCCCAGGTCAGGCCCGTGTCGATCGCCTGCAGAGCCGGCGCGAGCGCCGCCCCGACCAATCCGATGCCTGCGATCACCTGGGAGCTCCAGCGAACCGCGACCACCGTGCCCGTCGCCGCGATCACGCCGGCAAGCGGCAGCGCGAGCGCGTCCGGGACGAGGTCGTAGCGCGCCGCGGCGGCGGCGAGGGTCGCATAAGCGCCGGCGATGCCCGCCCCGACCGCCGCGAGCGCAGACCAGTACTGCCCGAAGCGGGCCCGCAGCAGGAGCCCGGCGCCGAACACGAGCACCGAGGCCGTCGCGCCGAGCGCGACTCGCGCCCGCTCGTCGATCCATCCCCGATTCGCCGCCAGGACGAAGAAGAGGCCGATGCCGAGCGCCATGACAGCGCCGCCCGCGATCGCGAAGCCACGTGCTCCGACGAGGTCCCAATCCCGGGCGAGCTCGCCGGCGCTGCGGCGAGGCGGCTTCGGGGGGCGCGCGGGTGCGGCGGGCATAGGCGGATAGCTCGTCACCGGTGCGGGAGCCGGCGGCGTCGGCGGAGCTGTCGTGACCGCCTCCGGGTGGCGCCTCGCAAACGTGGGCGGAACCGGGGTCGGCGCCGCGGGAGGCTCCGGCTCCGCGGCGGAAGGAGGTGACCCTGACGCGGCCCGGCGGATCGCGGCGAGCTCAGAGGTGAGTCGCTCGATGTCACGCTCGATTCGATCGAGACGTGCGCTCAAGTCTCCGCCGGGCGGCAGATCCTGATCGGTCACGCCGACTCCTTCACGTCGTCAGCGCGAGAGTACAACCGGTTCGGGACGTCGCTCATCCGCGAAGAGACGGATAAGCGGCCCGGTTCAAGAAACGCTCAAGACCGCGCGTCAGGCGAGCAGATGTCGGTGCCTCGAAAGCGCCTCGAGCACTCGCGTCACGTCCTCCTCCGCGTTGTACAGATGGAGCGAGATCCGGAGGTTCGCGTCGCGTGAGGACGTCACGATGCGCTCCTCGCGGAGGGCCGTGACGAGCGCCCCCGGATCCGCCGAGGCGACGCAGACGAGCGGCCCGTACTCCCCCGGTCCGCGCGGCGACGCCACGGTTGCTCCCAGCTCGTCGAGCCCAGAGAGGAGCAGATCGGTCAGGCCGCGGACGTGTGCCTCGATCGCCCCGACCCCGGCCGCTTCGACGAGCCCCAGTCCGGCTATCCCCGCATAGATGTTCGGAACCGGCGGCGTCCCGGAGTCGAACCGCCGCGCGGTCCGGGCCGGCGAGTAGTCGGAGAGGTCCATCTGGAAGACGTCCTCGTCGGCGAACCAGCCGGTCTGCGTCGGCAGGAGCCGCTCGTGGAGGCCGCGGCGCACGTAGAGGAACGCGAGCCCGGGAGACGCGAGGAGGTACTTGACCGTGCCCGCTGTAAGGAAGTCGACGCCGAGCGACCGAACGTCGAGGGGAACCGCGCCCGCGGCCTGGTAGCTGTCCGCGAGGCAGAGCGCGCCATGCTCGTGGGCGAGACGGGCGACCCCGGCCACGTCGAGCCGGTAGCCGGTGCGATAAGAGATCGCCGTGCAGCAGACGAGCGCGGTCCGCTCGTCGATCGCGTCGGCGAACCGCTCGAGCGTGATCCGGCCGTCGGGGTCGGGGCGCACGTGCACGACCTCAGCGCCCCGGAGCTCCTGCGCGTGCGCGATCTGCCCGACCGCCGGGAACTCGAACTCCGAGATGACGATGCGGGTGCGGCCGGGCTCGAGCGGCAGCGCGCTGGCGAGTGCGCTCACCGCCTGCGACACGGACGTCGTGACCGCGATCTCGTCCGGATCGCTGGCAACGAGCCGCGCGAAGCCCGCCCGAGCCGCCTCCGCGCGCTCGACCCAATGCTCCCACGCGGCGCCGTGCTCGTCCCAGCCGGCGAGGTAGTCCTCGTATGCCTGTCGCACGTCCACGGAGAGCGCACCCTGCGAGCACGAGTTCGTGTACGTCGTGTGCTCGAAGATCGGAAAGCGCGCGCGGAAGGCAGTCAGGTCGCCCACGGTGTGGACTGGACAGTAGAGATGCGGTGCGGCAGGCTCAGCCGATGACGCGGGTCGTCGACGGCGAGGGAGCGCACCTCGCGGCGATCACACGGGCCGCCGACTTCCGCGATCGCCGCGTGCTCGAGATCGGGGGAGGCGACGGACGGCTGACCTGGGGCTTCGCGCCGTCGTCTCGTTCCGTGCTCGTCACCGATCCAGACGCCGAGTCGATCGCCGCGGCGCGGGAATCGTGCCCTGCAGAGTTGCAGGTGAAGGTGCGGTTCAAGGTCGCGAGCGCGGCGGAGATCGAGCTCGACCGAGAGACGATCGACCTCGTCTTCTTCTCCTGGTCGCTCTGATGAATGGAGCCGGAGGGCGTCGTGGACGTCCTGCGCGAGCTCATGGAGGTTCTCGTTCCCGGCGGTGTCGTCGTCGATCTCCTGTCGGTGCCGCCACCCGAGCGGGTCGAGGCCGGCGGCGAGATTCTCGGCGAGCTGGACGGAAGCAGGTTCTTCCCACGCGCGCTCGAGGCAGCGGCGGGGCTGGATGCGCTCGTCGCGGAGGGGCTCCTGGCGCAGGAGGGCGAGGAGCGCTTCCCCGTCTTCATCCGCTATCCGACCGGGCGCGACCTCGTCGCGGACGTCGCGCAGCGCGAGTTCACGCGGATGCCGGACGAGCTTCGCGCCCGCGTGCTCGGAGTCGGCGGCCCATGCGAGATCCGCGACAACTGCCTCGTCCGCAGCTTCCGGAAGCCGGGGGTCAGACCCGTGGGGCCAGACCCCACGGGTCTCAGGAAGCGGGGGTCAGACCCCACGGGTCTGACCCCATGAGGTCCTCGCGGCAGAACTGTCTACAGGCACCCCGACGTACGGGAGTAGCCTACGCCGCATAGAGACGGGGCTCGCAGGCAAGGGCGTGCTCGTCACCGGCGCTTCGGGCGGGATCGGGGCGGCGTGCGCGCGCGCCTTCGCGGTCGAGGGAGCGCGCGTCGTCGTCCACTACAACCGGCGGGAAGATCGCGCCGCGGCACTTGCAGCCGAGCTCGGCGACGCGCACGTCGCCCAGGCCGACCTGACAGAAGAGGCTCAGGTCGAGCGCCTGTTCGCGGAGGCACGCGAGGTGCTCGGCGCCGTGGACGTCTGCGCCGCGGTCGCCGGCGCGTATCCCGCCGAGGACGTGCCCGTCTGGGAGCTCTCCCTCGACCGCTGGAACGAGACGGTCACCGGAAACCTGACTGCGACCTTCCTCACCGCGCGTGCCTTCCTGCGCGAGGTTGCTCGTACCGGGCACGGCTCGCTCGTCCTCGTCGGCTCGACGGCAGGCGTGTTCGGCGAAGGCGGCCACGCGGACTACGCGGCCGCCAAGTCAGCCGTCCTCGGCGGACTGCTGCTCTCTGCGAAGAACGAGGTCGTGCGCATCGCCCCGCTCGCCCGCGTGAACGCGGTTGCCCCCGGTTGGACGGTCTCCCCGATGACGCGCGGGCTCCTCGAGGAGGATCGCGTGCGCCGGATCACGATGACCATGCCACTGCGGAAGATCGCCACGCCGGAGGACGTCGCGCGCCAGGTCGTCGTCCTCGCCTCGGACGTCCTGTCCGGCCACGTGACGGGCCAGGTGGTCGTCGTCGCCGGCGGCATGGAAGGGCGAGTCATCCACACGGACTAGAGGAGCGCTCATGAGCCACGCGACAGAGGACCGCATCTCCGTCAACGCACACACGACCCCGTTCCTCCCGTACGACCTCGAAGGGCCTGCCCAGCCGGAGATGAGCTGGCTCCCGGTCAGCTACGACCGCGAGACCGGGGAGGGGTGCTACCTGATGCGGATGGATCCCGGCGCCGTGACCATCGCGCACGAGCATCGCGGGATGGAGGAGTTCCTCGTCCTCGAGGGAGACCTCGTGGACTCGGACGGGTCGGTCTTCACCGCGGGCGCCTTCGTGAGCTACCGGCCGGGCACGCGCCACAACTCGTGGACGGAGAACGGCTGCCTGCTCGCCGTCTTCGAGTGGCGGAAGCTCGACGCGAAAGGTGAGTAGATACGACAGCGGCCGCGAAGCGGACGCCTTCAGGGATCTCGCGCGATCGAGTTTCGCGCGAGCGAATCTCGATCTTGCGCAATGAGAAGGGCGGCGTCGTCCGCCGCCCAATCTCCGTGTGCTCTCCGTCTGGTTGTGATTGCCGTCAGTCCCCAGCCGGGAGTCCTTCCCGCTATCGGCACGAACGGCCGCGGGCTTGAGCCCGACCTCGAATGGCATACAGAAAGAGGGACTGGAGCGGGGTTGCCGCCGGTGGCCCCGCTCCTCGTCCCGGCAGGTCCCTCGATTGGGGAGGAACCGCACTCTGACCGGCAAGTGACTCACAGAGCCCCTCGCCTTCCTACTGCTCACTCGCGCGGCCGCCGCATCGTCGCGCGCTGTGAGTGATCGAGATACTGCTCGATTCCCTCGCTGCGGGCGTCACCCGGTGGCGGTTGACCGATCCCTCGGAGGGTGTTGACGATCCCGCTTCACCGGGGAAACAGAGGGTTGGGTCAGACCCCGGCTCCTTTCCATAAAGTGGCTCGCCGTGGCCACCCGATTCGCCGAGCGCCTGGAGATCGGCCCACCGATCGTCGCGGACGGGGGGATGGGCGTGCTCGTGTCGAGCGCGGTTCCACGCCTCCGCTGCCCGGAGGAGGCGAACGTGCGCGCGCCCGAGAGCGTCCTCTCGCTCCATCTCGGCTTCATCCGGGCCGGCGCCGAGCTGATCGAGGCGAACTCCTTCGGCGCCAACCGCACGAAGCTCCGCGAGCGCTACCTCGACGACGAGGTGCGCGAGATCAACGAGGCGGCGGTGAAGATCGCCCGCGAGGCGCGCGAGGTGTCCGGCCGCGATGTCTACGTCGCCGGCTCGATCGGCCCGCTGGGAGACACACGCGAGCTCGCCGACGACGCGCAGGCGGTCTTCGCCGAGCAGGCCGAGCTCCTCGAGGGGCGCGGCGTCGACCTCTTCACCGTCGAGACCTTCTTCGACCTCGAGGAGCTCTCGACCGCGATCGCCGCCGTGCGCACCGTCTCTTCGCTGCCGATCGTCGCCATGCTCACGTTCGACGAGGACGCCCAGACGCTCGGCGGCGTGACGGCGGCAGACGCGGCCGCACGGCTCGGCGAGCTGGACGTCGCGGCAATCGGGGCGAACCACAGCGCGGGGCCGCAGGCTGCCCTGCGCGCGATCGAGCAGATGCGCGAGAACGGCAAGCCGCTCGCGGTGATGCCGAACGTCGGCCTCGCGAGCCTCGCCGGCCAGCGCATCGTCTTCCCCCACGCGACGCCCGAGTACTTCGGCGAGTTCACTGCGCACGCACACGAGCTCGGCGCCCGGATCATCGGCGGCTGCTGCGGCTGCACGCCGACCGAGATCGCGGCGATCAGGAAGGCCGTCGACGAGCAGAGACGGCCGACGGCGCCGCTCGTCGTCCGCGAACGCGTGCACATTGCATCCCCGCCCCAGCCCGGGGTCGCGTCACACCTCGAGCGCAAGCTCGCTGCCGGAGAGTTCGTCGTCTCGGTCGAGATCGATCCGCCGCGCGGCGCGAATCCGACAGCGATGCTCGAGGTCGCCCGTGCCATGCAGGAGTCGGGGAAGGTCGACGTCGTCGACGTCAACGACAACCCGCGGGCCCGCGCGCGGATGAGCGGGATGATGGCGTCGGTCGCGATCGAGAGGAGCGTCGGGATCGAGACGATCCCGCACCTCACGCCGCGCGACTCCTCCATCGCCGGCCTCGAGTCGCAGCTCCTCGGAGCGCACGCGGAGGGGATCCGCAACGTGCTCGCAGTCACGGGCGACCCGCCAGAGGCCGGGGACTACCCCGGCGCGCGCGGTGTCTACGAGGTGGACTCGATCGGCCTCTCCCGGATCATCACGCACATGAACGCGGGCGAGGACTTCAACGGCGCCGAGATCGACGCCCCGACCTCGTTCTTCCTCGGCGTCGCGGTGAACCCGGCCGCCGACGACCTCGACTACGAGCTCGAGCGCTTCGAGCAGAAGCTCGAGGCCGGCGCCCGCTTCGCGATGACGCAGGTTCTCTTCGATCTCGAGTACCTCGACCGCTTCGTTTAGCGCCTCGGCGGGACATGCCCCATCCCGCTGCTCGTGGGCGTCTTCTACGTGCGGAGCTACCAGCTCGTGCTCCGCCTGCACAACGAGGTGCCGGGAATCGTCGTCCCCGAGCACGTGCAGACGCGGCTCAGGGATGCCGGGCCGAACGCGGGCGACGTCGGTCTCGCGCTCGCGAAGGAGCTGCTCGAGGCCACGCGCGAGCGCGCGGCGGGCGTCTACCTCATCCCGCCGTTTCGTCAGCCGCTCGCGGCGCTCGACGTGCTTCGCTAGGCGCAGGAGGTGGCGAGCGCCTTGGTGCCCACCGCCCCGAGCACGCCCTGGATCACGCTCGGCGGGATCCCGTACCCACCGATGTCGTTCGGGCGGCGCGCGAAGACCATCGTCCGCACACGGCCCTGCGCGTCGACCCCTGGGCCGCCCGAGAGACCGGGGCGCACGTCCCCCCGGATCGCGGTGACCGACCGGGTCACGGGCCCGCGCCCGTATGCATCGCGGCTCAGCGCCCTCCCGGTGCCGCCAAGCCGCGCCGGCACGAATGACAGGGGGCCGTTCTGCGGGTAGCCGAGGAGCGCGACCGGCGTGCCTCGGTCGGGCTCGGCTAGCGGCAGCGGGCGGCCGCGTAGACCCTTCACACGGAGCACAGCGACGTCGTTCTCCGCGTCGAATGCAACGACTGTCGAGCTGAGTCCCCGGCCGTTCCGGCGGTCGACGCGCGGCCTCTTGATGCCTGCGACCACATGTGCGTTCGTGACCACGAGGCCGCGGCGCACGATCCAACCTGACCCCTCCACCCCGAGCCCGCACGCGAAGCCGGTGACGCGCACGACGCTCGCCGAGGCGGCGGCGATGTCCGGATCCTGGGCGACGGCCGCGTCCGGCGGAGGCACCACAGCGGGCGGGCCGATGGCGACGCCGATCGGATCCACCCGCTCGAGCGTCTCGAGGAGCCGCTCCGGCGGGAACTCCTCGTTGATCCGCGAGAGGATGGCCGACTCCTGCACCGACCGGCGCAGCTCGGATTGGCCGGGGAGGTAGAGGAGCACGGCGCCGATCGCCCAGCACATGAGCACGCCGGCCGCGAGCCCGAGCATGGCCCCGGCGATCGAGTCGACGGTGTGCAGGCCGGGAACCGCCCCCAGCCCCGCGCGCAACGTCCCCCCGAGAAGCCCTGCAAAGCTCTGGAGCAGGACACCGCCGAGGATGGCGCCGCAGAGCGCGACGATCGGGCCATACGGCGACCCCTCGGAAAGAAGCGCGGGCGCCACCCGGGCGCCGATGTACGCGCCGAGCGCGAAGCCGGCGAGCGAGAGCGCACCCCGAACGAGCCCGCGCGAGAACCCGTACAGGCCGAACAGCAGGACGACGCCCAGGACGACCCAGTCCGCAGAGGCCACAGCGCCTCAAGCGTACGCGGCGCGGAGGCGGGGCTCCCGGGCGCGGCTACACTTCCGCGGCCCAGGGGGCGTAGTTCAGTTGGTTAGAACGCCGGCCTGTCACGCCGGAGGTCGCGGGTTCGAGTCCCGTCGCTCCCGTCTTACGAAGTCGCTGCAAACCGTCGGATCGCGAACTC
>Ga0209640_10003667_pt1 | contig 13434 bp, 11 predicted proteins | sample RifCSP10_1_FD_184018 | JGI IMG/M metagenome (GOLD analysis project Ga0209640, IMG submission 184018) | Soil microbial communities from Rifle, Colorado - Rifle CSP2_sed 10_1 (SPAdes) (version 2) | ecosystem: Environmental > Terrestrial > Deep subsurface > Rock core/Sediment | place: Rifle...
CGCCCTGCACGCGTGGTTCGGGCTGATGCTCTTCGGCCTCGCCTTGGCCGCGATCAGCGGGGCAGGCACGACCCCCACCCACACGCTGTGGCCGATCGGCGCCGCCGTGCTCTCGCTCGTCGCCATGGTCCTCGCCATGTACGGGGCGACGCAGGAGCTGCGCCGCGGCTGGCGCGCCCAACAGGAGCGCCTGTGGCAGGCCCGGGTTGACCTCGAGCGTGAGCACATCCGGCGCGAGGACGACGAACTGCAACGCCAGGAGCAGCGACACGACGCCCGGTCGGCGATCGTGGCGATTCAGGCCGCGGCCTTCGTGCTCGAAGCTGGGGACGACGACCTCGACGACGTCGAGCGTGCAGGGCTGGCGCGCTCACTGGCCGCCGAAGTCACTCGGCTCCAGCAGCTCGTCGAGAACGTGAACGCCGCCACCGAACCCGTCGTGTTCGACGTTCAGGCGGCACTCGAGCCCACGCTGACGTGTCACCGTTCCGGAGACCTCGGTCTTCTGGCGCAGATCCCGCCCGGACTCCAGGCGAGGGGTCGACCGAACGATCTCGCCCGAGCGGTGCAGAACCTGCTCGACAACACCCGCCGGCACGCACCGGGATCGCCCGTGCTCGTCACCGCCGGCCTCGAGGGGGGCAACGTCGTTGTCCGAGTCGAGGACCGGGGCCCCGGGGTGCTCCCCTCGGAGCTCGAAGCGATCTTCGAGCGGGGCCGTCGTGGGTCGAACGCCGGCCCCGGGGGCTCGGGGCTCGGCATGCACGTCGCACGCCAACTGATGCGCGAACAAGGGGGCGACGTGTGGGTGGAAGGACGCCCGGGAGGTGGGGCGTCGTTCGTGTTGTTCCTCGAAGCGGAGCCGATCGACGCCTCAATCGACGAGCCGACGCGCTCGAGCGCCCCGACGGTGCCAGGTGACCGTCCGGCCATTTCTGGCGGAAGGGGCGCATGACATGACGGTCGGCCTCGGGTTGCCTCATGACGTGCGGACCGCCGAGCGAGGGTCGGACCGAGCGCGGGAAGACGCGACCGGGACGGTCGTGGTCGAAGCGTCGCCCGAGACCGTTCCCTCGCCGCGGATCTTCATCGTCGACGACCACCCCCTGATGGCCGAGGGCCTGGCGCTGGCACTCCGCCGGGAGGGCCTCGAGGTCGCCGTCGCGCCGAGCGTCGACCCGCACGCCGTCCTGGATGCGGCTGAGCGCTTCGGGCCCGACCTCGTGCTCCTCGATCTCATGCTCGGCGAGGTCCCGAGCGTCGATCTCATCCAGCCCCTGACGGCAGGGTGTGGGGCGCGCGTCATGATGGTCACGGGCATCACCGACCCGGTCATGCTGGCGTCATGTCTCGAAGCGGGAGCCGTCGGGCTGGCGAGCAAGACCCAGCCGTTCCCGCGCCTGCTCGATCAGGTGATGCGGATCATCGAAGGCGGGTCACCCCTCAGCGAGCAGGAACGAGCGGGGTTCCTCGACACGCTGCGGCGTCACCGCTCCGAGGAGCATGAGCGGTTGGCGCCCTTCGGCGCCCTCACGCGCCGCGAACAGGAGATCCTGGCGTCGCTGGTCGACGGCAACTCGCCCCAGCAGATCGCCGAGGCGTCATTCGTCGGTGAGGGCACCGTGCGCTCGCAGATCAAGGCCATCTTCCGCAAGCTCGGCGTGAACTCGCAGCTCGCGGCCGTGGCCGCGGCGCGCAAGGCCGGGTGGTCTCTCGAGCGGCTGCCGGCGGCCCGGTAATCGCCGAATATCTCCAATCTGGGAGATGTGCGGGCGCTCTCTCTCCGTGAGTATGTGGAGACGCAATCCAAACCACACTACGAAAGGAAACGCAGATGCTTCGACTCTTCGTCGCGATGCAGTCGTGGTTCGCCGGCCTCCGCGAGGAGGAGCGGGGTGCGACGGCCGTTGAATACGGGATCATGGTTGCCCTGATCGCCGCAGTGATCGTGGGCGTCGTGACCCTCGTCGGGACCGACGTGAAGAAGGCTTTCGACACCGTCGAGAAGGCGCTTCCGTAACCCACCAGCACTCGTTGCGTAGGGCGACGGTCGCGCCGCTTGGCCGACCGTCGCCCTACGCGCTTCTCCGCCTCTCCTCTACACTGTTCATTCTCGAACTTCTCTAACTTCGCCGAAGGTTGCGCGGGGGCGACGATCGTGACCCGCCGGGTTCACACAATGCCGATCCACTCTGACCGAACTCCTTCGAGTCCTGCGCCGTCGGGCGGCGCCTCGCGTGCCGGCTCAGATAATGAGCGGGGCGCTGCAGCCGTCGAGATGGCCCTCGTGCTCTCGCTTCTCGTCCTTCTGGTGTTCGGGATCGCCCAAATCGCCATCGCGTATAACCGGGCCCAGGGCCTCCACGCGGCCGCCCGAGAGGGTGCCCGCGTCGGCTCCATCCCGACGGTGACCAAGTCGGAGATCGTCGCCCGGGTGCAGGATGCGCTCGAAGGCGTGATCCCCGACCCGAGCACCGCCGCCGTGGCGGTGAGCCCCGACAGCGCCCAGCCGTGCAATCTCAATGTCGGCGAGCCGGTAACGGTCACGGTGACCATCGATCACACCATCGACATTCCCCTGTGGGGAACCGTGGACCGCACCTTGACCGGAAAGAGTGAGTTCCGATGCGAGTGACACATGCCAGGAACCTCGCCCGAGACGAGCGCGGCGCCTCTGCCGTCATCGTCGGCATCTGCATCGTGATGCTGTTCGCGTTCGCGACCTACGCCATCGACGCCGGCGCGCTTTGGGAAGACCGGCGAAACGTCATCAACGCGTCGGACGCCGCCGCCCTCGCCGCCGCCCAGGAGTACGCGACGGGAGGCAACGGGTGTGCCGGCGTCGACGACACGTACGCTGGAGCGAACGACATCGAGGTCGAAGAAGTTGTTTGCGAGCCCTCCAACATCACGAGCCTGGGCGGCTTCGTGACCGTCACGGCTACGGCCCCGGTCGACTACACGTTTGCGGGCATCATCGGCGTGCTCGACCGGACGGTGAGTTCGACGACCTCGGCGTCGTACGAGGTTGCCCAGTCGGTCATCGGCCTGCGCCCCTTCGGGCTGTGCGAGAACATCGCGCTTCAGTTGCAATTCGCAGAAGGGCCCCTCAGGGTGTACTTCGATCCCGAGACCCAGCTCCTCGAGGGCAACCCCTCGCTCGTCTGCCCCGACAACCCAGACGGGAACTGGGGATTGATCGATCTCGACGACTCCGTGCCCTTGGGAACGCCGGATCTCAAGGAATGGATCACGGGCGGCTACGACGGCTCGGTCGAACCGGGACTGATCGGTGGCGACACCGGATTCCGGAGCGCGTTGAGCAGTGCGATCCCCGAAATCGTGAGCACCACCGGAAACGAGAAGCCGTTCTGCCTGCCGATTTTCGGAGGGAGCGACGAGGACGAGGACGACGACGGGACCGACGGGCACGGAGCCAACGCCACCTTCAACGTGATCGGATTCGCCGCCGTCACGCTCTGGAGCTTCGAGTGGCAAGGGAGCCAGGACGCCTACCTCGAACTTCAGCTCGAAGACGGGGCCCTTTGCGCCGCCGGCGAAGCGGGCGATTTCCCCGCGGCCGACTTCGGAGCGCGTACGGTGCGCATCTGTGACGTCGACTTCGCCGACCGACGCTCGGAGTGCTAGCCGGACCATGTAATGGCTCTGGCGATACGGGCGAACGTGGTACTGACTCCGTCAGCCGCGCGACAGCGGACCTGAAGATGTGATGAACGAGAGAGGAGCGAAGTGAACCGGAGAGTCGCGAGCGCAGTGTCAGCGCTGGTACTGGCGGCAATCGGAACGTTCGCGCTGGTGGCGTTTGTCAGCGGAGCAGAAGACCGCGCCGTCGCCGGTGAGAAATTGGTGAACGTTCTCGTGCTCAAGGACCGCGTCGAAGCCGGAACGCCGGCGAAACAAATCGCCGACAGCGTCAAACTCGAGAAGGTCCCCGCCAAGGTCCGAGCCGACGACGCCGTCACGTCCCTCAAGCCCCTCGAAGGCAAGGTCGCCAGCGTCGACCTGCTTCCAGGCGAGCAACTGACGCGGCTGCGCTTCGTGGAGCCCGACGTCTTCGCCAGGAACCGTGCCGCCGTCGACGTGCCGAAGGATCACCTCGAGGTGACCATCAGCCTCGAGCCGCAGCGTGCCCTCGGCGGCATCTTGCGGCCGGGAAGCAGCGTGGCGGTCATCGCGTCGTTCGACCCCTTCGAGATCACGAGTACCCAGCCGCTGGCGTTTGAGGGCTTCGAACTTCCGGGCGAGGGCGGCAAGACTCCCAACTCGACCCACCTCATCCTCCACAAGAAGACCGTCACCAACATCCAGGCCGACACCGCCTTCGATGCAGAGCAAGAGGAGGACTCAGCGACGGCTCCCGCCCCGACGGGGAACCTCCTTGTGACGCTCGCCCTGTTGCCCGACGAGGTGGAGCGGGTGGTGTTCGCGGCCGAACACGGAACGCTGTGGTTGGCCCTCCAGCCGGCATCGGCCTCGGAGACGGGCACGCAGGTCATCACGAGGGCGAACGTCTACGAATGACCCACCTGACCCTCGCAACCACCGACGGCGAGTTCGACGGTCGGGTTCGGCGCGTCCTTGGCGAGCGCCTCGACAACGGCGCCGTCGCGTCGTGGGCGCAGGCGGTCGACGAGGCGGGAGCACCCGCCGTTGCGGACGCCATCGCGCTCGGTAACCCGGCCGTGGTTGCGATCGGTCCGGGGCTCGACTCGGGCGCCGCCCTCGTTCTCGCGCGCTCCTTCGACCGGCACCACCCCGACATCAGCGTCCTCCTCGTCGCTCCTCCTGCGAGCGTGCCGATCGAGGACGCCATGCGAGCCGGCGTTCGCGAGATCGTCGCCCCCGATGCCTCCGACACTGAGCTGCGCGTGGTGCTCGAGCGCGCCCTCGATACGGCGTCGCTGCGGCGGGCGAGCCTCCAGGGCGAACCCACCCGCGCTCCCACCGGCCGCGTGATCCTGGTGCTCTCGCCGAAAGGAGGCGCAGGAAAGACGACCATGTCGACCAACCTGGCCGTCGGGTTGGCGAAGACCGCTCCTCGGGAGGTCGTGCTCGTCGACTGCGACCTTCAGTTTGGGGATGTCGCCGCCGCCCTCCGGCTCATGCCCGAGTACACCCTCGCCGACATCCCCCGGCTCGGTCATGACCTCGACGCGACCGATCTGAAGGTGTTCCTGACCCCGCACCCGGCGGGGCTCTTCGTCCTGTGCGCGCCGGAATCCCCGGCCGAGGCCGACGCCATCACGGGGGACCACATCGCTCGGGTGATCCAACTCCTCGGCGAGGAATTCCGCTACGTCGTCATCGACACCAACTCCGGGGTCGATGAACCGGTGCTCGCGGCCATCGAGCACGCCACCGATCTGGTGCTCGTGTGCTCCACCGACGTCCCCACCGTGCGCGCAATGCGCAAGGAGGTGGAGACCCTGCGGCTGATCGGCGCCACCGAGCAGCGGCGGCATTTCGTACTCAACCGCAGCGGCGCACGCGTGGGCCTCAGCAAGAGCGACATCGAGTCGACGGTGGGCGTGGCCGTCGACATCGAGGTCCCGAGTTCACGAACCATGCCGGTGTCGATGAACCAGGGGACGGCGGTCCTCGAGTCGAGCGAGCGCTCGCCGGCCGTGACCGCCTTGGCCTCGCTCGTCGGTCGGTTCGCGGACGTTCCCCTCAGCATTTCTCCGCCCCCGGTGGGGCGGGGTGGCTGGCGATTCTGGAGAAACGAAGCATGAGCTTGAGCGATCGCATTCGAGAACGGTCAGGGGGCGTCGACCCCGAGAAGCCAGAGCCCACGCGGGGCGCGGCGAGTGAGCCCGAGATCACGCAGCCTGCGGAACCCGAACGCCCGGTCGAGGGCTTGAAGCGACGCGCCCAAGAAGCCCTCTTCGCCCGGCTCGGAGCCCGTCTCTATGACGCGTCGCTGAGCAAGGATCAGCTCCACACGTTCGTCATCAAGGAACTCGAGCAGGTCATGGAGGAGGAGCAGGTTCCGCTGACGCCCGCGGAGCGCCAGCGCATCATCTCCGAGATCAGCGACGACGTGCTCGGCTACGGCCCCCTCGAGGAGTTCCTCGCCGACCCGCGCGTCACCGAGGTCATGGCCAACTCCGACGAGGCCATCTACATCGAGCGGGACGGCAAGATCATCCGAACCGACGCGCGGTTCCTCTCGGAAGACCAACTCCGCCGATCGATCGAAAAGATCGTCTCTCAGATCGGCCGCCGCATCGACGAGTCGTCTCCGATGGTCGACGCGCGGCTGCCCGACGGTTCGCGTGTCAACGCCATCATCCCGCCGCTCGCCGTCCGCGGCCCGGCGTTGACGATCCGGAAGTTCTCGAAGCGCGCCTTCACGGCCGAGGACATGATCGGGTTCGGCACCCTCACGCGGGAGTCCGTCGATCTGTTGCACGCCACGGTCGAAGGACGCCTCAACGTCCTCGTCAGCGGCGGCACCGGCGCGGGCAAGACGAGCTTTCTCAACATGCTGTCGTCGTTCATCCCCGAAGACGAGCGCATCGTCACCATTGAGGACGCCGTCGAGTTGAAGATGCACCAGGCGCACGTGGTGTCGCTCGAGAGTCGACCCTCCAACATCGAGGGCAAGGGTGAGATCACGATCCGCGACCTCGTGCGCAACTCGCTGCGCATGCGCCCCGATCGCATCATCGTCGGTGAGGTCCGCGGCGGCGAGGCCCTCGACATGCTCCAGGCCATGAACACCGGCCACGAGGGGTCACTCTCCACCCTCCACGCCAACTCCCCGAGGGACGCGCTTGCCCGTCTCGACACCATGGTGCTCATGGCGGGTATGGATCTCCCGATCCGCGCCATCCGGGAGCAGATCGCGTCGGCGCTCGACGTCGTCGTCCACATGTCGCGGCTCCGTGATGGCACGCGTCGCGTGACCCACATCGTCGAGGTCGGGGGCATGGAAGGGGACATCATCACCCTGAGCGACATCTACCTCTTCGACTTCGCCGCCGGCGTCGACAACGAGGGTCGTTACCTCGGCACGATCAAGCCGACCGGCCTGCGTCCGAAGTTCACCGAAAAGCTCGAGCACGCGGGGATCAAACTTCCGCCCCGCCTCTTCGGGATGGGGAGCCACGAGGACGCCCTCCGTACGGTGCCGAAGTGGTAGGTCGCGTCCGAGTCCTCGGTGGGCTCGGGGTGTGCGTCCTGCTTCTCATCGCACAGGCGAGCACCGCGCGTGTCGATGCCGCGCAGGCCGATTCACTCGACGTCGTCGACGTGGACACCAGCGCACATCCCGTCGTGCGTGTGGTCGTCGCCGCGCCGAGAGAACTCGTGGGCCGCGACCTCCCGACCGAAGCCTTCGTCGTGCAAGAGAACGGCCAGCAACGCAGCGCCAAGGTCGAGCGACTCCCCAACGAGGGCCTCGAGGTCGTCCTCGTGATCGACACCTCGGGGAGCATGGCCGGTGCCGCGATCAACGCGGCCAAGGCTGCGGCGACGGCCTTCGTCGACGAGATGCCAGCCGGCACCCGCATCGCGGTCGTGGGGTTCGGCGACACCGCGACGATCGTGCTGCCGTTCGAGACCGACCCCGAAGCTCTGAAGACCGCCATCGGAGGGCTTTCGGCCCGCGGCGAGACCGCGCTCTACGACGCACTGAGCGCAACGGTGGAGCAGTTCTCGGCAAGCTCCAGCGACGCGCGACGCGCGATCGTGCTCTTGTCGGACGGCGGCGACACCGTCAGCACGACCCCACTCGACGCGCTCGTGAGTCGTCTGGCCGGCATCGACGTCGACTTCGCATCGGTGGCCCTCTCCACGAGCGAGGGCGACGCCGCGGTCCTCGAGCAACTCGCGGCGGCGGCGGGGGGGCGCGTGGTCGCCGCGGACGCTCCCGACCAGCTCGCCGACGTGTACTCGACGATCGCGTCCCGGCTCGTGAGCCAGCACACGCTCACGTTCGAGTCCAGAGCGGAGGGTCCGACCCAACTCGTCGTCACGCTCAACCATGAGGGCGTCAGCGCGTCGGCGACGAGGTCCGTTGACCTTCCGAAGCTTCCCGATGGTGCCGGCGGCGCGGCGGCTGAGGGGGCGGTGACGGATACGCCCGTCGCGGCCCCCGACGCTTCCTTCCTCGAACAGGGATGGTGGTTCGCCGTCGGTGCCGTGGCGTTCGCGGGCGCCCTCGGCGTGGCGGGCTGGTTCCTGATGGCGACACGCGAGCCGCGGCGGAGATTGGCGCGTGAATTCCGCCGGACCGACGAGGCGATGGGTCCCGGCCTCGTCCCGGACCTGTCATCGCGCGCCATGGATCTCGCCCAGCGCGCGCTCGAACGCAGCGGACGCACCGGCGTCCTCAACGAAGCACTCAATCGAGCCGGACTCGCGATCCGGCCGGCGGAGTTCATCCTCCTCGCGGCGAGCATGGCGCTCTTCGCCGGTATGGTCGGTCTCGCCCTGGGCAGCCTGTTCACCGGCGTGCTCTTCGCCGGCATCACGATGGCCGGGTTCCGCGTGGCGCTCACGATGATCACCGACCGTCGCCGGGCTGCGTTCGCCGATCAGCTCGGCGACACCCTGCAACTGCTTGCCGGAAGCCTTCGCACCGGGTACGGCCTCCTGCAGTCGATCGACGCCGTCGCTCGAGAGGCGGCGTCGCCGACCTCGCAGGAGTTCGGACGCGTGGTCATCGAGGCCCAACTCGGGCGCGACGTCAACGAGGCACTCCGCGCCTCGGCCGAGCGCGTGGGCAACGAAGACTTCCAGTGGGTGGTGCAGGCCATCCAGATCCACCGCGAGGTCGGTGGCGACCTCGCGGAGGTGTTGGACCGTGTGGGCGAGACCATCCGCGACCGCAACCGCATCAAGGGCCAGATCGAGGCCCTCAGCGCCGAAGGGCGGCTGTCCGCGGTGATCCTGTTCCTCTTGCCCATCGGCATCTACCTCGTGCTCCGTTCCACCAACCCTGACTACGTCGGCGAACTCACTGCCACGGGCACGGGCAAGTCGATGCTGGTGTTCGGCGGAGTGCTGATGGTGCTCGGGGGTCTCTGGCTGCGCCGGATCATCCGGCTCGAGTTCTAGGAGGTTCGGCCAGTGCCGCTCTACGTGTACCTCGGATCCATGGCGATCGTGGCGTCCGTGGCCTTGATGTGGCACGCCGTGGGCGGGGTCCGGCTACCCACGGGGCGCGTGCGCGCGAACCTGCGGGGCGGCGGCGAGGCTTCGATCTCCACCGATCTCCGCGACATGCAACTCGCCCGCTCCGCGCAAGAGCGCCTGTTCCTACCGGCGATGGCGGGTCTCGCCCGACGAGGGCGGCGGGTGACGCCGGCCGGGTTGATCGAGGCGCTCGAGCGGCGGATCACCATGGCGGGCGCGTCGCGGCGGTGGCCCATCGAGCGAGTGCTCGCGCTCAAGCTCGTGTTCGGATCCATAGGGGTCATCCTCGGTCTGACCCGCTTCGCCGCCTCCCCTTCCGGCTCCGGGTTCTTCTTCCTGCTGTCGATCACGGCAATCGGCTACTTCGCGCCCGACGCCATCCTCTACCTTCGCTCCCAGGAGCGCCAGGAGCAGATCGGCCGTGCCCTCGCCGACACGCTCGACCAAGTGACGATCAGCGTCGAGGCCGGCCTCGGCTTCGAGGCCGCGCTCGCGCAGGCGGGGCGCTCAGGGAAAGGGGCGCTGGCCGAGGAGCTCGTGCGCACCCTGCAAGACATCCAGATCGGTGTGCCCCGCACGACGGCGCTCAACAACCTGCTCGACCGCACGGACGTCCCCGACCTCCGGCATTTCGTGCTCGCCATCAAGCAGGCGGAGCAGTACGGGGTCCCCGTGGCCCAGGTGCTCCGGGTGCAGTCGAGGGAACTCCGTGAGAAGCGACGCCAGAAGGCGGAGGAGCGCGCCCTCAAGATCCCCGTGAAGATCGTGTTCCCGCTCGTGTTTTGCATCCTGCCCGCCCTCTTCATCGTGGTCGGGGGGCCCGCGTTCATCCGCATCACCCAGACGCTGTTCCCGGATTGAGTCCCGTGGACGGTCTGGACCTCGACGTGAACGCCGACTCACACCACCACGACACGCGCTCGAGCACTGCGGCTGCGCTCCTCGACGCGAGCGGCGCCGGGTGGCAGGCGCGAGACCGGCGCTTCGCCACGGGATTCAGTCCCTTCGACGACGAGATCGGTGGGGGCCTCCATACCCAGGACCTCCTCGTGATCGGGGGGCGCCCGGGTGTGGGAAAGACGATGGCCACGTTGCAGTGGGCGCGTGCGATGGCGTTCGCCGGACACAGCGTGATCTACGTCTCGTATGAGCACGACGAGCGAATGATGCTCGGGCGGCTCCTGCGCCTGGAGGTCCACGCGGTGGTGGGCGACGCGGCCTCCGACGACGATCTCCACCGGATCCGCGACGGTGCCGATCGGGTGGCGCTCGGGTTGCCCGTGGGCGAGGGCGAGGACAATGTGCTTCTGCAGCGCGCCGTGGCGCGGGTGCGCTCGTACGCCGACCGCCTGCTCCTCGTTCGTGCGTCGGGCTACCGCACGCGCCTCGAAGACCTCGAGCGGCTCATTCGAGAGCGAGACGACGACGGCGACACCGTGCTGTTCGTCGATCATCTCTACAAGGTGCCTCACGGGCCCGATCCGTTGCCCGAGTCGGAGCACATGGCGCTCATCGCCGGCGGGCTCAAAGACCTCGCCCTGACCCAGGACGTCGGGATCGTGGCGATCGCGCCGACCAACAAGGCAGGGCTGACGGCACCGAGGGCGCGAATCCACCACCTCCGCGGCGCCGAGGCCGTGGCCTACGAGGCCGACATCGTCGTGATGATGAACGAGAAGGCGACGGCCGTCTCGAAGTCCCACCGCTCGTTCGACCCCGTTCGGGCGCGCGAATTCCGCCGCCGTGTCGTCTTCAGCATCGAGAAGAACCGCCGCGGGGAGGCGGCGCTCGACCTCGACTTCGAGAAGGATTTCTCCAACGCCCGTTTTCACCCAGGCGGCGCGTTCGTGGCCGAGCGACTCGTCGACGAGGTGTTCGCCGAAGAGTAAGGAGCTGCGCCGATAGGCGCTGCTCCCAGAAATGGGCGGCAAGTTCGGCAGGCGGAGCCTGCCGATTGGTCAAGCACGACGAGGTTGGACCTATCCGCTCGAGTCCTAAGAGGGGCGACGGAGCGCCACCCCCATGACGCACCCCACAGAACCGCCCGCCGTGCCGACGCGTGACGACGATGAGGCAGATGAGGCGCCGGTCCGGCCACCGGGCCTCGCCCTCGCCCGCACCGCCCGGGGCGCGATGGCCGTCATGGCGGCCCTCGCCCTCTGGGGAGGGTTCCAGATCCTCGGCGGCGACTCGTCGTCGGATGCCCCCGACCCAGCCGGCGACCCGGCCGCCCTGGATTCCGACGGGCCGCCGCTCCCCGCCTTCGAGCGCGATCGGTACCCGGAAGCCTGGAACGAGCAGTTCGTGACGCTGGTGGGCTTCGTCGAGCGCCGCCGGGGCTTGCCCTTCCGCGCGCCGGTGAGCGTCGAGCTGCTCGATCCCGAGGAGTTCCAGCGCGGCCTCGTGAAGGATCAACGACGCGCCCTCGAGCGGTTGAGCGCCGCCGAGCGCGACGCCCTGCGCTCCGAGACGGGCGTCCTGCGGGCGCTCGGGCTCTTCGACGGCGAGTACGACCTCGTGTCGCACCTCGACGACCCCGCCAGCGCGGTGCTCGGCTACTACGACCCCGAGACCAAGGTGATTCGCGTTTCGGCTCCCACCCTCGACCTGTTCAGCGAGGCCACGCTGGTGCACGAACTCACCCACGCGCTCCAGGACCAGTACTTCGATCTCGGCCGGATGGAGAACATCGAGAGCGACGGGGCGCTCGCCGCCTTCCGCGCGCTCACCGAAGGCGACGCCAGCCGCATCGAAGCCGCCTACGTCGAGAGGTTCAACGACGAGGAACTCGCGCAGTACCTCGAGGGGGCGACCGCCTACTTCGAAGCGTCGGTCGGCGGCGAGGACGGGGCGGAGCATGCCGACACGCCCGAGATCTACGGCGTCTACGCGGCGGCCCCGTATGTGCTCGGGGAAACGTTCGTGAGCCTCCTCGAAGCGGCGCGCGGTGAGGAGGCCGTGGACGCGGCCTTCCGCGAGCCGCCCACCGGGGAAGAGCACATCCTCGACCCCTGGACGTTCATCGACGGCCACGAGCGACGGCCCGTCGAGCCGCCGGCGCTCGAACCCGGTGACCGCAAGATCGAGGACGGCGATCTCGGCGCGCTCACCTGGTACCTGCTGCTCGCAGAGCGCATCGACCCAAAGGCGACGCTGCTCGCCTTCGACGGGTTCGGGTCGGACGCCTACGTCACGTTCGAGCGCGCGGGGAGGGTCTGTCTCGCCGCTCGGTTCCAGGGGGATACGAACGCCGACAACCTCCAGATGGTGGGGGCGCTCGAGACGTGGCGCGACGCCATGCCGCCCGGCGTGGTCACGGTGACCCGGCGGGCGAGCGTGATCGACGTGCTCTCGTGCGACCCCGGGACCGGGGCGGTCGCGGTGACCGGCCGCGGTCGGGTCGCCGTGCTCCTCCCCATCGTCCGGGCGGGCATCGCCGTCACCCTCCTCGACGAAGGCGGCACGCGGCTCGAAGCCCAGTGCGCCGGGAATGGCGTGATCGAGGAGTTCTCGCTCGACGAACTGGCGGAGTTTGGCGTGGCCCTTGCGGGCGGCTCCGGCGAGCGGTTCCTCCAGCGCATGTTCGGCGTGTTCCAACGCTGCGTAGGGCCCGACGGCCCGGGCGGATCCCCAGGGGCGATCTGATCAGGACAAAGCGTCCTTAAGATCATCAATCGGACCCCAGGATCCCGCTGCCGGTGGTTTTTCTCCCGGGATCCCCGCGCGCAGCGTAAGAGTCGGCACCGCCTGGCGTCTCCTTCTCGGAAGCGCGATCTCTGTCGCTCAGTCGGACGCACACCAAAGGGCGCCACCATGAAGCGGTTTGTCAGCATCTTTGGATCGGTGGCCCTCGTGACTACCGTCCTATTCGGGTGGTCAAACGGCGTGCTTGCCGGAAACCAGGACGGGGGCACCGGCAATAACGGCGTCGTCATGATCGACGGCATCGACACCGACGACAACGGCAACGACCCATTCGTGCCGTGCACTTTCGATGTCACTTTTTGGAACTATGACGTGGGTGCCGTCGGTGATGTGATTTTCACGGCCCAATCGCCCACCGGAAACGGCGATTCTGTCCTTAGTGACCTGGACTTCTCCCTCGAGTCCGATGCCCCCGGCGGGGGAGATGATCTCGACGCGACCCGGTCATACGACCTCGCGCCGTACCTTGTCCCGAACTTCGATGCGCAGCCGAACGGCTTTTACCACGTCGGCCTCTACGCCGAGGTCACGCAAGCCAACGGCAGCCAGGTGAAGAACAAAACATTC
>Ga0209640_10003668_pt1 | contig 13434 bp, 14 predicted proteins | sample RifCSP10_1_FD_184018 | JGI IMG/M metagenome (GOLD analysis project Ga0209640, IMG submission 184018) | Soil microbial communities from Rifle, Colorado - Rifle CSP2_sed 10_1 (SPAdes) (version 2) | ecosystem: Environmental > Terrestrial > Deep subsurface > Rock core/Sediment | place: Rifle...
CACGTGGGGGAAACATGGTTTCCCCCACGAACGCGAGCCGGAGGCGAGCGTTGCTCATGTGCCCAGTGTACTGAGCGGGATTCTGGACCCCTTCCCACGCGGGAAGGAGCGCCGCGCACGGTGCCGAACTGCCTTAACCCGTGCGCACGTTCCGACGTTGGTTCCGTCAGCGCAACGCCCGCCGGCTCGCGCTGGCGATGCGCGATGCACTCGTACCGTCACGCCCGGGTCTCGGTTGAGATAGGGCTACGCCGCCTGCGGCAGCGCTACGCCCTCGAGGAGAGCTCGGAACGATTCCGACTCGAGAAGCTGACGACGGCGCGCTTGCTCCCCGTCGAGCCCGAGCTCGCCGAAGATGCGCCTCGCCTCGGGTGTCCAGGAGGCCTCGCCCTCGCGCCAGAGGTCCCCGAGCCGCGCGCGAAGCTCCTCGTAACCCTCGGGGGTGTCGAAAAGCCTCCGGACGACGAGTTGTGGCGAGACGGTGCCGTTCCAGGTGTTCTCCTTCAACCGGCAGGCGACGTCGAAGAGGCCCTCTGCCCGTAGCCGATCGAGCTGCGCCCCCTGGCCGAACGCGATCGCGCTTCCTCCGTCACGGCCGTGCTGTCGCACGCGGAAGCGAAGATGCTTTCCGTCGCCGACCGTGGAGGGCGTCACCGGCTGCGTCGCGGGCAGGAGCAGAGTGACGTCCGGGTTCCCGAGCCCGAACGGTGCCAGGTGATCGAGCTCCCGGGCAAGCGCAAGCGTGAGGTCTTCCGCCGAGACGACCGCGTCGATGGCCGTCGACTCGCGAAGGTCTTCGACGGCGAGGTGCGTGTCCGCGTAGGCGGCGAAGGCATCGGCAAACGCCTCGATGTGCGCAGGATCGATCGAGAGCCCGGCAGCCGCGCGGTGACCGCCGAACCGCTCCAGGTGCTCCGCGCACGCACCGAGGGCGGCGTGGAGGTCGAAGCGCGGGACCGAGCGCCCCGAGCCCTTCCACCCGTCGTGCGAACCCGCGATGAGGACGACCGGCCGAAGAAACCGCTCCACGAGTCGCGATGCGACGATCCCGATCACGCCCTCGTGCCAGTCCTCGCGCCAGAGCACGTAGCCGCGCCGCCGCCGCCCCGGCTCGGGCATCGTCTCGACGAGCGCGGACGCCTCGCGGAGGATCCGGTCCTCCACGGCCTGCCGCTCGCGGTTCAGGTCCTCGAGCTCGGATGCCAGGCTCCGCGCCTCTTCCGGGTCGTCCGTGAGCACGAGCTGGAGCGCGACGTCGGGGCGGCAGAGCCGGCCCGCCGCGTTGATACGCGGTGCAAGCCTGAACCCGACAGCACCGGCGTCGACGGCAGCCGGGTCGACGCGCGCGGCGCTCATCAGCGCCTGGAGCCCGGGCCTCTGGGTGCTCGCGAGCGCTCGGAGGCCTGCGAAGGCAAGCGCGCGATTCTCGTCCACGAGCGGGACGACGTCCGCGATCGTCGCCAGGGCGACGAGGTCGAGGTTCCGCCGCACGGCCGGGTGGTCGGTGCCGAGCAGCGCCTCGCCGAGCTTGTGCACGACCCCGGCGCCGCACAGCTCCGGAAAGGGATACGAGGACGGGCGCGTCGAGACGACCGCGCACTCGGGAAGCGTCTCGCCCGGCCGGTGGTGATCGGTGACGACGACGTCGAGGCCGAGCGCACGGGCCTCGGCGATCTCCTCGACTGCCGTGATCCCGCAATCGACCGTCACGACGAGCCCGACTCCTTGCTCCGCGAGCCGCCCGAGGGTGTCCCTCGACACGCCGTACCCTTCTTCGAAACGGCTCGGCAGATGCCATCCGACGTCGGCGCCGAGCTCCCGCAGAAGGAGCACGGCGACTGCGGTCGCGCAAATGCCGTCGACGTCGTAGTCCCCGTGAACGCAGATCCGCTCGCCGGCGACGACCGCAGTCCTGATGCGCTCGACCGCAGCCGCCATGTCACCGAGGAGGAAGGGATCGTGGCCCGGAAGCTCCGCCGCCAGGAATCGGCGAGCGTCGTGTGGGTCTGCGAGTCCCCGGCGCACGAGAACCGAAGCCGTCACCTCGCTGACTCCGAGCTCGCTACGGAGCACGGCCGCTGCGTGCGAGTCGTACGGCGCAATCGTCCAGGCACCCGTCACGACGAAGGACGGTACGGGCGCCGCCGGACGGCCTCAGCAGCTTGCGCGGCCGCTTCGCGGCCGCGGTGCTCGCTGTTACATCAACCCTCCTAGCTCACCCACCGCGTCGCCGGATGGTGTCGGCGATGACCTTCACCCAGAGAAGGACGATCGCGATCGTGGCGCCGACGACGACCACGGCGATCGGCGTCACGAATGCCATCTGCTCGAGCGAGTACTTCGTGACGGCTGCGCCCACGAGCCAGATCGCGAGCACGACAACGGCCATCACGACCCAGAGTCGTCTGTCGTTCACGTCTCGAAGCCTAGATACGCTGGTCGGGGTGCTTGCAGCCAACTACCGCTCGGGCGACGACTTCGTCGTCGAATTCCTCGGCCATCGGTTCGAATTCAGCGCGGGCGACTTCGAGGAGCGCGTCACTGCTGCCGCCGTCCGGCTGGGACTGATCGGATCGAACGATCTCGACGAGGGCGAGGCTGCAGACCTCGTCGAGCTCGTAGCCGACGGTCGCATCGTCGATCCCAGAAGCGGGCTCGGCCTCTACCTCGTCCGGCACTGGGAGCGCGTGTCTCTCGTCAAGGGCGAGTCGCTCGTCTACTGGATGCGGAAGCTGGTCTTTCGCGGCGCCTGGCTCGACCATCGCGTGAAGGAGGGGCTGCTCGACGTCTCGTGGATCGAGGACACGGGAGACTTCGGCTACGCCGAGCCGCAGGGTGGCCAAACGTTGCTCGAGCTCGCGCCCGTTCCCTCCTGGCACGAGCTGCAATACAGAGCCTGATCTCGGTCAGGACGAGGCAAGCCTCGCCAAGCGGGCGACTCTCACTCCACTGCGACGAATCCGAAAGGACGCTCCGGATCCGGCTCTGAGATCTCGATCGTCTTGACGGCTCCGATCGGGACCACCACCCGGCGCGGCAGATCTCCGTCGTGGTGGTGCGGGGTGAACGAGAAGAAGCCGAATCCGGGCTCGGCAGTGGCCGTGGCGAGCAGATGTCGCGAGCCGTCAGCGAGCTCGATGCTCACCTCTGCTTGATCCAGGCCGTTCTCCTGAGTGAACGCCGCGACCATGCGCATGATGCGTGCGACGAACTCGTCGAGCGGACCTGCCATACCGGGGGTCCAGAGATGAGTCGACATCGTTCAGAAGAGCCCGTCGCCGGTCGCGCGCGTGCCGATGTGGTCACGGCCGAGCGCCGTGATCACTCGACCTCTCGGGGTTCGCTGTAGGAACCCGAGCTGGAGGAGGTAGGGCTCGTAGACGTCCTCGATCGTGTCCGGCTCCTCACCGAGCGACACCGCCAGCGTCGAGAGCCCGACGGGGCCTCCCTCGAACTTGTGCGAGATCGCCTCGAGCAGATCGCGGTCGGTGCGCTCGAGCCCGGCCTCGTCGACCTCCAGCAGCTCCAGCGCTTCGCAGGCCACCTCCAGCGTGATCGCTCCGGCATGCCGAACCTCAGCAACGTCCCGGATACGGCGGAGGATCCGGTTCGCCACGCGCGGAGTTCCCCGGGCTCGACGGGCGATCTCCTCCGTCGCGCCCGCTTCGATGTCGACACCGAGGATTCCCGCGGAACGGTTGACGATCGACCCGAGCTCGAAGGGGTTGTAGTAGCCAAGCCGGAACGTCATGCCGAACCGGTCGCGAAGCGGCGTGGTGAGGAGGCCCGTCCGCGTGGTCGCGCCGACGAGGGTGAAGGACGGCAGGTCGAGGGTCAGCGTTCGCGCGCCGGCGCCTTGGCCGACGATGATGTCGAGTCGGAAGTCCTCGAGCGCCGGGTAGAGGATCTCCTCGATCGCGCGGTTCACGCGATGGATCTCGTCGACGAAGAGGACGTCCCTCGGCTCCAACCCCGTGAGGATTGCGGCCATGTCTCCCTTGCGCTCGAGGGCCGGACCGGCCACGGTCCGGATGCCGACACCGAGCTCCTCCCGGATGATCGTCGCGAGGGTGGTCTTGCCGAGCCCGGGTGGCCCGACCAACAAGACGTGGTCGAGAGCATCCCCCCGCCCCCGCGCTGCCTGCAGCGCGATCTCGAGCTGCTCCTTCGTTCGCTCCTGCCCGACGAAGTCGTCGAGGCGGCGCGGGCGAAGCGACTGCTCGACCTCCTCGTCGCCCTCGCGCAACACCGGTGCCAGGAACTGGCTGCTCATGCCGCGCTCCTGAGCACGAGGCGGACCCGTTCCTCGGGCGTGAGCTCCGGATCGGTGGCGGCGAGGGCTCGCTCGGCCTCGCCGACCGTATACCCGAGCTCGACGAGCGCCTCGCGCGCCACGAGCTCGGTCGGCGCAGAGTCGATCCGACCGAAGTCGAGGGAATCGGCGAGCGAATCCTTCAACTCCAGCACGATGCGCTCGGCCGTCTTCTTGCCGATCCCCGGGATCGCCTGGAAGCGCGCGACGTCGCCGAGCGCGATGGCCCGCCGCAGGTCAGCCGGCGGAGCACTCGAGACAACCGCGAGCGCGACCTTCGGCCCGATACCGCTCACGCCGAGGAGGTGCACGAAGAGCGCGCGCTCGGCCTCGTCCGCGAACCCGTACAGCTGGAGCGCGTCCTCGCGGACATGGAGGTACGTCTCGAGCGTCACTTCGCCGCTGCCGTCGGCACGCCTGAGAGCGCTGGGCGTGGCAGCGACGAGATAGCCGACTCCGTTCACGTCGAGGACGACCCCGTCGGGGGAGCGCCCGGCCGGCGATCCGCGCAGGCGCGAGATCACGCGGTCACCTCGAGCAGAGGTGATGCAAGGGCGTGGCAGATCGCCACGGCGAGCGCATCTGCCTCGTGCGACGACGCGGGCTCGGCGTCGAGCCCGAGGATCATCTTCACCATCCGCTGCATCTGCCCTTTCTCGGCCCGTCCGTAGCCACAGACCGTCTGCTTGACGCGTGCCGGCGCGTACTCGGCGCAGTCGACCCCGGCGGACGCGGCCGCGACGAGAACGGCGCCGCGCGCCTGCCCGACGGACAGCGCGATACGGGCGTCGGCACCGACGTAGGACTCCTCGAGCGCGACGGCGTCCGGAGCGTGCTCTGCAATGAGCTCCTGGACGCCCGCGAAGATCGTCAGCAGCCTTAGGTCGAGCCGCTCGCGCGCGGACGTCCGCCAGCAACCTGAGCCCACCGCCCGGAGGCGCCCGCCGCTTCCGTGGACGATCCCGTACCCGCACGCAGCCGTCCCTGGGTCGATGCCGAGGACTTTCACGTAAAGAAGGTATTCGGGCTTTCGGACGTTCCTCTTGCCCCGCGCTACCGTCGGGAGTGCGAATTCAACCAACGTGAGGAGGTAGGCATGCGCCTGGTTCGAACGGTTCCCTCGCCCGCGACCGTCATAGCGGCCGCCGCGCTGCTCGTCGCACTCGGTGGAACGAGCGTTGCGGCGGTGTCGCAACTTCCGAGGAACAGCGTCGGAAACGCGCAGCTCAAGGCAAATGCGGTGACGAGCGCCAAGGTCAAGAACGGCTCGCTGTTGAAAGCGGACTTCAGGTCGGGGCAGTTGCCCGCCGGTCCAACCGGACCTCAGGGCCCTCCAGGCCCTCCGGGGATGAGTGCGCGGGAGGACATCCTCGCGGAGACGGGCTACGACTCGGTGAGCCCGAAAACGATCAAGGCGACGTGCTCGGCCGGCAAGAAGGTCGTCGGGGGCGGAGTCGAGGTCGGAGGCACGGGACGAGGCCGCGTGACGGTCACCGAGAACCTGCCCGCGGGCGACAACGCATGGGAGGCGGAGGCGTTCGAGGCCGTCGCGACCGGGCAGACCTGGAAGCTCGAGGTGCACGCGATCTGCGTCGCAGTCGCGCCCTGACGTCAGCTCAGCTCTGGCAGTTCTCTTCCGCCCAGGCGCCGATGCGATCGGAAGCCTCGGTGACACCCGCCTGATCGAGTCCTGCGAGCGCTTCCTGGAAGCGCTGCAGCTGCTCCGCGGTGGGTGTCTCACCAGTCTGGAGCCCAGCCTCTTGGACGGCGGCGAGGTAGGTCTTGTACCACTCGGCGACCGTCTGGACGTCGGCCTTGATCTCGTCGGGAGCGTCGAACTTGCCGAAGAAGTCGGACGCGTCATCACCCGAGCCGGGCGCCGCAAAGGCCGCGCCGAACGACGTGAGCGCTGCGACGAGCTGGATGCACTCCTCGGAGGCGAGGACCCCCGAGAGGTCGGTCTCTGTCTCGTCGGTCGTCGACTCCTCGGTCGTCGCCTCGTCGGTGGTCGTATCCTCGGTCGTGGTCTCCTCGAGGACGGTCGTATCCGTGGTCGCGCCCGCTTCGTCGTCGCCACCCCCACAACCCGCTCCCGCGATCGCAAGGACAAGGGCGGCCACGACAATGGTCAACCAACGCATCGGGCCGGAGCCTAACAGCCGTTCAGGCCAGATGCTCCGAGAAGAACGCGACGATCGTGTCGTAACACCGCACGCGATTCGGGAGCTTCAGAACATCGTGTCCCTCGTCCTCGAACACGAGGTAGTCGACCTCGCGCCCGTGCCCACGAAGCTCCTCGACCAGGTCGCGCGACTCGCGCTCGACGACGCGTGGGTCGTTCTGTCCCTGAATCACGAGCAGGGGGCACGAGCTGTCCGTGATGTGCGTTCGCGGCGACCGGTCGATCAAGAAGTCGAGGTCCTTCTCCGGATCCCCCACGGCGAGGGCGAAGTACGGCTTCCACGTCTCAGGCAGCCGTCCCATGAACGTGAGCAGGTCGTACGGCCCGAACATGTCGACCGCTGCTCGCCACAGCTCCGGGTGCCGGGCAGCGAGCGTGAGCGTCATGTAACCCCCGTATGAGCGTCCGACGACCCCGGCGCGCGAGACATCGACACGGTCGTCCGTCGGCAGCACCTCTGTCATCGCGAACACATGGTCGAGCCGGTCGAGCCCACCCCAATCGCGGTCGACCCGCTTCGAGTAGTCGAGGCCGTAGCCGGTCGAGCCGCGTGCGTTGGGGACGAAGACGGCGAAGCCCTCGAGAGTCAGTATCTGGATCAGAGGCATGGAGAACCACGCGAAGTTCGGCCGCTCCTGGCTCTGCGGCCCTCCGTGCACGTAGTAGACGAGTGGCCGCGGGCCCTCGTGGCCGAGCTCGGGCGACGGGAGGTAGAGACGAGCTGACACGCGGAGACCGTCGTGCGACTCGAAGGACGCGTCCTCGCCGGAGGAGAGGAGCTCGGGTGCGAGGCCGAGCGCCCGTTCGCGGGTCCTCTGAGCCGGGGGCGCCGAGTCGTCGGCGGAGAGCACGTACAGCTGCGTCGGGTTCGTGGCCGTGCAGAGGGACACGGCGAATCGACCAGTTCCTCGGTCGTAGTGCAAGCCGTGAAGGACGCCGCCCGCGAGTTCGCCCTCCCCGACGAGGACGCGCTCGACGGTGAAGGTGCGCGTCGGCTCGTCGAAGCGGGTGTCGTAGACCCAGGAGCAGCCGTCGATGTTGTAGATCGCGGCAAACCGGTCGTCCTCGAGATGCTGGATGCGCTCGAGCTCCCCGATTCCGTCGTGCACGAGCCCGTCGATGGGGACAGGCTCCACCTCTCCCGAGCGGGCGAGGTCGACGTAGCCAGGGGCCCCTCCGTCGTCGTAGAGCGTCGTCACGAGGACGATGCCCTTCCCGCTCGCCGTCCCATGCGCTGACCCGAAACCCGAGAGCGGATACTCACGGCCCTCCTCACGCTCCTCGAGCGGCGTCCCGTAGAGCATGCGGCGTCCGTCCGTCCCGCCCGTCTCGTAGAGGACGATGTCACCCATCGTGTACGCGTCAGCGAGAACCGCGCGGGAGTGGTCGGGAGTCCAAGCGGTCGGATAGGCGCCGTAGGCGCTCTGCCCCAGGATCTCGACAGCTGCGCTGTCGAGATCCACGCGCAGGCCGTACCTCAGCGACTCCTCGCGCGATTCGGCGGAGAAGTAGGCCGTGCCGGTTGCGAGGTCAACGTCGACGAGGTGCGAGCGGCGCCCCTCGAACGCGTCGCGCACCAGCGGCTCCGGGAACCCACCCTCGATCGGCACGACGAACGGCACGTAGTTCTCGTCTCCGTTCGAGTCGATCATGACGACGATCCGTCCGAGCTCGGGCAGCACGTGGAAGAGGTGTCCGCCGACCAGCTCAGGGTTCTGCAGCGCGATCTGCGGCGGCAGCAGCGGCTCGGGGACGCCGCCGTCGACATCCATCGCGAACAGGCTCAGATGGCCCGAGAGGTTCGAGACGAAGAAGAGCCGGTCGTCGGCGAGTTGCGGCTCGACGAATAGCCGCGCCGAGAGGAGCGACTCGATCCGGTCCGCTCTCAGCCCCGCTGTCTTCGCCGCCACAGGATTCGCCACAACGCCTCGATCAGGAGGCTACCGCCTCGAGCACGACCTCGGGAATGTCGAAGTTCGCGTACACGTCCTGGACGTCGTCCGCGTCCTCGAGCCCTTCGACCAGCCTCACGATCTTCCGAGCCGCCGACTCGTCCGAGATCGCAACGGTCACCTTCGGGACCATCGCCAGCTCGACCGACTCCACCGCGAAGCCGGCCGCCTCGACCGTCTGCCGCACATCGGCGAGCGCCTCGGGGGCGCTCGAGATCACGAAGCTCGAGCCGTCGCGCTCGACGTCCTCCGCACCCGCCTCGGCCGCGGCCAGCACGACGTCGTCCTCGTCGACGCCTTCCGCCGACACGAGGACGACGCCCTTCCGCTCGAACTGCCAGGCGACGGCGCCTGTCGTTCCGAGGTTGCCACCGTACTTCGCGAACAGGTGTCGGACATCGGAAGCGGTGCGGTTGCGGTTGTCCGTCAGCGCCTCGACGAGCACGGCCACACCCTCCGGCCCGTACCCCTCGTAGACCACCGTCTCGAAGGCGGAGCCTTCGGCGTCCGCGCCGGCGCCCTTGGCGATGGCGCGCTCGATGTTGTCCTTCGGCATCGAGTACGAGCGCGCCTTCTCGATCGCGTTCTGGAGCGCGAGGTTGCCAGTGGGATCGGCGCCCCCCTCCTTCGCGGCGACGATGATCGCGCGCGAGAGCTTCGAGAAGAGCTGACCGCGTTTCGCGTCAGCGGCGCCCTTCTTGTGCTTGATCGACGACCACTTGGAATGGCCTGACATCTACTAGCCCTTCCCGCCGCTTGTCGTAGGGGCGAGATATATCTCGCCCCTACACTGCTCGACCATCTCCAGGAACAGCTCGTGCACGCGCGGGTCGTCCGTGAGCTCCGGGTGGAACGCTGCGAGCAGCAGCCGGCCGTCGCGGACGAGGACGGGCTCGCCGTCCAGCACGCCCAGCACCTCGACGTCCGGCCCGGCCTCACGTATGCGCGGAGCGCGAATGAAGACTCCGTGCAGCGGCGGGCCGTCACCCGCCAGCTCGATGTCGGCCTCGAAGCTCTTCACCTGGCGCCCGTACGCGTTTCGGTCGACCTCGAGATCGGCGATGCCGAGATGCTCGCGGTCGAGCAGGATCATTCCCGCACACGTTCCGAGGATCGCACCCCGATACGTGCGTATCGCCTCGTCGACCTTGTACAGCCGGGCGAGGTGCATCATCGTCGTCGACTCACCGCCGGGAATCACGAGCCCGTCGAGCTTGTCGAAATCCTCGGGCAACCGTACCTCGACAACGTCCGCGCCGAGACGGCGCAAGATCTGTGCGTGCTCACGGAAGGCGCCCTGTAGGGCGAGAACACCGATCCGAAGTCGTTCCTGCACTGGCGGAAGTGTAGATCGGCCCCTGTGGCCTTCCTCGTCCGACGCGACTACTCTGTGCCCGACGCGGCGTCATCGGACCGGGGAGGGACGAACATGAGGCGCATGATCGGGCTCGCGGTGGGCGTGCTTGCACTGACGGTCACCGCTGCAGCGTTGGCCACGAAACCAGGCCCTGGCCCGAGCATGGGTACGGGACAGGTCTTTCTGCCCAACCCGGTCGCCGCCCTCGGCAACCAGAACCTGACCGACCAGAAGGACGCCGACTACCCGGCGCTCGCCGCCGCATACGCGACGGTCCCGCTCACGAACCTCGACGGGAGCGGCTATCTCCGAGGCGACTGGGCGAACATCCGCAGCGAGACGGGAACGCCCGCGTACTCACCCACGAACACGTTCGTCTACCGGCGTGACGATGACCGCTTCGAGCAGGTCATGGCCTACTACTGGATCACGGAGGCGCAGAGGTACATCCAGAGCCTCGGCTTCGGCTCCGCACTCCTGCCCGTAAACAGGGAATCGCAGGACATCCGCATCAACCAATGGGGCCTGGACAACTCGTACTCCTGGGACAAGCACGACGTCGTGCGCTTCGGGAAGGGTGGAGTGGACGACGCGGAGGACGCCGAGGTGATCCTCCACGAGTACGGCCATGCGATCCAGGACGCGCAGCAGTCACCTCACGGGTTCGGCTTCTCCACCGAAGCTGGCTCCATCGGGGAAGGATTCGCGGACTACTGGGCGGTAACGGTCAGCAACGTGCTGGCCCCGACCGCCGACACACCGTGTGTGGCGGACTGGGACTCCGTCTCGTACACGTCGGCAACTCCGCACTGCCTCCGCCGTGTGGACACGAGCCTCAGCTACCCGTCCGATCTCAACGGCAGGGTGCACCACGACGGCCAGATCTGGTCACGCGCGCTGTGGGACATCCGACAGGCGCTCGGCCACGTCAAGGCGGACCGGATCATCCTGGCCGCGCAGTTCGACATTCCGAACCCGACCATGCCGCAGCTTGCGCAGCGCACGGTCGAGACGGCTCGAGCCCTCTACAACGCGGGCGTTGCCAACACTGTTCGCGCCAAGTTCCAGGCGCGCGGGATCCTGTCGTAGCGAGCCGCCGGGTCGGAGGCGGAACTCCTACCAGCCGCGTACTTCGAGTCGCTCCTCCTCCGGAAGCGAGCTCGCCGAGATGCCGACCATGGGCTGGCCGAGACCCGTCGAGACGTCGGCGAGAACCTTGGCGTCGTCGAAATGCGTCGTCGCCTCGACGATCGCGCGGGCTCGCCGTGAGACGTCCTCGATCCAGCCGTCGCGATCGACGAGCACGTCGCGCCCGGACTTGAAGATCCCGGAGCCGACGAAAACTCCGTCAGCGCCGAGCTGCATGCAGAGCGACGCGTCTGCCGGGGTCGCGATCCCCCCGGCCGTGAAGGTGACGACGGGGAGCCGCCCGTTCTCGGCGACCCAGCGGACGAGCTCGTACGGAGCGCGGTGGTCCTTCGCGGCCGCGTGCAGCTCGTCGTCGCGGAGCGCCTGGAGGCCGCGAATCGCGCCGAACACAGCGCGCATGTGGGTCACGGCGTTCACGATGTCGCCGGTCCCTGCCTCGCCCTTCGTCCGGATCATCGCCGCGCCCTCGGAGATCCGTCGCAACGCCTCGCCGAGGTTCGTCGCGCCGCACACGAACGGGACGGCGAACGGCCACTTGTCCACGTGGTGCTGGACGTCGGCGGGCGTGAGCACCTCTGACTCGTCGATGTAGTCGACCTCGAGCGCCTGGAGGATCTGCGCCTCGGCGAAATGGCCGATGCGGCACTTCGCCATGACCGGGATCGAGACGGCCTCCTGGATGTCCTTGATCTTCTGGGGATCCGTCATGCGGGCGACGCCGCCCTCGGCACGGATGTCCGCGGGGACGCGCTCGAGCGCCATGACCGCGCACGCGCCTGCGTCCTCTGCGATCCGTGCCTGCTCGGCGTCGACGACGTCCATGATCACGCCGCCCTTGAACATCTCGGCGAGGCCCGTCTTGACCCTCAGGGTGCCGTACTCCGCCATGGGAGGAAGTCTAGCCGCGCTCCGCTCGAGCGCCGGCGGCGATCCGCTTTCCACAGCCCTGTGGACGCAGGTGACGCAGTTTGTCCAAATTGCGGCAATCCAGGTGTGGAAATCGCCTGGAAAACCTCGCCACCGTCCGCACGATGTGGAACAGATACCGGCTACCGGCGCGACTCCTCTCCCCGCAGGCGGATCCGCCTGAACCCCGAAGTTGCGCCGCACGAGCAAGAGGCCCGCCCACCCGGGCCTCTTGCTATGCCCTCAGTCCTCCGACGAGGCGTCGTCAGCCGAGCGCCGAAAGACGCCGAGGAGCCCCTTGCGGCCCTCCTCCTCGCGCTCGCGCCGCTTCGCTTCCTTCTCCTGGCGCTGCTCGCTCATCTCTGCCTTCTTCTCCTTCGCGTCCTCGTAGGAGTCCTTGACGAGCTTCGAGCCGCCGCTCCAACCGAACACGATGCAGATGAGCACGATCGCGAACCCCGTGTTGAACGCGGTCGTGATGAGCTGCTGGCCGACCGAGTACGCAGTCGCGGTCTTGGAGTCCGTGTAGCTGTCGAGCGCGAACGTGTTGAACGCCTGGTTCACGCCCACGCCGCCGGGCGTGAACGAGAGGATGTTCGCGAGCTGGTTCGATCCGAGCACGCTCATCACCGAGCCGAAGGTAACCGGGATCCCGTAGGCGGCGAGGAAGACCATGATCACGCCCACCTTGGCTGCGTATCCGCCCGCCTGCGGAAGCAGGACCCATTTCACGTACGCACGGAGGTCGCCGAGGATCGCGGCGCCCTCCTTGGCCTTCTCCCACATCACCTTGACCCAGCGCCAGAAGATCCTGAGCAGCAACGCGGTCAGGAACACCGCGCCTCCGATGATCCCGAGCGTCAGCACCGGGTGGTTCGAGATCGCGTCCCGCTCGTTCCCGAACTGGAACTCGAACGAGCCGGCCACCGCGCTGAAGAGATAGAGATAGATGAGCGTGCCGATGATCAGGTAGAAGATCTTCTGCACCACGTAGCCGGCGAGCACCCCGGGGAACGTCGCCCCCTGGACGATCGCGACGAACATGAGCAGCATCACGAACGTGCCCATGTTCGCCGGCACGTAGTTGTTGAGCGCGACGCCCGCCGCATACGCGGCGAGAACCGGCATGAAGGTGACGCCGCCCGGGTACGCGTAACGGAGGATCCCGTACCAGCCGAGGCCCGTGAGCACCGTCTGCGCACCCTGGAGGAGGCAGCCGAGGATGACGTAGCCGATGGAGATCGCGGTGACGGAGTCCCACAGGGACTCGAACCACCCGATGACGTCGATCCCGGCGAGCCGCAGCACGCCGATGACGACCAGCGTCCCGACGACCCAGGCGGCGGTGCGCAGCATGCGCCGCCGCGGGTGCTCCGGGACGACAGGCGCAGGGGTCAGTGCGGCCTCCGACATGCGCGGCTGAGCCTAAGCGAGCAGGCGGAGCGCTACGAGGCGGCGGTCGCCGCGACGATCAGCTCGGCTGCGGAACGATCCGGATGTACGGCTTGGGCGCGTCCCACTCTCCGAACAACTCCTTCGCCTCGTCGTTCGAGACCGATCCGGCGATGATCACGTC
>Ga0209640_10003669_pt1 | contig 13433 bp, 11 predicted proteins | sample RifCSP10_1_FD_184018 | JGI IMG/M metagenome (GOLD analysis project Ga0209640, IMG submission 184018) | Soil microbial communities from Rifle, Colorado - Rifle CSP2_sed 10_1 (SPAdes) (version 2) | ecosystem: Environmental > Terrestrial > Deep subsurface > Rock core/Sediment | place: Rifle...
CCAGGCACTGGCTGCGCTACGAGACGGCCTACCTGCTGCTGGCGGGCATCTCGACGCCCCTCGTGCTGTCGGTCCACTCCGTGGTGAGCTTCGACTTCGCGGTGTCCGTGATCCCAGGGTGGCACACAACGCTCTTCCCGCCCTACTTCGTGGCGGGGGCAATCTACTCGGGGTTCGCCATGGTGATGACGCTGGCGATTCCGCTCCGGAAGTTCTATCACCTCGAGGACTTCATCACCATGCGCCACATCCACAACATGACGAAGATCATGCTGGTGACGGGGATGATCGTAGCCTTCGGGTACGCGAACGAGGCGTTCTTTTCCTGGTACAGCGCCAACCCGTACGAAGCCGACATGATGACCAACCGGATGGGGGGGCCGTACGCGTTCTTCTACTGGTCGCTGATCGCCATCAATGCGGTGATGATTCAGCTGTTCTGGTTCAGGAGCGTGCGGAACAACATCCCGCTGCTCTTCGTGCTGTCGCTCGTCGTGAACGTGGGCATGTGGCTCGAGCGCTTCATCATTATCGTCACGAGCCTGCACCGCGACTTCCTGCCCTCGTCGTGGGACATGTATGCCCCGACCCGATGGGACTTCGGCATGTTCGTCGGGACCATCGGGTTGTTCCTGGCGCTCTTCTTCCTCTTCGTCCGCTTCCTGCCGGCGATCGCCATCTTCGAGATGCGCACGATCGTGCCGGAAGCGAAGCTGAAGGCGGAACACCAGGGGTAATGTGATGCAGCACGCAGAGCCCCACGTGTACGGCTTGCTGGCCGAGTTCGACACCCCGACGGCGCTCGTCGAGGCTGCGACCAAGGCGCGGCTCGCGGGCTATCGCAAGATGGACGCCTACTCGCCGATCCCGATTGAGGAGCTGAACGAGGCGCTCGATCTCCGTCGCTCGCGGCTGCCGCTGCTGGTCTTGCTTGGTGGCATCTGCGGCGGCCTCGCCGGCTTCGGCCTGGAGTACTGGTCCTCGGTCATCGCCTATCCGATGAACGTCGGGGATCGGCCGCTCAACAGCTGGCCGCAGTTCATTCCGGTGACGTTCGAGACGACGGTTCTTGGCGCGGCACTGACCGCCTTTGTCGGGATGTGGGCGCTCAATCGGTTGCCGCAGCCATATCATCCCGTCTTCAACGCCCCCGCGTTCAGCCGTGCCTCCACCGACCGTTTCTTCCTGCTGATCGAGCAGGCGGACCCGCGCTTCGAGCGGCAGGCGACCTGGCAGTTTCTCGAGGGGCTGCGCCCTGTAGGAGTGTCTGAAGTTGCGCCGTAATCTCGCCGGGGTCAACGCCCAACGCCCGACTCCCAACTCCGAAGGGGCGTCCCTGGGTCTGTCGAGACTTGGGAGTTGGAAGTTGGGACTTGGGCGTTGCGGCCTGGGTAACGCGACGCACTTGGTGATCGCGTTGGCGTGCGTCACGCTGGCCGGCTGCCGCCAGGACATGCACGACGCGCCGAGGTACGAGCCGCTCGAGGCGAGCACGTTCTTCGCGGATGGGCGTTCCGCGCGAATGCTCGTGCCCAACACGGTCCCGCGCGGATACCTTCGCGAAGACGAGCTGCTCTACACCGGCCGGGTCGCCGGTCAGCTGGCGGATGTGTTTCCGACACCGGTGACCGCCGAGGTCATGGCGCGAGGGCAGCAGCGGTTCAATGTGTTCTGCTCGCCGTGCCACGGGCGCACGGGCGTCGGCGACGGGATGATCGTGCAACGCGGGTTCAGGCGGCCGCCGTCGTATCACGAGCAACGCTTGCGCGACGCGCCGGCGGGTTACTTTTTCGACGTGATGACCAACGGATTCGGCGCGATGCAGGACTACGCGGCCCAGATTCCCGTCACGGATCGGTGGGCGATCGCTGCCTACATCAGGGCGCTGCAATTGAGCCGCGCGGCGACCGTGGACGATGTGCCGGCGGACCGCCGCTCCGAGTTGGAGCGGCCCGCGCAGGAGAACCAGTGACCGCCGATACGACGTACGTGCCGCCCGTCGCCGAGATCGACCGTGTCCGGTCGCGCGCCCTGATTGCCGGCGTCGTCGGCCTCGCGGGGTGCGCGGTCGGATTCCTGGTCGCTCGCGATCACTTCTTCCGCGCCTGGCTCGTGGCCTATCTGCTCGCGCTCAGCGTCGCGCTGGGCTCGATGGCGCTGATGATGATTCAGCATCTGTCGGGTGGCACCTGGGGCGTGTTCCGGCGGATCTTTGAAGCATCGAGCCGGACGCTGCCGTTGCTCATGGTGCTGTTCGTACCCGTGCTGCTCGGCATGCGCACGCTGTACCCGTGGACACACGAAGACCACGTTGCGGCCGACGAAATCCTGCGCCACAAGTCCGCGTACTTGAACAGCACGTTTTTCGTCGTGCGCGCGGTGATCTACTTCGCCGGGTGGTGGGGAATAGCCACGCTGCTCAACAAGTGGTCGCGTCAGCAGGACGCGGGAGACGTCGCCGTCAACACCCGCATCCAGCGGTTGTCCGGTGCCGGGTTGGTCTTCTACGCGCTCGCGGTGACCTTCGCGGGCGTCGACTGGATCATGTCGCTCAACCCGCACTGGTATTCGACGATCTTCGGGTTCCTGATGGTTGGCGGCCAGGGCCTCGCGGCACTCGCCTTCACGATCATCGTCGGGGCCTTCCTGTTCCGTCGCGCGCCGATGGACGGGGTGTTCAAGACGTCTCATTTCCACGATCTCGGCAAGCTGATGTTCGCCTTCGTGATGCTGTGGGCCTACTTCAATTTCTCCCAGTACTTGCTCACGTTTGCAGCGAATCTGGCCGAGGAAGTTCCCTACATGATCGCGCGCACCAGCAACGGCTGGCAGTATCTGGCGGTCTTTCTCGTGACGTTTCATTTCGCGGTGCCCTGGCTCCTCCTACTATCACGAGATCTGAAGCGAACCCCGCAGCGACTGGTCGTGGTGGCCGGGTGGATGCTGTTCATGCGATACGCCGACATCTTCATGTTGGTGTCGCCCGAGTTCGATGCGAGCGGCGCGAACGTCCACTTGCTCACGGGCGAGCATGCGAGCCACTTCTTCGTGCATCCATTGGACCTGGCGGCGCCCCTGGCGATTGGCGGGCTGTGGGTGTGGATGTTCTTCACCGAGCTCCGGCGACGCCCGCTGCTGGCGACAGGGGATCCGTACCTGCGCGAATCTCTTGCGAGCGGAGGAGGAGGCCACTGATGGCGAACGATCCGCACATGCACGCGACGGCCGACGACGAGTACGTCAACCCGGCGGCTGGGTCCGGGCACGAGCACACCGACGCGGATGTGAAGCTCATCGTGAAGTTCGGCCTCTGGCTGGCCGTGGCGGCCGTGGCCTCGCACGTCGGCGTGTGGTTCCTCTTTGGCGTGTTCGAGCAGAAGAACCAGCGTGCCGGCGCGCCGGAATTTCCGCTGGCCGCTCAGCAGGGCCCGCGACTGCCGGCCGGCCCGCGGCTTCAAGACCATCCGGCGAACGAAATCTACAAGTTCCGTCTGGACGAAGATGCCGTGCTCCGCGGCTACGGGTGGGTCGACCGGGCTGCCGGCACGGTCCGGATTCCGATTGCTGACGCGATGCGGCTCACGGTGGAACGGGGCCTGCCGGCCCGCAGCGGAGCCGAGGCCAGTCAACTGGGGCCTGAGACGTCTGGCCTGATGCCGACGGACGGGAGCGCCGGTCGCGTGATGGAAAGAAGGCGGTAAGAAGCAATGCAAAATGCAAAATGCAAAATGCAAACGGATAGGCGGCGGGGACAACGAGCCGTTTTGCTGTGCGTTTGCATTTTGCATTTTGCATTTTGCATTGCTGGTGCGCGCGTAAGCGCGCAACAACAACCCGGCATGCCGGGCTCGATGGGCATGACGGGTGGCCTGGTCTCCTCGAATCTGCCTCCCAAGTTCCAGGAGGTCACGTTTTCCCAGCGGCTGGGCGAGCAACTGCCGATGGACGCGACGTTGACCGACGAAGAAGGCCGCAGCGTGAGGCTGGGGGACTACTTCGACAAGAAACCCGTGATGCTGGCGTTCGTGTACTACCAGTGCCCGATGCTGTGCCCGCTCGTCCTGAACGGCATTTCCTCGTCGCTCAAGGTTGTTCCCTTTGAGGTCGGAAAGGATTTCGATGTCGTCGTCGTCAGCTTCGACGCCCGCGACACCTACGAGGCCGCCAATGCCAAGAAGCGCGCGCACCTTCAGCACTGGGCTGTCACCGACACCGCGAGCGGCTGGCACTTTCTGACCGGTGAGGAAGCCGAAATCCGCAAGGTCACGCAGGCGGCCGGCTTCACGTATCAGTGGGACGACACGACCCAGCAGTTCGCCCACGTGAGCGGCGTGCTCGTGGCCACGCCCGATGGACGCCTGGCCCGGTACTTCTACGGCGTGGAGTACTCGCCCAAGGACCTGCGTCTGGCGCTCGTGGACTCGGGCGAGGGACGCCTGGGGTCGGTCGTTGACGAACTGCTCCTGTACTGCTTTCACTACGACCCCACCAGCGGCCGGTACGGGGCCGTGTTCATGAACATCATTCGGCTGGGCGGCGTGCTGACCGTTCTCCTGGTGGCGGGTTTCGTCGTGCTGATGCGCTGGCGCGAAGGGCGCCAGGTCGCAGGGCACGCCTGAGTATTTATGTTTTCTGGGATTCCACTGTTTCCTGAGCAGGCGTCCTCGCTGGCGGCGGACGTGGACGCGCTGTACTTCTTCATCGTGGCCGTCACGGCATTCTTCGGGATTCTGGTGACGGTGGTGGTGCTCGCCTTCGCGGTGAAATACCAGACAAAGGATCCGCTCGCCGTGGGCGCGCGCATCCACGGCTCGATTCCACTCGAGCTCGCGTGGTCGATCATCCCGTTCGTCATCACCCTCGTCATCTTCTTCTGGAGCGCGGATATCTTCTTCCAGCTTCAGCGCCCCCCGGACCAGGCACTGGAGATCTACGCGACCGGCAAGCGGTGGATGTGGAAGTTTCAACACCTGAACGGCCAGAACGAAATCAACGAGCTGCACGTCCCTGTCGGCCGGCCCGTCAAGATCACGTTCACGTCCGAGGACGTGCTGCACTCGATGTTCTTCCCGGCGTTTCGCGTCAAGGCCGACGCGATCCCTGGGCGGTACAGCTCGGTGTGGTTCGAGGCGACCGACGTCGGGGAGCATCACCTGTTCTGTGCCGAGTACTGCGGAACAAAGCACTCTGGCATGGTCGGCAAGGTGGTGGTGATGGAACCAACCGCATACCAGGCCTGGCTGAGCGGCAATAGCGCTGGAGAATCAGTGGCCGCGCGCGGCGAGCGGCTCTTCGGAGATCTCGCGTGTAACACTTGCCATCTGACCGACGGCCGAGGACGAGGGCCGTCGCTCGTGAACAAGTTCGGGGCCGTCGAAGCGCTCGCAAGCGGTGGGACGGCGCCCATTGATGAGGCCTACGTGCGGGAATCCATCCTCATCCCGCAGGCCAAGATCGTGGCTGGCTACCAGGCGCTCATGCCGACCTTCCAGGGGCTCGTGAGCGAGGAGAACGTCATGGCGCTCGTCGAGTACGTGAAGTCGCTGCGGGTGTCGCGTGTCGCGACGGCTCCTGAAGGGGCCCATGCGGAATCGACGGTCCCGGCGGCTGAAGAGAATAGGTGAACCCATGGATATGACGTTGACTGCTCCGCGGGTGACCTACCTCAACCACGAACACACGCTCAAGTCGTGGCTGCTCACGAAGGACCACAAGCGCATCGGCCTCCTGTACATGGGGGTCGTGACCTTCGCGTTTTTCCTCGGCGGGGTGTTTGCCTCGCTCATCCGCCTGGAACTGGCGACGCCGGCAGGCGATCTGGTGTCGGCGGACACCTACAACAAGATGTTCACCATGCACGGCGTGGCGATGGTGTTCTTCGTCCTCATTCCCGCCGTGCCGGCCATTCTGGGCAACTTTATCCTGCCCCTTATGCTCGGGGCGAAGGACGTGGCGTTCCCGAAGATCAACCTGCTGAGCTGGTACATCTTCGTCATCGGGTTCCTGTTCACCGTGTACGCCATGGTGACCGGCGGCGTGGACACGGGCTGGACGTTCTACACGCCGTACAGCAGCCGCGCGTCGAACACCAACGTCATGGCCACCGGCTTGGGCGTGTTCATCACCGGGTTCGCGTCGATCCTCACCGGTGTGAACTTCATGGTGACCATCCACCGGATGCGCGCCCCGGGGTTGACCTGGTTCCGCCTGCCGCTCTTCGTCTGGGCGGTCTACGCAACCGCCCTCGTCATGATCCTCGGCACGCCAGTGATTGCCATCACCGTCCTGGCGCTGGCCATCGAGCGGTTTCTGCACTTCGGCATTTTCGATGCCGCGCTCGGCGGGGACCCGGTGCTCTTCCAGCACATGTTCTGGTTCTACTCGCACCCGGCCGTCTACATCATGATCCTGCCGCCGATGGGCGCGATCAGCGAAGTCATTGCCACCTTCTCGAGGAAGCCCATCTTCGGGTATTCCTTCGTGGCCTTCTCGAGCCTGGCGATCGCCATCTTCGGGTTCCTCGTGTGGGCCCACCACATGTTCGTCTCGGGTATCTCGGTGTACTCGGCGCTGGTTTTTTCGTTTCTGACCTACGCCGTGGCGATCCCGTCAGCGGTCAAGACCTTCAACTGGGCGGCCACGATGTATCGCGGCGCGATCTGGCTGAAGGCGCCCATGATCTGGGCCATCGCGTTCCTCGGGCTGTTCCTGGTCGGTGGCTTGACGGGGCTCTTCACCGCGTCGCTCGGCGTGGATGTCCACCTCCACGACACGTACTTCGTCGTGGCGCACTTCCACTTCATCATGGTGGGTGGCGCCATCATGGGGTACTTCGCCGGCCTGCACTACTGGTGGCCGAAGATCACGGGTCGGATGTACTCGGACATCTGGGCGAAGGTGGCGGCGATCATCGTCTTTGTCGGCTTCAACCTGACGTTCGGGCCGCAGTTCATCCTCGGGTACCTCGGGATGCCCAGGCGGTATCACGTCTACCCCGAGGAGTTCCAGGTGCTGAACGTGTTCTCCTCCGCGGGGGCGTCGCTGCTCGGTGTCGGCTACGTGCTGATTGCCATCTACCTGGTGGCATCGCTCTTCAAGGGCGAGCTCGCCGGCGACAATCCGTGGCATGCCACGGGCCTCGAGTGGACGACCCAGTCACCGCCGCTTCCGCACAATTTCGAGACGCAGCCGGTGGTGACCGAAGACGCGTACGAGTATTCCAAGCGGGAGATCAAAGTTGTCTGACGCAGCCGCCGCCCACGCCGGTGCGCACGGGAGCGGGCACGCGCATCATCCCGCGCAGCAGCACCACTTCGACTCGCTGGAGCAGCAGCACGAAGCGGCCACGCTTGGCATGTGGTTGTTCCTCGTGACCGAGGTGCTCTTTTTCGGCGGCCTCTTCCTCGCCTACATGCTCTACCGCGTGTGGTACCCGGCGGCCTGGGCCGAGGGGAGCAATGAGCTGGACGTCCAGCTTGGCGCCATCAATACCGCCGTGCTCATCGCCAGCAGCCTGACGATGGCGCTTGCCGTGCGCGGTGCGCAGACAGGGTTGCGTCGCGCAACGGTCAACTGGCTCCTCCTGACCATGGTGCTCGGCCTGACGTTTCTGGTCATCAAGTACTTCGAGTACTACGAGAAGTTCGAGCACCACCATGTGCCGGGACCGAATTTCGTGTTCGAAGGGACGAATGCGGGCCCGGTGCAGATCTACTTTTCGCTCTACTTTCTAATGACGGGCCTGCACGCCACCCACATGTTGATTGGGTTCGTGCTCCTGAGCGTGATTGCGTGGATGGCGCACAAGGGCCGGTTCTCGCCCGAGTGGTACACGCCAGTCGAGATCAGCGGCCTCTACTGGCACTTCGTCGACATCGTCTGGATCTTCCTGTTCCCACTGTTGTACCTGGTGGACCGGGCCCACCATTTCGCATAAGCCATGGCTGGACACATTTCTCCCAAGAGCACCTATTACGCCATCTTCGCGGCTCTGATGGTGGGGACGGCGGTGACAGTCGCCGTCGCGTTCGTGAATCTGGGGCCGTTCAACTTCCCGGTGGCGATTGGCATCGCGATCACCAAGGCGACGCTCGTGATCCTGTTCTTCATGCACGCGAAGTACAGCAGTCAATTGACAAAGCTGTTCGTGGGCATGGCGTTCTTCTTCCTGATCATCCTGCTCGGGCTTTCGTTGACCGACTACATGTCGAGGGGAATGCAGACCTACCCCGGTGGGTCCGGCGGCGCCGGCTACGGCGTCCGGACCGAGGCCTCGTCGGAAGCGGCCGCGCCGGAGGGCGCAGAACCCGCGCATTGATCCAGCGCCGCGCGGGGTCTCTTCATGCGCGCCATTGTTCTGAACGACAACGTCGAGTTCCGCACCACCTACCCAGCCCCGACGCCCACCCATGGGGAGTCCCTGGTCAGGGTGACGCGTGCCGGGGTCTGCGAGACCGATCTCCAGCTGATCAAAGGCTACATGGGCTTCCGCGGGGTGCTCGGGCACGAGTTCGTCGGCGTGGCCGAATCGGGTCCGATGGCCGGCCGACGGGTCGTGGGCGAGATCAACTGCGCGTGTTGGGAGTGCGAGACGTGTCGCCGCGGGTTGCCGGCCCACTGCCCGAACCGCACGGTGCTCGGCATCCTCAACCACGACGGGGCGTTCGCGGATCTGATCGCCGTCCCCTCTCAGAATCTTCACGTGGTCCCGGACTCGCTTCCAGACGATGTCGCCGTGTTCACCGAGCCGGTGGCGGCGGCGTTTCAAGTCCCCGTGCAGTTGAGTATTCGTCCGCAGGACCGCGTCGTCGTGCTGGGGGACGGCCGGCTTGGAAACCTCTGCGCGCAGGTACTGGCAGGGCTCTCGAATCACCTGCAGGTCGTCGGCAAGCACGCTGAGAAGCTCGCCATCCTGACGTCGATGGGCATCGCCACCGCACTGCTGTCGGATCCCCTCGACGAGCGGGCGGCGGACATCGTCGTCGATTGCACGGGTTCTGATAGCGGGCTGCCAACCGCGCTCAGGCTGGTGCGCCCGCGCGGGACGATCGTGCTCAAGACGACCGTGGCGGGTCAGCAGACATTGGCGTGGGCGCCGTTTGTGATCGACGAGGTGACGCTGGTTGGTTCCCGCTGTGGCCCGTTCGACCGGGCGCTCGACGCGCTCGCGCAAGGCCAGGTGAACGTGCGACCGCTCATCTCGGATCGGTTCGATTTGTCCCGCGGCATCGAGGGGCTGGCGCGCGCGCAGGAGAAGTCTGTGCTGAAAGTGCTGCTGGACGTGTCCACCCCGTAATTCTGGGGTGAAGGATACTGAGGCGTGCCGGTTGCCTCCGACATCCTGCCCGAGCCTGGCGAAATTGTCCGCGTCCGCTCGCGGCGCTACCTCGTTGAAGAGGTGATCGCGGCCCCCATTCCTGGCGACCAAACACTCGTGCGCCTCTCGTGTCTCGAGGACGACGCTGAAGGCGAAGAGCTGGAGGTGCTCTGGGAACGCGAAATCGATGCCCGGCGCATGAACGAGGCGGACTGGTCCAAGCTGGCGAAGGGCGAGTTCGACCCGCCGAACTGGTTCGCTGCCTACTACCGGACGCTGCGCTGGAACGCGGTGACGTCCACCGACCCCCGGCTGTTCCAGGCTCCGTATCGCGCCGGCATCCGCATCGACGCGTACCAGTTCGAGCCCCTCCGGAAAGCCCTACTGCTGCCGCGCGTCAACCTGTTCATCGCGGACGACGTGGGCCTTGGCAAGACGATCGAGGCGGGCCTCATCGTCCGAGAGCTGTTGATGCGACAGCGCGTCCGGCGCATTGTGGTGGCCGCGCCGCCATCCGTCGTCCTCCAGTGGAAGGAGGAGCTGGACGCCCGGTTCGGCCTCACCTTCGTGGTCTTCGACCGCGACTACGTGCGCCGCATGCGCCAGGAGCGCGGCTACGGCGTGAACCCATGGTCGACGCACTCGCGGTTCATCGTCTCCCATCATCTGTTGCGCGATGAGGACTACGCCTCGCCACTTCGGGACTGGCTTGGCGCATTCGCTGCCGGGAGCCTTCTGATTCTCGACGAGGCGCACAACGCGGCGCCTGCCAGCGGGGCGCGCTACGCGATCGACTCGCAGTTCACAAAATCGATTCGAGAGCTGGCGCCTCGCTTCGAACACCGGTTGTTCCTCTCCGCCACGCCCCACAACGGACACTCGAACAGCTTCTCGGCGCTCCTCGAGATCCTGGACCCTCAGCGCTTCTGTCGAGGCGTGCCGGTGCAGAACGTCAAGGAGCTGGAACCCGTCATGGTGCGCCGGCTCAAGGACGACCTGCGCAAGCTTCAGGGTGGGTTCCCCAAGCGGGACATCGTGGAGGTGCAATTCAAGGACCTTCCGGCAAACAGCCCGGAGCTGCTGCTGCCACAGCTTCTCGACGAGTATCGACAGGCGCGCGACGAACGGTTGAAGGACGCGCCCAAGTCCGTCCAGACGGCCGCTGCTCTCGTGCTGTGCGGCCTTCAGAAGCGCCTCCTTTCGTCGATCGAGGCGTTTGCCTCCACGATGAGCATGCATCGGCGAGCGTTCGAGTCTCAGGTCGCGAAGCTTGGTTCCGCCACGGCTGGTGGCGCAGAGGCCGGCATTGGAGTCCGTTTGACGCCATCGACCTTGAGTCTTCTGACCGAGACGCCCGACGCGGATGACGATCGCGCCGACGCCAGCGAGGACGACATTCGCCAGGAAGAGGACGCCGCGATGGCGGCTGCTACCGCGAGCTCGGTGGGTGCTTCAGCGCCCGACGCGTATGCCCGGGAGCGTGTGCTGCTGGCGCAGATGACGGACCTGGGGGAGTCCGCCCGCGGACTGCCCGATGCTCGCGTAAAGCACCTGATTGACTGGGTCAGGACACACAACCGACGCGCGCTGATCTTCACAGAGTACGCGGACACGAAGCGCTACCTGGAGAAGCAGCTTCGTGCCGCGCTCACGCCAGGACGCGAGTCCGACCCGATGATCGCGACCTTCCATGGAGGCATGCCAGAGGACGCGCGCGAAGACGTGAAGCGTGCCTTCAACGCGGATCCCGCCAGGCATCCGCTGCGGGTGCTGATTGCGACCGACGCAGCACGTGAGGGTGTGAACCTTCAGAACCACTGCGCCGACTTGTTTCACTTCGACGTGCCGTGGAACCCCAGCCGGATGGAGCAGCGCAACGGCCGCATCGATCGGAAGCTGCAGCGCGAAGAAGAGGTGCGTTGCCACTACTTCATCTATGCACAGCGCCCCGAGGACCGCGTGCTCAAGGCCCTCATCGACAAGACCCGAACGATCCGGAAGCAACTGGGAAGCGTGGCGCCCGTGCTGGAGCGTCGTCTGCAGGAACGACTGCGGACCGGGTTCTCGCGTCGTGTGGCGGACGCGCTCGCGAAGGCAATTGGCGATGAGCAGCTCGACCCGGAACGGGAAAAGGCGACGCAGGCGGAACTGGAAGCCGGCCGCAAGCGCGATGACGACTTGAAGCGCCAGATCGACGAGCTGCAGACGCTGCTCGGCAAGTCGCGCGAGTGGCTGCGCCTCGAGACGCCGGACTTGCAGCAGGCGATCTCGTGCGGCCTGGAGCTGATGGGGGAGGCGCCGCTCGAGACGGGCGACACTCCTGGAAGCTTCATACTGCCGGATCTCTCGGGTCGCTCCCAGGCGGATCCGTCCTGGATGCACACGCTCGACACGTTGCGCGCGCCCCAGAAGCGTGGCGAGCCAGTGTGGGAGTGGCGTCGTCGGCAAGGAATTCGCCCGGTCGTCTTCGCGGATCAGGGCACCCTCGACTCGCCCACTGTGCACCTTCACCTCGAGCACCGGTTCGTGCAGCGCCTCCTGGGTCGATTTCGCTCCCAGGGCTTCGTGCACCACGACCTGGCCCGTGCGTGCATCGGCGTCTCCGACGACCCCGAGCCTCGCGTGATTCTGTTGGGTCGGCTGTCGCTGTACGGCGAGCGAGCGTCTCGCCTTCACGACGACATCCTGGCCGTGGCTGCCAGGTGGACTGACGTGGACATTCGCCGCCAGCCGCTCAAGCCGTACCAGGAGCGGACGGTGGAGAAAACGCTCGCCCTGCTCGAAAAGACACTGAGTGCCCCGGCGCCGAAGTTGCCGGAAACGGTGAGGCAGCGACTCGCGAAGGGGGCAGCGCGAGACCTCGACGAGCTGCGGCCACATCTTCGGGCGCAGGCCGACGAGGTGATTCGGGAGGCGGGCCTGAAGCTGGCCGCGCGGGGCGACCAGGAAGCCACGGAGATGCGCGGCATCCTGGAGACGCAAAGAGCCCGCATCATTGCCACCGCCGCGAAGTTCGAGAAGCCCCAAGGCCTTCTTCCATTCGATGCGTCCGAGCTCAAGCAGATCGAGGCGGACAAGCGCTACTGGAATCGCCGGCTCGAGACGCTTGCGCTGGAGGTTGAGTCGGAGCCGGATCGCATTCGCAACACCTACACCGTGAAGGCCTCGCGCTTCGAGCCGGTGGGCCTCGTGTATCTCTGGCCGGTGACCGGGTAGTGGCCAGGATCTCTCCGGAACTACTCGCGCACCGCGAATGGCTTGGCCAGATCCAGCAGGTCGGTCTCGTCGTCTCACCGTCGGTGCTGGTGAAGCAGGGCGTCTTCGTCGATCGCCAGAAGGGGATCGAGAAGCAGGCGCGCCTGCGCGAGCTTGTCACCGGCGAGGACGATGAGCGCCGGGTAGACTTCATAGCCCTCGTGCGTGAGGTGCTCGAGTGGCCGGACGACCTCCTGGCTGGCTCACCGGGCGCGCCCGCGGTGCCGGATTCGCTCACCGTCGCGCTTCCCGTATACGAAGACCACCTGTCGCCCACCTACTCGATCCCGAATCCAACCCCCGTAGAGGCGGGCGAGCAGACCCGCCTGAACGGAGACCACTGGCTCGCCCTTGTCTCCATCGTCCCCACAGGCACGGACCTCGACCGCCCGCCTGCGGAACACCACGGTTGGCGCGCCAGCCCGCACGCTCGATGCGAGCGCCTCCTCCGCGAGACTGGCGTGCCCATCGGTCTGCTGTTTAATGGCACCTCGCTTCGGCTGGTCTATGCGCCGCGAGGCGAATCATCAGGCCACCTGACGTTCCGGTTCGCTCACCTCGTGGAGACGCAGGGGCGTCCCATGGTGGGCGCCTTGTACGAGCTGCTAAAGGCCACGCACGTCACCGACGTGTTGCCCGAGCCGCAGCGTCTGCCGGCCCTGTTGCGAGAGAGCCGCCGATACCAGAACGAGGTCTCGACGGAGCTGGCCGGGCAAGTGCTCGAGGCGCTCTGGGAACTGCTCCGAGGGTTTCAGCGTGCAGACGACGACAGCAAGGGCGAGCTGCTGCGAGAGGTGCTTCGCGAGAGCCCGCGCGAGGTGTACGGCGGCCTGCTCTCCACGCTGATGCGCTTGGTGTTCAT
>Ga0209640_10003670_pt1 | contig 13432 bp, 6 predicted proteins | sample RifCSP10_1_FD_184018 | JGI IMG/M metagenome (GOLD analysis project Ga0209640, IMG submission 184018) | Soil microbial communities from Rifle, Colorado - Rifle CSP2_sed 10_1 (SPAdes) (version 2) | ecosystem: Environmental > Terrestrial > Deep subsurface > Rock core/Sediment | place: Rifle...
CTCCCTGCCTTTCCTCCTTCCCGCCCTGCACCGAGCGATCGAGACCGTCGTTCGCGTCCTCTCCTGACCGAACTACGGGGTCTGGTAGTAGATGAAGCCGGTTTCTAGACTCCCCGCCGGGGAGGGCGGATGGACTTTGGCGCGGCGCGGGTCTGGCCGGGTGGGACGCTGGCTCTGCTCGTGGCGGGAGCCGTCGCGGGAGCCTCCCCGTCGGCCGTGGTCTCGGGGCTGGTGCGCGACGCGACCGGGGGAGTGGTGGCGGAGGCCGAGGTCTCGCTCCTGACCAGCCGGCAGACGGTGGTCCGAACCGTCCGCGCCGACACGCGCGGTTCATTCGCGCTTCCGGGAATCGCCCCCGGCACTTACCTTCTGGTGGCCACCGCGACGGGCCTCCGATCGGGACGGCTGGCGGTGGAGGTCGGTGAAAGGGACGTCCCGCCCCTCGAGGTCGTCCTCCAGCCGTGGGGGATTCGCGAAGAGGTGACGGTCTCCGCGAGCCCGGGACACGTCCACCCCGCCACCCGCGTTCCCCAGGGCGTGAACGTCATCGACGAAGGCGCGATCGCGGGGCGCGCCAAGGCGGTGGTGGCGCAAGTGGCGAACGAGGAGGCGGGCTTGCACGTTCAGCGGACGAGCCCCTCCATGGCCGGCATCTTCGTGCGTGGCCTCACCGGCAACAAGGTCAGCGTCTTCGTGGACGGCGTCCGTTTCTCGACCTCCGCGGCCCGCGGGGGCGTCAGCACCTTCCTCGACCTCGTGGACGCGGCTTCCCTCGAAGGGGTCGAGATCCTGCGCGGACCCACGAGCGCCCAGTACGGGAGCGATGGCCTCGGAGGCAGCGTGCAGTTCCTGACCCGAAACGCCCCCCTCGCCCCGACCCCGGAGACGCGCGGCGCCTTCGGGACGTCGTTCGGCGCCGCCGACGCGAGTTTCGGCGCCGATCTAACCGCCTCCCACGCCACTCCCCGCTTCGGTGTCCTCGGGACCCTCGCCGGCCGACGCATCAACACCCTGCGTCCGGGCGGCGGGCGCGACTCCAGAAACGCGGTGACCCGCTTCTTCGGGCTCGACTCCGGGGTCGCGATGGGCGAGCGCCTGCCGGACACCGGATTCACCCAATACGGCGGCGTCTTGAAGCTCCGTTACGCCGCGAGCGCGGGCTCCCAGCTGCTCACGAGCTACACCAGGAGCCAGCAGGACGGCGGCAAGCGCTACGACCAACTCCTGGGCGGGGACGGCAACCTGGTCGCCGACCTGCGCAACCTGATGCTCGATCGCTTCACCGTGAAGTACGAGGGGCTGGGGCTGGGCATCTTCGATCGGGCGACGGTCGGGTACTCGTTCGGCGCCCAGCGTGAGGAGCGGGTGAACCAGGGGGGCAACGGGAACCCGCGGGCCGCCCTCGACCACGAGTACGAGAAGACCCGCGCCCACGGGGTCCAGGCGGCCGTCGAGAAACAGCGCGGCCGGCACGCCGTGGCCCTGGGGGGCGACTTCATCCACGAGGGGATCACCGCCCCGTCCTTCGCCACGAACCCGGTGACGGACGCGGTTAGGGTGCGGCGGGGCCGCGTGCCGGACGAGGCGCGCTACCGGTGGGGCGGCCTTTACGCCCAGGACGTGTTCGAGGCGGTGCCCGGCCGGCTTCGTCTCCTGGGCAACCTGCGCTGGAGCGCCGCTTCTTACGAGGCGCGGGCCGCGACGAGCCCCCTCGTAGGCGGCAAGGCCCTGTGGCCGGACGACGCGCTCGAGGTGTCGAGCTGGACCTTCCGGTTGGGCGTGGTCCTGAGCGCGGGGTCCTCGCTCACCCTCAGCGCCAACGTGAGCCGCGGCTTCCGCGCCCCCCACATGACCGACCTCGGGACCCTCGGGCTCACCGGCGCCGGCTTCGAGGTGGCGGCGCCCGACGTGGCCGGGCTCGGGGCCACGGTCGGGAGCAGCGCCGGCGCCCAGGCGGTGTCCACCGGCGACCCTGTTCGCCAGCTGGGACCCGAGTCGAGCCTCAGCTACGAAGGGGGAGTGCGGTTCCATCAGCCCCGTTTCCGGACCGATCTCGCCGTCTTCGTGAACGACGTGGCCGACAACATTCAGAAGCAGGCCCTCGTCCTGCCTCCGGGAGCGGTGGGCCTCGTCCTCGGAGACCAGACGATCACGCGGCAGACCGAGAGCGGCACGGTGTTCGTCCCCGTCTCCCCGAGCCCGGTGCTGGTGCGTGCCAACTTCGACCGGGCGCGGATCTGGGGCGTCGAGCACACGCTGAACGCGACCCTCTCCCCGGCCTTCACGGTCTCGACCGTGTTCACGTATCTCCACGCCAACGACCGCGACACGGGTCTGCCCCCGAACTTCGAAGGCGGCACCCCCGCCCCCGAGGTCTGGGCGAAGGTCCGCTGGCAGAGCCGGGCCGGTCGCTACTTTGCGGAGCCTTACCTCCACGCGGCCGGCCGCCAGGATCGGCTCTCGACCCTCGACCTCGAGGACCGCCGCACGGGAGCCACCCGGTCGCGGAGCGGCATCGCCAGCTTCTTCGCCAACGGCGCCCGCGCGCGGGGTCTCGTGGGCCCCGGTCCGGACGGCGTGGGCGGGAACGGCGACGACGTGCTCCGGGCCACGGGGGAGACGCTCGCGGAGGTGCAGCTCCGCGTCCTCGGGCCCTCGGGTGCCGCGGCTGCGCTCTTCGCGGCGGTGCCCGGCTACGTGGTGTTCGGCGTGCGGGCGGGGATCCGGCGCGGAAGGCACGAGGCGTTCGTCGACCTCGAGAACCTGGGCGATCGCAACTACCGCGGGATCAGCTGGGGAATGGACGCTCCCGGCCGCGGGGCCTACGTGCGTTACTCGGTCAAGTTCTAGCGTCCCCCCGCCGGACGCCGCTCTGGTCTATCGTTCGACTATGGCGGCGGCGAGGAGTGCCCACCGGGAGGTCTACATCGACGCCTTCCGGGGCCTCATGGCCCTGGTCATGGTCCAGGGACACCTCTGCGACGCGCTCCTCCAGCCCGCGATCCGGGCTTCCGCGCTCTACCAGTTCCAGACCATCTTCCACGGCTCGACCGCGCCGGGCTTCCTCTTCGCCTCGGGCTTCGTGGCCGGGCTTCCCCGCGCCCCGCTGTCGGCGCGGGCGGCGCTGCGCCGGGCCCGCCGGCTGGTGTTCATCCTCGGCCTGGGCTACGTGCTGCACCTCCCCTACTTCTCGCTCGCGAAGACGCTCTCCGCCACCCCCGCCGAGAAGGCCGCGCTCTTCGCCTGCGACGCGCTCCAGGTGATCGCGGTGACCCAGCTGTTCGTGATCGCTCTCCAGGCGATCGCGGGGACGCGCTGGACGACGGTGGCGGGGGTCTTGGCGCTGGGGATCGTGGTGGCCGGACCCTTCGTGTGGGAGGCCTCCTTGTCCCGGCACCTGCCTCCCATCCTCGCCGCCTACCTGGACACCCGCACGGGCTCGATCTTCCCCCTCTTCCCCCATGCCACCTTCGTGCTCGCGGGAACGATGGCGGGCGCCACCCTCGGCCGACAGGAGCCGAGAGTCCGCCACCGGAGGGCGATCGCCTGGGGAGCGGGTCTCTTCGGCGCCGGGCTCGCGCTCGGCCCCTTGCTCGAGGGGCGGGTCGACTACTGGAGCATCTCGCCGGCCTACGTCCTCGTGCGCCTGGGAGGTCTGGTGCTGCTCCTGCGGCTCGTGGAAGCGGTGGCGTCGCGGGGGACGCCGGGAACCGAAGCCCTGGCCCTGCTGGGCCGGGAGACCCTCCTCGTCTTCGTCTTGCACCTCTACCTGCTCTTCGGAGGGATCACGGGGGCGGCGCCGCTTCAGCCCTTCGTCGGGCGCCTCGGCGTGGTCGGGGCCCTGGGGGCTCTCGCGCTCCTGGTCCCGGTCCTCCTGTCCGCGGCCTTCGTCTGGCGGTCCGCCAAGCACCGGGCCCCGCACGAGGCGTCGCTCGCGCTCACCTTCGTGACGGTGGCGTTCCTCTACGAGTTCCTGACCCGGCTCTGGTAGGGTGGCGACCGGCCTACTTGAAGAGCTTCTTGAGGCTGGTCAGGGCCGAGTCGCGTGGGGAGAGCGCCTCCAACTCCTCGCGCGCCGCCTTGTGGCGCGGGTTGAGGCGCACCGCGGTCCCCATCTCGGCCACCGCCCGTGACTTCTGCTTCATGGCCTTGTAGTAGAGGCCGAACTGGTAGTGGATGTCCGCGTTGTCGGGATCGAGCCGAAGCGCTTCCATGAACTGCCGCTCGGCGTGCTTCGAAGTGCGGGGGTAGCAGGCCATGGCGATGGCCAGCCGCGCCCGGAACGAGCCGACCTTGGGCGCGACCTCTACCAGGCGCTCGTAGACCTTGATCGCGTTCGCGTAGTCGGACACGGTCATGCGCACCTCACCCTCCATCAGGAGGTGCTCGATCTGGGCGCGTCCTTCGAAGTTGCTGACCCCCACACCGACGCCGCCCTCTTCGAGCGTCTTTCGACGCGGAGCGGGCGCCGGCGAGGGCGAGGGCGCCTCGGGGGGCGGAGCCGACAAGGCCCCTTCGCCGCCCGGCGTCGCCTCCTCCTCGGCCGGCTCTTCGGACAGGGTCAGCTCTTCCATGGGCTCGAGAGCGGCGTCCGGCGGAGGGGGTGGAGGGGGCGGCGCGGGGCGTCGTTCGGGGGGAGGGGCCTGCCGCGCCAGGCGAAGCATCGCGGAAGCCCGGCCGATGATCACTTCGATGTCGGTCTTGATCTGCTCTTGGTCCCCCACCGCGTCCCGGAGGGCGTGGTAGCGCTCCATCTTGTCTTCGAGCGCCTTGATCAGCTCTTCCCGAGGGGCCGTGCGCGTGACCTTGAGCCAGGCCTCGCGATCGAGACGCGCCGAGCGCTCCAGCTCCTCGTGCACCTCGCGGCGGATCGCCGTGACCCCCGACGGATCGGGCTGCCGCTGGAGGGCGGAAAGGAGGAAGGTCCCGGTGTCGAGCTGCACCACGGGCTGGGGCACGGACGCGACGTCGGCCGCGACCAGGACCCCGGATGCGGTCAGGGCGTAGGCGGCGCGGAGGCGGGTGAAAGCGAGCCCGCCCGGGGCCCAGCCCAGACGGCGCAGGGTCACCTTGCGCCGCGCCAGCTCCATGAGCTCCACCTCCTCCGGCGTGCATTCGTCGATGGAGAAGCGGAAGGGCGAGCCCGCGGCCAGGACCACCGAGCGGTCCAGCTGGCCGAGTCCGGCCAGGATGAGGTCGCGGCTCGCCATGAGCCGGATCCCTTCGAAGAGGATGCGGGGCACCGACAGGCTCACCATGTAGTCGAGGGGGATCGCGCACGGCCGTTCCTCGAAAGAGGCGGCTCCTTCGGTCGACTCGAAGAGGGAGAGCACGATCCGCCGGACCTGGCGGGCCACCGAGGTGCCGAGCTCGTTCTTGTCCATCACCCCGGCCGCGATCAGGGCTTCTCCGAAACGGCGCTTGCGGTCGCCCTTCATGAGGGCGGACACGCGGTTGAACTCGTCGTCCGTGATGCGGCCGAGGGCGAGCAGGGCTTCCCCCAGTCGGTCCTTCTTGAGGTTGCTGGCCGCGAAGACGAGGCGCCCGTGGTCGAAAGTCGCGATCTTGACCAGCTTGCCCGCGCGGATCTGGAGGTCGCCGCTTCGTCGTTCCACGGCCAGTCGGCGGAGGGTCTCGGCGATGGGGGTCAGGGAGAGATCGTTGAGCATCGTCCAGGAGCCTTGTTATCACGCTCCCTCTCCGCCCACAACCACGACCCGCGCCGCTTGGGTTCCGGCGCGGCCTTCTCCTCCCGCCGGTGGGGCTAGAATCCTGGCTCGGAGGTCGGGCATGGAGCGAGCCGTCATCGTAGGCAGCGGGTCCGAGATCGCACCTAACCGGGTCACGAACGACATGATGGCGAAGATCATGGACACGAGCGACGAGTGGATCCGTGAGCGGAGCGGGGTCGAGACGCGGTACTTCGCGAGCCCGGACCAGGCCACGTCCGACTTCGGCGTGGCCGCGTCGCGCAAGGCCCTGGCGGCGGCGGGAATCCGTCCCGAAGAGGTGGACCTCGTGGTCTTCGCCACCATGACTCCCGACCACTACTTCCCGGGTTGCGGGACGCTCCTGCAGCACAAGCTGGGCCTTCGCGAGGTCCCGTGCTTCGACATCCGCCAGCAGTGCTCGGGCTTCCTCTACGGCCTGGAGCTGGCCGACGCCCAGATCCGGGCGGGGATGGCGAGGACGGTGCTCCTGGTCGGGGCCGAGGTCCACGTCGGCTTCATGCCTTGGACGCCGGCGAACTGGGACTACATGATCGGGGCTTCCGAAGTGGCCCCGACCCCCGAGGAGTACGCCTGGAATTCCAGGTTCCGCCACCTCGTCGTGCTCTTCGGAGACGCGGGGGCGGCGGTCGTGCTGAAGGCGGCGGAAGGCGACCGGGGCGCCATCGACCACTCCCTTCACGGCGCCGGGGCCGAGTACGAGAAGCTCTACGTCCCCGGCACCGGCTTCAAGCACCGGCCCTACACGGACCCCGAGCAGTTCAAGCGCGGCGACCACATCCCGGTGATGGACGGCCGCTTCGTCTTCAAGATGGCGACCACGAAGATGGTCGAGGTCGCGGGCGAGGTCTTGGAGCGAAACCGGGTGAAGGTCGAGGACCTCGAGATGGTGCTGATGCACCAGGCCAACCGGCGCATCAACGAGTACTGCGCGAAGACCATGGGCATCCCCGAGGAAAAGGTGGCCCACAACATCCACAAGTACGGCAACACGACCGCGGCCACCATCCCGCTCCTCTGGGACGAATGCGTGCGCGACGGCAGGATCGCGCCGGGCGACCTCGTGCTCATGATCGCGTTCGGGGCGGGGATGACGTGGGGGGCGAGCCTGGTGCGGGCCTGACCGCGGGCTGGCAGCGGGGACACCAGTGTCGGGCGGCTTCGAACACAAGCCCGCCACCCCGGCGATAGAATCCACGGCGGATGCTGCACGGCAAGAAGGTGGTGGTGGTCCTGCCCGCGTACCGGGCCGCGAAGACCCTGGAGCGGACCTATCGCGACATCCCCCGGGACGTGGTCGACGAGGTCCTGCTCGTGGACGACGCCAGCGACGACGACACGGTCACGCTGGCCCTGCGCCTAGGGATAAAGACGTTCCGGCATCCACGAAACCGGGGCTACGGGGGCAACCAAAAGACGTGCTACGGCCAGGCCCTGCGGCTCGGCGCCGACGTCGTGGTCATGCTCCATCCCGACTACCAGTACGAGCCTCGGCTGATCACGCCCATGGCGGGCATGGTGGCCTCGGGCGTCTACGACCTCGTGCTCGGCTCGCGGATCCTGGGCAACACCGCCCGGGCCGGGGGAATGCCCTTCTACAAGTACGTGTCGAACCGCGTGCTCACCGCCTACCAGAACCTCATGATGGGCACCAAGCTCTCCGAGTTCCATACGGGCTACCGCGCGTTCTCACGGACCGTGCTCGAGGCCTTGCCGCTCCTCGCCAACTCCGACGACTTCGTGTTCGACAACCAGATCCTGGCCCAGGTGGCGAGCGCCGGGTTCTCGATCGGCGAGATCTCCTGTCCGACGAAGTACTTTCCCGAGGCCAGCTCCATCAGCTTCTGGCGCTCGGTGCGCTACGGGCTCGGGGTGGTTCGAACCAGCACCGGCTTCCGGCTCTGGAAGTGGGGCCTCACCGCCCCCGCCATCTACTCGACGTCGGCGGAGCTTCGCTTGCGGAAGGAGGCGGAGGGCGCGCGGGAGGCCACGGCCGCGCCCTGACGCCCCTCGAGGTCGAAGGAACTGCTCGGCGTTCCTGACCTTCGAGGCCGGGTTCTCCCTTCGCTCAGGGGGCGCGGCCAGGGTGCGGGATCGCCGGCGGCGGAAGCGCGGCCAGGCGGAACCCGGGGCCCGAGCGAACGAAACCGGCTTCGGTGAGGAACGACGCGAGGGGGCTTTGGGCCAGCGGTAAGTCGTCGGCGGTGGCCCAGCCGAGCGCCGAGCGCCCGGTCTCCCCCGCCCAGCGCGCGAGCGCCGCGGCCAGGGCGCGCGCCATTCGGGAGCGCAGCGGCTCCTCGTCGGGCAGGAACGTCCGCAGGTCCTTCTCGCCACGTCCCAGGTAGCCCGCGAGGCGGCCGTCGACCACGACCACGTGCGTCCCCACCGCGCGCATCGCCCGCGCGGTCTCGCCCTTCGGCCAGGGCAGAGCGGCGCCGTAAGGGTTGGCGGGATCGGTCGACGCGAGAACGACGCCCGGCAGCGTCTCCTCGTCGGCCCCGGCCGCGGTTTCTCGGAGCGCCCGGAGCCGCTCCAGGGCGCCAGGGTTGGCGAACTGCGAGCCCCCGAGGCCGGTCACGAAGTACCCGCGCCGGACCCGGCCCGACTCTTCGAGGGCACGCAGCACCGGGTAGATCGCACTGAACCCGCCCGCCGGCTCTTCGGCGGCGATGGCGTCGCGCGTGAGGACGCCGTGACGCGCGACGAGCTGCTCGGCCAGGGCCGCGGCGCGCGCCGTGGGCGACGGGGCCTTGGCGCCCTTCGGGGGGACGAGCCGGCTCCAGCGGCCGGCGGCACTGGGCGGAGCCTGGCGGCGAGAGCGGAAGGGGCTGAGGCGCCGGTGCCGTTCGGCGGCGCGTGAGGGCCGTGACCCGAGGAACGCGCGCAGCGCCCCGGGGGTGTCGTTCGTGACCTCGCCCGCGAACACGAGGTCCCAGAGGGAGTCGAGAACGGTGCGCGCCATCGCCTCGCCGGTGGCCTCCTGCAGGTCGCCAAAGAAGGACGCTCCGTGGCGGCCGAGGTGCTCACGGAGCCGCTCCTGGACCTCGCCGGTGGGGGGATTCGGGGCGGGAGGGTGGAGGAGCCAGAGATCGTCCGTCAGGTAGAGCGCGATGCGGCCGTCGCGCTCGCCGAGCGAGGAGACGCCGACCCATACCACCTCTCCCGCGGCGCACAGCGTGTCGAGATGCTCGGGCCGGTAGTCCGGAAGCCGTGCGGGCAGGATGTCGCGCTCGAGGGCTGACGCCGGGAAGGCCGCGCCCTGGAGCTGCTCGATCACGTCGAGAAGGCCGTCGGGGCCGCGTCGTGGCGGAGCCGTCCGCGCCACCCCGTGCCAGTCGAGCAGCAAGCGGGCGAGGGCCTCAGGCTCGGCGGGCTCGGCCTCACGGCGCAGCCGGGCGAGCGACCGGCGACGCAGGGTCGCGAGCACATCGGCGCCGCACCACTCGCGGCCGGAGCCGCCGGGGCGAAACTCGCCTTCGACGATGCGGCCCGAGACGGCCAGGCCTCGCAGGGTGGACGAGACGACGGCTTCGCCGAGGCCGAAGCGGCGCGCGGCCTCGGCCGCATGAAACGGGCCGTGCGTCCGGGCGTAGCGAAGGAGCAGATCGTCGAGGGCATGGGGGGCAGGCTCCAGGAAGGCCTGGGGAAGGCCCGCGGGCAGCGCCACCCCGAGCGCGTCGCGCAGGCGCCCGGCGTCTTCGACCGCGGCCCACCGCTCCTCGCCCGCAATCGTCACTTCTACCACGCGCCGCTCGCCTTCGAGCGCGGCCAGGAAGCCGCGCGCCGCCGCGGTATCGGGCGGCTCCACCCGGACCGCCAGCTCTTCGAGGCTCAGGGCGCCGAGCCGTCGCAGGAGGTCGTGCACGCGGTCCGCGCTCCGCGCCCGGCGCTCGGGCTCGAGCCCCTGAAGGCTCACCTCCAGCTCTTCGAGCGCGCGCGGATCGAGGAGCTCGCGCAGCTCGGCTTCGCCCAGAAGCTCGCGGAGCTGGGCCTGGTCGACGGCGAGGGCCTGGGCGCGCCGCTCGGCGAGCGGAGCGTCGCCGTCGTAAAGGTAGTTCGCGACGTAGCCGAAGAGCAGTGAAGAGGAAAAGGGCGAGGGCGTCTGGGTGTCCACGGTCACGAGACGCACCGCACGCTGGCGGACCTGCCGCGCGAGGTCGACGAGGGCGGGCACGTCGAACACGTCCTTCAGGCACTCGCGGTAGGCCTCGAGGATGATGGGGAACGAGCCGTAGCGGGCGGCCACGGCCAGGAGGTCGGCGGCCTTCTTGCGCTGCATCCAGAGCGGCGAACGCTGACCCGGCCGGCGCCTGGGGAGCAGAAGCGCGCGGGCCGCCGACTCGCGGAAGTGGGCGGCGAAGAGGGCGGTGCCCCCCAGCTCCCCCACCACCAGGTCCTCGACCTCCTCGGGCTCGGGCAGGAGGGCGGCCGCGTCGGGCGGACGCTCGCGGTCGGAGAGCCGGACCACGATCCCGTCGTCGCTCCACACCGTTTGCACCTCGGCCTCGCCCGTGGCCCGGAGCTTGGCTTCGAGGGCCAGGGCCCAGGGGGCGTGAACGCGTCCGCCGAAGGGTGAGAGCAGGCACAAGCGCCAATCCCCCATCTCGTCGCGCGTGCGCTCGAGCACGATCGTGCGGTCGTCGGGAAGGGCGCCGGTGGCCTCGCGCTGCTCGTCGAGATAGGCGAGCAGGTTGTCCGCGGCCTGTGCATCGAGGGAATGCTCGCTGACCAGGCGCTTCCTGGCGAGGTCGCGGCGCGCCGCGAGCAGCTCCCGCGTGAGCCGGCCGATGGCGCGTCCCAGCTCGACCGGCCGTGCGCCCCGGTCGGCCTTCCAGAACGGCATCTTCCCCGGCTCGCCGGGCGCGGGGGTCACGAGCACGCGGTCGCGCGTGATCTCGGCGATGCGCCAGCTCGTGGCCCCGAGGACGAACACCTCACCCTCGCGGCTCTCGAACACCATCTCCTCGTCCAGCTCACCCACGCGCCGGCCCGGGCGTCCACGGCCCCGCGCGTCGGGGGTGCCTCCGTCGGCCAGGAACACGCCATAGAGGCCGCGGTCGGGAATGGTGCCGGCGTTCGTGACCACGAGGCGCTGCACGCCCTCCCGGCCGCGGACCGTGCCCCGGAGGCGATCCCACACGAGACGCGGGCGCAGCTCCGCGAACTCGTCCGAAGGGTAGCGGCCCGAGAGCATGTCGAGGACACCTTCGAACTGCGCGCGCGGCAGCCGCGCAAACGGCGCGGCACGGCGCACCAGCGCGAAGAGGTCGTCGACCTCGCGGCTCCGGTCCACGCAGGCGGCGGCGATGTGCTGGGCCAGGACGTCGAGCGGGTTCTCGGGGATGCGCGTCTCCTCCACCGCGCCTTCCTGCATGGCGCGCGTGATGGCCGCGGTCGCGAGCAGGTCCCCGCGGAACTTCGGAAAGATGATGCCGCGGGAGACCGCTTCGACCTGGTGGCTCGCCCGCCCGATCCGCTGGATGCCGCTCGCCACCGAAGGTGGGGTCTCGATCTGCACCACGAGGTCGATGGCGCCCATGTCGATGCCCAGCTCGAGCGACGAGGTCGCGACCATGCAGGGCAGGCGGCCGGCCTTGAGCGCGTCTTCCATCTCCACCCGCTGCTCGCGGGCGATCGAGCCGTGGTGGGCGCGGGCCACCTCTTCCTCGGCCAGGTCGTTCAGCGCGCCCGCCAGGCGCTCGGCCAGGCGGCGGCTGTTCACGAAGACGAGGGTGGAGCGGTGGGCCCGGACCAGCTCGAGGAGCCGCGGGTGGATCGCGGGCCAGATCGACCGCCGCGAGACCCAGCTCGCCGGACCCTCGGGGACCTCTTCCGGCGACGGCTCGATGGCCTCGCCGAGCCGCGACATGTCCTCGACCGGCACCTCGACCTTGAGGTCGAAGGCCTTCCTGGCCCCCGCGTCGACGATGTGGACGGGCCGCGGCTTCCAAGTACGGGCGCCCTCCCCGCCCCCGAGATAGCGGGCCACCTCCTCGAGCGGCCGCTGCGTGGCGGAGAGGCCGATTCGTTGGAGGGGTGCTTTCGCCACCTCGGCCAGGCGTTCGAGGCTGAGGGCCAGGTGCGCGCCGCGCTTCGTGGCCACGAGGGCGTGGATCTCGTCCACGATCACGACTTCCACCGAGGCGAGGATGGCGCGGGCCCGCGAGGTGAGGATGAGGAACAGCGACTCGGGGGTCGTGATCAGGATGTCGGGCGGGGTGCGGGCCATCTGGGCCCGTTCGTTCGCGGGGGTGTCGCCGGTGCGGATGGCCACCGTGGGGAGGTGGAACGCCTCCCCGCGGCGGCCCGCGGTGCGGGCGATGCCGGCGAGGGGCGAGCGCAGGTTGCGCTCGACGTCGACCGCGAGCGCGCGGAGCGGGGAGACGTAGAGGACCCGGCAACGCGCGGCTTTCGCCGGCGCGGGGGCCAGCATCAGCCGGTCGATGGCCGAGAGAAACGCCGCGAGCGTCTTGCCCGAGCCGGTAGGGGCGAAGATCAGGGTAGAGTGGCCCGCCCGGATGGCGGGCCAGCCCAACGCTTGTGCGCGGGTGGGAGCCTCGTACGTCTCTTCGAACCACTCTCGTACGGCGGGTGCGAAAGAGTCGAGGGGCGACGGCGGGGTTTTGGGCGTCACGGGGATCTACTGGGAACTACGAGGCATCTTACCCGACGGTTTCGTTTGGGAGTGTCGACAACGGATCGGTGCTGAATGGAGCGGCCCGCGGACTCCATTCAGCACCGTGCATATGAGACCATTCCGCGCGCATGGGTCGCCGTTGAAGAGGATCGCCCTCCCGCTCGCGCTCGCGCTCGCGGTCGTGTCCGTGGCCGCGCGGGTGCCGCCCGCGGCGACTCCAGTCCCGCCGCCCGAAGCCATCCTCGGCTTCCGGCCCGGGGACGACGGCAAGCTGGCCGACTGGACTCAGGTCGTCCGCTACTTCCAGGCCCTCGATCGAGCCTCGGCCCGGGTCGCGGTGGAGGACGTGGGGCCGACGACGGAAGGCCGGCCCTTCCTCATCGCGACCCTCACCTCCACGGCCAACATGGCGCGCCTCGAGGAGATCCGCCGCGACAACCTCCGCCTCGCTGATCCTCGCGGGCTTGGCGAAGAGGAAGGCCGCAGGATCCTGGCCCGGGGCAGGACCATCGTGGCCACGAATTTCTCGATCCATTCGACGGAGGTCGGGGGCACCCTCACGTCGATGCTCCTGGCGCATCGGCTGGCCACGGCCACCGATCCCGCGACCCTCGACGTGCTCGACAAGGCGGTCGTGCTCCTCGTCCCCTCCCACAATCCCGACGGGACCGACCTCGTGACCGCGTGGCAGCGCAAGCAGGCGGGAACCGCTTTCGAAGGCACGGAGCCGCCGTTCCTCTACCACCCGTACACCGGCCACGACAACAACCGCGACTGGTACATGTTCACGCAGGCCGAGACCCGGCTCACGGTGAAGCACGTCTACGACCGTTGGCGGCCGCAGATCGTCCACGACGCCCACCAGATGCGAACGAACGGCGCGCGGATCTTCGTGCCGCCCTACCTCGATCCCTGGGAGCCCAACGTCGATCCGGCCCTGCGCGCCGCGGTGGGCGCCCTCGGCTCCGACGTGGCGGCGCGCCTCACCACCACGGGCAAGGCCGGTGTCGTGGTGAACGCCCTCTTCGACGCGTGGACCCCCGCCCGCGCTTATCCGCACACCCAC
>Ga0209640_10003671_pt1 | contig 13431 bp, 12 predicted proteins | sample RifCSP10_1_FD_184018 | JGI IMG/M metagenome (GOLD analysis project Ga0209640, IMG submission 184018) | Soil microbial communities from Rifle, Colorado - Rifle CSP2_sed 10_1 (SPAdes) (version 2) | ecosystem: Environmental > Terrestrial > Deep subsurface > Rock core/Sediment | place: Rifle...
CGGCAAGGCGTGGCGCCGGCCCGAACGGCGGCCTTCGGACAAGCCGCGCCTCTACAACGGCAAGCCGGCGCTCACCAGGGCCGGCATCGCGAAGCGCGCCGCCGCGCTCGTCAAGGAAGGCACCTACGTGAATCTCGGCGTCGGCATTCCGACGATGGTTTCGAACTACCTCCAGGGCCGTGACGTGATCCTTCACGCGGAGAACGGCGTCCTCGGCTATGGCCGGATGGTTTCGGAAGAAAACGAGATCGATCCGGATATCTATAACGCCGCGGGCCAGTTCGTGGCGCTGACGCCCGGCGCGTCATTCTTCGACAGCGTCACCTCGTTCGAGATGGCGCGCGGTGGCAGAATCGACACCGTGATCCTCGGCGCGTATGAGGTGGATCAGTCCGGCAGCGTCGCCAACTGGAGCACGTCGGACGCGAAGAGAGGCGGCATCGGCGGCGCGATGGACCTGCTCTCGGGAAAAGGCGACCTGATCATCGTGATGGAGCACACCGACAGCAAGGGCCGCCCGAAGCTGCGGCGCGAATGCACCTATCCCGTGACGGGAAAAGGATGCGTCAGTTACGTGGTGACCGACCTGGCGCTGTTGCGTTGGGACGGCAAGCGATTCGTCCTCGACGAAGTGGCGCCGGGGTTTACTCCGCAGGAAGTGATCGCACTCTCGGAGATGGGGATCACCGCGGGGCCGGACGTGAAAATAATGGATTAAGAGGCAGATGGATACACCATGCTGCTCGGCAGTGTCTCCAACATGGCGATCGATCCTCACCTCCTCACGCGGGTGGGCTACGACCCGCGGAAGGACTTCGCGGTGGTCTCCGCGCTCGCGCGCGGACCGCAGATGCTCGTCGTACATCCGAACCTGCCCGCGAAAACCGTGCAGGAGTTTCTCGCGCTCGCGCGCAAGAAGCCGAACGCGCTGATCTGCGGCTCGGGCGGTGTGGGCACCCCGGCGCATTTCGGTTGCAAGCTGTTGCGGCTCCGGGGTGACGCGCACCTGTTGCACGTTCCTTACAAGGGCACGACGGTGACGTCGCTGGTGTGGCGCAAGGGCGGACCCGCCGCCGGCGTTGGAGGCGATGCAGGCGGAGGTTGTGGCATCGAAGCCCCGATGATAGACTGGCGTGTCATACACATCGTAAGGTGTATCGTGAGAACCAATATCGTGCTCGACGACAAGCTGGTGAAAGAAGCCATGAAGCTCGCCAACGTCCAGACCATGCGGGAAGTGGTCGATCTCGCGTTGCAGCGCTTTGTCCAAAGCGGCAGGCAGCGCAAGCTCCTGGAGCTTTACGGCAGCGGCGGAGTCCGCAAGGGCTACGACTACAAGCGGACGCGGTCGGCCGCCTGACATGTACCTGGTGGACACCTCCGTCTGGGTGGACTATCTGCGCGGAAAGGCAACACCTCAGGTCCGGGCACTGAAAGAGTTGCTCGCGGGAGAGGAAATCGTCGGCGTCGCACCGATCATCCTGCAGGAAATTCTGCAGGGCGCGGACTCGGACCAGCGCTTCGAGAAGTGGAGGAAATATTTTTCGGGACTCTGCTGCTACGCGCCCATGGACCCCGTGGAATCGCATGTCGCAGCCGCCCGTCTGTATCAGGCGTGCCGGCGGGCCGGCAAGACCCCGCGCAGCAGCAACGATTGCCTGATCGCCCGGATTGCCATCGAGCACAAGCTGGCTCTGCTCCAGGATGACAAGGACTTCGGTGCCATTGCGGCCGTAACCCCCGAGTTGCGGCTCTATCCGATTCAATAAGGTTAGCGTGCAGGACGTGGAGTCCACTGAGCCTCTTATTAGGCATTCTTCTCCGTGATCTCAGTGTACCCGTCAAGCGGGTATTGAAAAGAATGCTCAGTGCGAAATGGGGTAGAGTAAGCAACAGGAGTCCCATCCGTAGGGATGGAACGCATCACCCAGGAGTTTGTCGGACTTAGGTCGGACAGACTCCTAATGCAAAACCGGCGCCAGGAAAATTGTAAAAGAGGATGACTGATATGCGAATTCACCACTGCTTTTCTTCATGTTCGGCCGCTTCGGGTGGGTTTTCTTCCGAAATGTCAGCCGGTTTTGCTGTTAGCAGCCTGTACGGACTGTTAACTCCGACAGGCTGCTAGGAGATCGGCATGACAGCAGAACACACCGTAACACTGGTCAACCCGGTCGGGCAGCGCGCGGTCGAGCGCGTGGCTCTCGCGCGGCGGCTCGATTCACTGCACGGGAAGTCCATAGGCTTTATCGACAACATGAAGCCCAACGCCAACCTCTTCATTCAATACATCGAGGAGATGATGCGTGCGGATTACACGGGAGTCCGGACGCATTCGGTGCGCAAGAACTACACCTCCAGCAAGCTGATAGCCGATCAACTGGACGGCAAGGTGCAGGGCCTGGTCAACGCCTGGGGCGACTGAGGCGGCTGCACGTCGTGGTGTATCCACGACTCGGCCTATCTCGAAAAGCGCGGCGTCCCGACGTCGACCATCGTCTCGACGGCGTTTCTTACGCATGGGCGGCTCGCTGCAAGGAATCTTCAACTCGACGACCTCCCGCTGGTCGTCACTCCGCATCCGCTGAACGATCTGACGCCCGAGCAGGTCCGCGAACTTGCCCGCTCGGCTTATCCGATCATAATCGAACAATTGACCGGGCAGGGCGTGCTCGAGCCGCACACCCGGGTGGACTACGTTCACCCTGCCGCGCGCAATCGCGTGCAGCGCGGCAAGGCCCCGGGCACGGAGGCCGCATGATCGCCGCACTGACTGAGGCGCCGGTGCTGGAACTCGAGGACTCGTGGGAAGCCATCAACGAGTGGTTCCTCACCCATGACCTGACCGACGGATTGCCGATCGTGCCGCCCACGCAGGCGCGCGTGGCGGCGATGACCGGCCATGTCGAGCGCGTGCTGGGATGGAAAGCCGCGGACGTGATCGGCACGCTCGCGCCCAGGCAGGGCCTGGCCACGGTGGAGAAGATCGCCGCGAATGCCGTCATGGCGGGCTGCAAGCCCGAGTACATGCCGGTGCTGCTCGCGTGCGTCAAGGGGATCGCGGATCCCAGGTTCAACCTCGACGCGGTGCAGACGTCGACCCACAACACCTCGCCGCTTCCCATTGTCAATGGCCCGGTCCGGGCGGCCATCGATCTCAACTGCGGCTACAACTACACGGGCAGCCGCTGGCGCAGCACGAGCACGATTGGACGCGCCTTGCAGTTGACGATGATGAACGTCGGAGGGACGCCGGGCTCCATCAACATCCACACCCAAGGGCATATCGCCCGCTTCGGGCATTGCATCGCGGAGAACGAGGAGGAAAACCCGTGGGAACCGCTGCACGTCGAAAGAGGCCATGCGGCGCAGACAAGCGCCGTCACCTTGATCCCAGCGTGCACGGCCGCGATGATCGACGACAACGGCGGCAGCCAGACCGCGAAGGAGTTGCTGCGCACCCTGGCCCTGTCCATTCCCTACGTCGGCAACCGCAATACCAACGGCGAAGGCCAGCCGCTGTTGATCCTCTGCCCGCAGCATGCGCGACTGCTGGCAAACGGCGGCTACAGCAAGGCCGAGGTAAAGCGTTTCATCTGGGAATACGGGCGGCTGCCTTTCGGCAGCATCCCGCGCGGCAACTTGACGAACTTCAGCAAGAAAATCCTGAAACTCTACGCCGATGTCGACCCGGACTTCGGGGTGCCGATCGCCGACAAACCCGAAGACATCGTGATCGTGGTGATGGGTGGGACCGGCACCCACAGCCTTTCGGTGCAGACGCGGCTGGCGTCGGAGAACGTCACCGTGCCGATCCAGCGCAAGGACGGGACGCCCTGGAACGGACAGGTCTGAACCCAATGGCACCACCTTAAGCTTCCTTCCCCTGCGTGCGGGGGAAGGGCGCGCTGAAGCGTTGAGCAGGGGCCCCATTTTTGGGGATGCGACCGTGAAAGCGTGCATAATGCCCGCGGTTCTCGTTCGCGCGCCATTGTCCGCTACTGGGTCGCACCTTCTCGTGATACGGGTAGGCACTGCTCCGCCGTCCGCGGGCAGGATGGGGGCTGGAGATGGGCATGCATGGCAGATGGGCGTTGCTGGCCGCCATCCTGGGGGTCGTGTCAGCGCCGTTGGCTGCGGCGGTACAGGGCGAGAACTACCCGCAGCGGCCGATCCGGCTGATCGTCGGTTTCACGCCGGGCGGCGCCACCGATCTCGTCGGCCGTCTGCTCGCGGACAAGCTCTCGGAGCGCCTCGCACAGCAGGTCGTGGTGGACAACCGTCCGGGGGCGAGCGGCATCATCGGCGCGAGGATCGTCGGCAGCTCGCAGCCGGATGGCTACACGCTGTTGATCTCGGGTTCCTCGATCAGCATCGTCGGCAGCCTGTACACCGAAACCCGGTTCGACGTGCAGCGCGACCTCGAACCGCTGGCGCTGGTCGCGACCTCGCCCTACGTCATGGTCACGCACCCGTCGATCGGGGTGAAAACCGTCGCCGAGCTGATCGTTTATGCGAAGCCGCGCGGCGGCAAGATCACCTACGGGGCTTCGACACCCGGCACGGTGCAGCACCTGAGCACCGAGATGTTCAAGCGCCTGGTCGGCATCGACATGCTCTTCGTCCCGTACAAGGGCACCGGGGCGATGCTGCCGGACCTCCTCGGCGGGCGCATCCAGGTCGCAGTCGACAATATCCTGGTGCTGGCGCCGCACGTCGGGAGCGGCGCGGTGCATGCACTGGCCGTAACCACCGCGAAGCGCAGCCCCATCCTGCCGAACGTTCCGTCGCTTGCGGAGTCCGGCTTGCCCGCCCTGCATGGCTTCGATACCGGCGGCTGGTTCAGCATGTACTGCGCGCTGAAAACGCCGCCGCACATCGTGAAGAAGCTGAACGCCGAAATCCTCGCGATCGTGAACGCAGCCGACGTGCGCGAGCGCCTGCTCAAGTTCGGCGCGACGCCCCTCCCCGGAACGCCCGAGGATCTGCGCCGGCAGCTCGCGCGCGAAGTCCCCCGTTGGCGCAAGGTGATCCAGGACGCCGGCCTGAAAGTCGAGTGAGTGCCTGGCCTATTGAGCTTTACCGATCCACGTGACACCAAACCACACCACCCCGCCTCCTGCTGGAGGCACCCCGCCCGGCCCGACACGATGCAGCGTGTCGGGCGTTCACCGGCTCGGACACGCGCAGGCGTGTCCGTCGAAACCCCGGCTCACCCTCGTGATAGGAGGGGAGTTTTCCGCTGACTTTCAAGGAATCGTGGGCTCGGGGCGGATGCGCCAACCGGCGTTCTCAGCCCAGTAGCCCGCGCAAACTCTGATTGACTTCAGCGCTGTGATGGCGCGCGGTCTTGCCGCTTGGAGGAAGAGCCTCCTCGTAGAAGAACCCCGGAAGCTCATCGTCCGCTTCGGTAAACCCGGCCGCTTTATTGAACTCCCACTCCATGCGCAGCGCTTCGAGCCCCAATGTCTGGAGGAAGGAGGAGTCGAGGTTCGTGCCATGCGCGTCATTGAGCGCGTTAACGATGAGGTCGGCGCTGACGCTGGTCACGGAGCGCCCGAAAATGCACAGACCCAGGGAATCCGCCGCGGCACAGGCCGTCTGGATCCCCAGACTCGCCGCTACCAGTTCCTCGGTCGACTTGCCCTTGCAGTCGAAAACCGGCAGGTTGCCCGTGGTGTGATCCGCCCCTTGCGCCGTGACCATCATTGAAATCCCCGTGACCTCGCTCACTCGGGGATCGTAGGCGCTGATGCCTTGCTTCTTGATGACGGGAATGCGCGCGACCTTGTAATGGGATCCCACTCGGGCAGTTCCCTGCGCCAGGAGGCGGCCGCGCGTGCTGCCCCGGCGAATGTCCTCCAGAGCCTCCATCATGAATCCGACATCACCGAACGCACCCTGCCCGGCTTGCATCAGAACACCCAACATGGCGCCCACTTCAATGGTATCGACCCCAAGGTCGTTGGCGACGGCATTCAGCCGGGCAACGTCGTCCGGGTCCTTCAGTCCGCAATTGCTGCCCATCAGGCCGAGCGTCTCGTATTCAAGCGGCGACACGATCTCCTTGCCCTTCTCATCCACATAGACGTTGCTGCATTCGATCACGCAGCCCGGCATGCAGGCGTGCGAAGGCTGCCCGCCGCGGCTCACATTCCTCCTGTAAATATGGTCCCCGCCGAGTTTCAGAGTTTCCTGCGAGGCTTCCACCAGCCGGCCGGCGCTGAAGTTGCGCACCGGGAGCCCGCCGATCTGGTTCGTGATGTCGGCCATATTCGCGGTGCCGATGCGCTTGAAGGTGTCGATCGCCGGTTCCTTGTTCAGCCTGCTGCCGTATTCGCGGATCGCCCCCATGAGTTTCTTGCGGTCGTGGAAAGTCGGCATCTTGTGCATGTCCACGACGATCGCCTTGACCTTCTTGCTGCCCATGACGGCGCCGACGCCGCCGCGGGCCGCGAGCCGCGACGGCCGCCCGTCGGTGTCTGCGAAGGCAATGCCCGCCACCAGACCGAGATATTCACCGACCGGACCGCACAAGGCGAAACTGACCTTCTTGCCGTATCTCTCGAACAGCAGCGCCGCAGCCTCGTTGTTGCCCTTGCCCAGGTAGGGCTCGGCGCTCTCGAAGGTGATGCTCCCATCCCTGGTGATGCGGATGACGACCCAGTCGTCTGCAGCACCATGAAGGGTGAACCCGGCGGTCTCAAGCTGGCCCAGAGCGAAGGCGAAGGTGCCGCCCGAATTCGCCTCCTTGATGCCGCCGGTGAGCGGGCTCTTGCAACCGACACTGAGCCGGTTGGCATTGGAGAAATTCGTGCCCGCGAACGGCCCCGCGGAGAAAATCAGCGGGTTCTCCGGTGACAAAGGATCGACGGTCGCCACCCCGCGCTCGAGCAAGGTCTTCGCGATGTAATGCCGGCCGGCGCGGATGATGGCCTCGCCGCGCAATTCCTCAGTCTCGACTGAGCGATCCCGGAGATTGATGTGCAGGTACTTTCGCATGTTGACCCCGCCCTATGAGATTGGAAACTCGCACCACGACAGACAATTATTCCGCCCCTTGCCGGATACCAGCATCGCCATGACCATGCCGACCATCCCCACGTTGAGCAGCACCATCGCACTCTTCCATTTCCAGGCGCCCGCCATGCCGCCGCTCATCCACACGCCTCTGCCACGAATTACAGGGAATCTTAGGAGTACACGGGGGTTAGACTTTGAGCCAAGTCAAGAAAGAAGTCGGAATGCCACCGTCAGGTCCTCCCTGCGCGCCAGAACTGCCGGTGGGAGCGCGAAACCGCAAGAGCGAGGCGTGCGTCAATGCTCGACGCTCATGACGAGCGCCTCGACGTCTTCCGGCTTGAAAATCGCCGACAACGAATGGGTGGTGCCGCCGGGTGCGAAGCTGAACGGATCGCAGCATCAGAGCTACAAAGCGGGCGGGCTTTATGTGAACTTCCACAGCGCGAAGTACAAAGGCGGCGAGATTCGCGGCCAGCTCCGACCAGGCGGCAGTAGCGGCCGCAGCAGCGGCTATTGATCTTGCGCAAGAGCCGCTTGGGCGCGGCTCATTTGCAAGGTTTACGAGGCCGACCGGCTCGAATGTCCGGTCCTGGCCGATCAGCGCCCTGTCACCAACGGGCGCAAATCGACCGAGGCTGTGCGAAAACTCGCTGAAAACGCAGATTGCAAAAATCCGGCCTCGCAGATCGCGCTGTTATCGAATATTGGAGGTCGGGATAATGGCTTCAGTATCCCGAAAATCGAGTTAGCGCCGAGTTTTCACGCAGCCTCGATCCATTCCAGACTTCTACTCCAACCTGATGTTGACCTTCTTTGCGATGCGTCCAAACTTGGTGATCTCTTGCTTTATAAACCGCCCGAGGTCACTCGGGCCCAAATAATCCACCTCTCCGCCACCGTTCAAGAACCACTTCTTTACTTCATCGAGAGCCAGAACTGCTTTGATCTCATTGGTCAGCCTGTCCACGATCGGCGCTGGTGTGCCACTTGGTGCGAGGAACGACCACCAGTTGGCGTTTTCGAACCCGGGCAGGTCGGCCGCCTCCGCGACGGTCGGAACGTCAGGCAGCAGCGCGCTGCGCTTCAATCCACCGGTACCGAGTGCGCGCAACCTGCCGGATTTGATATGGGGCAACGCCTGCACGATATTGCTGAACGAGGCGTCGCTGTGGCCCCCGAGGATATCGATAAGCGCGGGGCCGCCGCCCTTGAAAGGGACGACCCTCATGTCAATGCCGGTCAGCCCTAAAAAGAGGAGGGTTCCAAGGTGCGGAGCTGAGGCGACTTCTCCAGACGCCATAATCAGCTTACCCGGTTTCTGCTTCGCCACCGCAATGAGCTCTTTTACTGAGTTGGCGGGAACGCTCGAATTGACGATAAGAATGAACGGCCCAGTTCCAAGCTTCGCGATGGGGGCAAAGGACTTTATCGGATCGTACGGCGTCTTCCGGGTTGCAGCGAGGGTGGCATATGAGGCGGAAGCAAGCACCATCGTATAGCCATCCGGAGTCGATCGCGCCGCTGATTCATATCCGATTACGCCTCCTCCGCCGGCGCGGTTAATGACAACTATCTGCTCTCCAAGGCGTTCGGACAACTTGGCGGCGATCGATCGGGCCACAAAGTCGTTGGAACCGCCCGGCGACACAGCGACGATGGCCCGCACCGGCCTCTTCGGGTAAACGTCGGCCGCCGATGCGACGGATGGGAATATGAGCAGTGTTGAAACTGCGATCAGTCTTCTAACGATGCTGTGTGGCATGGGTTTCCCCCTCGGTAGTCAAAGTAGCTTTTAGTCTCTATCTTAGACGAAAGCAATAATATCCGGCCGTGGCCGTTTGCGACTATCGGGCACGTTGGGCAAAGCGGCTCACCCCTGCCGTCCGAGACTGACAACGCCCCGGATCTCCCTCCGAAAGGCGCGTGCATGTCACAATCCGGGTTGATGACGAAATACCGGATCACCCGCGAGAACCTGCTCGACGGCAGCCACCACGCGCGGGTTCGCGCCGGTCAGAGCCCGTTGATCGTCAGGGCGAATTCAACCCACACCCGCCGTTCAGGAAGCCGGCGACGGCGGTTCCCGGCCTACGCCATGAACATCCCCCCGTTGATGTCGATCAGCGTCCCGTGCACGTACGACGCTCCTGGCGAAGCGAGGAACACCACCACCGACGCGACTTCTTCGACGGTGCCGATGCGACCCAGCGGAACACGCGCACGGATCGCGGCGCGTTCGGCGTCGGTGTAGGTGTCGAACTTCGCCTGCACGCGCTCGGAAGCGATGATGCCCGGCGCGACCGCGTTCACGCGGATGCCGAAGGGACCCAGTTCCTTCGCGAGATGGCGGTTGAGGCCCGCGAGACCCGACTTCGCCGCGGTGTAGGCGATCCCCGAAAGGTTGCTCGCCTGGCGCGAGGCGATGGACGCCACCGTGACGATCGCGCCGGACCGGCGGGACTTCATGTGAGGCGTCACCACCTTGCAGGTCCGGAAAACACTCGTGAGATTGAGGTTGAGGGTATCGAGCCAGTCCGCGTCGGGCGTTTCGTCAGATGTCATGGGGCGGGCAGAAGTACCTCCACCCGCGTTGTTCACCAGAATATCGATGCGCCCATGACGATCGATCACCGTTCGTACCATTGCCTCGATGGCAGCGGCGTCGTGCATGTCGCACGTCACGACGGAATCGGCGCCTCCGGCCTCGCGCACGAGACGCCCGGTTTCCGCCAGCGCCTTCGCATCGCGCGCCGTGGCAACGACGGTGTGGCCTTGCGCACCGAACGCAATGCAGATTGCGCGACCGATCCCACGGGATCCGCCGGTGACAAGCGCGACAAGCGAATTCATTGCAGGGTGGGGTCGGCCATACACGCAGGATTATTCGATCACTCGAGCGGCCTGCAGCAGGATTTCCCCTGGAATCGTAATGCTCAGCGCCTTCGCGGTCTTGGCGTTGACCACCAGCTCGAACTTCGTGTGCTTAATGGGGACACGCACAATTTTCGCGAACGATCTTCTCGGGTGAATGTCTGGTTTTGGCAGTTGGAAAAACTTGTGTGCGTCCCCATTTCGCCGTCAGCGCGGCGTAACGGCCGCCAGTGCCTCGGTGAGCTTTGGCGCGCGATCAAGGTTCCACCAGGCGTTGACGGCTTCTTCCACCTGGTTTGCGGGAAGGCACATGCGTGCGCAGTAGCGGAACTTGTCCTTCAGTTCCTGCTCGGAAAGCGGATCTGCCGGGGCGCCGTGCATCGTGTGCCGGTTTACGCGCTTGGAAAGCTTCTCGCCGTTCTTCAGCGTAATGGTCACCGGATTGCAGGTCGGGGCGTGCTCGTAGTCCGGATCCCAGTTGCTCATCACGTTGATGTGCGTCTTCTCCCGCGCCGCGCGATATTCGGGCCGATCTAGCTTGGCGTCCGTGAAGCTCTCGATGTTGATCTTCCTGTCGACCAGCGCGGTGGCGATGTTGTAGTGGATCGAGAACTTGCCCTGAAATCCATACGTGGGGTTCGGATGGAGAAGCACGTGCGAAATCGCAGGCACGTTGTCGACATCCACACACGCCACGTCGTCCGGGCTGACGTTGTGCTCGTTCAACAAGGCGGTCAGCGAATCGAGCGCTCCCTGGTTGGAACCGCAGCACGGGTATTTCTTGATCACGATGGTGTTCTTGGAATGCCAGGTCTTGCCGAGGTTGGCGGTCATCTTTTCCGGGTCGTACTTGCCCTCGCCGATATACGCGTGCGCCCAACCGACCCTGCTCTCGATGAACGAGTCGGTGGCGAGCCAGCCCTGTTTGGCGAGCGAGGCCGCCATGACACCCGAGCGGCAGGACATCCCTGCGTGCAGCGGCTTGGTGTGCGTGCCGAAGTTCTGCAGGATGCCGCTGGGCATGGAACCCGCGAGGCCGAACGCCATGACCGTCTGCTGCGTGGTCAAGCCCATCAGCCGCGCGGCTACCGCGGTTGAGCCGATAGTGCCGAACGTCGCGGTGGAGTGAAAGCCCGTGAGGCCTTGCACGTTTTGCGCGCCCCTGTTCAGGTGCACCGCCACCTCGAACCCGAGGACGTACGCGGTGAGGATATCGCGTCCCGACTTGCCAAGCAGTTCACCAACGGCAAGGGCAGTCGGCAGCAGCGCCACCGAGGGATGCCCAAATCCGCCCATGTCATCATAGTCGAGGGCATGACCGATCGTCCCGTTGGCGAGCGCCGCCAGGTACGCAGACGTGCGCAGCTTGTTCCCGATGATCGTGCAGACCGTTTTTCCGCCTTGGGCGTCGACGAAATCGACGATCATCTTGCCGTGCGGCTGAACGGCTCCTGCAAGCGCAACCCCGACGCAGTCGAACGATGCCTGGAGGGCAGCGCGATATGACTCGGGCGGGATTGCGTCGGGACTCGTCTCGGTAACGAACCTGGCCAAGCGTTCTTCGCAAACACCCATCTCGATCTCCTTCGTACAGAATGCGCCGATGCGCGTGCAACAAACATTAGGGCACCGGGATGGGTGTGTCAAATAGGAACTTGCTTCGTTCTGGCGCTTGGAATAGATTGCTCGCCAATCAACTGTTAATCGCGCTCAAGATTCGCTTGGATCGCGATTTTCTCCAAGGGAAGCGAGAGCAAGCATGAACAACGGGATCGGAAGCGCCGTGGCCGGGGAGCCGATCACGGTGGTGCGGCGACTGGATGCCGAAGCCCGGCGCACCGAGTCACCGTGCGGCGACGGCAGCATGGTGTGGCGAAGCTGGGGCGACGGGCCCGCTCTCGTCTTGCTCCACGGCGGGGTCGGCTCCTGGCAGCACTGGGTTCGTACCGTGCCGGCCTTCAGCCGCACCCACCGCGTGCTGGCGCCGGATCTCCCGGGGCTCGGCGAGTCCGCGGACCCGCCCGCGCCGCCGGACATGACGACGATCAGCGCGATCGTCGCGGCGGGGATCGACGGGCTGCTCGGCCCGCGGGCGTCCTACGACCTCGTCGGCTTCTCCTTCGGCGCCTCGGTGGGTGGGCACGTCGCGCTCCTGCACGCCGAGCGCGTGCGCTCGCTGACGCTCCTTGGCGCAGGCGGGCTGGTGCGGCCACGCACGCCGATGGCGCTCGAGCGAGTGCGCGACAAGACCGGCGAGGCGCTCATGCAGGCGCACCGCACCAACCTTCAGCGGATCATGATCGCGGACCCGGCGCGGGTCGACGCCCTCGCCATCGCGATCCAGGACTGGAACGTGCGCCATTCGCGGCTGGACAGCCCGGCCCTGATCGGGAAGCGGCCGCTCGCCCTGTCGCTGCCGCAGCTTCGCGTCCCGGTGAACGCGATCTGGGGGGAGCGTGACCAGATTGCCTACTACACGTTGGAGGATCGGATCGCCGCGCTGCGCGTGCTGCGCCCGGAAGTGGAACCCCGCATCATCCCCTCGACCGGACACTGGGCCGCCTACGAGGCGCCCGACGCGTTCAACGCCACACTCGCCGAGTTCCTGCGCGCGAAGCTCCGGGTCGGATGACCCGAGGCGAAACGCCGGAGGAGGATGTTGTGCCCGAGCCGCAGGAAAAACTCTGGGACTACGATGCCGTGGAGCCCGGCCAGGACGGCCCTGCGACGGTCGTCGCGCTGACCGCAGGGCACATCGCCGCATACGCGCGGGTGGCGCAGAATCGCGATCCGCGGTTCCAGGGACCCGGGGCGAACGCGGAGCATGGCGGCGCGCTCGTCGCGATGCCGACGATGGTGCTCACCTACGCGCCCCTCTTGCGGCGCGAGATCGCCGAACACCAGGGGTTTGTCGCACTGGAAGACTCAGAGACGGCCCGCCGTCAGACCCCCTTCGCCAAGTGCGAGATCCGCTGGTTCCGTCCGGTGCTCGCCGGGGATACCCTCACGGGCACCCGCCGGGTTCTGGAGAAGTACGAGCGGCGAGGCAGCAGGTTCGTCACCATCCGGGTCGAGGCCAGCAACCAGCGAGGCGAGCACGTGGCCAGGTACGACTACACCTGCATCTTCTCCTACGCCCGGGGCCAGCGGGACGTACCCCGCGACTCGGGGATGGCCCAGCCGCTTCTGCCCGGCGCCGAGGCGGCGGCCACCGCCTCCAACCAGGGGTGCTGGCTCGCGTTCGACGCCGTCGCCATCGGCGACCCGCTGGCGCCGTTGGTCGTGTCCGAGAGCCAGGAGATCATCGACCGCAAGAACGAGTTGCGCCTGGCAGGCAAACCCAACCCCAGCAACATCCACACCGACGAGACGTTCGCCCGGCAGAACATCTTCGGCGGCACGGTCAACTCCGGTCCGGCCACCATGTCGTATGTCGACCAGATGCTGGAGCGGTCCTTCCCCCTGCGAGCGTTCTACGACGGCGGCCGGTTGCTGATGCGGGCCATCACCCCCTTCCGCGCCGGCGACACGGTGACC
>Ga0209640_10003673_pt1 | contig 13429 bp, 9 predicted proteins | sample RifCSP10_1_FD_184018 | JGI IMG/M metagenome (GOLD analysis project Ga0209640, IMG submission 184018) | Soil microbial communities from Rifle, Colorado - Rifle CSP2_sed 10_1 (SPAdes) (version 2) | ecosystem: Environmental > Terrestrial > Deep subsurface > Rock core/Sediment | place: Rifle...
TGTGGTCTTTGTGGCCGTCGCCGTCTTCCTGTCCTTCGTGGCGCCGGCCGGCGCAGCGCAGATCTCGCTCGTGTCCGTGCAGCAGGAGATCGAGATCGGCCAGCAGGCCAACGCAGAGGTGCGCAAGGAGGTGCCGGAGCTTCGCGACGCACAGGTTGCGGCATTCATCCGCCGGATCGGCGAGCGGCTGACGGCGCAGGCCGCCGGCCCCAAGTACCCGTACAGCTTTTCGGTGGCCGATTACCGCGAGATCAACGCCTTCGCGCTTCCCGGCGGGCCGATCTGGATTCACCGGGGCGTCCTGCACGCCGCCACCAACGAGTCGCAGGTGGCCGGCGTCCTGGCACACGAGGTCGCGCACATCTCCGAGCGCCACGCCGCGGGCCAGCTGTCAAAGGCGATGATGGCGAACCTGGGACTCGGACTGCTCGGGGCGGTGCTCGGCAACGGCGCCGGCGCGAGCACCGCGCAGATGGCCGCCTCGTTTCTGACCAACGGGATCTTCCTGAAGTTCAGCCGAGACGACGAGCGGGAGGCGGATCGGGTGGGGCTGCAGCTGCTGCGGCGCGCGGGGTGGAACGGCCGCGGCATGGTGGAGCTGTTCGAGATCCTTCAGCGCGAAGCGCGCCGCAACCCGGGCAGCGTGGAGGTGTTCTTCTCCAGCCACCCCTCGCCCGAGGATCGCATCGCCCGCCTGCGGGCGGGCGTGACGCGCGGCGCCGGCGGCACGCGCGATACGCCGCAGTTCCAGTCGATCAAGTCGCGGCTCCAGCGCATGCCACCTCCTCGTCCGATGCCCGGGAACTGATGCCGAATCGTCTCGCCGCCGAACAGAGCCCGTACCTCCTCCAGCACAAGGACAACCCGGTCGACTGGTATCCATGGGGCGATGCGGCGTTCGAGACGGCACGCCGGCAGGACAAGCCGATCTTCCTGTCGGTGGGCTACTCGACGTGCCACTGGTGCCACGTCATGGCGCACGAGAGCTTCGAGAACGCGCACATCGCCGAGGTGCTCAACGCGCACTTCGTCTCGATCAAGGTCGATCGTGAAGAGCGGCCCGACGTGGACCGCGTCTACATGACGTTTGTCCAGGTGACCACCGGCTCGGGCGGCTGGCCGATGAGCGTGTGGCTCACGCCGTCGCTCGAGCCCTTCTACGGCGGGACGTATTTTCCGCCGTCGTCGCGGTGGGGGAGGCCTGGCTTCGTCGAGGTGCTGGAGGAAATAGCCCGCGTCTGGCGCGAAGAGCGCGGCAAGGTGGAGGCGTCGGGCAAAGCGATTGTCGGCCGCCTTCGCTCGCTGAGCGGAACCACCGGGCCGGCCGGCGTGCCCGAGGCGAGCGTGCTCGACGCGGCCGTGCGAGAATTTGCGGCCTCCTTCGACGCCCGGCGGGGTGGATTCGGCGGCGCGCCGAAGTTTCCACGCCCGAGCGAGCTGTTGTTTCTGCTGCGCGAGCACTGGCGCACGGGCGCCGGCGAGCCCCGCGACATGGCGCTCACCACGCTCCGGGCGATGGCCCTCGGCGGGATGCGCGACCACCTGGGCGGCGGATTTCACCGCTACTCCGTCGATGCCGAGTGGCGCGTGCCGCACTTCGAGAAGATGCTCTACGACCAGGCGCAGCTCGTGCTGGCCTACGTCGAGGCCGCGCAGCTGACCGGGGACCCTTTTTTTGCCGACGTCGCGGCCGACACGCTCGCGTACGTCCGGCGCGACCTCGCCGGCCCCGAGGGCGGCTTTTATTCCGCCGAGGATGCCGACAGCGTGCCGCCTGAACCACCAACTACCAACCACCAACTACCAACTGGCAAGCCGCACACGAGCGAGGGCGCGTTCTACATCTGGCGCGACGCGGAAATCGGCGAGGCGCTCGGCGAGGAGGCCGGCGTCTTCCGCCTGCGCTACGGCATCCTGCCCGACGGCAACGCGCCGTTCGATCCGCAGAACGAGTTCACGCACAGCAACCTCCTGTACACGGCACGGTCGATTGACGAGATTGCCTCGATGACCGGCGAGCCGCCCGCGCGGATCGCGAGCTCGCTCGCGCGCGCGCGCGCGACACTGCTGGCCCGCCGGTCGGCGCGGCCGAGGCCGCACCTGGACGACAAGATTCTGACGGCCTGGAACGGGTTGATGATTGCGGCGTTCGCGCGGGCCGGGCGCGTGCTGGACGGCGGCGAGGGGTATCTGGCCGATGCCAGGCGTGCCGCCGCCTTCATTCGCGGCACGCTGTGGAGGGCCGGCGACGCGACGCTGCTGCGGCGCTTCCGCCAGGGCGACGCCGCCGTCGAGGGATATGCCGAGGACTACGCGTACCTGGTGTTCGGCCTGCTGGAGCTGTTTCAGGCCGACGGCGACCCGGCCTGGCTCGAGTGGGCGCTGGCGTTGCAGCGGCGCCTCGACGAGCTCTTCTGGGACGCGGCTGACGGAGGGTGGTACAGCACCACGGGAAAGGACGCCTCGGTGCTGCTGCGTCTGAAAGAGGAGTACGACGGCGCCGAGCCGGCCGCCAGCTCGGTGGCGGCCCTGAATCTCCTCACGCTGGGCCATCTCACCGGCGACGCGGCGATGGCGGAGAAAGTCGAGCGCACGTTCGGCATGTGTGCCGCACACGCCGCCATGCGGGGGCGCGCGGTGCCGATGATGCTGGCGGCGCTCTCGACCTATCACGCGGGCCTGCCGCAGATCGTGGTGGCGGGGACGCCCGAGGCCGCCGACACCCGGGCGCTGGCGGCCACAATCCGGCGGCACTATCTGCCGGCGGCGGTGCTCGTCCCGGTGTCGGGCAGGCATGCCCGGACGCTGTCGCCGCTGCTGCCGTGGACCGCGGCGCTCGGCATGCGCGACGGGCGGGCCACCGCGTACGTGTGCCGCGATTTCGCGTGTCAGACCCCGACGACCGCGGCGGAGGAACTGGCCGCACAGCTCGGTGAACTCTCGAAAGCCTAGAGCCCGGCGCGCAAAGCCGATACGCTATAGGCGCATGCAATTCCAGGTAGACATCTGGCTGCGCGGCAACAACCACGCCACCACCGAGACGCTGGCACCGGTCCCGCGGGAGCCGCGCGCGTGGACCGACGCCGACGTGATGTCCGTGCTGGAGGAGATGCTGCGCGCGCTCGAACGCGCCCGGTTTCCCGACACGGCGCCCGATCGGCCGGTGGCGCTGCGCGGCTTCAGCTGGATCGTGAGCCCGTTTGACTCCGGCGGGGTGGTGATTGCCCTCGAGCTCACGCTCGGCGCCGTCGTGGCCGGACCCTTCGACGTCGCCGAGGGCGCGCTGAGCGCCACCATCACGCGCGTGCTCGACGCCGAGCGACGCACCGCCCCGATGGTGCACTGAGCCGCGGGCGCCGATGCATCGACGTGTTTCGGGCGTCATCGCTTTCGGGGTGTGTGCCTGTCTGGGCGCCGGCCTCAACGCGCAGGAGGCGGCGCCGCCCGCCGAGCCGGCCCGCGAGGACACACGGGCGCAGTATCCGGCGCTGCTGTCCAACGCCTTCGTCAACATCAACGTCGGCTACATCGACTATCCCTTCTCGCGGCGGCAGCTCGAGCCGGGGCATCAGGTGGAAACGATCTACGTGCCGCGCGTCGCGGTACGGGCGGTGCTCGTCGGGCGTCATTTCGGCAAGTACGTCTCGGCGCAGGCCAGTTACATGCGGCCGGTCAAGTACGTGCGGTATCGGAACATCGACGAGAGCGGCACGACACGATTTGTGTGGATGCATTTTGGAACGGTGACACTCCGGTCACGCGTGCCGGTCGGCAGACGCCTGTCCGTGTACGGGGAAGGGGGGCTGGCCATCACCAACAGGAGCGGATTCGAGGTGGACGAGGTGCCCATCGTCCGGGATGCGCACTTCACGTCGCCGCTCGTCGGGGCCGGCTTCGACTATCACGTCAACCGGACGTGGGACATCGTGTCCGGCGCCAGCGTCATCCTCGCGAGCGACGAGCATCGCCAGCCTCGCACGATGTTGCTGTCCACGGGCTTCCGGTACAATCTGCGGCCGCTGCCGGCGTCCCGTGTCGAGGAAGCCCTGAAGTCCGGCTACGTGTTTCCCGCGAACCTCGTGCAGGTCGGCTACGCTACCAACGCGCTGGGCTTCGGCGTGAACAATTTCCTGTCGAAGACCGTGCCCGTCTTCTGGGGCGGCAAGGTCGAGGTGGAGCGCAGCGTCTTCACCGTGCAGTATCAGCGCAACGTGTTCCACACCAGGAAGGTGTTTGCGCTCGACATGGGGGCCAGCGTCTCGCAGTGGAGAAGCGCCGGGAACGGGGAGCGGTTCCGCACCCTGTCGGTGTATCCGGTGCTGCGCTTCAACCTGCTGCGCCGGAAGCCGGCCGATCTGTACCTGTCGTACTCCGTGGCGGGGCCGAGCTACATTTCGCGCGACGTGATTGACGGCCGCGATACCGGCAGCAGCTTCACCTTTCAGGATTTCATGGGCCTTGGCGTGTATCTCGGCCAACGGCGGCGGATCAACGCCGAGGTCGGCATCAATCACTATTCCAACGGGAATATTCTGACGGAGAATGCGGGAGTGAAGATCCCATTGACGCTCAAGATCGGCTATGCGTTCTGATCGCGTGCGGCCGCCGGGAATGGCCGGCATCATCGCCGCGCTGCTGCTGTGCCTTCCATCGAGCGCGCGCGCCGACTGGATTGCGGGTGTGTTTCTTGGCCAGCAGTGGACGCGGCCGGGCACGGTGACGCTGGCGCTGCCGGATCGGCAGACCACCCTCGACGTCGACGGCGTCACGTATCGCGGCGAGTCGTTCGCCTCGCCGCAGTACTACGGTGCCCGGATCATGTGGGTGCCGGACGCGCGGCCGTGGCTCGGCGTGGAAGTCGAGTTCATCCACGCGAAGGTGTACGCGCAGACGAACCGGGTCGCGCACATCCGGGGGACGCTGCGCGGCGCGGCCGTGGACGCATCCATCCCGCTCTCGTCCATCGTCCAGCGCCTGGCGATGTCGCACGGGCTGAATTTCCTGCTGGCCAATGTGGCGCTGCGGCGCGGGTTCGGGCCCGTTGACGGGCGGGGCGCGCCCCGGCTCGTGGCGGCCGTCCGGGCGGGCGCCGGACCCACGATGCCTCACGCCGAAAGCACGATCGATGACCTCAGCCGCGAGCAGTTCGAGAGCGGCGGTCTGGGGGCGCAGGCGACGGCCGGTCTCGAGATGGTTGTGTGGCGGGGCGTCGGCGTGCTTGCCGAGTACAAGTTCACGTGGGCCACGCCGGTGATAGACGTGGCAGGGGGGGAGGCCACGATCCCGTCCCGCAGCCATCATCTCATCGGCGGCGTCTCGTATCGGTTCTGAGGTGGGGTCGTGCTAGAGTATCCGCGGCTCTTCCGCACCCCAGACGACGAGCGTCGCGCAGGCTGACGGCGCCGACGAGAACACAGGCATGAAACACCCGTGCTGCGCCGGACCGGTTATGTCGTGCGCCCTTGCGCTGCTGGTCACGGGTACATCCGTCTACGCTCAAGGGCCCTCGGAGAGTTCGCCGTCCCCACCCGAGCCCACGCAGGCTGCCGACACACCCTGCGACCGTCACGGCTTCTCCACCGTGTTCACGTGTATCCTGCACGACCTGCGAGACGTGGCCCGCGCCGACTCGCTCGTCTGGCTGGGCACGGGCGCCGTCCTTGCGGGCGGCAGCGTGCTGCTTGATGACGAGGTTCGAAACGGGCTCACCGACGAGAGCCCGGATGCGTCCCTGGCCGCTGGAGAGAGCCTCGGGCACGCCGGGATGCACTTCGGGGTGCCGCTGACGATCTATGCGGTGGCGCGGATGACCCACCACGACGAGGCCGCCGCGTTCTCGGTGGCGCTGCTTCGCACCCACGTCCTCAACGCCGCCATGACGCGGGGGTTGAAGCTCGTGCCCCGGCCGCGTCCGTATCAGGAATCGGCGACGCTCACCAAAGGCTCGTTCCCCTCGGGGCATGCCTCGGCGATGTTTGCCTCGGCCACCGTCATCCAGCGCCGGTGGGGCTGGCGCGCCGGGCTGCCGGCGTACCTGCTGGCGAGCTATGTGGGCGCCACGCGTCTGCAGAACATGCACTACCTGAGCGACGTGACGTTCGGGGCCGCGCTCGGCGTGGCGGCCGGACTGACCGTCGGCCTGCCGGCGCGGCAGCCGGCCATCTCACCCCTGATCGCGCCCGGCCGCGCGGGCGTGCAGCTGGCGATCGACCTGTCCGCGCCGTAGCGGCGCCCCCTGCGGAGGACGGCCCTGCCGACGTTGGGCGGGCCTTTACGGCCCGCCAATTCTCAGAACCGGTACGTGTAGAGCAGCTTTGACGCGGCCCGCCGGTCGAGCGTCATGAAACGGTTGAGGAGCGGGTCGTCGAGCCAGTTGTGCGTGTACACCACGTACAGGTCGTTGCCCGGCGTCACGATCCACCGGAAGCGCGACTGCCATCCGAGCACGGCGCTCTGGCTGTCGTACTGAATGTTGTTGACGAGCGCGATGAACGGCGAAAACTGCGTCTCGCCCGTGAAGCGATAGAGCGTCGTGGTGAAGCTGCCTTCGGGCAGCTTGATGTCGTTCCACTGGCTGTTCAGGAAGAGGAACAGTCCCGGCCGCAGTCGCAGCGACAGGTTGAGCTGCCGCTCGATGCGCGTGCCGGAATAGAAGTGACCCACCTCGACGCGCCCGTTCACGGCCACCATGCGCCGGTTCGCGGTCTGGGCGAAGACGCGGTATCGCGTGAAGTCGTACTCGGCCCCCACGGGAAGCGTGATGCTCGGGCTGATGGCAAAAGGTGTGTCGAGCTGCTCCCGGCGGTTGATCACGCTGATGAAGAGGTTGTCCTGCGAGTGTGTGCTGATGCCGAGCAATGACAGGTCGATCTCGCGCGTGAGCAGCTGATTGCTGAGGTCCGTGTACAGGTCGAGGTTGGCGCCGAACCGGAGCTGGCGGACGCGCGGATTATTGGCAGGCCGCGGCTGGAACGCGAGCGTCGGCGAGTAGCGGCGATAGTTGTTCCTCCGGACGAAGCCGATCGCCGGGTTGAAGTGCTCCTGCGTTTCGTTGGCGTCGAAGGTGGCCACCCATCGGTCGTTGGGATAGTCAACCGACACGCCAAACGCCGAGTTACCGACGGTGGTGTCGGGTCGCGTGGCGTGCAGGAACCAGGCGGCCATCTCCAGGTTCTGCGATCCGCGGAACCGCGGGGTGGCGAGCGACATGTCGACGCCGGCCGTGTGGAGGGCCTCGCCTGCCCCGAGCCGCGGATCCCGGCGCGTGTAGATCGCGCCGATATAGGACTGCGCCAGGATGCGGCGCTTGACCCGGGCCACCGTGAAGTCCTCGCTCGCCAGCCCGTCGTCTTCGCCCGTGCGCACGTGCAGGAGGCCGACATCCTGGGCGCCCACCTGCCCGGTGACCTTCGTGCCGAAGTCGATCTTCTGCGGCGTGCCGTTGGCGCCCAGACCGATCCGCCGGCTGAAGAACGGGATGAGCAGCTCGTCGCCGCTGTTGTTGCCGTCACCGCCGCCGAAGAAGAAGCCGCCGCTGCCGCGCCGGCCGCCGCTGCTGCCGAAATCGAGGAACGTGGCGCCGTCGAGGAAGAAATCGCGACGCTCGGGAAAGAACAGCGAGAACCGCGTGAGGTTGACCTGGCGCTGATCGACTTCGGTCTGGGCGAAGTCGGTGTTGAGCGTGAAATTGGTGCGCAGCTTCGGCGTGGGGTTGTAGAAGAGGTCGATGCCCGTGCTGGCCGACCCTGTCGTCGAGGGGCTGCCGCGCCCGGGCGAGGCCTCCGACGTGAACACGCCGTACGGCTTGATGTCGAGGCCGTGGCCCTGCGTCACGTCGTCGATGCCGGTGACGAGGCCGGCGTTCGACATGCGGCGCACGCCCTGGTTGCGCGCCCAGCCCATCCAGATGCTTTCCTCGTTCTTCCGCCGGACGGTGCGCTGGAAGTTGATGCCCCACGTGTCGTTGTTGGGGTTGAAGTTGAGCGTGCGGAACGGGATCACGATCTCGAGCGTCCAGCCGATCTCGCTGCGCCGCGCGCGGGCGTTCCAGATCCCGTCCCACTGCCGGTTCTCCCCGTTGAGGCCCATGAGCGAGTCGGCCATGAGGCCCGAGGGATTCATCTCGAAGTAATAGCCGGTCCGGCCGTCGAGGAACGTGTCGATCGTCCACATGAAGCGGTCGTCGGCGCCGAGCCCCTCGTCGCGGCGCCGCTGCCAGCCGATCCACCGGTCGGGCTCCGAATCGTGGCACGTGACGCCGATGTACAGGGCTTCGCGGTCGAAGGCGATGCGCACGTCGGTCGGCTCGGTGGCGGGCCGGCCGTTGAGCGGATCGATCTGGATGAAGTTGGTGGCGGGTGTGGCCCGCGACCAGAACGGCTCGTCAAGCCGGCCGTCGAGCGCGACCGACTCGTCGTCGGCCAGACGCACGGCGGTCATCGAGCGGCGGTCGCCGTTACCGGCCTGACCCGCCTGCCCGCCCTGTTGGTTTTGCGGCGGTTGCTGGCGTTGCGGTGCGGCCTGCCGGGCCGCGGTCGGTTGTGCACCGGCACACAGCAGGAGGGCGATCAGAAGGAGTCGCAGGACTCCCTGGGAAACGAGGCTCATCGCAAATAGGTCCTATCGGCACGGAAGTCGGGCAGAACACACCCGATCGCTACTGATACGACGCTCGGGGCCCGCGCGTTGACACACAGAGCCCGGATTGCGCGGCCCTGGGGACCCACTATGGTATCGCGAGTCGCCCGTCGGCTGCTAGAAACGGCCGGTGTCGAGGATTCAGCCGGCGGCTCTCCGGTTCACTCTCCAGGTGTGTACGTCTTGCTGAAGCCGTTCCGCGCATTGGTGACCGTGTAGGACCCGTCCTGCTCGGCGGTCAGCTTGATCCAGTAGGCCGCACCGTTGTGCGCCGGCGGGGGCGTGGCGCCGGCGCCGGGCTGTGGCGCGGGCGTTGGAGCGATGGGCATCGCCGCCGGCCGGTCGTCGGCGACGTTGGCGATGAACATGCCGGGCACCGTGTGCTCCTGGCCGCTCAGCAGCGAAAAGTGAATCTGCCAGAGGTCTTCGAGGCCTGGAGAGGAAAACAGCGTCCGCATCACCTCGGGCTCGCCGCCCTTGCGGGTGCCGTTGTTCATGATGACGGCGCGCGGACGCAGCGCATGAATCATCACCTCGGAATTTGAGGTGGCCTGCCCATGGTGCACGCCGAGCATCACGTCCACCGTCCCGAGGCGATTGACGGGGCACATCAGCTGGAATTCCTTGTTCTTCGTCAGGTCGCCCAGGTGGATCGTGCGAAAGCGGCCGAACGTCAGGTGCACGCCGACCGATTGCGGATCTTCCAGGTTGTTGGTGCCCGGCTTGAAGCTGGCACAGTACGGATTCGGCCTGCCGGCGCCGGGGAGCGGCGCCGCGATCGTCTCGCCCGCCGACGTGACGACGCGGACGTCGAGTCCGGCGATCGGAATGCGGTCGCCCGGTTTCACCACCGTGTGTGTGGCTGTGGCGTAGATCTCCTTGTAGACCGCCTCGAGCTTGGCGCCCGATCCCATCGGGTCGATGTTCGGCCCGTGATCGATGAAGTGCCTGATTGGCAACCGCGGCGTCAGCTCCGGCAGGCCGCCGATGTGATCGCCATGATAGTGCGTGATGATCAGGTGATCGATCTGCGTCAGACCCGCGTCTTTCGCGGCCGCAAGAATGCGCTCGGCGTCACGGCCGTTGCTCGGGTTGCCGGTATCGATGAGGAGCGATTCACCGGACGGGGAGACGATCAGAGTGGCGTTGCCGCCCTCGACGTCGACCACGTAGATGTTCAGCGACTGTGAGGTCCGGCCCTGGGCGGCCGACGAGGCCGCGCCGGCGATCACGAGGCCGAGAACCACGGGAAGCACCACCGTTGCGCGCATCATGACGTCCCCCTGTCTGCGTCGGGTTGCCGAGTGCCGGTGACTATAAGCTGTGCATGCGCCCGGATCAATTGAAAGTGGTGTGAGACAAGTCCGGAGGGACTGCCCCTGCCTCCCAGCGACACCACGCGCGAGCGCCGGGCGTAAGATGAGTGCCGCGCCGGGGTGGCGGAACTGGCAGACGCACAGGACTTAAAATCCTGGGCCCCGAAAGGGGCGTGTGGGTTCGATTCCCACCCCCGGCACCAATGTGACCAATAGATATGGGCATAACTTGAGATTTACACAGGAGCGCTGAATCGGCCGAAATCCGTGCTGGCGCCTTGCCCAGGCGGGTCCGCGCTATGACACGTTACCTGCACATCCGCTATACCGCATGAGAACCCGGGTACGCGGAGAAGGAAGTAAGGTACCCCGTAATGCGACGTTGGCTCCAGAAACATCGAGTGGGCTTTGCGGTGTGGAGCGTGATCGTGTTCGTCGTCGTTAGCTTCCCCGTCTGGCTCGCGGACGTGTGGTCCTTGGGTTCCGACTGTCCACGAGGCTGCCATCTGCTGGCCCGCTGATCGCTGACTATCCGAGCAGGTCCCGCGTCAACTGGCCGGGCGCCTTGCCGCCGAAAGGATGCATTGACGTTTCGGCGAGCCACAATGACACCAGTCCTCAAGCTCCTTTCTCGAGGCAAGTGTAAGGCCGTGGATCTTCTCGATGCGTGGCCGAGATGGAAGCTGCCGACGTAGCGGTTGACCTCTTGCTCCGCGCTCTCTTCGCATTGGGTGCAGCACTGGTTAATCCCGAGAGTATCTATCTGCGCATCATGACGCGCGTCGGCCCGCGAACGTCGCATCTCGACGGCGACAGCTCCCTGCAACCAAGCGGTTCATCGTGCACGCCCGGCCGCAGCCGGCGACAACGTAAATGTCTTCACTCGGGCGGTGTCGTCCGCTGCGCCGTTTCATTCCACACATACAGGAAGGTGCCATCGCTGGCGGTGGCAACGTTGCGCCCGCTCTTCCGAGTCGCACGATTCAACGCTGACCGCACCTTCTCCTTGCTTTCTGCCAATTGCGCTAATGGCACCTTGAGCGCGACGCCTTTCCTGACCTGATCGAGATCCGAGAGGATCTTGGTCACGATCTCTTTGTGCTTTCCATTCCGACCTTGGGGCACATCCACCTGCGCCATCGACTTGAAGTTCATCGGACTGTTCTTGATCCGGGGGGCCATCGGAAGACCTCCTTAAGCATCGCCTAAACGTTATCCTAACGTGACGTTAATCCTATCTCCTCCTAACGATCTTCGCAAGTAAAGAGGCGACACATTAACAAGGTCGCGCCCGCCCCCGCGGGACGTGTCGAAATGCCCCCGTACAAGTGCCACTAATTGAGCGCGTTAGCGGGATGTTAAGGAACAGATCGGTATCCCAAAAGAGGTGACCCGTATGACGCGCGCCCTGCTACGGTTCCTGGGTGACGAAAAAGAACCCTGCCATACGGAAGTCTCGAACCCATTTCGAGCAGATTCCTCTCGAGGTCGTGAAGCAGATTGCCGAGGAAGAAGATTCCAAGAATGGGAAGGCTGGCGCCGACAACGTGATTGTTGAACCTGGCCCCAGACAACGTGGAGACCGTGAGCCACGGGGACGACGGTAAGAACTCAATAGTCGAGCGCAGCAGCGAGCCTTTAATGCTCCACGAATCCGGACGATGTCGGAACGGGGCCCACTGAGACCCGCACGTCTTCCCACGATATGACGCCCCTCAGACACGCGGCGCTGCAACAGCTTGCCCTGAAAATCCTGGCAGAGCACTCGGGATCGGCAGAGAGTGCCGAGGCGCTTGCGACGGCAGCGCGACGTGCCTACGACGACCTCACCCACGTGTCCACACCGCTGATTGGTGAGGCTGGGGTTGATGCACTGACTGCCCGCGCGTTGCATCTCGCGCAGCGGGAGTATCCGTGGCTGGTCGAGGCGGCAGAGTCCGAACACACGAACCAGGCGTTTGCCCAAGTGATCGTCAATCTGGGGCGACAGCATCCTGCACTCGCCACCGAAGGCACCGCAGCGGTGTTCGCCACCTTCGCGGGATTGCTCGTGACGTTCATCGGGGAACCGCTCACGACGGCTCTATTGCGGAAGGCATGGCCCAACGCTTTTTCCGACGCGCGCACAAAGGAGACACAAAGACATGTCGGACAAGGTTGCGATCCGCCATCTGCCCACGGGCGTTCCAGGACTCGATGAGATCCTGGGTGGAGGGTTGCCGGAATTCTCCTTCAATCTCATTGCGGGCGCGCCCGGCGCCGGGAAAACGACGCTCGCGCAGCAGATCATGTTTACGCTCTCCGGCCCCGATCGCCCCGCGCTGTACATCACAGTGGCCGGCGAACCGCCGCTCAAGATGCTGCGGTATCAGCAGCAATTCACCTATTTCGATCTCGCCCGCGTGAACGAGTCGGTCCGGTACGTGAATCTCAGCCAGGACATCGTCAACGGCCGGCTGGAGCGGCTGCTGGCGCGCATCGTCCAGGAAGTCGAAGCGACGAGCCCTCGCGTGGTCGTCGTTGACTCTTTTCGTTCGGTCGCGCAGGCGGCGGAGCGGGCGGAGAACGCCGCGCTCGATTTGCAGCACTTCGTGCAACAGCTCGCGGTACGCCTGACGGGATGGGAAGCGACGACGTTTCTTGTAGGCGAGTATCTCGCCTCTGAGATCGAGCAGAATCCGGTGTTTACCGTCGCCGACGGACTGCTATGGCTCTATCAAAGCCTCGATCGGAACTCGATGGTTCGCAAGATGCAGGTCATGAAGCTGCGAGGACAGGCGCCGATTCCCGGACTGCATACGTTCCGCATCACCGACCATGGCGTGCAGGTGTTCCCGCGGGTGATCGTCGGTCCGGAGCAAAAACCCGGCGGGACGCCGTCGAAAACAGAGGCGCCGCCCAAACGTCTCTCCGTCGGCGTCCCGACGTTGGATGAGATGCTCGGCGGGGGTATCCCGGCCGGACACTCCGTACTTGTCGCGGGTCCCTCGGGCTCCGGGAAGAGTGTCCTGGCGACGAACTTCATCATGGAAGGCGCTCGCCATGGCGAGCCCGGCATCATCGCGGTGTTCGAGAAGCGGCCCAGCGAGTACACCCAGACGGGCCAGGGTGGGCGGGAATTCGAACAGATGGTGCGCGATCGAACAATCGGCATCATCCACACGCGTCCACTGGATCTGTCGATCGACGAGACGCTCCACGACATCATCACGGCGATTGATGCCTTGAAGGCGCGGCGGGTGGTCATCGACTCGCTGTCGGGTTTCGAGCTGGCCCTCGCGCCCACATTTCGCGAGGATTTTCGCGAATCGCTGTATCGCCTGGTCGCCGTGCTGACGGGCATGGGGATCACGCTCATGTTGACGGCGGAGCTGGAGGACAGCTACGTGGATCTCCGCTTCAGCCCGCACGGGACGGCCTTCCTGACCGACACGATCATCATGCAGCGCTACATCGATTTGAAGGGTCAACTGCGG
>Ga0209640_10003674_pt1 | contig 13429 bp, 12 predicted proteins | sample RifCSP10_1_FD_184018 | JGI IMG/M metagenome (GOLD analysis project Ga0209640, IMG submission 184018) | Soil microbial communities from Rifle, Colorado - Rifle CSP2_sed 10_1 (SPAdes) (version 2) | ecosystem: Environmental > Terrestrial > Deep subsurface > Rock core/Sediment | place: Rifle...
GAGCCGCCCGAAGAGCCGCCGGGAACGCGCTGCCGATCCCAAGGGTTGCGCACCGGGCCATAGAACGAAGTCTCGCTGGAGGAGCCCATCGCGAACTCGTCCATGTTGGTCTTGCCGAGCAGCACTGCGCCCGCCGCTGCGAACCGCTCGATGACATGCGCATCGTAGGGGCTGACGAAGTTGGCGAGCATCTTCGAGCCGCAAGTCGTACGCATGCCGCGCGTACAGAAGATGTCCTTGTGCGCAACCGGAATCCCGGTGAGCGGCCCGGCGTCGCCGCGCGCGCGCCTTTCGTCCGCAGCCCGGGCGTCGGCAAGGCTGCGCTCTTCATCGACCGTGATGAACGCGTTCAGCGCCAGGTTGAGCGACGAGATGCGAGCGAGGAAAAGCCGGGTCAGCTCGAAGCTCGAGATTTTCCTTGCTGCGAGGGCGGATGCGAGTTCCGCGAGCGTCGCTTGCAGCAAGCTATTCGATCACGCGGGGTACCAGGTACAAGCCCTGCTCGAGGGCCGGAGCAAGCGCCTGGAAGTCGCTGCGCCGATCGGGCTCGGTCACGCGGTCGTCCCGCAGCCGCTGGCCTTGTGGGAGCAGCGCTTCGAGCGCGTGCGACATCGGCTCGACCGCTTGGGTATCGACCGACTGCAGCTCGTCGATCAGTCCGAGCACGCGATTGAGTTGGGCGGCGAGCGATGCGCGTTCTTCGTCGCCGACCGCGAGGCGGGCAAGGCGGGCGATGCGCTCGATTTGGTCGGGGGAAAACGGCATTGTGGAAGCGAAAAAGGGACCCCGAATGCCGAATTGGGGTTAGACTTCTCGCTATTATAGGGCTTTGCGGACACGGCCTTACAGCGGGTTCGTGAAGCCAGGTCTTCCAGGGAGTTCGTTCAACAAATGCTGGGATTTCTCCGAAGCTATTTCTCCAACGACCTCGCGATCGACCTCGGTACCGCCAATACCCTGATCTACGTGCGCGGCAAAGGCATCGTGCTCGATGAGCCTTCGGTCGTCGCGATCCGGGAAGACGGCGGCCCGAACGCGAAGAAGTCGATCCAGGCCGTCGGCAAGGAGGCCAAGATGATGCTGGGCAAGACGCCCGGCAACATCGTTGCCATCCGGCCGATGAAGGACGGCGTGATCGCCAACTTCACCGTCACCGAGCAGATGCTGAAGTATTTCATCAAGAAAGTGCACGACAACAAGCTGTTCTCTCCGAGCCCGCGCATCATCATCTGCGTGCCTTGCGGCTCGACTCAGGTCGAGCGGCGTGCGATCCGCGAATCGGCGGTGGGCGCAGGCGCCGGCCAGGTCTACCTGATCGAGGAGCCGATGGCCGCGGCGATCGGCGCCGACATGCCGGTCGCCGAAGCGACCGGCTCGATGGTCGTCGACGTCGGCGGCGGCACGACCGAAGTGGGCGTGATCTCGCTCGGCGGCATGGTGTATTCGGGTTCGGTGCGCGTCGGCGGCGACAAATTCGACGAGGCGATCATCAACTACATCCGCCGCAACTACGGCATGCTGGTCGGCGAGATGACTGCGGAAACGATCAAGAAGACGATCGGTTCGGCGTTCCCGGGCAGTGAAGTGCGCGAAATGGAAGTCAAGGGCCGCAATCTCGCCGAAGGCATCCCGCGCAGCTTTACGATCAGCTCGAATGAGATCCTCGAGGCGCTGACCGAGCCGCTCAACCAGATCGTATCCGCGGTCAAGACCGCGCTCGAGCAGACGCCGCCCGAGCTCGGCGCCGACATCGCCGAGAAGGGAATGGTGATCACCGGCGGCGGCGCACTGCTGCGCGACCTGGACCGGCTGCTGATGGAAGAGACCGGCCTGCCGGTGATCGTCGCGGAAGATCCGCTGACGTGCGTGGTGCGCGGCTCGGGGCGAGCGCTCGAGAAGATGGAGCGCTTCGGGCCGATTTTCACCAACGAGTGAGCCAAGGGGGCCGGCCCCCCGTAGCGCAGCATGGAGCACACACCGCCGCCATTCTTCAAGCGCGGCCCGGCGCCCGTCGTTCGGCTCATGTTTTTTGCGCTGCTGTCGATGGCGCTCATCGTCCTGGATGCGCGCTTTCGCTATGCCGAAGGGGTTCGCAGCGCGCTCGCCCTCGCCACCCAACCGCTGCAGCTCGTTGCGCTCGCACCTGCCGCCGCGGTGCGGCGCATCGGCACTTTTTTTGCGAGCCAGTCGCAACTCGCCGATGAAAACGCCGAACTGCGCGGCAAGCTGATGGAGGCAACGCTGGCGGCGCAACGGCTGGAAGCCGAAGCTGCGGAAGGCGCGCGGCTCAGGCGCCTGGTCGGCGCCGCCGAGCGCGTGCCGGGCGTAACCGCGGCCCCGGCCGAGATCGTCTACAGCGCACGCGACCCGTTCGCGCGCCGGGTGTTCATCGACAAGGGCGCGCGGGAAGGGGTGCTTGCCGGCAGCCCGGTGATCGACGAACGCGGGGTGGTGGGGCAGGTCACGCGCGTTCACACGCTGCTTTCCGAGATCACGCTGCTCACGGACAAGGACCAGGCGATCCCGGTGCAAGTGGCGCGCAACGGGTTGCGCGCAGTGGCCTTTGGCGGAGGTGCCTCGGGCTTGCTGGAGTTGCGCTACCTCGCGGCGAATGCCGAGATCGTCAACGGCGATCGCCTGGTGACCTCCGGCATCGATGGCATCTACCCCCAGGGACTTGCCGTGGGAACGGTCACGCGGGTCGAGCGCGACGCGACCAACACGTTCGCCCACGTGCTGTGTGAACCTGCCGCAGGCATCGAACGCGGCCGCACGGTGCTGCTGCTCACCCTGTCGGGTGCCGCTGTCGCGCCACCGCCGGTGGAGGCAGCGGCCGAAAAGACCCGCGAAAAACCGACCGGCAAGACGCGTCGACAGCGCACCAAGGACGCCCGTGGGCCCTGAAGGGAGACAGACCATCCTGCGCCCGGTGCGGCTGAGCACGATTGCGGTCTCGCTCGGCGCCGCGCTGCTGCTCAACTTCGTGCCGTGGAGCAATCTCGCATTCGCTCCCGATTTCGTTGCGCTGACGCTCGCGTTCTGGTGCGTGCGGCAACCGCGCATCATCGGGCTTGGCGCGGGCTGGCTGCTCGGGCTCGTGATGGATGTTGGCAACGCCGCCCTTCTCGGCCAGCATGCGCTCGCGTATTCATTGCTCGCCTTTTGCGCGGTGACGCTGTCGCGGCGCATCCTGTGGTTTCCGCTGTGGGGCCAGGCGCTGCACATCGCCGCGTTGCTGCTGCTTGCGCAGGCGGTCGCCACCGTGGTGCGCCTCGCGGCGGGCGCGGAGTTTCCGGGCTGGGGAATCGCGCTCGGGCCGCTCGGCGCGGCCTTGCTCTGGCCGCTCGTGAGCGTGCTGTTGCTCGCGCCGCAGCGCCGGCCGATCGAAGTGGACGATACCCGTCCGATCTAGCCGGAAGGGAGGAGCCCGCGAGCCGCATGTACCCCGAGGCCGCCCAGCTGAAGGACCGCGAACGGGAGCTGCATCACTTTCAGCTCCGCGTCGGCATCGCGGCGCTTGCGGTGCTCGCGGCGTTTGCCGTGCTCTTCGCCCGCTTCCTGTACCTGCAGGTCGTGCAGCACGAGCAGTATGCGGCGCGCGCCGAGGAGAATCGCATCTCGATCGTCCCGCTCGCGCCCAACCGCGGGCTGATCCTCGATCGCAACGGCGTGGTGCTTGCTCGCAACTACTCCGCCTACACGCTGGAGATCGCCACGTGGCGCCTGCGCGACCTCGAGCGGACGCTTGCCGAGCTATCCGAAATCATCGACATCCAGCCGCGGGACCGCAGTCGCCTGAAGAGGCTCGTGAGCGATGCGCGCAACGCCGAGAGCCTGCCGATCCGTACGCGCCTCTCGGACGAAGAGGTCGCGCGCTTCGCCGCGAACCGCTACCGCTTTCCCGGAGTGGAGATCAAGGCGAGGCTCTTCCGCCAGTACCCGTTTGGCGAGACCGCCCCGCACGTCCTCGGCTACATCGGCCGGATCAGCCAGCGTGACCAGCAGCGGCTCGAGGAGGCGGGCGTCGATGCGAATTACCGCGGCTCGGATTTCATCGGCAAGGCGGGGATCGAGGCGAGCTACCAGGACGACCTGCATGGCACGACCGGGTTCGAGCAGGTCGAGATCGACGCTGGCGGCCGCGCGGTTCGCACGCTTTCGCGCACCCCGGCGCAACCGGGCAACAACGTCACGCTTTCGATCGACATGCGCCTGCAGCGCGTCGCCGAGCACGCGTTCCACGGACGCCGCGGCGCGCTCGTCGCGATCGAACCGGCCACCGGGTCGGTGCTCGCATTCGTCTCGAGCCCGGGCTTCGATCCGAACCTGTTCGTCGACGGAATCGACCCGGCGAACTGGGCGGAACTCAACAACTCGCCGGACCGCCCGCTCAACAATCGCGCGATCGCCGGCGTCTATCCTCCGGGTTCGACGTTCAAGCCGTACATGGCGCTCGCCGCGCTCGAGGCCGGCAAGCGCCGCTACAACAGCACGATCGTTGATCCCGGCTACTTCGAGTTCGGCGGCCGCCGCTTCCATGATTCGAAGAAGGGCGGGAACGGCGTCGTCGATCTGTACAAGTCGATCGTCTTGTCCTCCGACACCTACTACTACATGGTCGCGAACGATCTGGGCATCGACGCGATCGCCGGGTTCATGAAGCACTTCGGCTTCGGAGCGCGCACCGGCATTGACCTCGACGGCGAGTCCACCGGCGTGCTGCCTTCGCCGGAGTGGAAGACGAAGCGTTTCCGCCAGCGCGAGCAGCAGAAATGGTACGCCGGCGAAACGATCTCGATCGGCATCGGCCAGGGCTACAACGCCTACACGCCGGTGCAGCTCGCGCTCGCGGTGGCCACGCTCGCCAACAACGGCGTAATGTTCCGGCCGCGCCTCGCCTTGTACGTCGACAACCTGCGCACCGGCGAGCGGCGCTACTTCGAGCCGCAGCCGGTGCGGCAGGTGCCCGTGAAGCCCGAGCACCTCGAGTTCGTCAAGCGCGCCATGGCCGGGGTCAACCGGGAGGGCACCGGCCGGCGCGCGTTCGCCGACGCGCAATACACGAGCGGCGGCAAGACCGGAACGGCGCAGGTGGTCGGCCTCAAGCAGGGCGAGCGGTACGTCGAGTCGAAAGTTGCCGAGCGGCTGCGCGACCATTCGCTGTTCATCGTGTTCGCACCGGTCGAGAACCCGCGCATCGCGCTCGCCGTGCTCGTCGAGAACGGCGGCTTCGGCGCACGCGCTGCGGCACCGCTGGCGCGCATGGTGCTCGACTATCACCTGCTCGGCAAGCTGCCGGAGGCGCTCGCGCCCGAGCCGGAAGAGCCGGAGGCCGAAGAGGAAAGCGACTGATGGACTCCGCCCTGCAGCAGGTGCGCCGGTTCAGTGCGAGCGCGGTCGAAGGGCTCGATGCAACCTTGCTCTTCGCGACGGTCGCGCTCGCCGCAATCGGCCTCGCCGCGCTCTATTCGGCAAGCTTCGACGCTCCCTCGCGCGTCACCGGCCAGGTGGCGAACCTCGCGGTGGCGTTCGCCGCGATGTGGCTGGCCTCGCGCGTGCGGTCCGAGCTGCTGATGCGCGCGGCGCTGCCCATTTATCTGCTCGGCTTCGTGCTGCTCGTCGGCGTCGCGCTCTACGGCGAGACCGTGAACGGCGCGCGCCGCTGGCTGTACGTCGGCGTGACCCGCTTCCAGCCTTCCGAGATGATGAAGCTTGCGCTGCCGATCATGCTCGCGTGGTTCTTCGCGCGGAACGAAGGAGCGCTGAAATTTCGCGACTTCGCGATCGGCGCGGTGCTCGTCGCGCTGCCCGTGCTGCTCATCGCCCGCCAGCCCGATCTGGGCACCGCGGTGCTGGTCGCGGCGGCGGGAGCCTACGTGATTTACTTCGCCGGGATCGGCTGGCGCATCATCGCGTCCGTGGGCGCGCTTGGCGTGGCAAGCCTCGTACCGTTATGGGGCCTGCTGCACGAATACCAGCGAAAGAGGATCCTCACGCTGCTCGATCCGACGCAGGATCCGCTGGGTGCCGGCTATCACACGATCCAGTCGACGATTGCGGTCGGCTCGGGAGGAGCGTTCGGCAAGGGCTGGTTGCAGGGCACGCAGGCGCATCTGGAATTCATTCCCGAGCGCCACACCGATTTCATCTTCGCCGTCTTTTCGGAGGAATTCGGCCTTCTCGGCAACTGCATCCTGCTTGCGTTCTACACGCTGCTGATCGGGCGCGGGCTGGTCATCGCCGCGCAAGCGGTGTCGTTCTTTTCGCGGCTGGTCGCAGGAGCGGTAACGCTGATGTTCTTCACGTACGCGTTCGTCAACATGGGAATGGTGTCTGGAATCCTGCCGATCGTCGGGGTGCCGCTGCCATTCGTGTCGTATGGCGGCACGGCGCTGGTGACGCTTTTCCTCGGGGTCGGAATCCTGATGAGCCTTCGCCGTCAAAAGCGCCTGGTCCCCGGATGATTTTGCTGCGCAGCAGCGCTATACGAAACGCCGCTTCGCATCGTGAAATGATATCGGCCTAAGCTACTGTAAAGGCTTGTTTATCTGCTTGTAAGACCAATCCTGCAGGATTATTGCTGCGCGCAATTGCCTTCGATAAGGTGGCTCATCCCTTCCTATTGCGGAGAAACCGAGATGAACCGTCGTGAGCAGCAGATCGCACAACTGAAAAAAGACTGGTCAGAAGATGCGCGATGGACGGGGGTCAAGCGTCCGTACAGCGCCGAAGACGTCGTGCGGTTGCGCGGTTCACTCGCGGTAGAGCACACGCTGGCGCGCGTAGGTGCCGAAAAACTCTGGCGCATGATGCAGGTACTGCCGTTCGTGCATTCGCTGGGTGCGCTCACCGGCAACCAGGCGGTGCAGCAGGTGAAGGCCGGTGTTCCGGCGATTTACCTCTCGGGCTGGCAGGTGGCCGCCGATGCGAACGACTCGCTGCAGATGTATCCCGACCAGTCGCTCTATGCGGTGTCGTCCGTGCCAACCGTCGTGCGCCGGATCAACAACGCGCTCGCTCGGGCCGACCAGATCCAGTGGATGGAAGGAAGCGGCGACCTCGACTACTTCGCGCCCGTCGTTGCCGATGCCGAGGCCGGCTTCGGCGGCGTGCTGAACGCCTTCGAGCTGATGAAGGCGATGATCGATGCGGGCGCCGCCGGCGTGCACTTCGAAGACCAGCTCGCGAGCGTAAAGAAATGCGGCCACATGGGCGGCAAGGTGCTCGTGCCCACGCAGGAACATGTGCAGAAGCTCGTCGCCGCGCGGCTCGCCGCTGACGTGCTCGGCGTGCCCACGGTGCTGCTCGCGCGCACCGATGCGGAGGCCGCCGACCTGGTAACGACGGACGTGGATGAGCGCGACCGGCCATTTCTCACTGGCGAGCGCACCGCGGAGGGCTTCTACCGTACGAAGAAGGGCTTTGACCAGGCGCTCGCGCGCGGCCTGGCGTATGCCGAGGTGGCCGACCTCGTCTGGTGCGAGACCGGCACGCCGGACCTCGATTTTGCGCGCCGCTACGCCGAGGGCATTCGCAAGAAGTTCCCGGCCAAGATGCTTGCCTACAATTGCTCACCATCGTTCAACTGGAAGCGCAACCTCGACGACGCGACGATCGCTCGCTTCCAGCGAGAGCTCGGCGCAATGGGCTACAAGTTCCAGTTCATCACGCTCGCCGGGTTCCATGCGCTCAACTACAGCATGTTCGAACTGGCGCACGGCTACGCGCGCGACCACATGAGCGCGTTCGTCGAGCTGCAGCAGAAGGAATTCGCCGCCGCGCAGCACGGCTTCACCGCAGTCAAGCACCAGCGCGAAGTCGGCACCAGTTACTTCGATGACGTCACGCAGGTCGTCTCCGGGGGCAAGGCTTCGACCACCGCGCTGCACGGCTCGACCGAGGACGAGCAGTTCTTCGACGAGAAAAAGAAAGCGAAGCTCGCCGCCGTCTAAGCGCAATGTGAGCGAACCGGCCCGCGTCCTTCGGCTGCACGAGGACCGCGCGACGCGCGCCGGAGAGATCGCGCGCGCGATCCTCGCAGGCTTCGACCGGCACTATCGCCTGTTCCGCCAGGCCGCCGGTCGCGCCAAGGCGCTTTTCGAGCAAGCCGACTGGCCGGCGCTGCGCGCGCTTGCCCGCGAGCGCATCGCGATGTACGACCGCCGTGTGCAGGAAGGCGTCGAGAGCGTGCTGGCGCGCTTTCCGGAGGCCGAAACCGACGAATCGCTGTGGCCTGCGATCAAGCTCGCCTACATCCCGCTGCTGCACGAGCACCGGCAGCCCGAACTCGCGGAGACATTCTTCAATTCGGTCGCCTGCCAGGTCCTGCACCGGCGCTATTACCGCAACGAGTTCATCTTCTGGCGGCCAGCGGTCGCGACCGAACACCTCGAGGGCGAAGAGCCCGCTTACCGCAGCTATTACCCGCGCAAAGGCGGGGCCGGCTTGCGCTCGACGCTTGCCGCGGTCGTGCGCGACCTGGGGCTCGCCAACCCGTTCGAAGACCTCGGTCGCGACCTGCGCAGTCTCGTGCATGCGCTGCGGGGGCATTTCCCCAGGCCGGCACGCGCCCGCCCGAGCCTGCAGATCCAGGTGCTCGGGTCGCTCTTTTTCCGCAACAAGGCCGCGTACGTGGTCGGCAAGATCATGAACGGCAACGTCGAGCTGCCGTTCGCGGTGCCGATCCTGCAAAACGAACGCAAGGAGCTTTACCTGGACACGCTGCTCGTCGAGCAGGACCAGTTGCTGGTGCTCTTTTCCTTCGCGCACGCCTACTTCTTCGTCGACATGGAGGTCCCGGCAGCCTACGTGTCGTTCCTGCGGCAGCTGATGCCGAAGAAGCCGCGCGCCGAGATGTACATGTCGCTCGGCCTGCACAAGCAGGGCAAGACCGTGTTCTACCGCGACCTGTTCTATCACTTGCGGCATTCGTCCGACAATTTCACCTTCGCACCCGGCATCAAGGGCATGGTGATGCTCGTCTTCACGCTGCCCTCGTTCCCGTACGTGTTCAAGGTGATCCGCGACCACTTCGCGCCGCCCAAGGATCTGGATCGCGCGACCGTCAAGCAGAAGTACCTGCTGGTGAAGTACCACGACCGCGTCGGACGCCTTGCCGACACGCTCGAATACTCGCTCGTCGCGCTGCCGCTGGAGCGCTTCGACCCTGCGTTCATCGAAGAGCTGAAGGCGCAAGCCGCGTCGAACATCGAGTTCGAAGGCGACACGATCGTCATCAAGCACGTCTACATCGAACGGCGCATGCAGCCGCTCAATCTCTATCTCGCCGAGGCAGTGCAGGACGGCGACGACGCCCGGTTCGCCCGCGCGCTCATCGAATACGGCAACGCGATCAAGGACCTCGCCGGCGCCAACATTTTCCCCGGCGACATGCTGTTGAAGAATTTCGGCGTGACGCGGCACAACCGCGTGGTGTTCTACGACTACGACGAGATCGCGTACATGACCGATTGCAACTTCCGCCGCATCCCGCCGCCGACTTCGTACGAGGACGAGATGTCGGCCGAGCCGTACTGGTCGGTCGGTCCGAGCGACGTCTTTCCCGAGCAGTTCGAGCGGTTCCTCGTCTCCGATCCGCGCGCGCGTGACGTGTTTTTCGAGCGGCACGCGGACCTCGCGACGCCGGAATTCTGGTCGACCAAGCAGGAGCGCATCCGCGCCGGGCTGCAGGACGACGTGTTTTCGTACCCCGAGTCGGCGCGGTTCCGCCGGTAGGCCGCTCTAGCCCGGCGCCCCCACCATCATCCGCAAATGCCCCAGCGGAATCAGCAGCACCTGCAAGAGCAACAGCAGTACCAGCGGCGAGAGATCGACGTTGCCGATCGGCGGCAGGACCCGGCGAATCGGTGCGAGAAACGGCTGCGTGAGCGCCTGGAACAGCGGCGCGACCGGGGAATGGGGATTGAGCCAGGACAGCACGACCTGCACCAGCACGGCGAAGATCAGGATGTAGAGGCTGTAGCGCGCCAGGTCCAGGAGCGCGAGGACGGCGATGAAGCCGATCGCCGCCGATGCGCTCGAGCCGCCGCCGGTTTCCAGGTCGCGGATCGACAGGAGCAGCCACAGGGCGAGCGCCTGCACCAGCCAGGCTCCAATCAAGGTCGCGAGATCCAGGCCGGCCACCGAGGGAATTACCCGGCGCGCAGGCCGCACCATCCAGTCGGTCATGGCGACGATGAAGCCACCGACCGGATTGCGAAAGGGGACTCGCAGCCACTGGAAATGAAAGCGCGCGAGCAGCAGGAACACCAGGAAGCTCGCGACGAAATCGACCAGCAGTTGCGCAATCTGCGCGAGCATTCAATCGCGGCCGAGTTGCTCGCCGAGCTCTGCGCCGCGGCGGCTCGCCGCCTCGAGCGCCTTGCGCAACCGCTCGGCCATGCGCTCTTCGGCGAATACGCGCAGCGCCGCTTCGGTGGTGCCGCCGCGCGAAGTCACGCGCTCGCGCAATGCCGCCACCGGCTCGGTGCTCCTCGCCGCCAGCTGGGCCGCACCCAGCACCGTCTGCATCGCAAGCCGGCGGGCGGTTTCCTCGGGTAGCCCGAGTGCGGCTCCCCCTGCGGCCAGCTGCTCGATGAACCAGAAGACGTACGCCGGGCCGCTTCCCGAGAGCGCGGTCACCGGGTCGAGCAGGCGCTCCTCGTCGACCCAGACCGTCTCGCCGACCGCGGCAAGCACCCGCTCGGCGCGAGCGCGATCCTCGGCGTCCACCGCGGCCGGTGCGAATAGCGCTGAAATGCCGGCACCGATCAGCGCCGGCGTATTCGGCATCGAGCGCACCAGGCGTGGATGCCCGCCGAGCCAGCCCGAGATGTCCGCCAGGCGCACGCCGGCAGCGATGCTGAGGACGAGTTTGCCGCGTACGAGGGACGCCAGCGGCACCAGCGCGGCGCGGAGGTCCTGCGGCTTCACCGCTAGCACGAGCGTGTCTGCGGCCTGCGTGGCCGCGTCGGCTTCCGCACTCGCGTGCAGGTGGTAGTCCTGCGCGAGCCTGGCGCGTGACGATTCCATCCGCTCGATCACCGAAATCGAATCCGCCGGGAAGCCCTTGGCGAGCAGGCCGCCGACCAGCGCGTTCGCCATGTTGCCACCACCGAGAAACGCGATTTTCAGGCGGCGCTCCTTTCGATGCCGCGCTCGCCGAAGATGGCGGTCCCGATGCGCACCATCGTCGAGCCTTCGGCGATCGCCGCCTCGAAGTCCTCGCTCATGCCGATCGACAGCGTATCGAGCTCAAGGCCGCCGGCACGCAGCTCGTCGTACCGCTCTCGCATCGAGCGGAACCGGGCGCGCTGCAGCCGCACGTCGCGCGTGGGCTCGGGAATCGCCATCAGGCCGCGCAGCTGCAGGCGGGGCAGGTGCGCCACGATGCGCGCGAGCGCGGGGACGTCCTGCGGCGCGGCGCCGGATTTCGATGCCTCGCCCGAGCAATTCACCTGGATCAGCACCTGGAGCGGGGCAAGCTCGGCCGGCCGCTGCTCGGAGAGCCTGCGCGCAATCCGCTCACTCGAGACGCTGTGCACCCAGTCGAAGCGGGCGGCGGCGAGCCGCGTCTTGTTGCTCTGGAGCGGCCCGATGAGATGCCATTCCGCTGCGTGCGGGGCTCCCAGCATGCGCGCGACGACATCCATCTTCTCGAGCGCCTCCTGGAGATAGCTCTCGCCGAATGCGCGCTGTCCGGCCCGCCAGGCCTCTTCGATCTTCGCCGGCGGGTGCGTTTTCGACACTGCGAGCAGGCGCACGCAACCGGCCGCGCGACCCGCGGCTGCGATGGCACGCTCGATCCGCTCTCGTATAGCTTGCAAATTGTCGCGGATCACAGCCATAATTTTCCCGGGCCTCCGGAGAATTCTAATGGATCTGACTGAATTGCTTGCCTTCGTCGTCAAGAACAAGGCGTCCGACCTGCATCTGTCCTCGGGCCTGCCGCCGATGATCCGCGTGCACGGCGACATCCGGCGCATCAACGTGCCGCCGCTCGAGCACAAGGACGTGCACGGCATGGTGTACGACATCATGAACGACGGCCAGCGCAAGTTCTACGAGGAAAACCTCGAGTGCGATTTTTCGTTCGCGGTGCCGAACCTGGCGCGCTTTCGCGTCAACGCGTTCGTGCAGCAGCGCGGCGCGGCGGCGGTGATGCGCACGATCCCCTCGAAGGTGTTGACGCTCGACGAGCTGAAGTGCCCGAAGATCTTCGTCGAGATCGCCGATCAGCCGCGCGGCATCGTGCTGGTCACCGGGCCGACCGGGTCGGGCAAGAGCACCACGCTTGCCGCCATGGTCAACCACATCAACGAGACCGAGCAGGGCCACATCCTGACGATCGAGGATCCGATCGAGTTCGTGCACGAGTCGAAGAAGTCGCTGATCAACCAGCGCGAGGTGGGGCCGCACACGCTGTCGTTTTCCAACGCGCTGCGCAGCGCGCTGCGGGAGGATCCGGACGTGATCCTGGTGGGCGAGATGCGCGACCTGGAAACGATCCGGCTTGCGCTCACCGGCGCCGAGACCGGCCACCTGGTGTTCGGCACCTTGCACACCTCGAGCGCGGCGAAGACCATCGACCGGGTGGTCGACGTGTTCCCGGCCGCGGAGAAGGAAATGGTGCGGGCGATGCTCTCGGAGTCGATCCGCGCGGTGATCTCGCAGACGCTGCTGAAGACGAAGGACGGCTCCGGCCGCGTGGCGGCGCATGAGATCATGATCGGCACGCCGGCGATCCGCAACCTGATCCGCGAGAACAAGATCGCGCAGATGTACTCGGCGATCCAGACCGGCCGCAATATCGGCATGCAAACGCTGGACCAGAATCTGCTGGAGCTGGTGCAGCGCAACGTGGTGTCGAGCGGCGAGGCGCGCGGCAAGGCGTCCAACAAGGACCAGTTCGCGGGCTGACGGCCCGCAAGGAGGCAACATGGAACGGGAACAGGCAACGAAGTTCATGTACGACCTGCTGCGCGCGCTGATCTCGAAGCGCGGCTCCGACCTTTTTCTGACGAACGGCTTTCCGCCGGCGATGAAGGTCGACGGCAAGATGAGCCCGGTGTCGCAGACGCCTCTGACGAACCAGCACACGTCGATGCTCGCCCGGGCGATCATGAACGACAAGCAGGCGGCGGTGTTCGAGGCAACCAAGGAATGCAACTTCGCGATCCACCCGTCCGGGATCGGCCGCTTTCGCGTCAACACGTTCATCCAGCAGAACAATGTCGGCATCGTCTGCCGCGTGATCACCACCGAAATCCCGAACTTCGAGGGACTCAAGCTGCCGCCGGTGCTCAAGGACGTGGCGATGACGAAGCGCGGGCTGGTGATCTTCGTCGGCGGCACCGGCTCGGGCAAGTCGACCTCGCTCGCGGCGATGATCGGCTACCGCAACGAGAACTCGCACGGCCACATCATCACG
>Ga0209640_10003675_pt1 | contig 13427 bp, 12 predicted proteins | sample RifCSP10_1_FD_184018 | JGI IMG/M metagenome (GOLD analysis project Ga0209640, IMG submission 184018) | Soil microbial communities from Rifle, Colorado - Rifle CSP2_sed 10_1 (SPAdes) (version 2) | ecosystem: Environmental > Terrestrial > Deep subsurface > Rock core/Sediment | place: Rifle...
GCCGTAAATCGTTCGAGTACGGTCGCCCCATCGCTTTTATGTCGTCGCAGAAGAATCGCCATCCTTAGGATACACCCTGTGTCAAACTGGTCTAGCCCGACGGTCGTCGGCTGGAGCAAGTGTGGCGGCTATCCCGAAGAACGACGGCCGCTTAGCAGGTTGATAAGAAACACCACCACGGCAATGACCAACAGGGCGTGAATCAAACCGCCGCCCACCTGCACGGAAAAACCCAGAAGCCAAAACACAAGCAGGATCCCAATGATGGTGTACAACATAAGCGACTTCTCGTTTTCTTACAGTTCTGAATTCAAAAGTGTTGCCGGCACGCTAACGACAAATGAATCCTCAGCTATCGAGAGAAGGCCTTCCTATCCTCTTCGCTCAAATCCATCCCGGGGCGGATGCGCTGCTGCCCGGAGCTGTCTGTGCAAGCCTTTTCATGCTCGCGCAGCTCAGGCTCAGATGTGACGGATTTGCCGCACTCTTCGCTCTGATCCCGGTCGGTCTGATTGCTTGCAAAGAGTTTGCGGAACCGAGTCAGAATTACTGCGTTCGTTTCTCCTGTGGTCTGCATCGCTTAACCGCCCGTTGCCGCGCGAGCGAGGGGCTTGTCGCTCTTGGCGTAGTCGGCGCTGGCCTCAGCGGTTGACGCGATGTCCTGCCCGCCGGTCCGCTCCAGGATCTCCTTGGCGCGCTTCGTCCAGTGCAAATTATCCGAATGCACCGAGAGGAGAATTCCGCCATCTTTGACCCGGCCTTCGTAGCGCTTGGCCAGGTATTCGGGAACCCCCATACCAATCAGAGCACCCGTTAGCCCGCCTACTGCGCCGCCTACGCCCACTCCTGCAAGGGCTGCCATGATCGGGCCAGCCGCGATAAAAGGTCCAACACCGGGAATCGCCAGCGCGCCAATGCCCGCCAGCCACCCCAATGCGCCGCCCAGCACCGCACCGGTTCCGGCGCCAATCCCAGCGCCCTCGGGAGCTTTGGTGCCTTTCTCATGCGCGAAGTCCTTCGAGCCTTCGTTGTGCGGAAACAGCACGGAGATGTCCGTGTTCCGAAATCCAGCCTTTCTCAAGGCCTCCACGCTGCTCTCCACACTGGAGGAATTTGGGTAGAGCCCGAATACTGCTGTGTTTGCCATGCTGCACTCTCCTTTTGTTTTTTAGGTTTCTTTCCCCTGCTTAACTCCCAATTTGCTCATCACTCCGGCGTCATGAAGCCGCGGGGCCGTTACGGACTGCTCTTCGATTGGGCCTCAGCCCGGTAAGCTTGCTTGCCGGCCGCAACAGCCGCGACCAGATGGTCGCGCTGGTCAGCCACCCCTTCCTTTCCACGCTCAACATAGTCAGAGGCTTGTTCCCGCAACTCCCTTCCCTTTCGGAACAGATAGTCACGACTTTCCCCGGCTTGATCAGCGATCAGTTCCCGGGTTCTTCTTCCTGAGTGTGGCGCGAATAACACCCCAACCAATGCCCCCATACTCACCCCCGTCAGAAAGCATAAGAATTTTGCACCGCCATTGTTTTCCATCACAGTTCCCTCCGATTCTTGTAAGTTGCGATTAGATGACCTGTCCGAGTATTCCAATCCATTTCCTCTTTCTTGGGGCGCCTCTGTCCTGCCCCCAAAGCCATTGAATGTTCCGTACTTTATCTTCTGCCGAGTGGTTCTTGATGTGTCAGATCCGTGCGGCTCACAGGCCCGGTCCGCCACTGGGTAGAGCCTCAGTTCTCAAAATGAGATACTGCCGCGCCGCTGGATACGCTAGATTCTCATATGCCCGAGGCCGCCTCCCATAAACAGCCAGATCAGGAGGATCACCAGGACGACCCCGCCTATTCCCATGCCGCCGCTAGCCCCGTAGCGGCTATAGCCAAAGAACCCGCCTCCGAACAACAGCACTAACAAAATGATCAGAATCAGCATTTTTCGTTCTCCTTAATCCTCAACAGTGCGACCGTTTGCAACAATGACAAACTGGAAGCTGCCTTCCCTTATACCCTGCGGTGTTTCGCGTGTCAGTTCAGTACTGCTCACACATCTGGTCAAAAGCGGTCTTCCACATTGCCGAGGGTGAGCGATTGTGAACAGACGGACCGCCGAACGCGAATTAGCATGACTTGACTGTAATTTCGACAATGGAAATTCCTTACACAGTGAGAAACATCGAAAGGGAAAAAGACCATGATAAAAAACCTCGTGCTAGTCCATGGAGCGTTTGCCGATGGCTCCAGCTGGAATAAAGTCATCCGGCTGCTGCAGGCAAAAGACTACAACGTAACGGCTGTTCAGCAGCCGCTCACTTCCCTCGAAGAGGATGTTGCGATTACCCGGCACGTTCTTTCCATGCAGCAAGGGCCCGCGATTCTGGTCGGACACTCCTACGGCGGCGTGATCATCACCGTGGCCGGCAATGAGCCCAATGTGTCGGGCCTGGTTTACATTGCTGCGTATGCTCCGGATGAGGGAGAAAGCATCAAGGATTTGAAATCGAAGTACGCTGCTGGCGCCGGGTCCGCGCACGTGCATCCCGATGGTCAGGGCTATGCGTGGATTGAGCGTGCAGCTTTCCCCGAAGTCTTTGCCGGAGATGTTGATCGGGAGGAGGCACGGGTCATGGCGGCAGTTCAGATGCCGTGGAAAGTCCCCGCCAACAAGATTTCCAATCCGGCGTGGCGCTCGCGGCCATCCTGGTACCAGATTTCCGAACGCGACCTCATGATCAATCCCGAGCTGCAGCACTTCATGGCAAAACGCATCGGAGCAAAAACGATTTCTCTCGATGCCAGCCATGCCTCGGCAGTATCTCACCCGCGCGAGATCGCGGACCTGATCATGGATGCGGCCAACTCGGCGGCACTGAAAGTCAGTGCTCCTTAGCCGCTTGCGACGGAACACTCGCTTGAATGGCTGAGGATCGTCTTCCTGCCTGATCGACTGCTGATGGCTGGTGCCGACAACGGCACCGGGCTGCGAATCTGGCATTCCAGAAAATCACCGGCTCGTCCATCGCACAAATGGGGATTGGACCGGCTGCCACAATTCACTTCGCCAGTTGGAGCGTTGGTTTAGACAGAGATCCCAGCACCACGCTCAGCAGGCCGCTGTGGACCGTCATTTCGCCGCCCATGTTGTAATTGACGAAACCATGCTTTCTGAACTTGTTCATGAAATGGCTGACCCGCGACCGGGTTGTGCCGACCATTTCTGCCAAGGTTGCCTGGTTGATTCTGGGAACCACGGGTTCGGATCTACTGTCCTTGCCAAAATGAGCCAACAGTAAGAGAATCCGAGCCAGCCGCTTTTCGCTGGAGTTGAAGAGCTGGTCGACCAAGTCCTCTTCGTATCGGATATTGCGGGAAAGCAGGTGCTCGACGAAAAACTCAGAGACATCGAGCTGTTCGTGAAGCATGCGCATCATCAGCGGCTTCTCAATCCTGTGCAGCGTGGAATCCATCATCGCAGTAGCCGTTGACATGCGTAACAGCTGTCCGGCGAGGCATCCCTCGCCGAAAAACTCACCGCCGTTCACCACGGCGACGATTGCCTCCTTGCCGTGTTCGGACGTGGCCGCGAGCTTCACCTTTCCGCTTCGGATGTAGAACACGGAATCCGCAGGTCCTCCCTGCTTGAAGATGGTATGGTTCGAACCGTATTCGACAGCGGTTTTCCCGCGGGTGACTCCCGCGAGGAAGCGGTCCCAATCGGCAGGGTTGCCTCTCTTGCGCGCCGACTTAACCATCGCCTGCTTTGGTTCCAAACTCTTGTTACTCGTCGTCTTCATTTTCGTTTCCATGAATGTTTCTTTCTATCGACTCCTGTCTTGCAATTAGAGACATACCCTTATGTACGACGGGGCAATTTGCGTGTCAGTCCCAAAGTGCTCACACCCTTTATCACAATTGCTCATTGCGATCAATGGAGGGCGGCGTCCAACCCGCCTTCGAGACCCTTGGAAAGATTCTGTGAATGTGAGTGTGCTTCCCGCAGCCAGACGAAAATCGTGTTGTTCCCACTGCCCGATGGCTTGGTGAGCATTCTTGAACAGATCAGTGAGCGCTACTGTACAGACGGGCCAACTCTCCAAGTGGTAACTTTTTGATTCTAATGGCTCTCGGTGAGCAGTTAGGGATTCGCCTCTGATTCATCAGTCGGGGACGGAGGAGCAGCGGAATTCTTTCCACGGGCGATGACTGACAGCGATGGAAACTCAATGGATCGATAACACCGCAGGATTCGACAGCCTCCGCGACGAATGGGACCAATTGCTGGCAGACTCTGCTTCCGACTGTGTTTTTTTGACGTGGGAATGGTTGCGCACCTGGTGGAACCATCTCGCCGGGCGGCGGCAGTTGCGAATTGCGGTTGTGAGAAGCGGAGGTGAACTCGTGGCCCTTGCGCCGCTTGCCGTTCGTCCAGGTTCTCTGACGCGCCCGTTCCGCGTCGTCGAGTTCCTCGGATCCGGGACCGTCGGTTCAGACTATCTGGACTTGATCGTTCGCAAGGGTGTCGAAGGCGAATCCCTTGACGCGCTTTCCCGCGCCCTCGGCCCCTCGGCACTGATGCTACGGCTAGGTCAACTAAGAGGCTCCCGCTCTGTGGCAGCACACCTGAGTAGCCGATTAGAACAATCGGGCTGGAAATCTGTAGAGAGCAAAGTGAACACCTGTCCGTTCATCGACCTCCGTGGTCATACCTGGACGAGCTATCTCGCCACACTCGGTTCGGAGCACCGCTACAACACGCAGCGGAAAATGAAAAATCTCTCGAAACATTTTGAAGTGGTATTCGAGCGGGTCGAGGACGAGGAGCATCGCAGCCCCGCCCTCCAGGCGCTGATCGCTCTGCATAACAAGAGATGGATCGAACATGGCAGCTCCGATGCGTTCCACACTGCGGGGCATGTCGCGTTCCACGAAGAGTTCACTGCACACGCCCTCCGTCGCGACTGGCTCCGCTTGTATGTGTTGCGGCTCGACGGCAAACCGGCCAGCGCGCTCTACGGCCTGCGTTACGGACCGACGTTCTATTTTTATCAGTCGGGTTTCGATCCTCAGTACGCGCGCCACAGCGTCGGCCTGGTCACAATGGGCCTGGCCATCCAGAGTGCGATCGAGGAGGGCGCCGAGGAATACGACCTGCTGCACGGCGGCGAGCCGTACAAACTCCACTGGGCGAAGGAATCACGTGAGTTGACACGCCTGGAGCTTTACCCGCCCGGAGCCCGCGGCCTGTGCGCCCGGGCCTTGACCGGTGGCGGACGCCTGGCCCGTGGTTGGGCAAGGCGCGTGCTCCGTGACAGGGCGGTGGACAACCTGGAAAGCAAGGCCGGTCCCGGCGGCGTGCCAGCTTCCGCTGCCCGGCCCTTAGAAAATGAAACCTGTGTTGGGGTTGCCCCGGGCAAAAGGGCCTAAGCCGGTTCTCGTCAGCTTCTGAGTATGTCAGGAATTACTCCCATTCCGGCCCATGTGTTCGGCGCGAGATACAAGACCGCGCCGATTCGATGCGGTTCTCCAGCCGCTGAGATGGGCGGTTTCTCGTTCAAGTTGCTGATTGGCTTCTTCCTCTTGCTCTATTCGAGCTTGCCGTTGATGTTTCCGGTGCTCGAACTGGTACGGCCAGCACAGACGCTGGGGGGCATGGCCCTCATTGTCCTGCTCTACGAGAAAGCCGTGGCGCGGCAGAGCCTTGATTTCGCGTGGCCGGACGGGTATCTGCTCGCCGGGTTCATTGTCGTGTCGGGACTGTCAATCTTCGGGGCGGTGTGGCCGGCCTATGCCGCCGAGGCGGCTCTGACCCTTGTCAAAATGGCTATGGTTTACCTGTTGATCGTCAACACCGTAACCAACGAAAGCAGACTGCGTACGCTGCTCTGGATCATGGTGCTGGGCGGACTATTCCCGGCGTTCGGGTCGCTCTGGTACTGGCATCAGGGATTCACCGTCGAGGGCCGGGCAGCCTGGTTGGGAGTGTTTGCCAATCCCAACGAGATGGCTTACAGCCTGGTGGTCTTGATTCCTATAGCGGCGGCCCTCTCGCGACGATTGAGCCTGGCGCGGCGAAGCTTGGTGTGGCTGCTGATCGCAGTGTTCATGACCGCCGTCTACCTGAGTTACTCCCGCGGCAGCCTCCTGGGCCTTTTTGCCGTCTTCGCCTACATGGGCTGGCGCCAGAAAAACAAGCTCGCGCGCGCCGCAATGATAGGAGTGCTGCTGGCGGGAGCTCTGGCGGCGCCACTCTACTGGTCCCGAGGGGATGGTTTCAGCAACTTGCGTGAGGACGCCAACCTCCAGGAACGGATGACCACCTACAAGGTAGCGTTTGCCATGTACTCGGACTCTCCACTTCTTGGTGTCGGCATCAACTGCTCCGCCGTGGCATGGCCTCTGTACGCTCCACAGCAGCTTAGCAATCACAAATGGCTGATCACCCACAACACGTTTCTCCAGGCATTGAGCGAAACGGGGACAGTCGGATTTCTGCTCCTGGTTTCGTTCTTTGGAGCAGTAGTTTGCCGTGCCTGGCGCGGTGGAAGAACCAACCAGCCCGGCCGCGAAGGAGTTGTGGAGCTCATGGCTGCGCTCGAAATCGCATTCTGGGGGTTTATCGTCTGCGGCCTCTCCGGAGGCTACGTCATGAGCTGGTTCCCCTACCTGCTCGCCGGATTGATCGGTGCATCAGGCCGAATTCTGACACAGTCGTCACAGCCTCCTCGGACCACTGGTATGGAGTCCTGGAGCGGAAGGACTGCAGCATTGGCAACGCTGCATTCCATGAGACACACGGGTAAATGAAAACATCCTTCAAGCCGACACTCATGCTGATCGCGGGACGGACGCTGGCGTTCACCGTTTCGTTCCTCATCCCTGTCGTACTGGTTCGTATCTTCGATCAGGAGATGTTTGGTACGTACAAGCAAGTGTTCTTGATTTACGCGATCCTTTACGGCATCACTCAGTTGGGCATGGCTGAAAGCCTCTATTACTTCATCCCGCAACGCGCAGATGACGGCGGAAAGTTTGTTTTGAACTCCGTTGTCACGATGGGGGTGGCGGGACTGGCCTGCCTGGGCGCGCTCGCTGCCTTTTCATCCAACGTTGCCCATTGGCTGGGAAATCCTGAAGTGGCGGCCTACGTGGTCCCCATCGGTATTTTCCTGCTGCTGATGCTGATGACGGCGAGCCTCGAAATCTCGATGATTGCCCGCCAGCAGTACCGCAGAGCCGCTTATGTCTATGCCGTCTCCGACCTGGTGCGGTCGCTGTTTCTCATCGTTCCGGTTCTCTTGCTAAAGAGCCTGGAATGGCTTCTGGCAGGAGCTATTGCTTTTGCCGCTCTCCGGCTCCTCTACACGCTCTGGTACCTGCGGCTGGAATTTGGACAAGAACTGGCTTTCGATTGGCCGTCCCTGCGCCGCCAGTTCGTCTACGTCCTCCCGTTCGAGATGGCAATCCTCGTCGAGATTCTCCAGGCGAACTACCATCAATACGCCGTCTCGTCTCACTATGGCGCGGCTATCTTCGCGATCTACTCGGTCGGCTGCCTGCAACTCCCGTTCGTCGAGTTCATCGCTGGCCCGGCATGCAACGTGATGATGGTCCGCATGGCCGAGGAAATACGCGAGGGAAGAAACAAACGCGTACTGGCCCTTTGGCACGACACGACACGCAAGCTCGGACTGGTTTTCATACCGCTTTTCGTTCTGCTGGTGATCTCGGCCCGCGAGATCATCCTGGTGCTATTTACGGGCCGCTACGCCGCCGCCATCCCAATCTTCATGCTATCGGCCGCAGTGGTTCTCCTTGCGGTGTTCCAGACAGACGGTGTGCTGCGCGTCTACGCCCAGATGCGCTTCACACTTTTCCTGAACATCATCCGGCTCGGGGTCATTGCCGGGATGATCGGCTGGTTCCTTTCGATCTTCGATCTGCAAGGAGCGGTCCTCATCACGCTGCTGGCAACCGTCATCTCGAAGTTTCTCGCGATTGCTCGTGCGAAACGGCTCATGCAGGTGAGCGCCGCGCGGATCTTGCCTTGGGGAAGCCTGGCCGCCATCGGCGCCGCCAGCGCAGCAGCAGCTTTGCCCGCATGGATGGTAAGGACGCAGGTGCATCTACACCCAATTCCACTCCTTATGCTGATGGGGGCCGCCTTTGCCATTTCATACGGCGGGCTTGTGCTTGGATTCGGGCTGCTGAACGAAGACGAGAAGCTGGCCATGACCGGGTGGCTGCGCAGACCGGCCTTGGTGAAGGCCAGAGAAGCGGAAGGAAGCTGAACGGAAAGCTGAACGGGGGACGGAATCATGTGCGGAATTGTCGGAATAGCAAGCTTTGGTCAGAAGCCGGTTCTGCCGGAAGAGATCCAGCAGATGTGCGACGCCCTTTATCACCGGGGCCCGGATGAGGACGGTTTTTACTTTTCCCCAGACGTCGGTCTCGGTATGCGCCGCCTGAGCATCATTGATCTGAACACCGGTCGCCAGCCGGTCAGCAACGAAGATGGCTCCGTATGGACTGTCTTCAACGGCGAGATTTACAACTTCCAGGAACTGCGCAAAGAGCTGGAGCGCCGCGGCCACAGGTTTAGCACGGGAACCGACACGGAAGTCATCGTCCACAGCTACGAGGAGTATGGCCCTCGATGCGTGGAGAAGCTTCGCGGCATGTTCGCATTCGCCATTTGGGACCAACGCCAACGCAAACTGATCCTCGCCCGCGATCGCCTGGGTATCAAGCCGCTCTATTACACGACGGTCAGCGGGCGGCTGATCTTCGCGTCCGAACTGAAGGCGATCCTGCAGCTGTCGGAGGTGGAGCGCGAACTCGATTGGCAATCCGTCAGCCATCTGTTCAGTTTTCTCACCACGCCGCAGGACGCCGGCATCATTGCCGGGGTCAAGAAGCTGGAGGCCGGACACATCCTGACCTGTTCGGCGGGCGGGCAGCCGGTTGTCGAGCGGTACTGGGACGTGGAATTTAGCCCCAACCGGAAGATGTCCGAGGATGAGTTTGTCGAGGAACTCCGCCATCGGCTCGAAGAAGCGGTTCGCCTGCACCTGATTGCGGACGTGCCTGTCGGCGCGTTCCTCAGCGGCGGCATTGATTCCAGCGCGGTCGTGGCGACCATGGCGCGCCTGTGCTCCAAACCGGTCAAGACATTCTCGATTGGCTTCAGCGAAGACGGCTTCGACGAGTTGGAACACGCCCGTGCTGTGGCGGCACGGTTCGGCACTGATCACCACGAGCTGGTGCTGGAACCGAATGTCCTCGAGGTCATTGAGGACATCGCCTGGTATTTGGATGAGCCGTTCGGCGACTCGTCGGCAATTCCCACATACATGGTTTCGAAGCTTGCCTCTGGTTACGTCAAGGTGGTGCTTTCCGGCGACGGAGGTGACGAGTTGTTCGCGGGCTATGAGAAATACGTAGTAGAAGCGAAGGAGCGGCGCCGGTCTCTCCCTATGCTGTTACGAAAGCTGATTGGGTTGGCGGCAAGTCACATACCCGAAGGCGTGCAGGGAACCAATTTCTTCCGCCACATGGCGCTTTCCGGCGCCGCCCGGTACGTTGATTCGAGCACGCTCTTTCGGGCCTATCAGAAGAAGAATTTGTTCACCCCCGACGCGGCGCGATCCATGGCTGCTTACGATCCCGCGGACAGCAAAGTGCGAGCGCTCCGGGGAGACGCAGGCGACTGGCTAAGCGCGCTTCAGGTTCTGGACCTCAAGAATTATCTGCCGCTCGACATTCTCACCAAAGTGGATCGCATGAGCATGGCGCATTCCATTGAAGCCCGCGTGCCCCTGCTCGACCATAAGCTCGTGGAGTTTGCCGCCACCATCCCGCTGGACATGCGGCTGAAGAACGGCATCACGAAACACATCTTCAAGCAAGCCATGCGAGGAATTCTGCCCGATGCGATCATTGACCGCCCCAAGCGCGGCTTCGCGATTCCCCTGGGGAGCTGGTTCCGCGGGAAGCTGGGAAGCTTTGTCTCGGATCTGCTGTTATCGCGCACGAGCCGGCAGCGCGGCATCTTCAACCAGCAATACATCAAGAAGCTAGTCGACATGCAGAGCCGCGGCCGCGACTTGGACCTGCAGCTCTGGACGCTGATCTCGTTCGAACTGTGGTGCCGGGCGTTTCTTGACAAAGGGACGAAGCGGCTGCCGATGCGACACTCTCCGGAGTACGAAACCGTCCAGGCGGCGATGTGATGGAGACTCTAAGGAAGCATACGATGGACCCGGACAAACAGACTGGGCAAGCGGACCTGTCAGTCGCGAGCGGCCAGGATCGCACCCGACTTCTCGAGTTTCTCACCGTGTTTCACATCGGCGGCACTGAGCGGCAGGTCGTGAATCTGACGAATGGGCTTGATCCTGAACAATACGAACTGCACATGGGCTGTCTTGGCAAAGTGGGGCCTTTGCTGGAGGAGGTGACGTCCAGGGGGATTCCCGTTTCCGAGTACAAGACCAAGAATCTTTACAACCTCGGCTCCATGGCCGCCCGGCTACGCTTTGCGCGTTACCTCCGCCAACACTCGATTGAACTGGTCCACAGCTACGGGTTCTATTCGAATGTCTTCGCGATCCCGGCCGCGCGCTTCGCCCGGGTCCCCGTGGTCATCGCCTCGATTCGTGATTGCGGTGAAGCTCTCAGCGCAACGCAGAAGCGCGTCCAGAAGACGTTCTGCCGAATGGCGGACTGTATTCTGGCCAACGCCGAAGGAGTGCGAACATGGCTTCTTGGCCAGGGTTATCCTGCCGGAAAAATCCAGGTCATTCGAAACGGCATCGCGCGATCAGCATCCGCGGACGGCCAGCCTGCCGGCAAACTGCGGCGTGAACTCGGTCTGGCGGCGGATACTCCGCTGGTAGCGGTGCTTTCGCGGCTGAATCCCATGAAAGGGATTGAGTATTTTCTGGAGGCGGCTGTGCCCGTCAGCAGGCGATTTCCCGCTGTTCGCTTTCTGATCATCGGCGGGGGCACTTACACGGGTGACAGCACGTACAAGGCGGAGGTCGAGAAGTTCGCCGTGAGCCTCGGCCTGGACGGGCGTGTGATCTTTACCGGCTTCCGCACGGATGTGCACGAGATACTCCCCGAGATCAATATCTCCGTGCTGCCCTCGCTGAGCGAGGGACTATCCAACTCGCTTTTGGAATCAATGGCCGCGGGAGTCCCGGCCATTGCCACCAAGGTCGGGGGGACACCGGAGGCAGTGGTGGACGGCACGACGGGCCTGCTGGTGCCGCCGCGCGATTCCGGGGCTCTGGTCGAAGCCATGGCGCTTCTGCTGGAGAGGCCGGAATTGGCGCGAAGCTTCGGCGAGGCGGGTCGCCGCCGGGTAACCGATCTCTTCTCGATTGAGAAGATGGTGCGACAGACAGAATCCCTCTATCTCTCGCTGCTGAGCGCAAAACGGGCGCGGGCGCGCAACTGGCGGGCGGCAGCATCATGAAGATTTTGCTCATCGGTCCGTATCCTCCCCCGCACGGGGGAGTTTCCGTTCACGTCTATGAGGCTCGCAGGCAGCTACGCCTTGCAGGAATCGAGTGCCAGGTGGTGAATGTTGATCCGCGCGCGCCAAAAAGCGACGAATACATTTCGATTCGCGGCGGTCTTCACCTTCTGTACGTGCTGACGCGGTTCGCCCGGAACGGATGGCTGCTGCACGTACACACCAATGGCCATAACCACAAGAGCTGGCTGGTAGCGCTCATTGTGGGCCTGGCGGGCCTGCGTGGCCCTGGAAGCCTGCTGACGCTGCATTCGGGTCTGGCGCCGGCATATCTTGCAAAGGGGCGGGCGGGACCGCGTTTGCTGGCGCGTTCTGTCTGCTTGCTCTATCGCCGGGTGATTGCCGTTGCTCCCGAAGTACGGGAGGGGGTTTTATTGCTGGGGCTGGCACCCACCCGTGTCGAACTGCTGCCGGCCTTCCTGCTCACCGCGCCTACATTGGTTGAAACCCCCGAGTTGCAAAAGGTGAAGGGTCGAAGGCCGCTGCTGGCCGTCACGCTTTTCTTTCGTCCCGAGTACGGGTTTGATCTGTTGGTCGGAGCAATAGCGCGCCTGCGCGATAGACATCCTGCAATCGTGTGCCTCGTCATGGGAAGTGGTGAGCAGCAGGCCCAAGCCGAGCGACTCGTGCGCGAAAGGAACCTGCAGAACTGCATCCTATTTCTCGGGAATGTCTCGCACGAGAAGTGCGTCTCCGTGATGTCGCAGTGCGACCTTTTTGTGCGGCCGACGTTGGCGGATGGCGACGCGAACTCCGTCCGCGAAGCGCTTTCGCTGGGAATCCCGGTAGTAGCCAGCGACGTGGGCAACCGTCCGCCCGGAACCGTGCTGTTCAGGACAGGCGACGTTGACGACCTTGCCGCAAAGATTGAGGGGACTTGGTCGAGGCCGCGTCCAAAACTTAGGTGCAACGAGAACCCAACCGCCACGGATAATTTCAAGAGCCTGCTCGAACTCTATCGCTCGATGACAAATGACTCGGCGGCGCGCCCCACGGAGAGATCAAAGGGAAAGCTGGCGCGGCTGCGCGCCATGACCGCGCGCGAAATTGGTTACCGGCTGCGCGAACGCATCATGATCGAGGCCGAGCGTGCGGTGGTTCGTCTGCGCGGGGCCTGGAATCCCGCGGCAAAAGACGTTCTCAATAACAGCTTGTCCCGGTTGCCGTGTCCGGGATCAAGTTGCGCCAGGTACCTGCAAGAGGTTTTTGCCACCAAGTTCTACCTCGCGTCGGCGGATCGCGAAACGGCCTGCCGGTTCGTCCGCGCGAAGTTTCCGGACTGGATAGAAAAGGCCTCAACCGAGGCAGACGCCATCTGCCGTCATGACGTGGACTTGCTGGGTTATGGTCCGGTGGAGCTAGGCACAAAGATCAATTGGCACCAGGACCCGGTTACAGGCACAGTATGGCCACACCGCTTCTGGGCGGATTACGACCCAGTGCACGAGCCGACTTGGGGCGACTCGAAAACCATTCACGAACTGAACCGCCATCAGCATGTTTCGCGATTGGGAAAGACCTTCTTTCTAACCGGTGATGAGCGCTATGCCGCGGAAGCCATCGCTCAAATCGAAAGCTGGATGGAACAGAACCCCGAAGGGACGGGAATTAACTGGCAGTCCAGCCTCGAAGTTGCGATCCGGGCATTGTCCTGGTTGTGGACGATCTCTTTCGTTCTGCATTCGAAGGCGTTCACAGAGGGTTTTGCCCGTCGCGTCACAAAGTCTCTGCTGGCCCAGTTGCGGCACGTGTACCGCTACCCTTCGACCTACAGCAGCCCCAACACACACCTGATGGGCGAGGCCGCAGTCCTGTTCATCGCCGGATCGCTCTTTCACGGCATCAGGAAAGCAGAAAAATGGCGCGACTTCGGCGCGGAGGTACTCAATCGA
>Ga0209640_10003676_pt1 | contig 13426 bp, 12 predicted proteins | sample RifCSP10_1_FD_184018 | JGI IMG/M metagenome (GOLD analysis project Ga0209640, IMG submission 184018) | Soil microbial communities from Rifle, Colorado - Rifle CSP2_sed 10_1 (SPAdes) (version 2) | ecosystem: Environmental > Terrestrial > Deep subsurface > Rock core/Sediment | place: Rifle...
CTTCCTTTGGGGAGGATCCCCGTGCCCTTGCGCTCGCGGTGGCCGGCCCTCGTCATCGGCGCGGGCTCGGCCGGCCTCTCGGCAAGCTACCACCTCAAGGAGCGCGGCATCGAGCACGAAGTCCTCGAGCGCTCGCGGGTCGCCGACTCGTGGGCCTCGCGCCGCTGGGACTCGTTCACGCTCGTCACGCCGAACTGGAGCGTGATGCTGCCCGGCCGGCCCTACGCCGGGAGCGACCCCGACGGCTACTTGCGTCGCGACGAGGTCGTCGCGCACCTCGAAGGCTACGCCCGCGCCTTCGACCTGCCGGTCCGCGCCGGCGTGGACGTGCGGCATCTGCGCCCCATGGACTCGGCCGGTGGATGGGAGCTTGACACGAGCAAAGGGCACCTGGCGGCCGAAAACGTGATCGTCGCGACCGGGGCCTTCCCCGAGCCCCGAGTCCTGCCCTCGAGCTCGTCGCTCGCGCCGCGCGTCCGCCAACTCCATACGAGCGAGTACCGGAACCCGGGCGCCCTGCCCAGGGGCAGCGCGCTCGTCGTCGGCTCCGGACAGTCCGGCGTCCAGGTCGCCGAGGACCTCCTCGAGGCGGGCCGCGAGGTGCTCCTGGCAGTGGGGTCCTGCCCCCGCGCGCCCCGCCGCTACCGCGGGAAGGACATCTACTCGTGGATCCTGGAGAGCGGCTTCATGGACATGCGGCTTACCGACCTCCCTTCCCCCCGCATGCGCCTCGCGTGCAACCCCCAGCTCACGGGCCGCGGCGGCGGCCACGACCTCGACGTGTGGGGACTCGCCCGCCGAGGCGCCGCCCTGCTTGGCCGCTTCGTCCGTGCAGACGGCGAGCGCGTCGAGTTTGCCGACGACCTTGAGCTCACCTTGGAGACTTCCGAGAAAATGACGCGCAAGTTCCTCGGCGACATCGACGAGTACATCGCGCGCGCGGGGCTCGACGCGCCCCCCGCGGCCCAGCAGGCCTTCGACTTCGCGCTCCCCGAGCAGCCGCGCCGCTCGTTTATCGACCTTGGCGCCCTCGGGGTGTCCACCGTCATCTGGGCCACGGGCTTCCGCCCCTCGTACCCGTGGATCGAGGGCTGCGCGTTCGACCCCGACGGCTTCCCCGTCACCGACCGTGGCGTCACCGCGAGTCCCGGCCTCTACTTCGTCGGCATCCACCTCCTGCACACGCGCCGTTCAGGCCTCCTCGTCGGCGTTGGGGAGGACGCCGAGCACGTGGCGGGGCACGTCGCTGACCGCGTCCGCCCCCTGCGCCGGTAGTGAACTCCTCCCCCACAGCCTTATCTAGGGCCCGCGCGGGATTGCGCTGCGGCGCCCAATGGCCGGCCTCGTCGGAATCCGTGCGGAGGACATGGAGCAGGTCGATGCCCTCCGCCGCGCGAAGCTCGAGTGGCCCCAAGGTCTGCCGTTCATCCGCCCCTCGGTGCGCGCGCCCGTGCTCGTTGCAGCCGACAAGGGACTCGACTACAAGGTCGCCCGATTCGGGTTCTCGCGCCGCTTCATGTCCTTCAACGCGCGCAGCGAGAACCTCACGCAGAGCAAACTCTGGAAGCGCTTCTTCGGGAAGCACCACGCGGTCGCCTGCCTCTCCTACGTCGTCGAGTGGATCGACGAGGGCGGAGCGAAAACGCCCTACCTCATCGGCCGCAAGGACCGCCAGCTCTTGTGGGCGCCCGCGCTCGTGGGCCCCAGCCTCGACAGCAAGGAGGAATTCGGGTTCGCGATCTGCACGCGCCCCCCCAACACGTTCTTCTCCCATTTCCACGACCGCATGGTCGGCGTGCTCACATCCGACCTTGCGAAGGTGTGGATCCACCCCGAGGGGCACTCCGAGGAGGACCTGCTCGCCTGCGTGCGCGCGCCCGACGACGACGAACTTGCGGCCTTCAAGGTGAAAGGCGACATCGCCAAGCGCAAGAAGGGCGACTGGTCGGCCATCGAGACGCAGGGCAAGCCGGTCACGAGCGGGGACCTCGAGAAGCCTGTGGGCGGGAAGCCCAAACAGGCGCGGCTCGGCGAGTGAGCGGCGCCCGTCGCCCAAGGTCGCCCGGGGCGGGGCACCTCAAGGCGCTTTGCCCTTCCGCTTGCGCAGAGCCACGAACGCGATAGCCCCAAGCGCCGCGGCCGCCGCGGCGCCGACTAGGAGCAGCGTCGCGTTTGCGCCGCCCGGCGCCGGCGGCGGCGTGCCGCCGGGTGGAACCCCGCCAGGCGGGACGCCGCCTCCGCCTTGCCCGGCCACCCCCTCCACTGTGACAAATGTGGCGCCTGCCGGGCGGTCGAACGTCAAGACGACCCAGCTGCCCTCGGCGGCCCTCGTGAAGTTGAGGGGCACGCCGTCGGCGCGGACCGTGATGTTGCTCGAGGCGACCGCCGCGGGCACCGTGACGCGCGCCGGTCCGCCCGCACCGTCCTGCTTCAACACGAGGACACTCCCTTCAGGCGCGGAAAGGACCATCGAGATGCCCGCCGCATCGACGGTCGCATTGTACGTGCCGGCCGCCGAGTCGACCTCCCACGTAATCGAGTTCGCGGCCTGCGCAGCCGTGAAGCGCCCAAGCTTCAGGGGGAACGCGGGCGAATAATCGTCCCGCATCCGATATTGGAAGGGTGTGATCGGCGCGCCTGCCGCCGCGGTGCCCGCCGAGGCCACCTCGTCCAACTCGACGCCGAAGAGGTCCGAGACGCTTGCCGAGAGCGTGTAGCTCCCGGCGCCCGTCCCGACGCCCGTGAGCGTGTAGTTGCCTTCGTTGACGGTGAAGATCTGGACGATCTGCGGCTCGGTCCCCGGCCCGGAGTAGAAGGCCCCGGTGGACCCCAGGTCGTTCACGACCATGCCCGTCGCGTTGTCGTACCCCACGACATTTCCGTACGAGTCCTCGACCTTGATGTTGACTGGCGAGTTGGCCTTGAAGGTGATCGTCGCGTCGCCGGGGCCCATCCCCAGGAACTTGCACTTGTCCACCCCGAAGGCGTTGTCGCCCACGTAGTCCCAGTGGGGGCGGTCCTTGTCGCGGTACGGGCGGCAGAACCCGTACATGGCGCCGATCCAGTCCAGCGTCTGGTTGTCGTCGGGCACGATCGTCATGTCGACCGCCCGCGCGTCCACGTGGGGGCAGATCGTGATCGGCTCCCGCCAGCAGACGAAGGGCACGGGGATTTGGTAGCCTCCCACGGAGTAAAGCTCACTCTTGATCGCGTGTTTGGCCACCTCGGCCTTCAGGCGGTCCACCGATGTCGCCAGGAACGGCGCCAAGTCCGGCTGGCTCTGGATGTTGTTCACGAGTTCGAGCCCGCAGTGGCGCAGGTTCGCGAAGTGCCCCTGGTAGGGCGCCGCACGGTAGGCAGAGTTGATGCGCCCCGTATACCCCCAAGTGAGGAGACCGGCCTTGAAGGCCTCCGCCTTTTCCTTGAGGCCCCCCGGGGCCAGGTTCTCGGCCGTCCACTGGAGCGTCGCGCCGCCCTCCATCTCCGTGGCCTTCGCGACTTCGTCCGCACGCTTGCTCTCGTCGGCGACATAACGTTCGCCGAGCTCCTCGAAGTTCTTGAGGGGGCAGTCCATCCGCGAGTACGTGAAGGAATTCTCCGTGTAGTGGTCGAAGGTGCAGTTCGTGTAGTTGCCATTGCTGTCCGTGTCGAAGTTGTAGTACTCGCCGCGCCGGTCCCCGACGATCTCGAGGTCGGTGAAGTTCGCGGTGAAGGGGGTTTCCCAGAGGTGCTCGAGACCGCAGTCAACCACGAGCTTGCTGTCGAGCGGATCACACCGGAGCATGGTGCCCTCGATGGAGGTCCCGTTCACGGTTCCTCGGAGGACCCAGCCCCTCGGCCCCGCGTCGCAAGCGTCCTTTAGCACTTGGGTGTCGAAGGTCCCCGCGCCGGAGTCGTCGATCAGGTCAAGGAAGTCGCCCTCGTCGGTCTTCCAAACGCCGGCGAGGCTCTGCGTCGGCAGCGTTGCGGCGCCTGCGGGCGCCGCTGGCCAAAGGACGCCAAGCGGCAGGAAGGCGAAGGCGACCATCAGGGCTTGCCATTGTCTGTTTCGGGACACGGGCGGCATAGCCGCCGCGAGGGGGGGCCCGCGATATAAGCGCTAGGCTAGCCTAGATCTCAGGGCGCCCGGGCCGGCGGAGGGCCGAGTCCATCAATGCGCGTGGCCGTACCGGTGCGGGTCCGCCCGGAAGCGCTCGTTGCAGCCCTTCGAGCAGAAGTGGAACGTCCGCCCGTCGTGCTCCTCGCGCCCCGCTGCGCGCCGAGGGTCGACCATCATCCCGCATACCGGGTCCTTCGCCAAATCTGCCTTTGCTTTTTCCATGGGGTTTCCTCCAAGTTCTTCCTTCCTGGTTGTCGCCCGCCGCCGTCCGGCGGCCTCACGCCGAAGCCGCCGCACGCGGCTCTGCGCGCGCGGGCACCGTGGTCGGCTTCCACCGGCCGAGCAGCATCGAGTTCATCGTGACAGTCGTCGAGGATGCGGCCATTGCGATCGCCGCGAAGATCGGGTTGAGGAGCGGGCCCCCGAACACATAGAGGATCCCCGCCGCCACGGGGATCAGCCCCACATTGTAGGCGAACGCCCAGAAGAGGTTCTGGCGGATCTTGGCGACCGTCCGCTTTGAGAGCTCCACCGCGCGCGCCACATCGCGCACGTCGTCGCGCAGGAGCACGATCCCGCCCGCCTCCTTGGCAACATCCGTGCCGCTGCCGATCGCAATGCCCACATCGGAAGAGGCCAGCGCGGGGGCGTCATTGATCCCGTCGCCCACCATCGCGACGAGCTTGCCCTCCTTCTTGAGGCTGGCCACGACCTTCGCTTTGTCCGCCGGCAGGACGTCGGCCACGACCCGCTCGATCCCGACCTTGCGCGCCACCGCCCTTGCGGTCCGCTCGTTGTCGCCCGTCAGCATCACGACCTCGATGTTCAGGGCCTTCAGCATCGAGACGGCCTCAACCGCCGACGCCTTGAGCGTGTCGGCAACCCCGATGAGCCCCTCAAGGCGGCCGTCGACCGCCACGAACATGACGGTCTTCCCGTCCTCCTCAAGGGCGCGGACTCGCGCCTCGGAAGGTGCCGTGTCGACCCGCATTTGCTCCATCATCTTCCGGTTTCCGAGCGCGACCTGCTGGGCCCCCACGCGCGCCTCCACGCCAAGCCCCGGCAGCGCCTCGAACCCCTGCGGGTCCGAGAGCGCGACGGCAAGCTCGGCGCCCCTGCGAACAATCGCCTCGCCGAGCGGGTGCTCCGAGCCCTTCTCGACGGAGGCGGCGAGCCGCACGACCTCCAATTCCGACAGCGCCCCGAGCGTGGCGACATCCGTCACGGACGGCTCGCCCTTCGTGAGCGTCCCCGTCTTGTCGAAGACCACGACCTCGAGGTTCTTCGCCTTCTCGAGGAACTCGCCGCTCTTGATAAGGATCCCCGCCTGCGCCCCCTTCGCGGCCCCGATCATGAGCGCGGCCGGCGTCGCGAGCCCGAGCGCGCATGGGCAAGCGATGATGAGGACCGACACGAGCGTGACAAACGCCATGGCGAAGGGGATCCCCGCGATGTAGTACCACGCGAGGAAGGAGCCCAGGGCCACGGCAATCACCGCGGGGACGAAGTAGGACGCGACCTTGTCCGCGAGCCGCTGGATCGGCGTGTTCGAGACGATCGCCTCCTCCACGAGCTTCACGATCTGCGAGAGCGTCGTGTCCGCGCCGACCTTCGTGGCGCGGACCTTGAGCAGCCCCGTCTTGTTGACCGAGGCCCCGATCACCTCGTCGCCCGCGCGCTTCTCGACGGGCAAGCTCTCGCCCGTCACGACGGACTGGTCGACCGCGGAGTAGCCCTCCGCGACGACCCCGTCGACCGGGACCTTCTCGCCCGGCCGCACGACCAGGAGGTCGCCGACCTTGAGCTCCTCCACGGGGACTTCCCGCTCGGCGCCCCCATCCTGCACCCTCGCCTTCTTCGGCTGGAGGTCGAGGAGCTGCCGGATCGCCTCCGACGCGCGTCCCTTTACGATGTGCTCCATCACGTTCCCGAGCAGGATGAACCCGATGATCAGCCCCGATTCCGTGAAGTAGACCTCCGGGCCGCCCGTCGTCACCGAGGGCAGGACCCCCGGCGCGAACGTGACGATCGTGCTGTACACCCACGCCGCCGTTGTCCCCGTCGCGATCAGGCTGTCCATGTTCGCCTGCTTGGCCACGATCGCGTCGCGCGTGCCCCGGTAGAAGCGGTACCCCCCGATGAACTGCACGAGCGTCGCGAGCACGAACAGGAGGTAGTACATCCGGATGCCCGCAATCGGCATGTTCCACTCGTCCGACCCCACGATCTTCGGGTACAGGTACTCGAAGAACAGCGTCACGGACCCGAGCGTGAGGCTGAACGCCGTCATGATCTTCAGGTTCCGGTACTCGCGCTCCGGGAGCCGGAAGGTGATGAGGCAGCTCTCGCTGCAGAAGTAGTACTTCGTGCCGCGCCGCTCGGCGGCAAAGGGCGCTTTTGCCTCCTCGACGTACATCCCGCAGATGATGTCCTTGGCCATTGGGGAGCTCCTAAGGAGGCATGCCGTTCACCCTACTTCCTCCTCACCCTTGACAATTGTAAAGCGCCGCTCCGGGGCTCGCGCCCGCTCAGTGGTGGTGCGCCTCGGCTCCGGAGCGAGGGCGCTCCTTTAGCGCTTGCGCAGCCCCGGCCTTTCGCCCCTTGCCCACCATCTTTGCGAGCCTTCCCGCCCGCTCCTCGAAGCCCGCCTTGCAACTCTCGCAGCATACGAAGTGCGTGATCTCGCCGACCTTGACGCGCAGGGCCTCGTCTTTCGTCCGCCGCCCGCAGAACTCGCACTTCACGGTGAGCATCACGCCGCGGTCGACGACCGCGAGCGGCAGGTCCTTCACGGTTTTCCGGATGACAAAGCTCTCGTAGGAGACGATGGGCTCGATCCGCCCCACTTTCTCGTGGAACTCGGCCTCGAGCCCCCCGTCAAGCAGGGTGGCGAAGGCCAGCACGCGGTGCGGGCTCGCGATGTGGCAGACCCGGACCTCGGGCAGCGCGCCGAGCCTCTCGGCCACCGCCTCGACTTCGCTTGGCCGCGCCTTCACCTCGAGGAGCATCACGTGCTCGCCGAGGGCCTCGGGCGAAAGCTGGGCGGAAAACCCCTTGAGAGCCCCCTTGGCTGCCAGCGCCTTGAGCTTGGCGGCCGCCGTGGGCGCCGAGACGCCCGCGAGTTTGGCAAGCTCTCGCAGCGAGCGCCGCGAATCCTCCTGGACCGCGCGCAGAATCGCCAGGTCCGCTCCGTCGAGTTCCATTCCGTTCGCCCCGAGGGGAAAATGCCTCTCATTTGTAAAGAACACCCCTCAAACCCTTCGAACGTGGAAAGGCCTCGGGCAGGCGGCGCAAGCGCACCGGCGGCTGGCGGACGCCAATGGGAGCTCGGGGGCCCCGCGGCTCGGGCGGCGAAGAGGTTCTTAACACCCGGAGCGCCTCCTCAGGGCCCTATGGCTCGCAAAGGCCTCGAGCACGAGGAAGCCTGGGACCCCGAGGAGTACAAGGAGTTCACGCGCGAGACCTGGGACTACGCCTCACCCGCCTACGTCGCCTTCGCGACGCGCTACCTCGAGCCCTACGGCCGCGAGCTCCTCAAGATGCTGAAAGTCCCCAGGCGCGGCCGGCTCCTCGACCTGGCCTGCGGCGGGGGCGAGCCCGGGATCACACTTGCCAAACGGATGGGGCCCCTGATCGAGGTCGTCGGCTGCGACCTCTCGCCGAAGATGGTCGAGGTCGCCCGGCGCGAAGCCCGGCGCAAGGGCGCCTCGAACATCTCGTTCCGCGTGGCCGACGCCGAGGACCTGCCCTTCCCCCGCGGCGCCTTCGACATGGTCACCTGCCGGTTCGGCCTCCAGATCTTCTCGACGCCCGAGAAGGCGCTCAGGGAGATGCGGCGCGTGCTGAAGCCCGGCGGCCAGCTCGGGGTCGCCGTCTGGGGCCTGCCTTGGCGCGCGGAGTTCCTCGACCTGATCATCGGCGCCATCGTGCGCAATACGGCCCAGCCCGAGTACATCCCCACGCCGTACGAGTTTGGCAACATCAAGGAACTCAAGGGGGCGCTTGCGCGGGCGGGGTTCCGCCAGGTGAAGGACCGGCGGGTGGTCATCGACATGCCCGTCGACTCGCCCTCCCAGTACTGGGACGCGATCCGCCGCGCGAGCCCGATCGGCCCCGTCCTTGACTACCACCCGAGGGCGCACGTCGCGAAGGTCAAGGACGATGTGTACCGGCAGCTGCGCAAGTACCCGCGGCGCGGCGGCAAGATCTGGGTGCCGAACGAAGCCGTGATGGCCGTCGCGAGAAAATGACCAGGCGCGCGCCATTTCAAGGCCGCACCGGGACGGATCGGCAAGGCTAAAGCGGCCGCGGCGCGTCGTCCTCTGGAGGGCCCCCGTGGAGGTCGAAGAAGCCCGGGCCCTGCTTGCCGACCTCTGGGACGCCGACGCGGACTTGTGGCAGTCTCGGTGGGCGCCGGTCTTCCGCACGTTCGCCGAGGAAGTCGTGCGCCGCGCGGACCTGAGGCCGGGCGAGCGGGTACTCGACGTCGGCACCGGGACCGGCACCGCGCTCTCGATTGCCGCCCCGCAGATCGGCTTCGAGGGCCGCGCCGTCGGCATCGACCGCTCAGCCGCGATGGCCGCGCGCGCGCGATCCGCCCTCTCTTCGGCCGGCCCCTCCGTCCGCGTGCTCGAGATGGACGCCGCCGCCCTCGACTTCCCCGACGAGTGGTTCGATGCGGCGGTTTCGAGCTGCGGCGTGTCCTTCCTGCGCGCCGGCGACGTCCTTTCGGAGGTGCGGCGTGTCCTGAAGCCCAGGGGCCGCTTCCTGTGGGCCGAGTGGCACCTCGACAAGGTCGCGGCCCTGCGCATCCTCGACGACGTCTTGGGGCACCACAAGGTCGCCTCTCCCGGCCCCCGCCTTGGCCGCCTTCGCGAGGCCCTTTCGACCTGGGCGGGCGCCGCAGAGTCCCTTCGAGAGCGCGAGGACTTCGAAGCCGCGCTTCGCGCCGCGGGGTTTGCGCATGTGCGCGGCGAGACGGTCACTCACACGCTCCACGCCTTCGCACTCGAGTCCCTCATTGACGCGCGGCTCTCCCGCGCCGCCTCGCGCCTCGAGGTCGAGGAGATGGCCCCCCCCGCGCGCGAAGCGCTGCGCCGCGAGGCGCGCGAGGCCCTCGGCCACCTCGTCCACGGCGGACAGTTCGAGGTGCTCTGGCCGATGTACTACCTCGAAGCGCGCAAGGCGTGAGCCTCCGGCGGCCCCGCCCGAAGGGATGGCTCTCTGAAGGTTCAGGGCGCAAGGGTTATGGGGGTCCCCGCGAAGGGCTTGCGGGGGAGCCCGTGCGCGCCTTCGAGCTCATTGTTGACCTCCCGAACCGCCCGGGGGAGCTCGCGGCCGCCGCCGGCGCGATCGGCAAGGAAAACGTGAACATCCGCGCCTTCGCAATCCTCGGCACGGGAACGTCCGACGAGGCCCGCTTCATTGTCGATGACGCCGAGGCCGCCCTCGCTGCCCTCGTGTCGGCAGGCTACAAGGCCCGCCGCCAGGAGGTCCTCAGCGTCCCCGCTTCCAACACGCCGGGCGAGCTTGCCGCCCTCTCCGACAAGCTGTCCCGGGCGGGCGTGAACATCGAAGGCGGGTTCATGGCCGCCTCCGAAAGGGACGGCCACTTCGAGATCATCTTCGAGGTGGCAGACATCGGGGCGGCTCGCAAGGCCCTGAAGTAGGCGGCCCTTGCGCCAGCGCCCCTAACGTTCATACGAAGGCCTCAAAGCCCCCTTAGGCAAGGGAAGAACGATGCGAGCCGCCGCCAAACGCCTGGCGCCGCGCCACATCCCCGGCCTCGAGTGCGCCGTCTGCAAAGGACCCGCTCGAGGGACCTTGCGGCGCGAGGCCCTCGACGAGGTCTACGTGTTCTGCAGCGCGGCCTGCGCCGTGCTCTTCGACGAGGCCCCGGACGAGTACGCGTTCCCGGCCCGGCCCGCCGACGAGGACTGAAGGGCCCTCAATCCGGGGGCCTCCACTCACGGCTCTTGGCGACCCGCTCTCCGTTGAGCAGATGCTCGTGGCCGTCCTTCGCCATCGCACGCCGGAGCAGCGGCGGCGCCACGAGGCTGGTGCCGAGGGACATGAATACTACCACGGAAAACAACGGGGAATCGATGATGCCGGCTTTGAGCGCCACCGCCGCGACAATGAGTCCCACCTCGCCCCTCGGGATCATCCCGAAACCCACGGCGCGAGCCGGCCCACGGCCGAGGGATCTCGCTCCAAAGCGGCAGGGGTAGTACTTCGTGGCAGAGGCAACGGCCGTGATCCCAAGGGCAAGCACGATGAGCGAGGGGTCTACAGCAAAAGCCGTAAGCGACACCTTCGCCCCCATCAGCACGAAAAAGAATGGGACGAGCAGGACGCGCACGGGCTCGAACTGGTCGTGCAGGCGATAGCGCCGTTCCACGTCGGCAAATGCGACGCCCGCGATGAACGCGCCGATGATCGGCGCCAGGCGGAAGAAGGAAGACGCGGCCGCAAGCCCCAGGCACATGGCGATTGCCAAGGCGAAGGCGGATTGGCGCGTCTGCACCGGCTTCAACCGGTCAAGCCGGCGGTCGTAGAGCTTCTTTCCTTCCATGAGTTTGCGCTCGCCGGCAAGGCGGTCGACGACGCGCGGCAGGACGGTGATCGCGACCACGACGAATAGCAGCGCCTCACCGACCACGATCGAAATATCCAGGAAATTCGCCGTGCCGCCGAGAGCCACCGCTCCAACGACCGCGAGGACGAGCATCCCAAGGATGTCGTCGATCACGGCCGCCCCGAGGATGACCTTCGCGGTTTTGGTTTGGGTCATGTCGAGGTCTGAGAGCACCCTTGCCGTGATACCGACCGACGTTGCGACCATGGCCGTCCCGACGAAGAGCGCCGCGTGCCACTCGTAGGCGAGCGCCATCAAAACGGCGGTTCCGACCGCTAGCGGCACCGCGACGCCAAGCATGGCCGTTTGGCTCGCCGCCCGCCCGACCCTCTTGAGGTCGCCGATGCGCGTTTCGAGGCCCACGGAAAAGAGGAGCACGACGATGCCAATCTCGGCGAGCGCCTCCAGGGTAATCCCGTAGTCGACGTTGGCCGGGTCGATGATGCCAAACGCGGACGGGCCGAGCAGGATTCCGGCGGCGATCTCGCCGATTACGCCTGGCAGGCCAACCATTTCGACTGCGCGGCCAAGCAGGCGCGCGGCCACGAACATCACGAAGAGGAGCGCGAGCAGCTGGACCACGATGTCTTCGCCCGCCATCGCAACGCCTCCGCCCGGTCGGGATGCCTCCGGTCACGGGCGCGGGTGTTTAGTAGTTTCGCTGTCCGGGCGCTGGCCGACTTGGTGCCCGCGGGCCCCGGCACGAGGGCCCGGGCCCCGACCGTCCGGCGTGGTTGGGGGACCCGAGAATCTTGCGCAGGGGCGTTGGCGCCGCGCCTGCCGCGGCCGCAATGAGAGGCTGCGGGGAATTTGTAAATACGATGGAGGCCCACACCTGCTTGCGGGGCCGTGGGCGCGTCCGCGCGCGGCGGCTTTGTTCCGTCTCGTGAATTGCGGGACGGGCCGCCGGCTCGGCCGGCGGCCATTCGCAAAGGCGCGAGGATAGCTATGGCACTGAACGCACAACCCGAAAAGCGCGCTCCCGAATGGGTGCCGCGGGCGTACAAGGCCTACCTCATGCACAACCTCGGGGAGATCGCCGAGCTCGAGCGGTTCTCCGAGGCCGACCGCGAGGCCATGCGCGTTGTTGGTTCGGTCCTCCCTTTCAAAACAAACAACTACGTCGTCTCCGAGCTCATCGACTGGACCCGCGTCCCGGACGACCCCATTTTCGTGCTCAACTTCCCGCAGCGCGGCATGCTGCTCCCCCGCCACTTTGAGGTCATCGAGTCCCTGCGCCGCCAGGGCGCGCCCGAAGCCGATGTGCGTGCCGCTGCCGACATGATTCGCAGGGAGCTCAACCCGCACCCCGCCGGACAGAAGGACTACAACGTCCCCGAGCACCGGGGCGTGCGCCTCGAAGGGATGCAGCACAAGTACCGGGAGACTGTCCTCTTCTTCCCTTCGCAGGGGCAGACCTGCCACGCCTACTGCACGTTCTGCTTCCGATGGCCCCAGTTCGTTGGGATGGAGGGGCTCAAGTTCGCCGAGAGCGCCGCCGAGCGGCTCGTCGCCTACCTCCAGGACCACGCCGAGGTGCAGGACGTCCTCTTCACGGGGGGCGACCCCCTGCTCATGAAGACGAGGTTCCTGCGCAAGTACATCGAGCCCCTCCTCGAGGCGAACTTGCGCTCCCTCCACACGATCCGGATTGGCTCGAAGGCGCTCGCCTATTGGCCGTACCGGTTCATTACGGACGACGACGCCGACGAGCTCCTCGACCTTTTCGCACGCGCGGGGGAGGCGGGCAAGCACATGGCGCTCATGGCGCACTTCAACCACCCGCGGGAGCTTTCCACGCCGGCCGTCCGCGAGGCCGCCAAGCGCCTCCGTGCGGCCAACGTGCAGATGCGCACGCAGTCCCCGCTCCTTGCGAACATCAACGACAACCCCGCCATCTGGGCCGAGATGTGGCGCACGCAGGTGGACCTTCGCATGATCCCGTATTACATGTTCGTGGTGCGCGACACCGGCGCTCGCCACTTCTTCGAGGTCCCCCTCGAGCGCGCGTGGCACGTGTTCCGCGGGGCGTACCAGCGGGTAAGCGGCGTGTGCCGCACGGCCCGGGGCCCCTCGATGTCGGCCTTGCCGGGCAAAGTGCAGATCGTCGGCGTCGCACAAGCCTACGGGGAACGGATCTTCGTCCTGCGCTTCATCCAGGGGCGGCACCCCGATTGGGTGGGCCAGCCCTTTTTCGCCAGGTACGACTCGCAGGCGCGGTGGCTCGACGACCTTAAGCCGGCCTTCGGCGAGAAGGAGTTCTACTTCGAAGCGCAGCTCCGCGAGATCCTCGCCCGCGCCCGCCAGGGCGTGCCGGCCGCAGCGGCCGACGAGCTTGAAGGCGGGCCGCCCTAGGCGCGTGCGTACCTAGGGGGTGCGCCCCCGCTCGAAGCCGCCCTAACGGGGGAACGCGCCGACGACCCCGCTGTCGACGGGCAGCATGGCCCCCGTCGTCTTGGCCGCGCGGTCCGACGCGAGGAAGAGGACGGCCTCCGCGACGTCCTCCGGCAAGACCGGGAGCTTCAGCAGGCTGCGGTTCTTGTAGTACTCCTCGATCTTGTCGACGTCGATCCCTTGCGCCTTCGCGCGGTTTTCGCGGATCTCGCTTGACCAAAGCCCGGTCCCCTGGAACACGGCGTCGGGGTTTACCATGTTCGCGCGCACGCCCACCTCCGCGCCCTCGATCGCGA
>Ga0209640_10003677_pt1 | contig 13426 bp, 10 predicted proteins | sample RifCSP10_1_FD_184018 | JGI IMG/M metagenome (GOLD analysis project Ga0209640, IMG submission 184018) | Soil microbial communities from Rifle, Colorado - Rifle CSP2_sed 10_1 (SPAdes) (version 2) | ecosystem: Environmental > Terrestrial > Deep subsurface > Rock core/Sediment | place: Rifle...
CGAGGCGGCCGGCCACCGGGTCCAGCACTGGGAGTGCGAGACGAGCAACAACGACGTCTTCGACAAGGGCACGACCTCGTCCAGGCTGCCGGGCGAGCAGGGCTTCAAGGACGCGCGGGGGACCACGCTCTTCCCGGACCTGCCCGGCCAATCTCGCGATCCGATCTACAACACCACTCTCCCGGCCGGGAAGGAGTAGGACATGAAGACGGCGTTCAGCTTGCTGCCGGTTGCCCTGGCCGCATCGTTTCTGACGGCTTCGGTTGCCAAGGCCCACCATTCGTTCGCGATGTTCGACCGCAGCGTCGAGAAGGTCGTCACCGGCACGGTCGTGCGCTGGGCGTTCAATGCCCCGCATTCGTGGCTCTACCTGAACGTCAAGAACGAGGACGGCAGCGAGGGGCTCTGGAGCTTCGAGGGCTCGGCGCCGCCCTCGCTCCTCCAGCGCGGCATCACGGGCAGTACGTTCGAGCCCGGCGGTACGGTCACGATATCGTACTGCCCGATGAAAGACGGGCGCCCGGCGGGAGGCCTCGGGTGGGCGCGGCTGGGCAACGGCACGTTCGTGAACCCCTCCGACGGCGGCTGCGACGGCAGCGCCAAAGCGATCGAGCGCTGGAAGCTCTGGCTCGCGGCGGGCTACACCTCGAGCGCCGACGCGCAGAAGTCGAAATAAGGCGCCCGGCAAGATCGGCAGTCTGGAGTCTTTCGAATCGCCACTCCATGCCTCCGATTCCAGATCGGGCAGAGGTCACCTATGAGCCCCGTCGATCGCCGCCGTTTCCTGTCGGGCCTCGGCCGGACGGGCGCGCTGCTCGCCACCGCGTCGTGGCTGGACGTCATCGGCTACGCGCAGGTCGCCCGCGGGCCCGCGCGTGCGTTCATTCGGCCGTCGCCGGGCCGTGGGGACTTCGACCGGCGTGTGCTGGGCGCCTTTCTCGAGCATCTCGGCCGCGCCATCTACACGGGTGTGTACGACCCCGGCTCGCGCCTGGCCGACGCGAAGGGGTTCCGCACCGACGTCGTGCGCGAGGTGAAGGAACTTGGCGTCCCCATCACTCGCTATCCGGGCGGTAACTTCGTCTCCGGGTACAACTGGCTCGACGGCGTCGGTCCGAAGGGGCAGCGTCCGACGGTGCTCGAGCGGGCCTGGAACTCGATCGAGACGAATCAGTTCGGCACCAACGAGTTCATCGACTGGTGCCGCGCGGCCGAGACCGAGCCTTTGCTCGGCATGAACTTCGGCACCGGCACCGCGGAGATGGCCGTCGCCTACGTCGAGTACTGCAATCTCGAACGCGGGACGAAGTGGAGCGACCTGCGGCGGTCGCACGGTTACGAGCAGCCGCACAACGTGCGCTACTGGTGTCTGGGCAACGAGATGGACGGTCCTTGGCAGATCGGCCAGCTACAGTCGCGCGAGTACGGCCGCAAGGCGCGCGACGTGGCCAGGCAGATGCGAGGCATCGACCGCGGCGTGCAGCTCATCGCCTGCGGATCGAGCGGCACATTCATGCCGCAGTATCTCGTGTGGGACCGGGAAGTGCTGGAGGAGTGCTTCGACCAGGTGGACGGGATCTCGCTCCACGCGTATTACGGCAACACGAGGGCGCTCACGAACAACAGCACGGCGCGCTACCTGGCGATGAATCTGGACATGGATCGGCAGATTCGCGAGGTCGCGGCGGTGTGCGACTACGTGCAGGCCCTTCGGCGATCGAGCAAGCGCATCTGGCTGTCGTTCGACGAGTGGAACGTCTGGTATCGCGCCCGCAGCGGCGACGCGGTTGACGGCCGCCGCGCCGTTGCGCCACGCCTGCTCGAGGAGGTGTACAACCTCGAAGACGCGCTGCTCGTCGGCGGCTTCGTCAATACGCTCCTCCGCAACGCGGACCGGGTCCGCGTCGGCTGCCTCGCGCAGCTCGTCAATGTCATCGCCCCGCTCGTCACCAGCGGGACCGGCGTGCTCCGCCAGAGCATCTACTACCCGTACGCGTGGGCCCTCCGCTACGCACGCGGCCGCGTGCTCGACGTTCGTGTGGAGGCGGAGACCTATCCCATCGCCGCGGCGGGTCTCCAGGCCGACTTTGCCCGCAACGATCAGGTGCCCTTCGTCGACGTCGTCGCGACCGACGACGCCCAGAATGGCCAGGCGAGCGTGCTGATGCTGAATCGCGACCTGGACGGCGAGCGCGAGCTCGTACTGGAGTGGAGGGACGTGACGCCGACGCGCGTCCTTGCATGCGAGACGTTAACAGGGCCGGACCTGAAGGCGTTCAACACGTTCGATGCGCCGAGCCGGGTCGTGCCGCAGCGGCTCGAGGCGCCCGCGCCGGGAGCACGGATGACGTTCAGGCTGCCGCCGCGTTCGTATACGGTGGCCCATCTGGCGACGACGTAGCGACGCAGCTTGCAAGGGGGAAACTCGGTAGTGGGTCAGTTTGATTTAGGCCGTTTTACGGAAGTTCTCGGCCAGTCATGCCAGAGTCTCGCCCGGCGCGAGCCCCACCAAAGTAGAACCCGACAATGATCATGAGCACGTTCAAGAGCGGGTCTGGAATCGATCTGTTCCGAGCCTGGAGGTGGATGATGGATCCAACGAGCGTTAGCGCGAGGATGCCACTCGTATTTGACGCATTCGAGAAGAACGTCCAGAAAATCCAACTAAGGTTAGTGGTCGCAACGATTCGAGAAGCGTCGGCGAAGTCACCCGACGGCCTCAGCGCTGAGCCTCCCAGATGAGCCAGGTCCGAAGATCGTCCTGCCACGACCCGGAACCCTGCGTGAACGCGAACGGAGAAGGCAGGTATCGCGCGGGCCGCCCGCCGCGGTAGTATTCGCGATGCGCTTCAGCGGAGGGGATATGCGGAATGCGGTGTTCGGGTGTGTGCTGGCCGCGGTGATGGCCGCGCCGGTCGCCGTCGGTGGCCAGTGGTTCAAGTACCCAATGGAGGGCGTGCCGAGAAACGCGGATGGCAGCCTGAACCGGAACGCGCCCATGCCGCGCCTGCCCGACGGCCGCCCGGACCTCTCGGGCCTCTGGCACGCCGCCGATCCCAACCGGTGCCAGGGTCGTGGCAGCGCGTTCATCCAGTGCGGGAACGAGATTGGTGGATCGCCGCTCGGCGGCAACCTAGGCCGGAACCTGCCCGGCGGGAGCCTCCCCTATCGACCCGCCGCGGCCAAGCTGGCGGCCTCGCGCCACGCCGACGACAGCCGCGACGATCCCCACGTCCGGTGCCTGCCCGACAATCCGCCGCGGGCGTGGACGCTGCCCCACCTCACGAAGGCGATGCACAGCCCGAAGCTGCTGGTGCTGCTCTACGAGGTCAACGCGATGTACCGGCAGGTCTTCATCGACGGCCGGCCATTCCCGGAGGATCCGAACCCGGGGTGGAACGGCTACTCCGTCGGGCACTGGGAAGGCGACACGCTGGTCGTCGAGACCCGAGGCTTCCGCGACGACCTGTGGATCGACACCTGGGGCAGCCCGATGAGCGACGTCGCGAAGATGACCGAGCGGATCAGCCGGCCCAACTTCGGCACGCTCGAGATCGAACTCACGATCGACGATCCGAAGAACTACACACAGCCGTTCACGGTGAAGCTGACGCAGGACTTCGAGCCCGACACGGAGCTGGTGGACGAGTTCTGCCTCGAGCACGAGAATTCGTACGAGCGGATGATCCGCTCCCGCGGCAAGTAGGCGTACAGGGCGCGGAATCGACTCTCTTGACAGCGCCGACCGAAGGCCACACACTCGCCGTCCAGGGCAGAAGGCCTGAGCGCACCATCAGGTCGAGTGGGCAAGGAGGCCGGAATGCGCGCGTGTATCGGTATTCTGCCGGGCATCTTCACCGGGATGCTGTTGGCAGCCTGGAGCGGTGTGCCGGCCAGGGCCGCCCCCCAGGGTGAGGTCCGGACGGGCGCGTCACCGTCGCAGGCCGGGACGATCCGCGAGTTCACCAACCAGTACTGCATCGGGTGCCATAGCGGCCGTCTGAAGACGGCCGGCCTCGTGCTCGACTCGCAGGACTTCGAGCATCCCGCGGCCGATGCCGCCGTGTGGGAGAAGGTCATCCGGAAAGTGCAGGTCGGCATGATGCCGCCCGCCGGCGTTCCGCAGCCGGACCCCGCGACCCGGCGCGCGCTCGTGGCGGCGCTGTCGGGTGCGCTCGACGAGGCGGCTCGGAGAACCCCGAACCCGGGTCGTCCGGCGCTGCATCGGCTGAACCGCACCGAGTACGCCAACGCCATCCGCGATCTGCTCGACCTCGACGTGAACCCCACCACGCTCCTGCCGCCCGACGACTCGGCCTACGGGTTCGACAACGTTGCGGACGTGCTCGGTGTGTCCGCGACGCTGATGGAGCAGTACGTGAGCGCGGCCGGCAAGGTCAGCTCGCTCGCGGTGGGCGATCCCGACGTCAGTCTGGCGGCAGAGGTCTACACCATTCCCCAGGACGCCTCGCAGGACCGACACGTGGAGGGGCTGCCGTTCGGGACGATCGGCGGCGTGGTCGCAGCGCCCACGATCCAGGTCGCAGGCGAGTACGAACTGTCTTCGACGTTCTTCCGCACGAACCTTGGCGTGCTGCGGGGGCTCGAGTACGAACACGTCCTGGAGTACGCAGTGGACGGAGTGCGTGTGCATCTCACGAAACTCGGTGGACCGGACGACTGGGCCGCGAATCTGGAGAACAATACCCTCATCGCCGACGAGATCGAGGAGCGCGCCAAGGCTCGCGTGACCCTGACGGCCGGCCCCCATCAGATCACGGCCGCCTGGATCAAGAAGAGCGACGCGATCGACCCCGTCCGGGCCACGCGCCCCATTCGCAGCTCGCACGACACACGAGACCCCCTGGGTATTCCGCACCTGTCGACGTTCACGATCGCCGGACCGTTCAAGCCGGCCGGTCCCGGCGACATGCCGAGTCGACGGAAGATCTTCACGTGCCAGCCGGCGCCGAACGCCGAGGACCGGTGCGCGCGGCAGATCGTCTCGACCCTGGCGCGCCGCGCCTATCGTGGACAGGGGACCGATGCCGACGTTGACCGGTTGATGAGTTTCTGGCGCGAGGGGCGCAGACAGCGGGACTTCGAGAGGGGCATCCAGGTGGCGCTGCAGCGCGTGCTGGCCAGCCCCAAGTTCGTCTTCCGTGCCGAGCGCGAGCCCGAGCAGCTCCCTGCGGGCCGCGCCTACCGCATCAGCGATCTCGAGCTGGCGTCACGACTCTCGTTCTTCCTCTGGAGCAGCCTCCCCGACGATGAGCTGCTCGAGGTGGCCGCCCGGAACCGGCTGAGGGATCCGGCCGTGCTCGAGCGCCAGGTGCGCCGCATGTTGACCGACCCGAAGTCGGATCGCTTCGTGGACAACTTCGCCGGCCAGTGGCTGTATCTGCGGAACCTCACGAATCATCAGCCGAATTCGATGGTGTTCCCCGATTTCGACGACAACCTGCGTCAGGCGTTCCGGCGCGAGGCGGAGCTCTTCTTCGAGAGCATGGTGCGCGAGGACCGCAATGTGCTCGACCTGATGACCGCCGACTACACGTTCGTCAACGAACGGCTTGCCAGACACTACGGCATCCCGAACGTCTACGGCAGCCGCTTCCGGCGCGTGACGCTGACGGAGGACGCGCGCAAGGGGCTGCTCGGCAAGGGTGCCATCCTGACGGTGACGTCGCACGCCACGCGGACCTCACCGGTCGTGCGCGGTAAGTGGATCCTGGACAACATCCTGAATGCGCCGCCGCCACCGCCTCCGGCCAACGTGCCGCCGCTGCCGGAAACCGAGGAGTCGGGTCGCGTGCTGACAATGCGGGAGCGCATGGAAGCGCACCGCAAGAATCCGGTCTGCGCGAATTGCCACCGGCTCTTCGATCCGATCGGGCTCGCCATGGAGAACTTCGATGCCGTCGGACGGTTGCGCGCCCGCGATGGCGGTTCGCTGGGGGCGCCCATCGACGCGTCGGGCGAGCTGGTGGACGGCACGAAGGTGGACGGGGTGGCCTCGCTCCGCCGAGCGCTGCTGCGCCAGCCGGAGCTGTTCGTCGGGACGGTCACCGAGAAGCTGATGACCTACGCGCTCGGCCGGGGCGTGGCCCCGGACGACATGCCGGCTGTGCGGGCCATCATCCGAGAGGCTGCGGGCCGCGAGAATCGGCTCTCGGCGGTCGTGCTCGGCATCGTCAGAAGCACGCCGTTTACCATGCGCATCAAGGCGTCGCCCGAGGCGAATCCGGGCACGGTCGTGGCGGCTGCGCGCTGAGCGGACCGTCCGATAAGTCGGCTGAAGCCAGCCGCCCAGCGTGCTAGGATCAGCGTCACGGCGGTGTGACAAAGGAGCGACCGATGTTCATCTTCAAGGGCGCGTTGCCGCGTCGGACGGTTCTCCGCGGGATGGGCGCCACGCTGGCGCTGCCGCTCCTCGAAGCGATGGTGCCGGCCTTGACGGCGACCGTCAAGACGGCCGCGATCCCGCCGCGCCGGTTCGGAGCCGTGTTCGTGCCGCTCGGCGAGCGGCCCGGTTTCTGGACGCCCGCCACCGTGGGGCCTGAATTCGAGTTCTCGCCGATCCTCAAGCCGATCGAGAAGTTCCGCCAGCACGTGACGGTCGTGTCGGAGCTGTGCGACCCGCTCGACGGGCACGCCACGACCGTGTCGGCATGGCTGAGCGGCGCCCTCCCGAAGAAGACGTTCGCCGAGGACGTCTACAGCGGCGAAACCGTCGACCAGGTCATCGCCCGGAAGATCGGACAGGAGACGCCGCTGCCCTCGCTCGAGCTCGCGACCGAGGACTTCACCGGCTACATCGGCGGCTGCGACACGCAGTACAGCTGCGCGTACATGAACACGATCTCGTGGTCGTCGGCGACGACGCCGGTGCCGATGGAGATCAACCCGCGTGTCGTGTTCGAACGCCTGTTCGGACGTCCCGGGACTGCCGCGCAGCGGCAGCAGCGGAAGCAGACCGACAAAAGCGTCCTGGACTCGCTGACCGACGACGTCAAGGATCTGGAGCGGGGGCTGGGCGCCCGAGACCTCGGCCGCCTGCACGAGTACCTGGACCACGTCCGCGAGGTGGAGCGCCGCATTCAGATGTCGGAGCGGGCTGGGGCGAGCACGCTGCTGGAGGTGGACGCGCCCTTCGGCATTCCGGAGTCGTGGGAGGAGCACGCCCGCCTGATGTTCGAACTGGCGGCGCTGGCCTACCAGGCGGATGTGACCCGCGTGTTGAGCTTCATGATGGCGAAGGATGCCAGCATGATCTCGTACACGAATCTGGGTATCTCCGAGCCACACCACTCGACCACGCACCATCTGGAGCTGCCAGAGAGCGTCCCGAACCTGGTGAAGATCAACACGTATCACATGACCCTCTTCGCCGAGTTCCTCGATCGGCTCAGCGGCACGCCCGACGGCGACGGGTCGCTCCTCGATCACTCCCTGATCCTGTTCGGTAGCGGGATGAGCGAGGCGAACACCCACTCCCGCCTCAACATCCCCACGCTCCTGGTGGGTGGGGGCAGTGCCGGGTTCAAGGGCAACCGTCATGTGCAGACGGCACCGGAGACGCCGTTTGCGAACTGCCTGTTGAGCCTGGCGAACATCTACGGGTGCGAACTCGACAAGTTCGGAACGCTCAGCACGGGCGAGCTCTCGCTCTGATTCCGAAACCGGAGACGAGGCCCGGCGACGGCAGGCACGGAATGGAGAGCCTGTGAGGAACACCGCGACAACGCCTATGAGACATGCACGTCTGGTCGGTATCGTGGTGCTTGCGGCGGTGGCCGGTCTGAGCGCCGCCGCGAACAGCCTTCCCCTGATCGATGCCGTCAAGGCCGGCGACATCAGGACCGTGCGCGCGCTGCTGGAACGGCGGGTCGACGTCAACGCCGCATTGCCTGATGGCACGACGGCGCTCCACTTTGCCGCGCACGCCAACGCCACCGAGCTCGCGCAACTCCTGATTGCAGCCGGCGCCAACGCCAAGGCAGCCAATCGCTACGGTGTGTCGCCGCTCACCCTCGCCGCCACCAACGGCAACGCCGCATTGACCGAAGCGCTGCTGAAGGCCGGCGCCGACCCGAACCTCGCGGTGGGTGAAGGTGAAACGATTCTCATGACGGCCGCGCGGACGGGGAACGTCGGGACGATCAAGGCGCTCGTGGCCCGCGGCGCTGACGTGAACGCCGCCGAGCAGTGGCAGGGACAGACGGCGCTCGTGTACGCGGCCACCCAGAACCACGCCGACGCCGTGAAACTGCTGGTCGAGCTGGGTGCCGACGTCAACATTCGATCAAAGCGGCTCGAGTTCCCGGACTTCGTCTTCAAGACGGCCGGCATGATCTACGCGGTGCAGCCGGTGGGGAGCTGGACGCCCCTGATGTACGCCGCGCGCGACGGCGCCGTCGACGCCGTGCGCGTGCTGGCCGACAGCGGGGCCGACCTGAACCTGGTCGATCCCGACGGCACGACCGCGCTGACGCTGGCCATCATCAACGGCCACTTCGATGCGGCTGTCGCGCTCCTGGACAAGGGCGCCGATCCGAACGTGGCCGACAGGAACGGCATGACGGCGCTCTATGCAGCCGTCGACATGCACACGATTCAGACCGTGTGGGGACGCCCGATGCCGCTGCTCGAGGACGCCACCGATCCGGTCGCCCTGGTCAAGGCGCTCCTGGCCCACCGGGCCGATGCGAACGTGCAACTCAAGCGCCCCATCATCGGGCGGCACACACGGAACACGGGCGATCCCTCACTCAGCGAGGGCACGACGGCCCTCGCGCGGGCGGCCAAGAGCGGCGACGCGAAACTGATGAAGGCGCTGCTCGAGGGAGGCGCCAACCCGCACCTGACGCAGGCCGATCTGACGACGGTGGCCATGATTGCCGCCGGCGGCGGCGGGCAGCGCGTCTATCCGGGCTCTGCGTCGGTGAGCATCCCGGCGACTGAAGAGGATTCGCTCGCCTCCCTCAAGCTCGTCGCGGAAGCCGGTGTGGATCTCGACGCCTTCAACGTGAACGGCGACACGGCCCTCCACCGTGCGGCCGCTCGCGGGGCCGACTCGATGGTGGCCTATCTGGCCGAGCAGGGAGCCAAGCTCGACACACAGGACCGCCGCGGCCGCACGCCGCTCGACGTGGCGCTCGGCGTAGGCGGGGGCGGCCGGGGAGGCCCCCCTCCGGTGCGCAAGAACACAGCCGAGTTCCTCCGCCGCCTGATGCAGGCGCGCGGCCTCGCGGTGCCAGCGCCTGCGACTGACATCGTCGCCGCGCAGCGCCCCTGATGCCAGAGGCGTTCGCGCTTCTCGGACCGTGAGAAGAAATCGATCGGGTCGGAATCCCGGCCTTCGTGGCCATCGTGTCCTTCGTGGCTGCCCGTCTTCGAGTCCTTCGTGGCGGGAACGTGAACACGAACCGAGAAGGTCAGAACCGAGAATCGTGACCGGCTGATCTTCCAGGGCCCTTCACTGGCTGCTCGAGCACGTGTCGGCCAGTGTCTCCAGCGCGGTGAGGTTCAGTCGGGAGTCGCCGGGCTGCCGGTACAGCAGCCCCTTGGCGGCGACCCTGTGGCCCCTGCGGGTGGCAGGTTCGAAAGGCGCCGCGCTCACGAGCGTGTACGTGTCGCTGCCCAGCTGACGACCCCGCGCTCGTTCGAGTTCGATGGCCGACACGCCTCGCTCGCGCGTTCCCGGCCGAGCGCTCGAGCGGGCCAGCACCCATCGATTGCCGGGCCCTGGCTCCAGGCACCCGACCACCTGCACGAACGAGAGGTTCTGCAGGCCCGGCGGCGCGCCCTTCCGCAGGATCTGCACCATGTCGAGCCTGGCCCCGTCCGCGGTCAGCTCGGTCGTGCCCGGCGGAAAGCTGTTGCGTTGCAGGATGTAGGCGAGCACGTCGGCCTTGCTGGCGTCGTTCACGATGTTGGCGCTGCCCTGCGGCATTGTGTCCCGGATCAGGCTGAAGAGCGCCTCGAGGCTGCCGTCCTGCCAGTTCGACAGGAACCTGTCGCCGGAGAGTGTCGGCCCGCGGTCCGACCCGGTCAGGTCAGAGTTGTGACAGCGGGAGCAGCTGAGATCGAAGGTGGCCTTGCCGCGCTCGGCCTGTGCGGCCGTGTACACGCCGTCCCAGACACTGACGATGGTGTCGCTGTCCTGTGCCTTCAGCACCGATGCGACCATCGTTGCGGCCAGGACGACCGACGTGAAACAGGTGAGTAGCGTCCGCTGCATCGTTGGGCTCGCCTTGCCGTGCCGGCCTGACCCTGAAGGAACGTGCCGCGCAGCGTATCACACGTCCGCCTTCGCCGACGCGCGTCTTTGCGTGCGAGACACTGACGGGGCCGGACCTGAAGGCGTTCAACCCGTTCGATGCGGCGAGTGTGCCCCGGCCCGCGTCTGCGTTACCATGCACGCCGCGTCTGTTTCACGAAGGTTGCCTCCACGGCTCACCTTCGTCGAGGCGATGATCTTCGCCAAATGAGCCCTCATCCCGGAGCGACTCCGAAGACGCGGGCTCTGAGGCACGTGGCCTCGGTGCTCGTTCTGGTCGCTGCATCGGTGGGCGCTGGCCAGGAGCGGACCGGAGCGCTGGACGCGGCTGAAGCGGCGATAGGAGCGTCGGGCTTGTCGTCGCTTCGATACGAGGGCGGTATGGTCGGAGGGCATCCCACCATCGAGATGACGGTGACCGGCGTCAAGCCAAACGGCGCCGAGCCGGTCGGGGCCATGCCGTCCATCCCGCCCGGCCCTCCGTGCGTTGGCTGCGCGCGCGGCAACGTCGCGTTCAAATCCGACAAGCTGGGCACTGGCGCGTGGTACCTGGGCGCTGGCGACAATTTCGCCAGTGTGGTGGTGGAGTTCAAGGATTACGTCGTGGTGTTCGACGCTCCCCACGACGACGATCGTTCGGGCCCGGTCATCGCCGAAAGGCACAGGCTCGTCCCCGACAAGCCGATCCGCTACCTGATCAACAGCCACGGGCATTTCGATCACCTCGGCGGAGCGCGCACGTTCGCGGCCGAGGGCGCGACGGTCATCGTGGCGGAGGCGGCACGGTCGACCGTCGAGAGGTATCTGAACGCTCCACGCACCCTCAGGCCAGACAAGTTCACCAAGTCCGGTCGCCGGCACGTTCGGGTCGAAGGGGTTCGGGGCACGCGGGTCCTCCCGATGGAACCCAGACACAATATTCCGAGCGTGCATAACTGATATTCGAGATTGACACTCTCCAACTGAACGGAGACTCTCATGGCACACGTGCGCAGAGTCGCCGTTTGCCGTGCCCGTCGTGCGGGTGCTTTCCTAAGGAGAATCGAGTATGGGACTACGGGTCACAGCCCTCATGAAGCGTGTACGAGTCGCCGCACTGGCACTGTGCGTCCAGTTGGCCCTCACGTGCGCGCCCGTGGCGCTCGCGCAGGAGCCTGCCGCGCAACCTGCACCCCCGGCGGCAGGCCGTGGTCGCGGACCCATTCCGGTCGATCCGCGTGTGCAGCAGCGGGAGCATTCGTTCGGGGAGACGAACGAGAAGATTCCCTATGCAGTCTTCGTGTCGTCGAAGGTGCGGCGCGACACGAAGGCGCCCCTCGTCATCGCGCTGCACGGCCTCGGTGGCACCCACAACTCGCTGCTGCGAGGCAACGCGCTCGATCTGGCGGAAGCAGGCGGATACATCCTTGTGGGACCGATGGGGTACAACCCGCGCGGCTGGTACGGCGTGCCGGCGACGGGCCGCGGCAGACGAGCGGGTGCACCGAACGCCGCTGGCGCGCCACAGGCGAATCCTGCCCCAGGGCGTCAGGGTCCGCCCCCGGGGGCGTTCGCCGATGCGAACGACCCGACGAACCTGCGCGAGCTGAGTGAGAAGGACGTGCTGAACGTCCTCGAGCTGGTCCGCAAGGAGTTCAACGTCGACGAGCGTCGCACGTACTTGATGGGTCACTCGATGGGCGGCGCGGGCACGTTCCATCTGGCCGTGAAGTACCCGGGCAACTGGGCGGCCACGGCGTCGATCGCGCCCGCGGCGTTCGGCATGCAGCCCTCGTCACTTTCCGCGATTCCGAACATGCCGATGATGATCGTGCACGGCGATGCCGATACCGCTGTTCCGGTCGATGTTGGACGGTCGTGGGCCGCAGCGATGAAAGAGCTGAACATGACCCACCAGTACATCGAGGTGCCAGGCGGCGATCACGGCAACGTGATCTCGATTGGCATGCCCGGCGTCTTTGCGTTTTTCGCTGCGCACACGAAGCCGCCATCCCGCTGACGGTAGTGCCATGATCCGAGAGCGGTAGACGCGGTTGGCACCGAAGCACCCCGACCTCAATCTGCTGCCCATCGTGATCGCCCTGTACGACGAACTGAGCGTCAGCCGCGCGGCGCGACAGCTCGGGATGAGCCAGCCCGCGGTCAGCAAGGCGCTGCGCCGGCTGCGTGAGACGTTCGACGATGCGCTGTTCGTCCGCGGACCAAGCGGTATCGTTCCGACGCCGCGCGCGCACGCGATCGTTCGCGCGGCGCGGCCGCACCTGCAGCATCTTCAGGAGGATCTGCTCAAAGGCGAGCGCTTCGACCCGGCCACCAGCACCCGGCCGATCGTCCTGGGACTCTCCGATATCGCGGAGATGGCATTCCTGCCTTCGATCCTCGACTATCTCCACGCCCAGGCACCGAAATGTCCCGTCATCACCGTCACGGCGCGAGACGGACCACTCGCCGAGGCTCTGGAAAAAGGCGACGTCGATGTGGCGGCTGGCTACTTTCCGGCGCTCGCACAGCGAAACTTTCGTCAACGGCGCCTCTCGAAGCACGGATTCGCCTGCCTGATGCGCGCGGGGCATCCTCTGTGGAGGAGCCGGCTGACGGTGTCCGCGTTCCTTGCCGCCGAGCACATCGTCGTTCGCTGCGAGGGCCGCAGCCAGGACATCCTCGAGCGGTTCATCGAGCGCCGCAAGATGCGCCGGAAGATCGCGATGTACACGTCGAACGTGCTGAGCGTGCCGTTCATCGTCATGGAGACACAGCTTGTCGCCACGCTGCCATACGCGGTTGTGACGCGGTTCGCATCGATCACGTCGCGGGTGGCCGCCGCGCTTCCGCCCTTCGACCTCACGTACGACCTGAAGCTGCACTGGCACCGGCGATTCGACAACGAGCCGCGCAGTATCTGGCTCCGCGAGCAGCTGGCCGACGCGTTCAGGGATCACCAATGGCTCCAACCGCCAGCAGGCCCCTCGGCGTTTCTCGAGCCGTAGCGAATGTGGAAAGGATCACGATGGAGCGAGCGCACCGAAGTCTGTTTCTTGCCGTATCCGCTGTGGCGCTGATGGCCACCGTCGCTCATGGCCAGGGCCAACAGGGTGGGCGCGGAGCGCAAGGTGCGCCGCTCGGCGGCGGACGTGGCGCCGGACG